>OFET01000949.1_pt1 | contig 10999 bp, 11 predicted proteins | sample 1521211 | NCBI WGS metagenome assembly OFET01 (sample SAMN03766358, study PRJEB24113) | microbial mat metagenome | isolation source: enrichment culture HLUCC-A from microbial mat sample contains cyanobacterium...
CCAGCCCCCCGCGTCTGTGGCCGAGGACGGCAAAGGCGGCGTCGTAGAGATCGGTTGACACCTTCGACCGGTTGATGAGGTTGCCCATCAGCAGGAACAGCGGCATCACGGACAGCCCGTAGCTGTTGACCGTGGCAAAGGCAGTCTGCGCGGTCATGAACGACGCGGGGTGAAGGCCTGTCAGCGAAGCAAAGCCCACGAACCCCACTCCCAGCATCGCAACCCCCACGGGAACACGCGCCATGATGAGCAGGAAGACGGCAAGCAGTCCGAACAAGGCGATCATGGTGGGTCCTAGCTGTCGACGCGCGGGCCGTCGTGTCCGCGGCCGATTGCCAGTGCCGATCCGACAGCGGTCAGAGCTGACAGGATCGACATGTAGTAGGCGAACGGAGCATGGGGGATCGCGCCGAACAGCGACTGCGACTTCTGCTGTGCCAGCTGGTCGGCGTAGGTCCAAAGCAGCATCGCGAGATACGTGAAGGTCAGCACGGACAGCACGCCCGCGAGCCATTCGAGGCTTCTGGACAGCCCGGGGGCGAGGTTGGTGAGCAGGGATGCCTCGACGTGCCGACGCCACAGGCTGACCATTGGCATTGCTCCCAGCACCATGATGCACATCAGGAATTCGGTGACTTCATAGGCACCGTACACGGGCCTGTTGAAGAAATGGCGCCCAGTGACATCAGTCACCATGACCAGCATGATGGCGAACAGCGACAAGGCCGCGACGGGCGACAACAGCACCACGAACCATCGGCCGATTGCATCGAGTCCTTTCATCCTGATCTCCTTGTCGGCAGAGGTCCGGCTTTACCGGTCGCCTGCGGCAGCTGATCGGTCGATCTCCGCGGCAGGTCATCCAAGCGCAAGCGCCGATTGCGGATCGGTAATCTGCTGCAACTCGACGAAATTGCCGTCGGGGTCGCGACAGAATGCAATCCGCATCGGTCCGACATCGACCGGAGGACCGACAAAGAGCACGCCGAGTTCCGAAAGCCGGGCGTGTTCGGCATGGGCATCAGCGACGTCGAAGCAGACATGCGAAAACCCCTGGTTCGACATCGCCCGATCGTCCTGCCGCCGCGACGGCGGCGCGGCATATTCGAAGATCTCGAGGAACGCGTTGCCGGCCTTCAGCACGACCGCTCTTGCGGTGGATCCGGGAATCCCGGTGATCCTCGCGGCGGTGTCCGACATCTCGGTGCCCGCCTCCCAGCCGAACTCGAACACCGGAACAAGCCCCAGGAGGTCGCGGTAGAAGCCTAGCGCACCGTCAAGATCGGAAGTGGTCAGTGAAGGATGATGAATGCCGCGAACCATGGCTCATTCCACCGCCGTGGCTTCGATTTCGACCATCAACTCCGGAGCGAAGAGCCCGCTGGTGCCCACCAGCGTCGAGGCGGGTCGGCTACCGGCGGCATTGAAGCGGTCGATGACCTGGTCCCATGACTGCAGCGTGGCGCCAACATCGGTGGAGAATACGCGGATGCGCACCACATGCGACAAGTCCATTCCCGCCTGTTTCAGGACCGCCTCGATATTGTCGACAGACTGGCGGATCTGCCCGCCCATGTCGCCTGCCGCCTGTGGCGCGCCATCGGGGCCAGTTGCGCATTGTCCCGATACCTCGACCATCCGACGCGGTGCGCTGATCTCGACGCCGTGGGAAAAGCCGAATCCCTCTTGCCAGGCCCAGGGATCATAGGTTGCGTTGCTCATGACCGGGTTTCCTTCGAATGTCGTGGCGCGTCCCTCGTAACCGCCGACTGGCCTGGGAGCGCGTTGCAACGGGAGCAGATGATCAGGAGTATCCGCGCCGTTGACAGGTGCATCAATGCTGTAGCTCTTGCATTTCCGTTGCGCCGCGCGCAACACTTACACGGGCCGCACAGCAGGCAGGTCTGGGCCTTGGCAATAAACGACAACAGAATCCGGTATCTTCATGCTGCTTGGCAGGCCGGTTCGATGCGCGCCGCCGCGGACCAGATGGATGTCGCGCCTTCCTCGGTCAGCCGCCAGATCGCCGCGCTGGAGACAGAAACAGGATTGACGCTGATTGAGCATGGTCGCCGCGATATCCGCCTCACCGATGCCGGCCAGCGCCTTCTCGAATACCACACCGAACTGCTCAGCATCCGGGAACGCCTGACGGACGATCTGGCCAGCCTTTCGGGCAACCTGACCGGGAAGGTCAGCATCGGGATCGGGGAGGGTTTTCTCGGAACGGCGCTGTTTCGAAGCTTTGACGATCTCTTTGCTGTCTATCCCGGCATCGCGATGTCGGTGCGCGTGACGGATACGGCAGAGATGATCCGCATGATCGCGGGCGACGAGCTGCACTTCGGCATGGCTTTTCACCCGGCCAACGAGCCGCGTCTGGTCTCGAGGTTCAGTACGCGTATTCCGCTATGCGTGATAACGCCGCCGGATCACTGGTTGGCTGCGAAGGACCGGGTCCGGCTCGACATGTTGGAAGGCGAGCCCATGGCGCTGTTGGATCAACGGTTCCGGATGCGTCAGCTGATCGACCTGGCCGCCATCGAAAGCCGGGGGCGGTTGTCTTGCGTGCTGGAAACGAATTCCATCGCGCTGCTGGTGGAGGCGGTCAGGGCGGGACGGGCGTGTACTGTCCTGCCGGCCTTTTCGGTGCGCGGTGACATCGAGGCCGGCCGCCTGAGTGCCGTGCCCCTGACCGAGCCCTTGCTCCAATCGCTATACGTTCATCTCATCACGCGGACTGGTCGCAAGTTCTCGGAGCCCGCGCTGTTGATGATGAAAAGCCTCCGGATTCATCTTGGTGCCGTCGCGCGGTAGCCGGTCCGTACGCATCGGGCGATCCGAGACTGCGCCAAGGCACCGCTTCCCTGGAAAGCATTCGCGCGGGGCTTCGTTCCGCTGCATATCCTTGGCATTCTTGTCGGACCGTACAGATCCGACCCGTCCATGCTGCCGATCCGCGGGACCGGTCCGAGCCGCGCGGTGCCGCGCAACGCGCTGGCGCATACCGCCGCGCCATCACAGATCCAGCACAAGATCGCCCAGCGGGACGGATTGGCAGGTGAGGCACTGATCGGGCGGGAGCTGGGTATCCCTGCTGCAGTGAAAAACACCTTGCGCGACGTGGACGGCGCAGCTCTCACATTGGCCGACCTGACATCCGCTGGGCAGCGCGATGCCGGCCGCCGCCGCCGCCGCCAGGATCGACCCTGAACCGGGACGCCAGCGAAAGCTCTGCCCGCTGCGGGACAGCGTCACGGTCGCGGGCTTGATGTCTTGCGGCAGGGCGACTTCGCTCTTGAAGGTTTCCGTCAGGATGTCGGCGGCGGGCATCCCCCGCGCGACCAGCACCTTGCGCAGTGCGTCCATCATGCCGGTCGGACCGCAGAGATAGACAAGCGGGCGTAGCGCCAGAACCTCGGCGTTGATGCCGGCCGAGACCTTGTCGATGGCCGATCCTACATGCGCCCAAGCGGCATCGGGCGCGGGTCCGTCCCGCAGCCACAGATCGAAGCGCAGCCGTGCATGGACCGCAGCCAGATCGGCCAGTTCCCGGCAAAACACCGCCACTCCTTCGTGGCGCGCAAGGTAGTGCAGATGGATCGGCCCCCCGTCCGTGCAGCCTGCTGCGGCGCGGAACGCGGACAGGAAGGGTGTGATACCGATGCCGCCCGCAATGCAGATGACGGGGCGCGGACTGGTCAACGCCAAGCAAAAAGTGCCTGCCGGCGGCGTGAGCATCAGGCGGTCGCCCTGCGCGATCCTGTCGTGCAGATGGCGCGAGACAGACAACCCTCCGTCGTCGGAGCTGCGGCGGATCGCCAGTTCCCAGCGATCTGTCCGCCTGCCATCGGTGTTCAGCGAATAGAACCGCCGCCCCTGCAGCCCCGGAACGGCCAGTCCGACATGCTGTCCCGGGTGAAAGCGGGGCAGCGGGCGACCGTCCTCGGGACGCAGGCCCAGAAGCAGGATATCCGTGCCGACGATTTCGTGCCGGTCGACGATGAAGGCACGGTCACCGTGCCAGTTTCCCAGCGAGGCTACCTCGTCTCGCCGGATCGCGCAGTCGAACTGCCGCAGCGGCGGGGCCCCGCTGACCGGATCGCGGACATTGTCCGGAATGATCGCGTTTACGTTTGAGCTGTTCGGCCCGGAAACCGGCAGCCGCGGGGCGTCAAGACTGTCGCACCCCTGCCACCAGCCATATTCCAGGATTGCGCTGTCATCCGCCAGATCCGGGTCGATCCGCACCTTCAGCCTGACGCTGCCCAACTCGGTCGTCACGATTGCCCAGTCGCCTGCGATCAGGCCATGGCGGACTGCCAATGCGGGCGAGACATCCATCGCCGGATCGGGCGATCGGCGCCGCAACGAGTTCAGGTTGCGCAGCGACGAGTGGGTGAAATAGGCAGATTTCGCCGTCGTGGCGCGCACCGGGTAGTCGGGATCGGCAGGGGCGGGAGTCGCTGCCGAAGCGATCGCCGGATAGCCGTTTCGACGCAAGATGGTGGAGTGAAACTCGATCCGCCGCGATGGCGTTGCAAACCCCTTCACCACACCTTGCGCATCGGTGGTCGCATAATCGCGCGGTGTCTGGTCCACCGGCAGCGTCACCCCCTCGGGTGTGGCACGCAACTGCGCGACGCTCAGGCCCGCAGGCGCCAGCACCTGGTCCAGCGCCTGATCGAGCGGCAGGTGCCACAGGTCTCCCGGCAACCCGAGCCGTTGGGCCAGGCTGCGTGCAACTTCGTGGTCGGGTCGTGCAAGACCCGGCGATGGCAAGAGCGCGGGGCGGAACTGGACATGCCCGGCGGCCTGTTCCGTAATCTCGAAGCCGAACCGTATCGTGTCGTGTTCCAGGGGCGCGGCAACCGGTAGGACGATATCGGCCTGTTCCGCGGTGGGGGACATGAAGAGATCGCAATGCACCTGGAAATCCAGCCGGCGCAGCGCTTCCATCGTCCGCGCGGCCCCCGGCTGGCTGGTCAGCAGGTTGGCGCCGAAGTTGACCAGCATGCGCACGCGATTCGGCGCGGATCCCATGATCGACTCGCAGACGTCGCGCAGGGGGACGAAGCCGTGGCTCGGTGGACCTAGCGGCAAGTCATCTCGCGCGAGGGCGCGTGCCCTTCGGCCTTCGGTCAGCAGGGCAGGGTCGGCGATCAGCCCGAGATCCGGCCCTCTGAGCCAGCGATTGCCGCCCGGTGCATCCACATCATCGCGCAGGGCGAACAGCGAATTGATCGCCCGCGTCGTGCGCGTGGCATCAGGCCCCTGGGCAAATCCTGTCCAGTGCGCATAAGACAGGCGGCCCGGACCGGTCAGAACATCGTAGAACGTCTGCAGGACCCTTTCGGCGATGCCGGTCGCTTGCGAAACCCGGTCCGCGGTCCACGGTTCGGCCGCATCGCGCAGCAGCGCCAGCGCGCTGGCCACCCGCCGCAACCGACCATGGCGGTCGGTGAGGGTTCCCGTGAAGAACAGTTCGGTGTCGGTAGGCAGCCCCGCAAGTCTGGCCGGATCGACCGGGACAGCACCGGCACCGGTCCGATAGATGACATAGCCCGGTGCCTCGGCGACATCCGTGGCCGGAAGGCGCGTGTCGTCGTCACGGTCGATCAGGAAGGCCGCATCGGTCCAGTCCCGCACGAAATCGGTGGCGAACCGCTTCGTCGCCAGCAAGTGCCTGATAGCACCCATCGCCAACACCGCATCGGTGCCGGGCCGGATGCGTAGCCACAAATCCGCCTGCTCGCCACTGCCCGCCTTTTTGGGGTCGATCAACACCAGTCTCGCCCCGCGCCGGCGCGCCTCGGCGATCCGCTGTGCCTGTGCCAGCCAGGTCCGCGCCGGATTGTGTCCCCACAGCACGATGATATCGGACCGCTCGTAATCGGGTGTCCCGAGCGCTCGGCCGAAGGTGAGCGCCTGCGCGTAGTCCTTCTGGAAATTGCACAGCTCGACCGACGCGACGAGATTGGGCGATCCGAACTGCCAGATCATCCGCAGAATCCAGTCCAGACTGTCGGACAGGGCCGACCCGCTGGGCGTGGTGCAGGCAAAGGCCACGGCTTCGGCGCCGTGCCGATCCCGGATGGTGGCCATGCGCGCGGCGATCTCGTCCAGAGCCGCGTCCCAGTCGATCTCGACCCAGCCGGGGTCTGCCGCGCCGCGCGGGGTGGTACGCCGCAGCGGAGAGTGCAGCCGGTCGGGGTGGTGCAGAAGTTCGGGTAGCGCCCGCCCCTTGGCGCAGAGCGCGCCGCCGGTGGGATGGTCGGGGTCGGGCGCGACCTCCGTGAGGCGGCCGCCGCACACCTTGTAAATCGCGCCACAACGGGATCTGCAGAGGCTGCAGTAGCCACGAAGGATTTTGGGGGCAGCCTGGTCAGATGTCACGGTGGGCCTCGGGACGGAACGGATCACGGTGTCGACATCACGTCGCCGGGCGCGTGCTGCAGAACATCCAGCCTGCAAAGCGTATCGGCGATCCGTGCGCGATCGTCCGGGGCGACGTTACGCAGGGGCGGCCGCACCGGGCCGCCAGGCAGGCCGCGAGCATCGAGCGCAGCCTTGAGGATTGCGGGTCCCGACCCGAACCTGCCGACGAGGTCGGGAGTATACCATTCGGTCATCAGAACCCGGTCCTTCTCCCCGCAGGCCCGCGAGGCGGCTACGTCGCCTGCCCACAGGTGGTTGTAGAAGTCGGGCTGGATACGGCCCAGCACGCCGCCTGCTCCCATAGTGCCATCGCCACCGTGCACCTGCAGCAACGTCAGGCCAAGTTCGTTCATCGGAAAACCGAACACGCGAACCTCTTCCCGCAGCGCAAAGAATGTCTCGGCAAAGCGGTCAAAGCGGGGTGTGGATTGCTTGATCGCCACCACGGCGTCGATGCTGGCGAGGCGTTCCAGCAGCGGCAGCGGCATGTCCACGCCAGTGCCGGGCGGCCAGTTGTAGACACAGATCGGCAGCCGGCAGTCGGTGGCCACAGTGGTGTAGAACTCCACGATCTCCTCGTGGTTCGGTCGCACATAGGGAGGCGGCGTCAGCAGGATACCTTCGAAACCGGCGTCGTGAGCCAGATGCGCAAGCGCGATGCTTTCGCGCGCGCTAAGGCTGCTGCACCCTGCGATCAGGGGCAGCTTGCCGCGCATCTGCGCCCCCGCGGCGTGGAACAGCGCACCGCGTTCTTCACGGGACAGGCTGGTCCACTCGCCGGTGGTTCCCGCAAGCACGAGCCCATGCATTCCCTCAGCGAGCAGCCATTCCAGCAGCTGGCCCAAACTTGGCAGGTCCAGCAGGAGATCGGCGGTGAAGGGCGTCGTGATGGCGGGCAGATAGCCCTGCCAGCCGATCCTGGATCGCTTCTCCTGGCCCATGACGACTCCCTGCTGGACAGTGCAGATCCCGACGGTCGGGATGCGCGCCTTACCGGCTCGCGCATTCCACTGGTAGCGTACGTTTCGATCAATGCCCGCAAGGGTCCGTGTATGTTGCTTCGGACGCAACGTTCTAAGAAGATTCGCCCCGGTGTCCCGGGGCGAACACCGCTTTTCACGCCGCGCCTGCTGGACGACACACATGATCCCGAACAGCGCGCCGCTGTATCGCGAGCACTCTGACCGGCGCGCCGCTGCGCTTACTGCGGAACCAGCCCAGAGTTCCCCGGACCAGAGCGCCAGCCCGTCCTCGTGCCGGCAAGCACGCTAGGCTTCCCTGGCTTCATCGACATCACGTCGATCCGCCCATGGCTCCGCCATTTTTCGACATGACCCAGGACAGGCGTTCGCCCGCCTGCCAGACGGCGCCGAGCGTGACGTCGTCCGAGAGGTGGACAAGATCGGCGGGGGCACCCGGCGCGAGATAGCCGGCGTCGATCCCCGCCACACGCGCAGGCCCCGAGGTTGCCATCGCGAGCGCCGTCTCCGGCGTGGCCCCCGCCGCCAGCATCACGGCCACCGCGCGCGCGAGCGCCAGGTCCGCGCCCGCAAGCATGCCGTCGGAAAGGGTCAGCCGCCGGTCCGCGCGCCGCACCTCGCGCCCGTCGAGCGCGAAGCGTTCCGCCTCCGTCCCGGCCAGCGCCATCGCGTCGGAGACGAGGAAGAGCGCGCCGGGCCCGGCCTTGGCCCGCAGCGCGACGCCCAGCATCAGCGGATCGACATGCTGCCCGTCGGCGATGATGCCGGCATCGACACGGCCATCGGCCAGCGCCAGCCCGGCCAGTCCCGGTGCGCGGTGCCCCATCGGCGCCATCGCGTTGAAAAGATGCGTGACGACCCGCGCCCCGGCCCCGACGTAACGCGCGGCGGTCGCCGCGTCGCAGGCGCTGTGTCCCAGCGCCACCAGCACGCCCGCCCCGGAAAGCGCGCGCACCTGATCCTCGGTCGCGGCCTCCGGCGCCAGCGTGACCATCAGGCGGGGCAGAACGGCCGCCGCGGTGCGCAAACGGTCGAGATCCGCCGCCGTCATCGGCCTCAGGTGCGCGGGGTCGTGCGCGCCGGCCTTGCGCGGATCGAGGTGCGGCCCCTCTAGATGCAGGCCGGCGATGCCCGGCACGCCCTCTGCCGCGGCCCGGGACACCAGCGCGATCGCCCGCGCCGTGGCCTCATCGGTATCGGAGATCAGCGTGGGCAGGATGGTCGTGGCGCCCAGCCGCGCGTGCGCCGCCGCGATCCGGCGCAGGTCCGCCAGGCCCCGCGCCTCGGCCAGCATCAGGCCGGCGCCGCCGTTCACCTGAAGGTCGACGAAGCCGGGGGCCAGGATCCCGCCCCCCAGCGCCTCGCGCGGCACGTCCGGCGGCAACAGCGCCTCGGGCACCAGTTCTGCCACGCGGCCGGCGTCCAGGCAGACCGCGTGCCCGCCCAGCATCCGGGTCCCGTCGAAGACCCGCGCGCCGGTGAGCGCCCGCACAGCGGCCGTCCTCAGGCCATGCCGAGGGCGGCCTTGTACATTTCGAGGACCGCCTCCTCTTCGGCGATGTCGTCGGGCTCGCGCTTGCGCAGGGCGATGACCTTGCGCATCACCTTGGTGTCGTAGCCGCGCGCCTTGGCCTCTGCCATCACCTCCTTCTGGCGGTCGGCGATGTCCTTCTTCTCGGCCTCGAGCTGCTCGAACTGCTCGATGAATTGGCGCAACTCCTCGGCGGCGACGGAGCCGCCGGAGCTGGGCTGGAACGTGTCGGTCATGGGGGTCTCCGCCTGTCTTGCGCAGGCGTCCTATCCCCGCCCCCGCCTTCCCGCAAGGGGTTGCCGGCCGCAGGCCGATGGGCTAGCGCGGGCCGCGCGCAGCCCGGGAGAGAACGGCATGGAGATACTGGTCTGGATCGGTGCGGGGCTGTCGCTGATGGGCCTTGCCGGCGTGATCTGGAGCATGGTCAAGGTCGCCCGCGCGAAGGCCCGCAACCTGCCCGACGCGGAGTTGCGCGAGGTTATGCGCGCCATGCTGCCGTGGAACATCGGGGCGCTGTTCGTTTCGGTGCTTGGCCTGATGACGGTGACGCTGGGCCTGGCGCTGGGCTGAGGCCGGCCGCACCGGCAGTCGGTCCTCCCGCCCGCGACAAGACAGGCAGAGCATCCCGCAGGCATCCGCCGCCCGGGGTGGCTGCGCCGCGGCCGCGCTGCATCGGCTTCCCCCCGAAGATCGCGGCACGCCACGTCAGATCGAAGACTCCGGCCCCGACAGGGCAGGCCCCGCTGCCGCTCTTGCGGCAAGGCCCATGGCCTTGCGGTTCAGACCGGCATGTTGTCGAACTCGTCGCCGTCGTCGGGCTCGCCGTCGTCATCCGCCGCGTCGTCGTCGGCATTGGCGGCACGCAGCTTGCGCAGTGCAGCTTCGAGGTGGGCCTGAAGCTCGGCGCGGTCGGCGCCTTCTGCCGCCTCTATCTCGGCCTCGATCTCCTCTATCTGCGCCTCTAGGCGCTGTATCTCGTCGCGGTCCATGACGCCCTCCCGGGGCTTGGCGTTCAGTGCTTGGCTGCGCAGTCGGCGCAGAACGGTGTCGCCGGCAGCAGGTCGAGCCGCGCCGGCGCGATCTCGGCCCCGCACTCCACGCAGTAGCCGTATTCGCCCGTGCGGATCCGCTCCAGCGCGGCGCGGATGCGGCGCACCTCGGTCTGGGTCTGGGCCCCCAGCGCCTCCAGCACCTCGTCATCCTCCTGCTCGACGGCCGCCTCTTCCCAGTCCTTCGAGACCGGCACGTCGAGTTCCGCCTCGATCGCGTGCAGCCGGCTGTCGAGTTCGGCCAGCCGGGCGAGCAGCGCCTCGCGGCGTTCTTCGAGGGTTGTCATGGGCTCCTCCTTGGTCCCGTTCGCGGTCGCGTCGCGGCACTCTGACATTCAAGCCGATCACGAAGCCTTGATGCAGGTCAACACGCCACCGACCCTCCGGGGGCATCATGGGGCTTGAAACGTATTCAGTAAAACGTATATGTCGTCCCAAACGGAGGATACAGCATGAAACCCGACGTCAAGGCCTTCTTCGACGAAGCCACCAATACCATCTCCTACGTCGTGCGCGACCCGAACGGGAAAGCTGCGGCGATCATCGACAGCGTTCTGGACTTCGACTATTCGTCCGGCCGCACGGACACCCGCTCGGCCGACGAGATCATCGAATACGTCAAGGCAGAGGGGCTCGATCCGGTCTGGATTCTCGAGACGCATGTGCACGCCGACCACCTCTCGGCCGCGCCCTACCTGCAGGAAAGGCTGGGCGGCCGCATCGGCATCGGCGAGAACATCCGCGTCGTGCAGGACACCTTCGGCAAGGTGTTCAACGAAGGCACCGAGTTCCAGCGCGACGGCTCGCAGTTCGACCAGCTCTTCAAGGAGGGTGACAGCTTTCACATCGGCCAGCTGCGCGGCGACGTGCTGCACACCCCCGGCCACACGCCCGCCTGCCTGACCTATGTCATCGGCGACGCGGCCTTCGTGGGCGACACGCTCTTCATGCCGGATTTCGGCACCGCGCGCTGCGATTTCCCCGGCGGCTCGTCCGAGACG
>OFET01000952.1_pt1 | contig 10910 bp, 9 predicted proteins | sample 1521211 | NCBI WGS metagenome assembly OFET01 (sample SAMN03766358, study PRJEB24113) | microbial mat metagenome | isolation source: enrichment culture HLUCC-A from microbial mat sample contains cyanobacterium...
CTGCGCGGCCTGCTCGCGCGCCAGCGCCGCCAGACCCTGCGCCCGCGCGGTGCTGGCGCGCCGCCGCGCCTCGGCCTCGCCCGCATGCGCATGCGACAGCGCGAGTTCGCGCAAGAGCGCCGCCCGGCGGCGGCGGGCCTGGTCCTGCCAGAGCGGGGTGACGCCGGCGGCATGCGCCGCAGCCCCCGCGGCGGCGAGAGCTGCGCGCGACTGCGCCTCAAGCGCCGACAGCGCCGCCTCGGCCTGCGTGACCCTGGCACGCGCGGCGGCCAGCGCACCGGCGTCACGCTCCTGTCGCGCCTTCAGCACCGGCAGCAGGCGCGCCCAGTCGGTCATTGCCAGCCCCTGCGCGCGCGCTGGCGCATCGCCTCGGCGAAGCGGATCGCGGCGGCCACGGCACGGTAATGCTCCGGCGGGATCTCATGCTCGAGCGCGACCTCGGCGAAGAGCGCCCGCGCCGTCGGCGGGTCCCGGTAGACGGGCACGCCGTGCTCCTCGGCAATCTCGCGGATGCGGCGCGCGATCTGGTCGGTGCCTCTGGCGACGACGGTCGGCGCGGTGCCCGGCGCGCGGGTCCATTTCAGCGCGACGGCGTAGTGGGTGGGGTTGACGATCACCACATCCGCGCCGGGCACCTCGACCAGCGTCCGGTTCGCCGCGATCGCCTCCGCGCGCGCGCGGCGCGTCTGCTTGAGCCAGGGATCGCCCTCGGCCTCCTTCGCCTCGTCGCGCAGCTCCTTGTGCGACATCCGGTGGCGGCGGCGGTGCTCGGCGTGCTGCCAGAGGAAGTCGATCGCCCCGATGCCCCCGGCCAGCACCGCGATCAGCGCAAGGAACTCGATCGTCAGGCGGCCCATCGCCGCGCTGACCGGGCCCGGCGCGGTCATCACGCTGACGACGATCGCGTCGAGCCGTGCCGCGATGAACACCGCGAGGACGGCCGAGATCACCACCAGCTTGACGACGCTCTTGGCGAACTCGAAAAGCCCGTTGCGGCCGAACTTGTTCTTCGCATTCGCCACAAGCGACAGGCGCGACGGCTTCGGCTGCAGCTTTTCGGGTGTGACGGTGAAGGCCCGCTGGGCGATCACCGCGCCCAGCACGGCGAGTGCGGGCAGCCCGAACCACAGCGCGAAGGGCGGCGCCAGTGCCACCATCAGGGCCGCCAGGGGCGCTGCCGGCGCACCCTCGAAGAAGAGCGGCGCGAGCAGATCCGCCTGCCCGACGAGCACCGAGAGCGCGGCACCTGCGGCCTGCACCGACCACGCCCCGCCCGTAACCGCCGCCAGCAGCAGGCCGGCGTAGGCCGCCGCGGCGCCGATATCGGTGGAACGGGGGACCTCGCCCTTCCGGCGCGCCTCCTGCAGGTTGCGCTCGGAGGGTTCGTGCGGCTTTTCGCCGCTTTCCTCCTGACCCTGCTCCATCAGCGCGTCGCCGCCGGGTCAGCGAGAAACAGATGCAGCGCCTCAAGCCACACCGACAGCATCAGCGGCGCCGAGACCGCGAAAAGCGCGAGACCGCCCAGCGTGATCACCGGCGCACCGACGAAGGCCACCATGAGCTGCGGCATCGCGCGGTTGATCGCGCCGATCGCGAGGTTGTAGAGCATCGACAGGATCACGAAGGGCGCAGCCAGCGTGAAGGCCAGCCAGAAGGCCCGCGCCACCTGCGCCACGCCCCAGCCCGACATGGCCGCCGCATCGGGAAAGAGTCCCGCCGGAAGAAAGGCATAGGACAGGATCATCAGTTCGGCGAGCCGCACGTGGAGCCCCGCCATCATGGCAAGCGCCAGCCCCCCGATGGTGAGGACCTGCCCGATGGCCGGCAGCGGTTCGGCCTGCGCGCCGCCCAGGAGTTGCGACAGCGAGGTCGCGTTGGCGGCGATGCTGCCGGCCGTCTGCAGCGCCAGAACCAGCAGGCGGACGCCGAGCCCAAGGGCGAGGCCCGCGAGCGTCTCGGTCGCGAGAAAGCGCAGGAAGACGCCCGCCTCCGGCGTCGACGGCGCGGCGACGGGGGCCGCGGGCGCAACGATCGCCGTGAAGGCCAGCGCGAGCGCGAGCCGAACGCGCATCGGCACGGCCTCGGCCCCGAACCCGGGCAGGACCGCCGCCATTGCGCCCACCCGCAGGAAGACGAGCGCGCCCTGCCAGAGCGCGGTCTCGCCCAGTTGCAGGAGCGCGGCCAGGTCGCTCACGCGGCGACCGTCCCCACCAGCGCGGGCCGCGCCTCGAGCCCGATCTCCTCGAACGACAGCACAGGGTTCGTCACGCCCTTGGCCGAAAGAACGGTGCGCAGGAATCGCCGCCGCCGGCCGCTGGTGACGAGGGCAGGGTAGACGCCCCGCTCGCCGGCGCGGCGCACCTCCTGCGCCACGTTGTCGCCCAGCCGGTTGAACACGTCGGGCGGCAGCGCCACGTCAAGTCCGCCGCGTGTGCCGTCGACCTGGTAGCTGGCAAAGGTTTCTTCCCAGTCCGGATCGAGCTGGACCAGCGGCAGCGTGCCGTCGTCGCGGCGCAACGCGGCCACCAGCTGGAATCCCAGCCGCTGGCGCACCTGTTCGCAGATCGCGTCCGGTGAGGCCAGGGTCAGCCGCGCCTCGGCAACGGATTCGAGGATGAGCGGCAGGTTCCGGATCGACACCTGTTCCTCCAGCAACAGACGGAGCACCCCGTGCAGCACGTCGAGCGGCACCTTGTCCGGCACGAGTTCGTCGAGCAGGCGGCGGTTCGCCGCGGCGCGCGCCGGATCCGAGAGGTTGACCATCTCGTCCAGAAGGCGCCGCAGGGCACGCAGGGTCAGCAGTCGGCCGAAGTTGCGCTTGAGCGTCTCCAGCAGATGCGTGGCCAGCACCTCTGCCGGCGTGACGACCGTGACACCGGCGAGCGCCGCCTGCTCTTGCGCCTCCGCCGCGATCCAGCGGGCGGGCGCCCCGTAGACCGGCTCCTCCACCGTGTCGCCCGGCGGCAGTGTCTCGGTACTGTCGCCGGCAAGCGCCAGCACCTGTTCGGGATGCAGCCGCGCGCGTCCCTGCTCGACCCCGAGGATGCGGATGACATAGGTCCCGGACGGCAGGGCAAGATCATCGGTCAGCCGGATCTCGGGCATGATCAGCCCATAGGCAGAGGCGATATGCCGGCGCATGTTGGCGATGCGCGCGTCAAGACCGGTGCCCTCGTCCAGCACCATGCCGACCAGATCCGGGGCGAACTCCAGGTGCACGTCGTCGACCTCGAGAATATCTCCCAGGGGGGCTGGCGCCGCGGGTTCCGGCGTCGCGTCTTCGCTCGCTGCGCGCGCCGCATCCTGTGCCGCGCGCCGGCGCAGGAGCAGCGCGGCGCCACCCAGAACCGCGGCACCGCCGAGGAACGGCAACACCGGCAGACCGGGGACCAGCGCGAAAAGTGCCATTAGCAGCGCGACCGTCGCCAGCGCCGCGGGATACCGGCCCAGCTGCGCGACGAGGGCGAAATCGACAGGCCCGGTCGTGCCGCCGCGCGCCAGCAGCAGGCCCGCGGCGATCGAGATGATCACCGCCGGGATCTGGCTCACCAGCCCGTCCCCCACGGTGAGGATCGCGTAGGTCTCGAAGGCCTGGCCCATCGGCATGTCATGCGCGAGCACCCCCATGGCCAGCCCCATCACGAGATTCAGGAGCGTGATCAGCAGCCCGGCGATCGCGTCCCCCTTCACGAACTTCGACGCGCCGTCGAGCGAGCCGAAGAAGGTCGTTTCCTGCTGTTCGCGCTCGCGGCGCGCCTTTGCCTCGGCATGATCGATCGCGCCGGCGGACATGTCGCTGTCGATCGCCAGCTGCTTGCCCGGCATCCCGTCGAGCGCGAAGCGCGCGCCGACCTCGGCCATGCGCGCGGCCCCCTTGGTGATCACGGTGAAATTGACGATCAGCAGCACGCAGAAGACGACGAGGCCCAGCGCGACGCTGCCCCCCATGACGAAATCCGCAAATCCCTGGATGACGTCCCCTGCGGCATGGGTGCCGGTGTGCCCCTCGCCGATGATGAGCTTGGTCGAGGAGACGTTGAGCGACAGCCGCAGCATCAGCGAGGCGAGCAGAATCGTGGGAAAGGCCGAGAAGTCGAGCGGGCGTTCGATGAAGAGCGTGACGGTGAAGATCAGGATCGCGAGGCCGAAGGACGCCGCAAGGCCGATGTCCAGCACCCAGGCCGGCATCGGCAGGATCATCATCGCGATTACCGCCATCAGCGCCATCGCGAGCAGCACGGTGGGCTGAAAGAACGCTCTTGGCGACAGTCCCTGCATCAGCATCACCCTCCGGCGGCGAATAGGGGCCGTGCGGTGGCAAGGCCTTCGGGAACGAGCGACCCCGGACTGGCGGGCGCGCCGCCGCCGGTGAAGAGCGGGAAGGGACGCGACGCCTGGGCAGGCGCTGTCCGCGCCGGGGCGGACGATGTCGGGGGCGGGTCCGGCAGTGCGCCGAGCCCTGCGAGAACCTCTTCGAAGCGCGCCCGGTAGCGGCGGGCGTGGACCGGTGTGCGCGAATGGTAGGCGCCGGCCGCGTCAATCCAGTCCCCGGTCTCGGAGAAAAGATCGGAGAGGAAGCGCGCGGCATAGAGGGCGCCCGTCTCGGGATCGGTCATCTCGGCCACCGAGCGGAAGGCATGGCCGTGCCAGCGGTAATTGATCTGGAAGCAGCCCAGGTCGAAGCTGCGTGCGCCGCGGGCCATGTGGCGCTCGACATAGTCCAGCAGTTCGGCACGGGTATCGAACCAGCGCCCTTCGCCTTCCATGTTGACGGTCCAGGGCCAGGGTTCGAGACTCCCGTTTCTGTGTCGCCCGGTTTCCACGCGGGCAATCGAGCGCAGCACTTCCACGGGGACGCCGGTATGGGACGCTGCGCGCTGCGCCATCACGTCGCAAAGGGCGGCGTCGCGCGCCGCAGACGCCGCCTTCGGGACAAGCAGAAGAACCAGCACCGGCAGGGCCAACGACAGGATCGACGGCCTGACCCAGGTGGTGCGGAGATGCTCGACGTGCCGGGTCCTCGGGGCGGGGGTCCGCCGGACCTCGGCGCGCACTTCCGGGGTCCGCACCGGGAGCGCGCGGCGGTTCATCCCTGTCATGCAGCGGCACCAGGATGAGGCGGGGCGAGCCTGTTGTCGCGCAGCACCGGCATGGCGGTGCCGATGCGATCGGAATCTTGTGAACCACATCACCGGCCTCGAGCGCTTTCTGCACTGACGGGGCCTGCGAGTCGGCCCGCTTCCCCAGACTGGCAGACACAGGTTGAGGGAAGGTTGACCGGATCACGCGCGCCCGCCGGTCCGGAGCGGATCACTCCGGTTCGGCCGGGAAAGGGAAACCGGCCAGAAGGTCTTCCAGCGCCTGCCGGGTCGCGGCGCTTTCCTCGATCAACGCCCTGTTGCGCGCAAGCACGCCATCGTCCGAAGGCGCTGCGGGCGCCGGCCCTGCGCCCGGTTCGCTGGCTGCCTCGGCGGTGACTTGTCCCGGCGCCTCGGCAGACGCGGCGCCCGGACCGGTTTCATTGCCGGCGGGCTCGGACCTCGGTCGTGTGCCGGATTCCGCAATCGAGGTTGCGCGGTCCTGCGTCGCTGCTACCGGCGGGGGCGCGGCGGGCGCTGTCCGGCGCGGTGGCAGGTCGGGCCCTCCGGCCGGGCCTCCGTCGAGGAATCGCTGACGCGCCGCCTCTCGGCTCAGGCCGAGCGCGTCGTAGAGCCGTGCCGCACCCGCGTGGTCGCCGGCGGCTACCCGGGCACGCGCACGCAGAAGGTCGGCCTCACGCCCCTGCGCTCCAATCAGCAGAACCTCTGCTTCGGTCGCACGTCCGAGGGCGAGTGCAGCCTCCGCCCCAAGAAGCCGGGCCGTGTGTCCGCCGTCGGCCGCCTCCGGGTCCGGAAGCCAGGCCTGCGCGACCTCCGGCAGCCCCAGGGTCAGCAACCTTGCCGACACGGCTGCGCGCGCATCGTCCGGCATGCCTTCCGGCACGCGTGTCACGGACAGGACCCGTCGCAGGAAATCGGCGTCGTCCGCCGCGCCGGCGATCGCTTGCCAGAGCGGCCCGAGAACTCCGGGCAGGTCGGTTTCCGGGAGGCGCGCGGTTTCCTGCAACGCCGCGTCGAGCTCGCCCGCTCCCGTAAGGGCAAGAACATGTGCGCGCCGCAGGCGGGGTCCGAGCGGCTGATCCCGGTATTCGCGTGCGTGACTGGCGGCAAGCGCGGCGGTCTGCGTGTCGATCGGTCGACCGGCAGCAACCTGTGTCTCGATCAGCGCAGCCAGCGCCTGCGGTCCTTCCGGTCCGCCGTCCGCAGCGATCTTTGCAAGGATCGGCGCGGCCTCCTCCGGGTTGCCCTCGGCCATCGCCTGCTCGGCGCGGGCGAGATCGAGAGCCGTCGAGGGCGCGGGCGTCAGGCTCTTGACCGCGCGCAGAACATCTGCTGCGGCTGCGTCATGCCGCGCGCCGCGCAGACGGGCGACCAGGTCAGGGGCAAGGTGACGGCGCAGGTGCAACGGCAGGCTCTGGAAGGCACGCCGCACGGCCGTAGTATCGATCTGGGCCGTCTTGGGGGAAAGGCCCTCGAGCACGGCCCAGAGCGCGGCTGCGCCGGGGCAGCCGGTCTGACCGGCAAAGGCGGGCTCGGCATCGGGCCTGAACCCATGGCGATCGTCCGGCGCCGGCGTGCCGACGCGGTCAAGGATATCCGACATCGCGACGAGCGCCGCGCGCTCCGTGCCCGAGAGCTTCGTCAGCGGCAGGATGGCCCGTGCCTCGGCACCGAAGCCCATATGCAGGTAGAGCCGGGCGAGCGCCTCTGCCGCGCCCGGGTCGGGGCGATCGAATTCGCGATAGAGCGCGGTGCGATGGCGACCGATCTGCATGCCGAAGTCGGTGCCGTCCGACCAGGCGGCGACGTCCAGCAGACGGTCCGGCGTGCACTCCGCCGGACGGTCGGCGGGGGCATCGGGCGACGGCAGCGCTTCGAAGGGGCTGCGCAGCGCCACCTGGGCGGCACGCGACCTGTCCGGCGCGGGCGGGACCGGGGCGGGCGGGGCCGGGGCGGACGCTTCAGTCGCGGCCGACGTGTCCACGGGCGACAACAGACCGTGCGGCGCCCCGGCAGGCGTCCCCGACGGTCGCAGGAGCGCCTGGCTCGCCGCCCGGCTCAACGCCCTGGCAAGCGCGCTTTCGGCGGGGGCGAGGACAGCCTGCAGCCCGGGCGCCACGACCGCGGCTGGGGGCTCGGAACGCCCGGAGACGTCGGGCAGGAGGGGCAGGATCAGTTCCTGCCTCGCAGGCGGCGCGCTTTCGGGCGGATCGCCAATGTCGATCACCAGCATCCGGCCGTCGTGCAGGAAACTGTCGAGAGTGCAGGCACAGCCGAGCTTCAGCGTCAGCGCGCCCGGGGTCGGGCCGGGCGCCAGCGCCGCGAGTCGGGTCTGCGGGATGCGTGCGAAAGCGCCATCCAGATCGAAGGAAAGCCCGGCGCGCGGCAGCGTCACGATGGCCTCGCGTCCGGTCCGGGTCACTTCCCACGGCATCGCGGCGGGCAGATCCAGAACCAGCCGGGTAAAGCCGGGATGTTCGCCGCCGCGCACCGCGACCGTTTGCGCCTGAGCCGCGCCGCTCAGCACCGTCAGCGCGACAAGCATCCGCGCGAGGCGCATCATGCGGCGTCTGCCTTCAGAGCCTTGAGCGAGGCTTCCAGATCGGCGAAATCCGGCCGGAAGTGCTTTGGTGCGTTCTGGCGTCCGACCTCGATGCAGATGTTGGTGGCGTGGTTGTGCAGGTTGGCCACCAGCACCTCGCGGATCAGCTGATAGAAATGCGCCTCTTCCTCGGCCACCGCGCGGAGCCGCGCAGCGAACGGGCCGACAAGGCCGTAGGCGAGAAAGACGCCCAGAAAGGTGCCCACAAGTGCCGCGCCGATCAGCTTGCCGAGGATTTCCGGCGGCTGGTCGATCGAGCTCATCGTCTTGATCACGCCCAGGACGGCCGCGACGATGCCGAGTGCCGGCAGCGCGTCCGCCACGGCGCGCAGCGCGTCGCTGGGCTGCAGCGCGTGATGCGTCGCGGCTTCCATCCGCTTTTCCAGAACGTCCTCGACCTGATGCGGGTCGTCGTAGTTCATCGAGGCCGCACGCATGGTGTCGGCGATCAGCGACACCGCCTCGTGATCGGCCAGAATGCGGGGGTAGCGGGCGAAGATTGCTGACTCATGCGGCGCCTCTATGTGCTCTTCGGCGGCGACCGGATTCTGCCGCGAGAGGCGAATCAGCTCGAAGAGCAGACAGAGCAGGTCGCGATAATCGTCCGGCCGCCAGCGGGCGCCACGGAAGAGCTTCGGCAGATCCCGGCCCGTCTGTCTGATGACCGACGAGTCGTTGCCGATCAGGAACGCGCCGGTCGCGGCGCCCATGATCATCATCATCTCGAACGGCAGCGCCTTGAGGATGATGCCGAACTTGCCGCCGGCGAGCGTGTAGCCGCCGAACACCATGACGAAGACGACGATGATGCCGATCAGGCCGATCATGGCCATCCCTCCTGCCGCGGGGTTGCGATGCAATGTGCGCACTCGCGGTTAATACGGCGTGTGCGACTGGCGGCGTCGGCCGCATGGCGGCTCATTCCGTGGGCACCCCGAGGTTGCGGCCGGCGAGCAGTGCGCTGATCGCGTAACCGGACTCGGGGCGCATGCCGGCAAGAATTCCCGCCGCGACCTCCGGCCGCATGCGCCCGAGAAATCCCGCTGCGAACTCGGGTGCCATCGCCTCGAAGAGCGGCACCGCCTCCTTCGGTTTCATCGATTCGTACACCTCGGTGAGCCGGGCAAGGTCCTGTTCCGCAGCGTCTTCCGCCAGCGCGATGGTTTCGCGCAGCGCAGCCTCGGCCGCCTCGAGTTCTGCCATGCGGCGGTCGATTTCACGGTTGGCGACGGAGAGCGCCTGCATCCGCTCCGCGATCTCCTGCTCCCGGGCGGCGATACGGTCCTCCCGGGTCGCCAGCGTCTCGAGCACGCGGGCGATGTCCGGGGCGGGCGCACACCCGTCCGCGTCAACCCTGGCGTCCTGTGGGGTATCCGGGTCGGAAGGGGTTCGGGCGAGCGCCTGCCCGGCCTCGGTCCCCAGCCGCACGAGCGCGGACCCGATCAGCAGCGCCGCGATCACGGCGAGCGTTCCCCGGCTGCGCCGTCGCGTCGCACGGCGGCCTGACCCCGCGGCAAAGCTGCGACGGGCGCTCATCGGGTCGAGTCCCCGGCCGCACGGCGCGCGAAGACGGGCTCGGCGGACGCCTGTCGCGGGGGCGTGCCGGGGGGGTGTGCTTCGGGCAGGTCGTGCATCGAGGCGACCAGCAGTTCCAGGCGCTTGGCGACCGATTCGGCACGGCCCGTCAGCTCGTCGAGCGAGCCGTTCGAGCGGTCCGCGGCGCTGCGCGCGGCATCGAGCGTGCGCGCCAGGTCATCAACCTGCGCGGAGAGCACGGCCACGGCACCGCCCACGCCGTTCTCGAGATCGTTGAAGCGGGCAAGCCGCCGCGCGAGCACGAAGCAATAGAGCCCCGCGCCGAGCGCCCCGGCCGCGAGCAGAATATCGGCGATCAGGTCCATTCTCTTTCCTCAAGTCATCACGAATTCCATCACCAGAAGGTCGCGCACGCGCCCCTCGCCGGTGACCATCTGCACACGGCGCAGCATCTGCGCGCGCAGCCGGACGAGCGCGCCGGGCGCCTCCAGATCGGTTTCGTCGAGCGCGCGCAGATAGCCGTTGAGCACATCCACCACGCGCGGGCGCAGCGCCTCGACCTCGCCGCGATGGGCCGGCGGCACCTCCAGCTCGGCGGTGAAGCGCAGATGCCGACCCGCCGCGGCAGGCGCCAGCGAGACCACGATGGGGTCGAGCGGCACGAAGGCCACGTCGTCCACCGGTTCGCCCGGCGCGGCATGTTCGGCGGGCTTGTCGCCGGGGAGCGGCAGAAGCCCCTCCCGTACCGAAATGAACCCCGCCGCGCCACCCGCGACGGCAAGCACGACACCCAGCACCATCGGCAGGCGGCTGCCGCGCCCCCTGGGCTCTCCGGTTTCGGAAGCATCGGACATCACACGATTCCCTCCATCACTCGGGGGGCGACATTCGCAGCCAAGGGCTAACCGATTGTTAAGAGGGATGGCCCATGACTCGCCTCCGAGCCCGGGCAGAAGGTCCGGCGGTCAGGAGGCAGGTCGTGCAGCAGTTCCTCTCTCTATGGAGCGCGCTCAGCCCGATGCGGCGCGCGGTGGCGATCGGCGCGTCGATAGCCGTGTTCGCAGCGGTGCTGGCGATGGCGCGCATGGCCGCGCAGCCGGCCATGAGCCTGCTCTACGCCGGGCTTGAAGAAGCCGCGGCGGCCGAGGTCGTGCGCGCCCTGGAAGCGCGCGGCGTGGCCTTCGAGGTGCGCGGCGAGTCGATCTTCGTGGCCGCCCGCGACCGCGATCAGCTTCGCATGACGCTCGCCGGCGAAGGGCTGCCCGCGATTTCGGCGCAGGGCTACGAACTGCTCGACTCGCTCTCCGGCTTCGGCACGACGAGCCAGATGTTCGACGCCGCCTACTGGCGCGCAAAGGAAGGCGAGCTCGCCCGCACGATCCTGTCGAGCCCCGGCATCGCAGCGGCCCGGGTGCACATCGCCAACACCGGCGCCACACCTTTCCGGCGCGATCTGCGGCCGACGGCCTCGATCGGGCTGACCGCGCGCGCAGGCGCGGTGTCCCCCGAGCAGGCCCGCGCCTTCCGGTACCTCGTGGCCTCGGCCGTGCCGGGCATGGCCCCCGAGGACGTGGCGGTGATCGACGGCGAAGGCCGGCTGCTCGGGCAGGCCGAGGATACGGGGACACGTGGTGCCGATGCCGAAGAGCGCGCGGCGCTGTTGGGCGAGCGGG
>OFET01000956.1_pt1 | contig 10885 bp, 8 predicted proteins | sample 1521211 | NCBI WGS metagenome assembly OFET01 (sample SAMN03766358, study PRJEB24113) | microbial mat metagenome | isolation source: enrichment culture HLUCC-A from microbial mat sample contains cyanobacterium...
CGCACAGCCAGTCCCGGCCCGCCAGGTGCGCCTCGATCCCGTCGAGCGCGGCGAAAACCTCGCGCACCGCCGCGTCATAGGCCGCTTGCGTCCGCGCGAAGCCGGCGCGGTAGACCCCGTTGTTCACCTGCGCGTAGATCCGTGCATTCCAGGCGTCGATCTCCTCGCGCAACGCCTCCGGCGCGAGGTCCGGCCCGTCAAAGGCATCGTTGAGCATCCGCACGATATCGGCGCTTTCATTCGACACCGCCCGGTCGGCCACCTTGTCCCACAGAAGCGGCACCGTCACCGGCCCCGTGTAAGGCACCGCGTCCTGCGCATAAACCTCATGGAGCGCGGAAACCCCCTTCAACGGATCGGCATAGGGCCCCTCCGCGTCGAACACCCAGCCCTCCGGTGTGCGCCGGGGCCGGGCATAGGACACGCCGATCGCCGCCTCCAGCCCCTTCTCGACCCGCATCAGAAGCGCGCGATGCGCCCATGGGCAGTTCCACGCGGCATAGAGGTGATAGCGCCCCGCCTCGGCCGGAAAGCCGCTCGACCCGTCCCGCGTGATCCAATTGCGGATCGTGGCCTTGGACCGCCGGAATTCGCCGCCTTCGACCGTGTCGGGACCCGGGTCCTCGGCCGAGTAGACGCCCGCGATCATCACACCCAAATCACGATCCCCCTTCATCTTTCCAAAAATACGCACCGCCGACAGGCGGGGCCGGGCGGGGGTCTGCAAGGCCCCCGCCCGGCCGGCCCCGTTTACTGCAGCTCCACCCAGCGCAGGATGAAGAAATCGTCCGGCCGCTGGGTGACCGAGACGCCGTCCCGCACGCCCCAGAGCAGCGGCTGCACGTAAAGCGGCACATAGGCCATGTCATCCTGGATGATGGCAGCGGCCTCGTCCATGGCCGCCTGCCGCGCGACCGGGTCGATCTCCGACTGCATCACCGGCAGAAGCTCATCGATCCGCGGGCTCGAGTAGCCGCCGAAATTCCAGGTTCCCAGCCGGTCGCCGGACGTGTGCACGAGGAAGCGGATCGGATGCTCGGCGTCGAAGGTGCCGGGCGACCAGCCCAGCAGGTACATGTCGAAATTGTCCTCGCGCAGCTGGGGCCAGTAGTTCGACACCGGCATCGCGTCGAGCGTCACGTCGAGGCCCACCTGCGCGAGCATGCCCACGATGGCCTGACAGACCGACTCGTCGTTGAGATAACGGTCGTTGGTACAGGAGAAGTCGAAGGCGAACCCGTCGGGGTAACCGGCTTCGGCCAGCAGCGCGCGCGCCGCCTCGGGGTCGTAGGCGGGGCGCTCCCCGTTGGCGTCCGAATAGCCCGAGGTTCCCGCCGCCACCAGCTGCGCCGCGGGCTCGGCCGAGCCGCGCATGTTCGTCTGCAGGATCGCGGGCACGTTGACCGCATGGGCCACGGCCTGCCGGACGCGCAGATCGGCAAACGGGTTCTCGGCGCCGTTTCGCAGCGTCTCGTGGTCATGGGCGAAGCCCAGCATGATGACCCGGCTCTCGATCCCGCGGATGACGCGCGTGCCCTCGTTGGCGTCCACCCGCTCCGCATCCTGCACCGGCACCGGGTTGATCATGTCGACCTCGCCCGAGAGAAGTGCTGCGACGGCGGTGGCGGAGTTCTGGATCGGCGTGAAGATCGCTTCCGTGATCCCGTGATCCGCCTCGCCCCACCAGCCCTCGAACGGCACCAGCACCGTCTCGAGGTCAGGCTGCCGGCTCTCCAGCATGAAGGCCCCGGTCCCGTTCGCGTTCCGCATGGCGAAGTTCTCGGTGTCCCGCGACGGCAGTTCCGCCCCGTTGGCCTCGGCCCAGCCCGCATCCATCATCATCCAGTTGGCGATCGAGTCCGGGAAAAGCGGCTGCGGCGAGCTCGTGAGGATATCCACGGTGTGCTCGTCGACCACGACCACGTCGGACACCGGCGCGAACCAGCTGCGTACATCGGCCTCTTCCGAGGATGCACGCCGGTAGGAGAACAGCACGTCCTCTGCGTTGAACTCCGATCCGTCATGGAAGGTCACGCCCTCCCGCAGGGTAAAGCGCCAGCCCGCGCCGTCGCCGATGGGCTCCCATGCGGTGGCCAGCGAAGGCTCGATCGCCATGTCGCGGCCCCGCCGCACGAGCCCCTCGTAGACATTGTTGAGAAACCCCAGCACCGGGGTCGAGTTGACCGCATGGGGGTCCATCGTCTGCGGATCGGTCGTCCCGGCCCAGCGAAAGGTCTCGGCGGCGGCCGGCAGCGCCAGCAGCGCGGCGGTCGAGGTGAAGAGCAGGAAGCGGGTCATGAGATATCCTTTCGGTTCCGGCGAACGCGGGCGGACCTGCGCCGCGCGATTTGCCGCAGGCTGACGCATAAGCGGTGCCGTGGCCAGAACCGGACCCCTCACTTGGCCGTGATGGTTCTCAATCAGGAACAGGCCGACCAAGAGAAAGGGGCCGGACGGTCTGTCCGTCCGGCCCCCGCCTGTCATTCCGGAACGATGTCAGTCGGCTTCGAAATACTTGAACTTCACCTGGTCGTCGGCATCCACCACGGTCGACCAGTCATCCGAGATGCCCCAGTTGAGCACCTGGTGATGGATCGGCAGGTAGATCCGCGCCTCCTCGGCCATGGCCCAGAGCTCGGCGACCGCGGCGTCGCGGACGTCCAGATCGGTTTCCGACGACAGGGCCACGATCATCTCATCCATCTCGGGGTCCGAGAAGCCGGTGCCGTTCCACGACCCGCGACCCTCCGTCCGGGTGTGGTAGAGGAAGTTGAAGACGTATTCGCTGTCATAGGTCGGAACGCCCCAGCCCAGAAGGTAGAAATCCGTCTCGCCATTGGCGATCAGCGGGAAGTGCTGCGCGCGCGGCAGGGCCGAGAGGTTCACCGTGATCCCGATCTGCGCGAACATGCCCACGGCGGCCTGGCAGATCGCCTCGTCGTTGATGTAGCGGTCGTTGGGGCAGTCGAGCTGCACCTCGAACCCGTCTCCGTAGCCCGCTTCCTCCATCAGGGCGTTGGCCGCCTCGATGTCGTAGGCGGGATATTCCTCCAGCTCCTCGGTCCAGCCCGCCACCGGCGGCGGCAGCATGGCGCCTGTCGGATCGGACTGGCCGCGCATCACAACCTGCTGGATCGCGTCGCGATTGATCGCGATGTTCATCGCCTCGCGCACGCGCACATCGGCGAAGGGGTTCGCGCCCTCCACGTTGTCGTTCCCGAGGTCCTCGGCGCCCACGTTCAGCCCGAAGAAGATGTTGCGGTTCTGCGGCGCGGTCGCCAGACCCATGCCATCGGCCTCCTCGACGCGCGCGAGGTCCTGCACCGGCACGTCCTGGATGAAATCGACCTCGCCGGTCAGAAGTGCGGCGACCCGGGTCGCGGGGTTCTGGATCGGCGTGAACACGATCTCGGTGACCGCCAGCGGGAACTCGCCCACGCCCCAGTAATCGGAGTTCGCCGTCAGCACCGTGCGCACATCCGCCTCGCGGCTCGTCAGCACGTAGGGCCCCGTGCCGTTGGTGTTGCGCGCCGAGAACGTGTCCTCGCCGGCGGCGTAGTCCTGCACGGCCTCGGCGCCATTGGCCATCGCCCAGCCCTCGTCCATCATCATGATGTTGGTCAGGTTGTTGGGCAGCAGCGGGTTGGGTCCGTCGGTGACGATCTCGACCGTGTAGGGGCCGGCGGCGCGCACTTCGCTGACCGAGGACAGAAGCTCCTTGAAGTTGGAGGTCTCGCTCATCGCGCGATTAAGCGAGAACACTACGTCGGCGCTGTCGAATTCCTCGCCGCCGTGGAAGGTGACGCCCTCGCGCAGGGTGAAGACCCATACGTTTCCATCGTCGGCCGACGGCTCCCACGAGGTGGCGAGCGCGGGCTCCATCTCACCTTCCATGTTGCGGATGATGAGCGGCTCGTAGATCTGGTGCATCAGGGTCGTGGTCGGCCCCTCGTTCTGGGAATGCGGGTCGAGCGTGAGCGCCTCGGCCGCGCGTGCCCAGCGCAGCGTCTCGGCGGAAACGGCCGAGGCCGTCAGCGCGGTCGTGGCCAGCAGCGCCGCACCGAAGGCGGCATAACGGGTATTCATGAAAAGGCTCCCTGTCGTGATTTTTTTCCTCGGGCGAGTATGGCCGGGATTGGCCGCTTGTCCAGCCGGCCCGCAAGGACTTTCCGCGTCAAGGTGAGGCGAAAGCGCCGAGGTTCCTCCCCGAGAAGGTCCGCAGGGGGGATGCAATCCGTCGCTGCCTCGAATACATGCACGGTGCAAACGACGCCGCATGCCGGAGACATCGAATTGACCGCGACCGCGACCGCCGGGGACTGGATCGACCGCTTCAAGGGGCTCAAACAGCTCGAGCCCGGTATCCGCGCCATCCTGACGGGCCGGTCGCAGGTGATCCGCATGCCCGCAGGCACGGTGATCTTCGGCCCCGGCAAGTCGCCCGAGAACATGCTGCTGCTGCTCGAGGGGACGGTGCGCGTCCAGCAGTTGGCCGAGAACGGCCGCGAGGTGGTGCTCTACCGGGTCACGGCGGGCGAAAGCTGCGTGATGACCACCGCCTGCATGCTGGCCTACGAGGATTATTCCGCCGAGGGCGTGGCGGAGACCGATATCGTCGCGGCCGCCGTTCCGCGCGCCGTCTTCGACGAACTCATCTCGACGTCGAAGGACTTCCGCACCTTCGTCTTCACGGCCTATTCGCGGCGCATCACCGACCTTTTTCACGTGATCGAGGATATCGCCTTCCGGCGCATGGACATCCGGCTCGCCCAGAAGATCGCGGAGCGCGCCGAGGATGGCACGGTCCGCGCCACCCACGCGCAGCTTGCCGCCGAACTGGGCACGGCGCGCGAGGTGATCTCCCGGCAACTGGCGGAGTTTCAGCGCCGCGGCTGGGTCGATCTGGGTCGCGGAACGGTCACCCTTCTTGACGCCAACGCGCTGGAGCGTCTGGCCGAAAGCTGAGGCGCGGGCGTTGTCCGACACGGAAAAAATCGCGAAACGCGCTTTTTCCATGGGCAGAACTCGAGTTTCACCCCCTCGAAAACCGAAGCTTTTCAGCCTTTGCGAGCCGTCTTTCGGCTTGTGTGACTAGATCACTGATAGGCGGGGAGAGAATCGGTAGACATCATCCCACGAACAGGCAGCGGTCACGTCGCTTGACCGTGGAAACCGGAAACGGGCGGGCGACCGCCAGGAGAATACCAGATGTACGAAACTGCTTTCACACCATGGGCCTCGCTCGGCGGCGGAGCACTGATCGGCCTCGCGGCCGTGCTGCTGATGCTGACGCTCGGCCGCATCATGGGCGCCACGGGCATCCTTGCCGGCGTCTTCGCCCCGGCCTCGGCCCATGACTTCAGCTGGCGCGCGGCGCTGCTCTTGGGCATGGTCACCGGGCCCGCGGTCTACTTGCTCGCCACGGGCGCAATGCCCGAGGTCACGGTCCCGGTCTCCACGCCCATGCTCATCATCGGCGGCCTGATCGTCGGCGCGGGCGTCACCTACGGCTCGGGCTGCACCTCGGGTCACGGCGTCTGCGGCATGGCGCGGCTTTCGCCACGGTCGATCGCCGCCACGCTGACCTTCATGGCAACCACCGCGGTGACCGTCTACGTCGTCCGCCACGTGATCGGAGGCTGATCCCATGCGTTTTGTCCTGATCTACCTCATCGGCGTGGTCTTCGGCACCGGCATCGTGCTTTCGGGCATGGCCAATCCGGCCAAGGTCATCAACTTCTTCGACGTCGCCGGCAGCTGGGACCCCTCGCTCGCCTTCGTCATGGGCGGTGCGCTCATCGTGACCGCGATCGGCTACCGCCTCGTCTTCGGCCGCAAGCGCCCGATCTTCGAAGGCCGGTTCAACCTACCCACGGCGCGCAACCTCGATGCCCGCCTGCTTGGTGGCTCTGCCGTCTTCGGCGTCGGCTGGGGCATCTCGGGCTTCTGCCCCGGCGGCGCCCTGCCCGCACTGGGAACCGGCAAACCGGAGGTCTTCATCTTCGTGGCCGCGATGCTCGCCGGCATCTTCGGCGCCCGGTACCTGCAATCGCTGTCGCGGCCCAGCCCCAAGGCCACGACCTGACCCATTCGCCAAAGGAGAGAGACATGAACAGCTATCCAGTGAACATGAACATCCACCCCGAGGTCGAGCCCTTCTTCGACCCCGCCACCAACACGATCTCCTATGTCGTGAAGGATCCCAATTCCGACAGCTGCGCCGTCGTGGACAGCGTCATGGACATCGATTACGCCGCCGGCCGCATCAGCTACGAGAGCGCCGACAAGATCATCGAGTACGTGAAGGAGAAGGGGCTCAAGGTCGAATGGCTGATCGAGACCCACGTCCATGCCGACCACCTGTCGGGCGCGCCCTACATCCAGGAAAAGCTGGGCGGCAAGATCGGCATCGGCGAGAACATCATCACCGTGCAGGACACCTTCGGCAAGATCTTCAACGAAGGCACCGAGTTCCAGCGTGACGGCAGCCAGTTCGACGCCCTGTTCAAGGACGGCGACACCTACGAGATCGGCGGCATGCGCGCCTTCGCGATCTTCACGCCGGGCCACACGCCCGCCTGCATGACCCATGTCATGGGCGATGCGGCCTTCGTGGGCGACACGCTCTTCATGCCCGATGGTGGATCGGCGCGCGCCGACTTCCCGGGCGGGGACGCGGGCACGCTCTACGACTCGATCCAGAAGGTGCTCGACCTGCCCGACGACACGCGGCTCTTCATGTGCCACGACTACGGACCCAACGGCCGCGACATCAAGTGGGAGACCACCGTGGCCGAGGAGAAGGAGTTCAATATCCATGTCGGCGGCGGCAAGTCCAAGGAGGACTTCGTGAAGTTCCGGACCGAACGCGATGCGCAGCTCGACATGCCCAAGCTGATCATCCCCTCGCTGCAGGTGAACATGCGCGCGGGCGAGGTGCCGACCGACAAGGACGGGCGCCCGATGCTCAAGGTCCCGGTCAACGCACTGTGATTGCGATGGGCGCGGGGCGGTTCGCCTGCCCCGCGCCCCAATCGACGGCAAGACACATGAGGAGGCTCCGCCATGGACGCCCGCAGACTATCGGCTGACCTGTCGGTCAGTCCGCAGATCACGGCCGAGGATATCGAAACCCTTGCAGATCAGGGCTTCCGGTCGGTGGTCTGCAACCGCCCCGACGGAGAGGCCGGCGACCAGCCCGCCTTCTCCGAGATCGCGGCCGCGGCCGAGGCGACCGGGATCGAGACGCGCTATCTGCCGATCTTTCCCGGACAGCTCGACGACACCGACGCGGCCGCCTTCCGCCAGATGCTCAAGGACCTGCCCGCCCCCGTGCTGGCCTATTGCCGCAGCGGCACGCGGTCCGCGATGCTCTGGGCGCTGGCCGTGGCCGAGGCCAAGCCGCTGACGGATATCCTCGCTGCCACGCAGGCCGCGGGCTATGACGCAAGCGGTCTCATCCCGCGGCTCGCCACGCGGGCACCGGCGCCCGCCGGCGCGGCCCCGAATTGAAGACGCGCTGATCCGGGGCTGACACCGACCCGGTCGGAACCGCCCGGTCCGGCCCACATGACGCGGCCCGCATGGCCGACTTCCCCCGCGGGACCGCGCCCCCTTTTTCCGCCGGCCATTCACCCGGCAACAAGCAAAGACGACCCGACATGCTCAACAGGCTGCGCTCCTACATTCCCATGCTCGACTGGGGCCGCGACTACAATCGCACGGCCTTCCAGAACGACATGATCGCGGCCGTGATCGTCACGATCATGCTGATCCCGCAATCGCTGGCCTATGCGCTGCTTGCGGGGCTGCCGCCCGAGGCGGGGCTCTACGCCTCGATCCTGCCGATCATCCTTTATGCGATCTTCGGCACCTCGCGCGCGCTCGCGGTGGGACCGGTGGCCGTGGTCTCGCTGATGACGGCGGCGGCGGTCGGCCAGGTGGCCGAACAGGGCACGGCGGGCTATGCCGTCGCGGCGCTGACGCTCGCGGTCCTGTCGGGGGGCATCCTGCTTGCCATGGGGCTCCTGAAGCTGGGCTTCCTCGCGAATTTCCTCAGCCACCCGGTGATCGCGGGCTTCATCACCGCATCGGGTGTCCTGATCGCCGTCAGCCAGCTCAAGCACATCCTCGGCGTCGAGGCGCATGGTCACAGCCTGCCCGAGATGCTCTCGACGCTGGTCGGGAACATCCCGGACGTGAACCCGATAACGCTGGTGATCGGCGTGGCCGCGACGGGATTCCTGTTCTGGGTCCGCAAGGGGCTGAAGCCCTTCCTGATCGCGCGCGGGATGAAGCCCAGGGCCGCCGACATCACGCAGAAGGCAGGCCCGGTGGCCGCCGTCGTCGTCACGACGCTCGCCGTCTGGGGCCTCGACCTCGCGGGTCGCGGCGTGGCCATCGTGGGCGAGGTTCCGCAGTCCCTGCCGCCGCTGACCATGCCTGGCCTGTCGCTCGACCTCGTCTCGGCGCTGTTCATCCCGGCGCTGCTGATCTCGATCATCGGCTTCGTGGAATCGATTTCCGTCGCGCAGACGCTTGCGGCCAAGAAACGCCAGCGCATCGACCCCGACCAGGAACTGATCGGTCTGGGGGCGGCCAATATCGGCGCAGGCTTCACCGGCGGCTACCCGGTGACGGGCGGCTTCGCGCGGTCGGTGGTGAATTTCGACGCGGGCGCCGAGACGCCGGCGGCGGGCGCCTTCACCGCGATGGGTCTCGCCTTCGCCGCGCTGGCGCTGACGCCGCTCATCTTCTTCCTGCCCAAGGCCACGCTTGCCGCCACGATCATCGTGGCAGTCCTCAGTCTCGTGGATTTCTCGATCCTGACCAAGACATGGACCTACGCCAAGGCCGATTTCGTGGCCGTGGCCGCGACGATCCTGCTGACCCTCGGCCTCGGCGTCGAGGCGGGCGTGTCGGCGGGCGTGATCCTGTCGATCGGCCTGCACCTCTACAAGACGTCAAAGCCCCATGTGGCCGAGGTGGGCCTTGTCCCCGGCACCCAGCATTTCCGCAACATCCTGCGCCACAAGGTCGAGACACACCCCGAGGTCGTGACCCTCAGGATCGACGAGTCGCTCTATTTCGCCAATGCCCGCTTTCTCGAGGACCTGGTGCAGGACAGGGTGACTGCGGACAGCCCGGTGAAACACGTCGTTCTGATGTGCTCGGCCGTCAACGAGATCGACATGTCCGCGCTCGAAAGCCTCGAGGCGGTGAACGAACGGCTCCGGAGCATGGGCGTGCAGCTTCACATGTCCGAGGTGAAGGGCCCGGTCACGGACCGACTGAAAAGGTCACATTTCCTCGACGAGTTGACGGGCAAGGTGTTCCTAAGCCAGTACGACGCTTGGCGCGCGCTTACGGGCGCGAAACCCGATCCGGCCCTGCGCGCGGCGCAGTGACGCCGGGGGACATTTTCCAACGGAAAATGGGCCAGATTTTTCTCAAAAATCTGCGCCCTGCCCCGCGCCGGTCAGCCTCAGCGTCACGATCTCGTATGGCTTCAGGTCGAGCGCCAGGCGCCCGTCTTCGACCGGAAGCGGCGTGCCCCCGTCCTCCAGCAGACCCACCCGTTCGACTGCCACGATATCGGGCGCCAGCTCGATCTCGACCGCGCCGCGCGTATTGTGGGCCTCGTAAAGCCGCAGGATCACGCCGCGCCCGTCCTGCGCGGGCTTGACCGTCTCGATCACCGCGCGCTGGCTCAGGCACCGGGCGATCGGCCCGAGCCGCGCGGCGCTTCCCGCCTCCGGTCCACGCGCGATCAGCCGCGGCGGGTCGTTCAGCGCCGCCGCCGCCGCCCGCACCGTTACGCGTGTGTCGCCCTCATGCGGCAGGAGCGCATAGGTGAATCGGTGGTGCCCCTGATCGGCACCGCTGTCGGGCATCGTCGCCGACTTGATCAGCGACAGGCGCAAGACATCGCCGCGCACGTCATAGCCGTACTTGCAGTCGTTCAGCAGCGCGACGCCGTAATTGCCCTCGCTGAGATCGGCCCATTTCTGCGCGGGCACCTCGAACTGGGCCGCGTCCCAGCTGGTGTTGCGGTGGGTCGGGCGGTCGATCTGGCCCCACTGGATGTCGAAATCGGCGCGGGCGGCGCGGATATCCACCGGGAAGGCAGCCTTGAGCAGAAGATGCTGTTCGTGCCAGTCGACCTCCGTGTCGAAATCCAGCCGCATCGAGGCGCGGTGCAGTACAACGCGCTGCGTCAGCCGGCTTCGGCGAAAGGCGCGTTTGATCTCGACCACGGCGCGCAATGGGCCGGTCTCCACGATCTCGATCCGCGTCAGCCCGCCCACGACCTCGCCGCGATCCTCGAAGAAGATATCGATATCCCAGGCGTCCCAGCTGACCGGGCGATCCTCGAAAAGCTCAAGCTTGTTGCCCACCTGCCCGGGCTTCAGCACCTCGCGGCCCGCGCCCTTGTCGTGGATCGAGGTCAGCATGCCATGGGGGCCGATCACCACGCGCAGCGCCTCGTTTTCCAGCACGGCGCCGCCATTGACCGAGGGCGCGGCGCTGACACCCGCGTCGGCTCCGGCCCATTCGGCCGCAGGCTCCAGCGCGCGGGCCGACAGCGGCGCGCCCTCGGGCAGTTCGACGAGAATACCGACCGCGACCTCCTGCGCCGGCAGGGCCTCTGCACCGCCGCGCTCGCGCATGGGCTCGGTCCCGGCGGGCAGGGTGACGTAGCGCACGCCCGGCAGCTGCGCGCCGTCGAGTACCAGCCACGCCGCGCCGTCGGGCAGGAGCGCCCGACCCGCGGCCTCCAGCGCCGCGCCGGCGATCTCGTCGATCCGCGCGAAATCCTTGCGCGCGTCCTCGAAGACCTCGCCGATCGAGGTGCCGGTCAGGATGTCGTGGAACTGGTTCAGGC
>OFET01000958.1_pt1 | contig 10853 bp, 12 predicted proteins | sample 1521211 | NCBI WGS metagenome assembly OFET01 (sample SAMN03766358, study PRJEB24113) | microbial mat metagenome | isolation source: enrichment culture HLUCC-A from microbial mat sample contains cyanobacterium...
ATGGACCACCCGTATCAGGGGGGTCCCTTTTGGACGCCGATCACCCCTGTACGGGGTCCTTTTTCCACGCCGGTTCACATGGGCGTGGCTTTCATGACCACAGGCGCATTGCTCGTGCTCATCGCCGAGCGGCGCGGGATCGATCCGGCGGCCGTCGAGGCAGCGCTGCGAGAGCTCGAGCAAAGAAACCTAAAGGCCGGTGAGACTACGCCACCGTCTGCACCGAGGCCGGCAACCAAAGAAGCAGACGGTTAAACCGTGGGATCATGCGGGTAACCCCGTGCGATCCGGTCGGAGTTGCCGCGCCTAGCCCAATGTCTGCGCGATGTGCCAGCCTGCGGCAAGGTCCTGCACGATCAGGCCATGCGACTTGTAGGCCGTGACTTGCGCCGGATCGGTGCGGCCCGGCGCGCTGCCTGCAAGCACGGCGCCAAGCTCGGTCACCGGGTAATCCTCACCTATGACGCCAGCGGATCTGGCCTCCAGTATCTCGCCGGACTCGCGGGCCGAGCTTTCCAGCGCGTCGGTGAACATCGTCATGCGCGCCACCCCGGCATCGTCGACTTCGCGGGCATCGGCAAGGCTCGCGCCCACCAGGTTCACATGCTGCCCCGCGGCCAGCATCTCTCCGCGCAGGAACGCCTTGCGCGCCGAGGTTGCCGTGGTGACCACATCGGCGCCTGCAACCGCTGCGCCGAGATCCTGCACCACGCGGAGGGGCGCGCCGGGAAAGTGTCCGGCCAGCGCGCCCGCCGCCTCGGGACGCCGCGCCCAGAGTCGGATTTCCGTCGGCGCGAAGCATTGCAGCACGCCTCTCAGATGGAACTCGGCCTGTTCTCCGGACCCGCAGATCGTGAACACGCGCGGATCGGGACGCGCCAGCGCGCGCGTCGCCAGCATGGACACGGCGGCGGTGCGCAGCGCGGTCAGCGCATCCGCCTCGATCGCGGCAACGGGGCGGCCCAGCCCGCTTTCGAACAGCAGGACGAAGCCCTGATGGCTCGAGAGCCCGTGCCTCGGCGCCTCGGGGAACAGGCTCAGAATCTTGGCTCCGTGCAGCGGTGGGTTGCGCAGCGCGCCATACATCACCCCCATGCGCCCCGTCCCGCTCACCTCCACCGCAAGGCGCGGGGGATGCAGCGCGGCGCCGGCCGACACGTCGCGCATCGCGCACTCCATGACCGGCACCAGTTCGGCCACGCTGATGCGGCCAAGGACGTCCCTGGCGGCAATGACCTTCATTCTGCCGCGCCGCGTGCGTGCGCGACGGGGCCCGTGACCCGCGCCGCGCAGTGAATCAGGATCACGAGGCAGGTGATCGGGATAACCGCGCCGACCAGCGCCATGTTCAGCCCCAGGCCGGGCGAGGTGCGGCCCATCCCGCGCCAGAGGAAGCCGCGCTCGATGTTCCAGCCCGGTCCGAAGACCGAGTAATGCAGCACCGGCAGCAGAAAGATCGCCACCGCAAGGACCAGCATCGCTCGCGCCAGCATCTTCCGGCCCCGCCCCGAGGCCGGGGTGACCGCCACGATGACCGGGTCCAGCCCCCGCCGAAAGGCGCAGGTGGCGCCCAGAAGTCCGCTCCACACCATCAGGTAGCGCGCCATCTCCTCGGTCCAGGCGTAGGGGCTGCGCATCCCGTAGCGCGCGCCCACCTGAAGCAGGATCACCAGCGCGATCCCGATCAGCCCGGCCTTGGCGAGCGCGAGACAGACCCTGTCCAGTCCCGCGCTCACCTGCTCGATCCGCCGCATCCTCACTCCCTGGAGGCGTCGGCAAGGGCCTGCATGTCTGCCACCGACCCGGCCGGCATCAGCGTGTCCCACACCTCCTGGCTGCGCCGCCTGAACTCGGCCAGCGCCTCGGGAGAGGGAGTCGTGACCGTCACGCCGGCCGCCTCCAGCTGCTCGATCTCGGTGGTTTCGGCAGCGTATGTCCATTCGCGGTTCTTCGCGTTCGCGGTTTCGATGGCCGCGTCGACGACCGCCCGGTCCTCATCCGACAGTCCCTCGTACCAGTCCGCCGACATCAGCGCGGCGCGGAAGGGCGTCCCGGCCTTCAGGTCGGTGAAATGCGTCAGGAACTCCGTATGTCCGAAGATCAGGGGAACGGCGGGCGGGTTGAAATAGCCGTCCACGATCCCCTGCTGCACGGCGCCGGCGAACTCGGGCATGTCCACCACCACGCCCTGCGTGCCCCAGGCCTCGAACAGCGCCACCTGATTGGCGTCGATGGCGCGCAGCCGCAGATCGGCAAGGTCGTCCACCGTCTCGACCGGTTTGGTGTCGTTGAACAGACCCATCTGACCGCCAAGGCCGGGCAGGCCCGCGATCATCACGCCCTGGGCCGCCATTTCCTCGCGGATGCTGTCCAGCAGCGGGCTGTCCGTCTCCTGTGTCGCGCGAAAGAACTGCGCCGAATCCTCGAACACGTAAGGTGCGAGAAAGCCAAGGATGCGCGGATCGACCTGCGCGATCATCACGAAGTTCGTCACGCCGAATTGCAGCAGCCCCTGCGACAGCTGATCGACGATCTCGGCGTCCTTGCCAAGGCTCGCACCGGCAAAGACCGTGGCCTCCATGCCCCCTTCGCGCAATGCGGCGGCGAAATCCTCGGCATAGACCCAGTCGGCGCAGGCCTGAACTTCCGGGCACTGAACGGCGATACGCGCCTCCTGCGCGGCGGCGGGGACGGCGGTGGCAAGCCCGAGCGCGAGGCCCGGAAGCGCGGTGCGAAATCTGTCGAGCATCATGGTGGTCTCCCTGGTTTGTCTGGGCAGTATCAGTTGATCAGCCCCGCGAGTCGGGGCAGCGTCAGCGTCAGTTCGGGCACGAGGATCAGCAGCACCAGCAGCAGGACCTGCACGCCGAGAAAGGGCAGCACGGCCAGCGACAGCCGCGCATAGGAGACCCGGCTCGCCGCCGACACGACCATCAGGATTCCGCCGAACGGCGGCGAGATGAGGCCGAGCGTCAGGTTGAGGCACGTCACGACACCGACGTGGACCGGGTCCGCCCCGGCGGCGATGGCGGCGGGGATCAGGACCGGCACCATCAGCACCAGCGCCATGGTCACGTCCATCACCATGCCGGCGGCGAACATCACCAGGCTGGCGATCAGGAAATATCCGGTCGCGGTCAGGTCGAGCGTGGTCACCGCCTCCGCGATCGTCTGCGGCACGCGCAGGATGCCCACCAGATAGCCGAAGATCGCGGCTGCGACGAGGATCATGAAGATCGAGCCCGTCAGCATCACGGCGCTTTCCACGGCCCGCGATCCTTCCGACCAGACATGGCGCAGCACGTCGCCGGGGCGGTCCATCCAGCGGTAGACCACCACCAGCACGACCGTGATCGCCACCGCCAGCGCCGCCGCCTCGGTCGGGGTGACGACGCCGAAGACGATGCCGCCGACGATCACGACAGGAATGGCCAGCGCCGGAACCGCCCGCAAGACCGTGGGTCCGACCCGGGGCAGCTCCACTCCTGCGCCGCCGGGATGATCCTCGCGGCGAGCAACCCAGCCGTTGTAGGCGAAGAGGAAGACCGCCATCAGCAGGCCGGGCACGATCCCCCCCGCGAACATGGCCGCGACCGAGACGTTCATCAGCGCGCCGTAGAAGATCATCACGATCGAGGGCGGGATGATCGGCCCGATCACGCAGCTGGCGGCCGTCAGCGCCGCCGCGTAATCCCTGCGGTATCCCCGGTCCACCATGGCCGGGACCAGGGTCCGGCTCGTCGCGGCCGCATCGGCCACCGCCGATCCCGAGACACCGGCCAGGAAGACCGAGGCGGCAATGTTGACATAGCCGAGCCCGCCCCTCAGCCGCCCGACCAGCAGCATCGCCAGGTCGATGAGCGCACGGGTCACTCCGCCTCGGGTCATCAGTTCCCCGGCCAGGATGAAAAGCGGCATCGACAGGAAGGTGAACACGTCGATCTGGCTGAAGATGCGCTGCGGCATGATGGCGAGATAGTCGCCATAGCCCGCCGCGACGAAGGCCAGCACCGCCGCCGACCCGGCGACATAGCTGATCGCGACCCCGCCCGCGACCGCCAGGGCGATGAAGCCGATGATGAGCGCAGCCGCCATGGCGATCCTCCTTGAAGGAGAGGATTCTTTCGTATACGAAACATGTCAAGCAATAGTTTTCCGTTAGGAAAGATGCATGAACAGCAAGGCGGATGATGATGAGGCCGCCGAGGCCCTCAGCGCCTTCGGCCAGCGCGTGCGGATGCTCCGGCGGGGCCGGGGCCTGACGATGCAACAGGTCGCCGACCGCGGGGGAATGGCCTGCTCGACGGTGTCCAAGATCGAGAACTCCAACCTCTCGCCGACCTTCGACGGATTGCTGAAGCTCGCCCGCGGGCTCGACGTCGATCTGTCGACCCTTCTCGCCCACGGGAACGACGCCGCGCCCGCCATGCCGCAGCTGGGCCGGCTCGACGTCACGCGCGCCGCGGACCGCCACCGCCACGATGCCGCCGCCTACATCTACGAGCCGCTCGCGATGGGGCTGAAGCGGAAGCTGATCGACGCAAGCTTCGTCGTGGTCAAGGCGCGCGCCCTCTCCGAGTTCGAACAGTTCGTGTCCCATCCGGGGGAGGAGCTGATCTTCGTCCTCTCGGGCGAGGTCGAGCTGCACTCCGACCTCTACGCGCCGATCCGGCTGGGTCCGGGCGACAGCGTCTATTACGACGCCGGAATGGGGCACGCCCTGATTTCCGTCGGCGACGCGGACGCGACCCTGCTCAACATCGTCGCCGGCGGCGGCGGATTCACCGCATTGAGGGACTGATCATGCTCACACGCGAGGAATGGCTCGACCATGACATGGTCGCGCTGGCCGGTCTGGTCGAGCGTGGCGAACTCGCGCCGCGCGAGCTGCTGCAAACCGCCATCCGCGAGATCGAGGCGCAGAATCCGAGGATCAACGCCGTCGTCGTGACGCAATTCGAGGAAGCGCCCGACGCGCTGGAGGCGCGCGAGGCACGGGGCGACCGGCCGCGCTTCCGTGGGATCCCCTACCTGATCAAGGACCTGCACGCCCCCGTCCGGGGCCTTCCGCTCTCCAATGGCTCGGAACGGTTCAAGGGCACGACCTTCGACTTCGACTCGTCGCTCGTCGGCCGCCTGCGGCAGGCCGGCTTCGGCTTTCTCGGGCGCAGTGCATCGCCGGAATTCGGACTCACGCTGGAGACCGACAGCGCCGCCTGGGGCCGGACCCGCAACCCCTGGGATCCCGACCGCGGCGCGGGCGGATCGAGCGGCGGGGCAGGCGCCGCGGTGGCCAGCGGCATGATGCCCGCCGCCCATGCCACCGACAGCGCGGGGTCGATCCGCATTCCGGCTGCCTACAACGGTCTGGTCGGCCTCAAGCCGAGCCGCGCCCTGAACCCGTTCGGCCCCCATCGCGGCGATCCGAATTTCGGGATCAGCCACGAACACGCCGTTACCGTCAGCGTGCGCGACAGCGCCGCCATCCTCGACGTGACCGCGGGCCCCGACACCGGCGCGCCCTATTTCACGCCCCGTCCGGCCGAACCCTTCGAGCAGCTCATCGAACGCCCCCCGGAGCGGTTGCGGATCGGGCTGGTGACCACGCGGTTCGACGGGCGGCCGGTCGATCCCGTCTGTGCCGAGGCGGCGACCCTCACCGGGCGGCTGCTCGCCGATCTGGGCCACGAGGTCGAAGAGGTCATGCCGAGCTTCGACATCGCGGCCCTCACGGATGCGATGATCCGCGTCCTGCTGGCCTCGCTCGCCGGGCTGTTCCCCGGCACGGGCGCGCTGCGCGACGAGGAACTTGACGGGCTGGAACCGATGACCCGTGCCGCCCTGCGCTTCTCTCGGCAGGTCTCGCTGACCGAGCATCTTCAGCGCACCGCGATCGTCAACCGCGAGGTCCGGCGGCTGGCCGCATTCTTCGAGCGGTTCGACCTGCTGCTCACCCCCGCAAGCGCCACGCCGCCTCCGCCGCATGGTACCTTGTCGATGCAATCTTCGGACCTCGAGAGCTTCCTCGACCGTCTGTTCGAACTGAGCCCCTTCACCGCGGCCTTCAACGCGAGCGGGATGCCGGCCATCGTGCTGCCTGTCCACCAAACCCCCGAAGGTCTGCCCGTCGGCGTGCAGATCTGCGGGCGGCTGGCCGAGGACGCGCTGGTCCTGCGCACCGCCCGCCAGGTGGAGCAGGCCCGCCCCTTCCGCCGGCGTCCCGGTTGAACGCGCAGCCGGCGGCAGATTGCATTCCGCGGCTCGTTCCGGAATGAGCCATGACGCAGATCGTCAGAGCAGGCGGTGTCGGCAAACCGTGTTGGTGTCTGCGGATGGCCGGATGTCCGGCGCAGCCGCGCAACTGTCGACCGAGGCCCGGTTGGAGCCGTCTTGCACACTGTGCCAAGCGATCCGGCCGAGCACGAGGCAGGCGATAAGTGCGCGGACCTGTGTCGGCAGCATGGCATGTCGATATCAGGGCGCCGTGGCGCGCGTGAACTGACGGCCAGGGCCAATCGCCGGACTGGCCCAGGGCCTTCGCCGGACGGCAGGTGAGATTCAATGTATCGCCCGCGCGCTGCAGGGCCGGGCGCGCCTCAAAGCCTATCCGTCATGTCGGCCAAATCCCCGGTACGGCCGATGCCTTCGTGACCAACGGTGAGCGGTCAGCGCGCCGGAAACTCCGCCACCCCGCGCACGAGGGGGGAAGGGCGCCGAAGAACTCGAGATCCTGCTCGGAATGCACCGCGCGCGAAAGGTCGATGTCCGAAAGGTGCGCCTTGAGCCGGTTTGCGCGGATGGCAGAGGGTGCTTGCCATGGTCGGGAAGGCGCCCCGTGCGGGGTCGAGAAACCAGCCGAGATCGTCCGGGGATAGCGGGTCGTCGCCAAGCCCGATGCCAAGCGCGTAGATTTCGGAGTCCCTCTGGGTGACGGCCTGCTCGATCGTGCAGACCTCGCCAAGCGGCACGGTGGCGGGCGTTTCGGGCATGGATCGGCCTCCTCGCCGAGGGCCCGTGCGGGCAAGACTCTGCTTGACAAACCAGGCATGGCTCAGCCAACTGTAAACAGTTAACTGTTTTGGGACGGAGGACATGTGCGGATCAGCGAGGAGGGACCTGCCGCGCGCATGACGGTTGCGGCACCCGCGCGGCAGAACGCGCTCGATGCCGCCGCGGTCGGGGCGAGGCGCGACGGCCTGTCCGGGATCGCGTCGGGCGCGGGCGCGGAGGTCCCCGGGTCGCCGAGACATGAACGTGCGCCGGCGATAGACCACGCAACGCGTCTTAGGGAGGAGGGGCAATGACGAACGCAACGGCGCGGGGCACGCAACGGGGCCCGCTAGACGGGCTGCGGATCCCGGTGATCGCGGCGCCGATGTTCATCAACTCGTCGCGCGACCTGATCGTGGCTTGCGCGAAGGCCGGGATCATCGGGGCCTTCCCGACGCTGAACCCGCGCGAGCCAGAGATCCTCGCCGACTGGCTGGACGAGATCGCGGCGCGCTGCAGCGAAAGTCCGGTCTCGGCGGGGCGCTATGGTGTGAACCTTGTCGTAAACAAGTCCAACACGATGATGGAGTCTCACCTCCGGGTGCTGGCGGACAAGAAGGTGCCGCTGGTCATCACCTCGCTCGGGGCCGCCAACGACGTGGTCGACGCGGTGCATTCCTGGGGCGGAATTGTCCTGCACGACATCATCAGCCGCCGTCATGGCGAAAAGGCAATCGAGGCCGGAGTTGACGGGCTGATCCTCGTCTCGGCCGGAGCGGGCGGGCATGGCGGGGCGCTGAACCCCTTCGCCTTGCTCGCCGAGATCCGCGAGATCTTCGACGGCATCATCGTGCTCGCCGGTGCCATGAGCAACGGGCGCGCGGTGGCCGCGGCCCGCGCGGCAGGGGCGGATTTTGCCTATATGGGCACGCGGTTCATCGCATCGACCGAGGTCGATGCCGACGCGGCCTATCAGGAGATGATCCTCCGAGCCCGCGCGGCAGACGTGATCCACACCAACCGGGTGTCGGGGGTCTATGGGAACTTTCTCAGGGAAAGCATCGAGGAGAACGGCATCGACCTTGCCGGCGAGGCGCCCGCCTACAGGCCCGGAGCGCTCCGGGACGAAGAGAAGAAGAAGCAGGGCGCGTGGAAGCGCATCTGGAGCGGGGGGCAGGGCGTCGGCACGATCCACGCGGTCGCGCCGGTGGCGCAGATCGTGTCCCGGCTCGAGGCCGAGTACCGTGACGGGATCGCCGCGCTCGTGGGCGAGGGTGCGGAGGCGGTCGTATGAGCACTGGCCGGGTTGCCATCGTCTCGGCCGCGCGCACGCCCATCGGCCGCGCGTTTTCCGGGAGCTTCAACTCGACGGCGGGGCCGACGCTGACCGCGCTTTCCATCGAGGCCGCGGTGGCCCGCGCCGGCATCGACCCGGCGGAGATCGAGGACGTGGTGGTGGGCTGCGGGCAGCCGATCAAGACCATGGGCCGCACGCTCGGGCGCACGGCCGCGCTTCGCGCGGGGCTGCCCGACAGCGCGGCCGGTCTGACCGTCAGCCGCGCCTGTGCGAGCGGCCTGCAGGCCATCGCGACCGCCGGCCACATGATCTCGCAGGAGGGGGCGGGGCCGCTCGTCGCCGCCGGAGTGGACAGCGTCAGCCTGAACGCCGAGGCTCGAAACAACCCCGACAGCGAGGATCCGTGGCTGTCGGCGCACCGGCCCGATCTCTACGTCACGATGATCCAGACCGCCGAGAACGTGGCAGCCCGCTACGGCATCGGACGCGACCGGCAGGACGCCTTCGCGCTGCGCAGTGAGGAGCGGGTGAAGGCCGCAAAGGCCGCCGGGCGCTTCGACGCCGAGATCGTCGCGGCCCGCGTGACCAAGACAGCCAAGACCGAGGCGGGCGGGAAAGAGCCGCGCGAGGTCACCATCGCCGAGGACGAATGCGACCGGCCGGGCACCACGCTCGAAGGTCTTGCGGCGCTGGAGCCCGTGCTCGGCCCCGGCACGCACATCACCGCCGGGAACGCCTGCAACCTCTCGGACGGCTCGGCCGCGCTGGTGCTGATGTCGGAACGGGACGCGGAGCGACGGGGGCTTGCGCCAATGGGCCATTTCCTCGGCTTCGCCGTGGCCGGCTGCGCGCCCGACGAAATGGGGATCGGCCCGGTCTTCGCCGTGCCGCGCCTGCTGGAGCGCCACGGGCTCACGGTCGCCGACATCGACCTCTGGGAACTGAACGAGGCCTTCGCGAGCCAGGTGCTCTATTGCTGCGATCGGCTTGGGATCCCCGAGGATCGGCTGAACGTGGACGGGGGGGCGATCTCGCTCGGGCATCCGTTCGGGATGACGGGGGCAAGGCTTGCGACCCATCTCCTCTACGAGGGACGGCGGCGCGGCGCGCGGCTTGGCGTCGTCACCATGTGCATCGGTGGCGGCATGGGGGCCGCGGGGCTGTTCGAGATCGCAGGAGTGGAAACGTGACCGTCACCGTCGCAGACCTTCTGAGCGCGCGCCGCGTCGCGGTCATCGGCGCCTCGGACGACGCAGGCAAGATCGCCGGCAAGCCCTTCGCTTTCCTGAAGCGGGACGGATTCGACGGCCAGGTCTGGGCGGTGAATCCGACCCGTGACACCGTGCAGGGGCATCGCTCCTTCCCGAGCGTCGCGGCGATCGGCCAGGCCGTCGACCTCGCCATCATCACGGTCCCCGCGCGCCATGTGGCGGGAGCGGTTCGCGACTGCGTCGAGGCCGGCGTGCGCGGCGCGGTGATCTTCGCGGGTGGCATGGCCGAGACCGGGAAGACGGCCGCCGGATGGAGGCCGAGGTCGCCGCCATCGCCCGGGACGGCGGTCTGCGGCTTGTCGGGCCGAATTGCATGGGGCTGATGAACCTGCAGTCGGGGCTGATGGCGACCTTCAGCAACGTGGTCGACCGCCCCGCACCTTAGCGAGGGACAGATCGAAAGCCTGATCCGCTCCGGCGCGGCCGACACCGTGATCACGCGGGCCGAAAGCGGCAAGACCTTCCGCCAGACCCGGTCGGGCTGGTCCGACGAATGGGCTGCGCCGGACGCCCCGGCGCCGCTGTCGCATCCCCTGCACGATGTGCTCGTGGGCGATCTGCTCGGGGCGGTGCAGGAACACGACATCAAGCCGCTTGCCCATTCCGGCGCCGGGCAGGGCGTGGGCTGGTTCACCCGGATCCGCCCGGTGCGCGAGGTCATGGACGAGCTCTGCGCCGAGGCGGCGGCCACGATCCGAAAACTGAGGGGCGTGGCGGCATGAGCGAGTTCACCGCAGAGGCCGAGGCCGCGTTCCGCAGCGAGATTGCCGCGTTCGTGGCGGCCGGGCTCGACGACGAGACGCGCGCCGATTGTGAGCTTGGCCGCCCGTTGTCGCGTGCGGCCTACGTCGACTGGCAGCGCAAGCTCGTGGCGCGCGGCTGGGGCGCGCTGCACTGGCCGAAGGAATGGGGCGGCAGCGGCTGGAACGTGCGCCAGCGTTTCGTTTTCGAGGAGGAGATGGCGCTGCAGGGCGCGCCCCACATTCCCACCTTCAACACCCGAATGATCAGGCCGATCCTGATCGAGTACGGCACCGAGGCACAGAAGCGGCGCTATCTGCCGGCGGCGCTGAGTTTCGAGGACTGGTGGTGCCAGGGCTATTCCGAGCCCTCGTCGGGATCGGACCTCGCCTCGTTGCGGACGCGCGCGGTGCGCGACGGCGACAGCTACGTGATCAACGGCTCGAAGATCTGGACGAGCCACGCGCACTTCGCCAACCGCATGTTCTGCCTCGTGCGGACCGACCCCGAGGCGAAGAAGCAGGAGGGAATCTCGTTCCTGCTGATCGACATGG
>OFET01000963.1_pt1 | contig 10739 bp, 10 predicted proteins | sample 1521211 | NCBI WGS metagenome assembly OFET01 (sample SAMN03766358, study PRJEB24113) | microbial mat metagenome | isolation source: enrichment culture HLUCC-A from microbial mat sample contains cyanobacterium...
GACCGGCCGAGCGAGGGCGCGTGCAGGCGCGAGACGCTGCCGTCGAGGTAGAGCGCCTGCGGCAGCCCCAGCGCGTCCCGGAAGAGGCGGCCGAATTCGTGGAAGGTGACCGGCACCTCTGAGATCGCCATGACGAGGCGCGTGCCGTCCGCGCTGGTGCCCACGCCGTTGCGCACATGGCGCGAGGTCGAGTCGGGCAGGAAGCGCGGGTGCAGTTCGCCGTCGATCACCAGCATCGGCCCGGATTGCGTGGCGAAGCGGCAGGCGGGCGCCGTCTGTTCGAAGCGGCGTGTCTCGATCACGTCGGCGCGGCCGCTGCGCAGGCAGAGCACCCCGTTGGGCAGCAGGCCGAAGTTGCCGGGTCCCGCGGAGGTGACGAGATACATCGCCTCCTCGCCCTCTTCGACATAGAGCCCGACGGGCGCGCGATCCTCGTGATACATGCCGGCGTTCATCGCCGGGCCGAGGCGCAGGCCGCGCGCCGCGAGCGCGGCGTCGAGCGTGGCGAAATGGCCGTAGGGCCTGCCCGTCGCATCCGAGTGGAACAGGCGCAGGTCGTCCCGTGCGGGGTCGAGCTCGCAGATGGTGTAGGACCGCTCCTCGTGCGCGATGCCGCGGCAGTGGGCCGCCTCCGCCGGAAGCCCGAGGCCAAGCCCCAGAGACGCCGCAAGCAGGGCGCGCAGCATCGCCCCTACTCCTCGGTGTCGCGGCGCACGTCGGGCTGCGCGAGCAGGCGGCGCGTCTCGTCCATGCGGTCGAAGCTCTCGTCGATGCGGAAGCGCAGTTCTGGCGCGAATTTCAGTTCCAGCCCCTTCGCCACCTGCCGGCGCAGTTCGGCGCGGTTGCGGTCGAGAAGCGCCAGCGCCTCGTCCTGCCCGCGCCCGCCCAGCGGCAGGACGAAGGCGGTCGCCACCTTGAGGTCGGGCGAGGTGCGCACCTCGCCCACGGTCAGCGACAGGCGGTTCAGATCGGGGTCGTGCACATCGCCGCGCATCAGAACGTCGGACAGACGCCGCCGGATCAGCTCACCCACGCGAAGCTGCCGTTGACTGGGGCCGCTCTGGCCCTGGGATCGGGGTCGCGCCATGCGCTTCACTTAAGGCCACGGTCGGGCTTTGCCAAGCAGGCACCGCTGCGCTAGGGCTGCCGTTGGCAACGAAGGGGACGGGCATGGCGGATCTGCCGGGGATCGTGGTGACGGGCGTCTCGGGGCGCATGGGCCGGATGCTGGCCGAGGCGGTGCGCGACAGTCCGCGCGCCCGGCTGATCGGGGCGCTGGAGCGGCCGGGCCACGACTGGATCGGCCGCGATCTGGGCGAGGCGGCGGGCGGCGCGGCGATCGGCGTGACGGTGAGCGACGATCCGCTCGAGGCCTTCGCGCGCGCGCGAGCCGTGCTGGATTTCACCTCTCCGGAGGCGACGGTGGGCTTCGCCGAGATCGCGGCGCAGGCGCGGCTCGTGCATGTGATCGGCACGACCGGCATGGACGAGGCGCAACTGGCGCGGATCAAGGCCGCGGCGCGGCACGCCACGGTGATCCGCGCGGGCAACATGAGCCTTGGCGTCAACCTTCTGGTGCAGCTCACGCGGCGGGTGGCGGCCGCGCTGGACGAGGATTTCGACATCGAGATCGTCGAGGCGCACCACCGCCACAAGGTGGATGCCCCTTCCGGCACCGCGCTGATGCTGGGTGCGGCGGCCGCCGAGGGGCGCGGCGCCATCCTGTCCGAGGTGGCCGACCGCGGCCGCGACGGCATGACGGGCGAACGGGCGACGGGCGCCATCGGCTTTCACGCGGTGCGCGGCGGCGACATCGTGGGAGAGCACGAGGTGATCTTCGCGGGCGAGGGCGAGCGGATCGTGCTGCGCCATCTCGCCACCGATCGCGGCATCTTTGCCCGCGGGGCGCTGAAGGCCGCGCTCTGGGGGCAGGAAAAGGGGCCGGGCGAGTTCGACATGGCCGATGTCCTGGGGCTTTCGGGCGCCTGATCGGCAACTCCTTGCCGATATCGCGCGCGGCCTTGATTTGGTGACGCTGCGGCACATCTTCTCGCCGGGAGCAAGCACCGAGGGGAAAGACCGCGATGCGTATCACCGCCGCAGCATTCGCCGCGCTGACCGTCTCCGCCGCGCCCGTCGCCGCGGAATTTGCCCGTGTGACCGACGAAAGCCAGTTCCGGCAGATCGTGCAGGGGCGCGAGCTGACCTATCCGCTCGTGCGCCTGCAGGTGGTCTCGGATGGCCGGATCGTGGGCAAGGGCGCCGGGCGCGAGGTTTCCGGTGAGTGGGACTGGCAGAACGGGCTGTTCTGCCGCGACCTCAACTGGGGGCAACGCGAGCTGGGCTACAACTGCCAGACCGTCGAGGTGCGCGGGAATACCGTGCGCTTCACTGCGGACGAAGGGCAGGGCGATCACGCAGACTTCCGACTGCGCTGAGGCTTGGGGGCGGGCGCGGACCCTGCGCCGCTCTTGCGGCGATCCCGGGCCTGCGGTTGCGTGAGAAGAGCGCGTTGCACGCCGGTGCGCGGGACAAGACTGTCGGATGCAAAGGCGTCGCACGGAAGAACATGCCATGGCGTGCCGAGGATCACACCGGTCCGCGCGTGTCAGCAGGCAAACCGGATCTCCGCCCCCATCAGGCGCGCCACGTCGAGCATTCGGCAGGAATAGCCCCATTCGTTGTCGTACCAGCCGAAGACGCGCAGAAGGCCCGTGGCGTTGACGGAGGTTTCCGGCCCGCTCATCACCACCGATTCGCAGCGCCCGCGCAGGTCGGACGACACCAGCGGCTGATCCGTCCAGCCGAAGACCGGCCCGTCCTGCGCCGCCGCGCGCAGCCGCTCGTTCACCGCCTCGGCCGTCACCGGCCTGCCCGTCGCCACGGTCAGGTCCACGCAGGAGACGCTGGCCGTCGGCACGCGCAGCGCGCGCGCTTCGACCCGGCCCTCCAGATGCGGAAGAACCACGCCGATCAGCTTGCCGGCGGAGGTCGTGGTGGGAACCATCGACAGCGCGGCGGCGCGCGAGCGTTCGGGGGTGCCGCGCGGCTTGTCCACGGTGGGCTGGCTGCCGGTGTAGCAATGCACCGTCGTCATGTGCCCGCTCTCCACGCCCCATGCCTCGTCGAGCAGCCGCAGGAGCGGTGCGAGCGCATTGGTCGTGCAGGAGGCGTTGGAGACGATCGATTGCCCGTCGAGTCGCTCCTCGTTGGCACCGAGAACGAGGGTCACGTCTGCTGCGGGCGAGGGGCCGGAGACCAGCACGCGCCGCGCGCCGGCAGCAAGGCCCTGTTCGGCAACTGCGCGCGTCGTGGCGCGGCCCGTGCATTCCAGCACGATGTCCACGCCCGAGAGGTCCAGCGTCGAGAGGTCCTGGGCTTGCGTGAGCGGGATGAGGTGCGGGCCGGTGACGAAGGCGCCGCCTTCCGCCGCCACCGGGTCGCGCCAGGGGCCGAAGACGCTGTCGTAGGCGAAGAGATAGGCCAGCAGGTCGCTGGCCTCGATATCGTTGATGTGCACCAGTTCGATCCCCGGCGCCCCGGACAGGATCTGCCGGGCGAGGGTGCGTCCGATCCGCCCGAAGCCGTTGATCGCCACGCGGACGGGGCGCTGGACGGGGCGCTGGGTCATGGTGCTTCCCTCGGTTGATGGACGCTGGTGCGCTCGACCGGACCTGCGCGGACCTCCTTGCGGGGGCATGATCCGATGACCGTGTTCCGGAACTCGCAGCAGCCGGCGTGCGGGGACGCCCGCAAGGGCGGAGGAGCGCGGTCAGAAATCGACGGCGATGCCCTTGCGCTCCCAGTCGCCGTAGCGCACCGGCTCGGGACCGTCGCGCCCGCCAAGCTCGGGCGGAAGCTCCAGCGCCCTGGCCTTCTTCCGGCGCTCCTCGGCCTCGGCGAGCGCGCGTTGCGCGGCCGGCGGCAGGTCGTCGCGTGTGCTGTCGGTCATGGCCTTCCCCTGCTCTCTTGGCGCTGATATAGCCCTGCCTTCCGCCGCAGCCAAGCAGGTCGCCCGATGTCCCGACGCCCGCGCCCCGCCGGCCGCGAGGGCCAGCCGGCCCGCCGCGCGGCGCTGACCCTCTTTCTGTCGGTGCTCGACGAGTGCCGTCCGCTGGCCGAGGCCGAACCCGTGCTCGCCCCCCCCCTGCCGCCGGCGGAGCGTGCGCGTGCCCGGCGGCTCGTGCTCGAGGCGTTTCGCGGCCTCGCGCGCGCCGATGCGCTGCTTGCGCCGCTCCTGCAGCGCCAGCCGCCGCCTGCGGCGCGCGCCGCGCTGCGTCTCGGCACCGTCGAACTAGCGCAGGGCGGCGCGGCGCACGGCGTGGTCAACGACTGGGTGCAGGTGGTGGCCGGCGCGGGCCGCAAGGCAGCCGCCGCGCGCGGCATGGTCAACGCGGTGCTGCGGCGGATGGCGCAGGAAGCGCCGGCGCAGTGGGACGCGCTGCCGGTGCCGGCGATGCCGGACTGGCTGCGCGCGCCGATGATCGCGGCCTGGGGCGAGGCAGCGGCGGCGGGCATCGAGGCCGCGCATCTGGCTGGCGCGCCGCTCGACATCACGCCAAAGGGCGATGCCACGGCGCTGGCCGTGCGGCTGGGGGGCGAGGTGCTGCCCACCGGCTCGGTCCGCCTGCCGCGCGGCGCGCAGGTCTCGGCCCTGCCGGGCTATGCCGAGGGTGAGTGGTGGGTGCAGGACGCCGCCGCCGCGCTGCCCGCGCGTGCGCTCGCCGCCCGGCCGGGCGAGCGGGTGCTCGACCTTTGCGCCGCGCCCGGCGGCAAGACCATGCAGCTTGCCGCGACGGGGGCGGAGGTGACCGCGCTCGATCTCTCGCCCGCCCGGCTCGAGCGGGTGGCGGCCAACCTCGCGCGCACGGGCCTGTCGGCGCGGCTGCTGGCCGGGGATGCCCGCGACCACGCGGGCGGCCCCTACGATGCGATCCTGCTCGACGCGCCCTGTTCCGCGACCGGCACGATCCGCCGCCACCCGGAACTGCCGCACATCCGCGACGGCAGCGGCCTGCCGGACCTCGTGCAGCTGCAGGCACAGATGATCGATCGTGCCGCCGCCCTGCTGGTGCCGGGCGGGCGGCTGGTCTACTGCACCTGCTCGCTCCTGCCGGCGGAGGGCGAGGCGCAGGTCACGGCGGCGCTTGCGCGTCATCCGGCGCTGCGCATGGAGCCCGACGCGCTGCGCCTGCCCGGACTTGCGCCCGACTGGATCGGCGCGCAGGGCCTGCGCCTGCGCCCGGATTACTGGGCCGACCGCGGCGGCATGGACGGGTTCTTCGTCGCCGCGTTGCGGCGCGTGGCCTGAGTTCCTCACCGTCCCGGCCCTGAGTCGCCGGGCCGGTGACTTCATGCCGCGCTGCGGCTAGGATCGGGCAAACGGGCCGCGAAGACGGGCATGGGGCGAACGGGCGGATATTTCCAGAGGTGGGGCGCGCGCTGGACGCGGGCCGCCAACCGCTATGCCGCCTGGCGTGCCACGCGCGGCCGTGCAGCGACCGCCTTCGTCTCGCAGCCCGAGCCGCGCACCATCGGCAGCCTCGCGCGGGGACGTCAGCTTCTGGCCGGGAACCTGATGTTCGCGGGCCATCTGGTCGAGGCGCCGGAGGCCGACCTGTGGGATCTTGGCGTGCCCGACCGGGCCTTTCTGGACGAGACGCAGGAATTCGGCTGGCTCGACGATCTGGCGGCGGTGGGCGACGGGCGGGCGCGCCGGCTGGCGCAGCGCTGGCTTGCGGGCTGGATCGCGCACTACGGCCGTGGCCGCGGACCGGGCTGGACGCCCGACCTGACGGCGCGGCGGATGACGCGCTGGATGCATCATGCGGTGTTCCTGCTGCAGGGGCAGAGCGCGGAGGGACAGACGGCCTATTTCCGCGCGCTCGCCGCGCAGGCGGATTTCCTGTCGCGCCGGTGGAAAGCCACCTCGCCCGGCCTGCCACGGTTCGAGGCGCTCTGCGGGCTGGTGCAGGCGGGCCTTGCGCTGGAAGGGATGGGCCGCCTGCTGGCGCCGGCGCAGAAGGGACTGGAACGGACCTGCCGCGACCGGATCGACGTGGGCGGCGGCATCGCCACCCGGAATCCCGAGGAACTGATGGAGGTGCTGAGCCTGCTCACCTGGACCGAGGCGGCGCTGCGCGAGGCGGGCCGCGGGGCCGGGCCGGAGCACGGCCGCGCAATCCGGCGCATCGCGCCCGCCCTGCGCGCGTTGCGCCACGCCGACGCGAGCCTGCCGCGCTTTCACGGCGGCGGGCGCGGCGCCGAGGGCAGGCTCGACGCGGCGCTTTTCGCCGCAGGCACGCGCGAGACGCGGCACGAGGGCCTGGCCATGGGCTACGCGCGGCTGTCGGCCGGCCGGACCAGCGTGATCGTGGATGCCGCGCCGCCGCCCGCAGGGCCGGCCAGTCGGAACGCGCATGCAGCAACGCTGGCGATGGAAGTGACCTCGGGGCGGCGTCCGCTGATCGTCAGCTGCGGCGCGGGCGAAGGTTTCGGCCCCGCCTGGCGCCGCGCGGCACGCTCCACGCCCTCGCATTCCACGCTGGTGGTCGAGGAGTTGTCGAGCGCCCGGCTGGGCGCGGCGGCCCCGCGCCAGCGCGGCGACCGCGCGCCGCTGGTGTCCGGCCCAGCGCGGGTGCCTGTCGAGATCACGCAGGCGGAGACCGGCGCCCGCCGGTTCGAGGCCGGGCACGACGGCTATCTGGCAGAGTTCGGTCTGACCCATGCGCGGGTGCTGGAGTTGTCCGCGGACGGCCGCGCGCTGGCCGGCGAGGACCTGCTGCTGGCGCTCGAGGAGGCCGACAAGCGCCGCTTCGACGCGGCGCTGGACGCGCGCCGGCTGCGCGGGATCGCCTGGCAACTGCGGTTTCACCTGCATCCCGACGCCGATGCAGAGCTCGACCTGGCCGGTCACGCGGTCTCTGTCGCGCTGCGCTCGGGCGAGATCTGGGTCTTTCGCCACGACGGGCGGGTGCGGATGACGCTGGAGCCTTCCGTCTACCTGGAGCGCGGACGCCTCCGGCCGCGGGAGACGAAACAGATCGTTTTATCCGGCCGCGCGCTGGAGTATGGCACGCGTGTCCGCTGGTCCCTGGCCAAGGCGCAGGACACCGCGCTCGCGGTGCGCGACTTCGCGATGGACGCGGCAGACGCCTTGGAATGATACCCGGAGCCCGTGCCCCATGCCCGATCTCGTCCCGCTGCGCCGCGCGCTGATCTCCGTCTCCGACAAGACCGGGCTGAGCGACCTTGGTCAGGCGCTGGTCGCGCGCGGGGTCGAGATCCTGTCAACCGGCGGCACGGCGCAGGCGCTGCGCGAGGCGGGCTGCCCGGTGACCGATGTGGCCGAGGTGACGGGGATGCCCGAGATGATGGGCGGCCGGGTCAAGACCCTGCATCCGGCGGTGCACGGCGGGCTGCTGGCGCTGCGCGAGGATCCCGCGCATCTGACCGCGATGGAGGAGCACGGCATCGCGCCCATCGACCTTCTGGTGGTCAACCTCTACCCATTCGAGGCGACGGTCGCGGCCGGCGCGACCGGGGCGGAGGCGATCGAGCAGATCGACGTCGGCGGGCCGGCGATGATCCGCGCGGCGGCCAAGAACCACGCCCATGTCGCTGCCGTGGTTGATGTGGAGGATTATGCCGCGCTGCTGGCGGAGCTCGAGGCCAACGAGGGCGCCACCACGCTGGCCTTTCGGCAGGGGCTGGCGCTGACGGCCTTCGGGCGCACGGCGGCCTATGACGCGGCGGTGAGCGGCTGGATGGCCGGGCGCCTCGGCGTCTTCGCACCGCGGCGGCGGGTGATGGCGGGCCGGCTGGCGGAAGAGCTGCGCTATGGCGAGAATCCGCACCAGCGCGCGGCTTTCTACACGGATGGCGCGCCCGCGCCGAGCGTCGCCAGCGCCACGCAGCTTCAGGGCAAGGCGCTGAGCTACAACAACATCAACGACACCGACGCGGCCCTTGCGCTGGCGGCCGAATTCGCCGCCGCCGACGGGCCGGCCTGCGTGATCGTCAAGCACGCCAATCCCTGCGGCGTGGCGCGCGGTGCCTCGACGCTCGAGGCCTATCGCAAGGCGCGCGACTGCGACCCGGTCAGCGCCTTCGGCGGAATCGTCGCGCTCAACACGCCACTCGATGCCGAGACGGCGCGCGCGATCCTGGAGCTTTTCACCGAGGTGGTGATCGCGCCGGGGGTGAGCGAGGAGGCGCAGGCGCTCTTCGCCGAGAAGCCCAACCTGCGGCTGATGCTGGCGTCCGCGATGTCCGACCCGTCAGCGCCGGGCCTTGCCGTGCGGCAGGTGGCGGGCGGCTGGCTGGTGCAGGACGCCGACACCCGCCTGGTCGCGCCCGAGGCGCTGAAGGTCGTCACGAAGCGCGCGCCCACGCCGGCGGAACTGGCCGACATGCGCTTTGCCTGGGCGGTGGCCAAGCACGTGAAATCGAACGCCATCGTCTACGCGAAGGACGGCGCGACCGTGGGCATCGGCGCCGGCCAGATGAGCCGCGTCGATTCGGCCCGCATCGCCGCCGACAAGGCGCGCGCCATGGTCGAGGCGCTGGGCCTGGGCGAGCCGCCCACGGTGGGCGCCGCCGTGGCCTCCGACGCCTTCTTTCCCTTCGCGGACGGGATCGAGGCGCTGGCCGCGGCGGGTGCCACGGCGGTTATCCAGCCCGGAGGCTCGATGCGCGACGCGGAAGTGATCGAGGCGGCCGAGTCGCACGGGATCGCCATGGTCCTTACCGGAGAGCGGCATTTCCGGCACTGAGCGCGGGCGAAAGGGGGGGGGCGCTGCCCCCCGTCCGGCTGCGCCGGACTCCCCCCGGGGTATTTTGAGCAAGAGGAAGGACCGATGGGTGCGGGAAGGGGCTGAACGGTGCGGCTGATGGGCTGGGTCGCGGTGGCGGTCTTCGTGATCGACCAGGCGCTGAAATACTACGTCGTGCATGTGCTGACGCTGGCGCAGGTGCGGGCGATCGACGTGTTTCCGCCCTATCTGAACCTGCGCATGGCCTGGAACACGGGGATAAACTTCGGCCTGTTTTCCGGCGGATCGGACACGGCGCGCTGGGTGCTGATCGGCCTCGCGCTGGCGATCTCGCTTGCTGTCGTCGCCTGGATGTGGCGCGATCCCCCGGGGCGGTGGGGGCTGGTCGCGGCCGGATTGCTGGTGGGCGGGGCGCTGGGCAACGTGGTCGACCGCTTGGTTTATGGCGCGGTCGCGGATTTCCTGAACATGTCGTGCTGCGGGATCGACAATCCCTTTGCCTTCAACGTGGCCGACATCTCGATCTTCGCGGGCGCGCTGGGACTGGTGGTCTTCACCGGTGACGGGTCGGGCAAGAAGACCCCGTGACGCGCGGCGGCGGATGGGATAAACCTGCGCCCGAACGACGGAGGTGACGATGCGGGCGGTGCGCTTGGCGGTGCTGGGACTGACCCTGATGGGGCTTGCGGCCTGCAGCAACGACGGGCGGCTGCGCGATCTGTCGAACCCGGCGGAGGGACCCGAAGAGTTCGCCGTCGTGCCCAACAAACCCCTGCAGCAGCCGCCGTCCTTCGCCGCGTTGCCGCCGCCGGCGCCGGGCGGGGCCAGCCGCACGGACCTGACGCCCAATGCGGATGCGGTGGCGGCGCTGGGCGGCAACCCGGCGCGGCTTGCGCCTTCGGGCGTCCCGGCGTCGGACGCGGCGCTGGTGGCCTCCGCGCAACGCTACGGCGTGCCGGAGAACATCCGCGCCCAGCTTGCGGCGGAGGATGCGGCATTCCGCCGGGGCAAGTCGCGGTTCACCAACATCCGGATCGTTGCCGTCGACCGCTACAACCAGGCCTACCGCCGCCAGGCGCTCGACCCCTTCGAGGCGCAGCGGCAGTATCGCGCGGCGGGCGCGCGCACGCCGACCGCGCCCCCGGAGCTGCGCTGAGCGCGCTCACAAAGGCGTAGGCGCGGCTTGATCTCCTGCCGCACCCGCCCAATTGCTTAACAGGCTTGAATGGAGGTGGCGGATGCGCCGACTCGCGAAAACGCTGGCTGTGGTTCTGGCGCTTGGCCCGGCCGCGTCCGGGATGGCGGCAGAGAACGTCACGGGCTTTACCCTCGACAACGGGATGGATGTCGTGGTGATCGAGGATCACCGCGCACCGCTCGTGGTGCACATGGTCTGGTATCGCGCGGGCGCGGCGGACGAGCCGCCGGGCCAGTCGGGCGCCGCGCATTTCCTCGAGCACCTGATGTTCAAGGGCACCGACGAGTTGGCGCCGGGCGAGTTCTCGGCCACCGTCGCGGCGCAGGGCGGGCGGGACAATGCCTTTACCAGTTACGACTACACCGCCTATTTCCAGCGGGTGGCGGCCGACCGGCTGGGCCTGATGATGGAGATGGAGGCCGACCGGATGACAAACCTCGCGCTTGCCGAGGAGGACATCGTGACAGAGCGCGGCGTCGTGCTGGAGGAGCGCAACCAGCGGGTGGAGAACGAACCCGGCGCGCTCTTCCGCGAGCAGGTCTCGGCGGCGCTGTGGCTGAACCATCCCTACGGCGCGCCGGTGATCGGCTGGCAGCACGAGATCGCGGCGCTGGACGAGGCGGCGGTCAAGGCCTTCTACCGCCGCTTCTATGCGCCCAACAACGCGATCCTGATCGTGGCGGGCGACACCACGCCCGAAGAGGTGCGGCGGCTGGCCGAAGAACACTATGGCCCGATCCCGGAGAACCCCGCGGGAAGGGCCCTGG
>OFET01000967.1_pt1 | contig 10720 bp, 11 predicted proteins | sample 1521211 | NCBI WGS metagenome assembly OFET01 (sample SAMN03766358, study PRJEB24113) | microbial mat metagenome | isolation source: enrichment culture HLUCC-A from microbial mat sample contains cyanobacterium...
AGCCGGTGCTGCGGCTGCCCGTGGCCGGCGTCACCGAGACGTTGCTGGGCGCGCCCGCCTACATGGAACTGTCGGCCCTCAATCGCGCGCTGGGCGCGCCCGGCCGCGTCTCGGGCGCGCATCTGATGGTGGACGAGGCGCAGGCCGACGCGCTCTTCGCGGAGCTGGAGGCGCGGCCGACGGTCGCGGGCATCGGCCGCAAGCAGGCGGCGCGCGATTCGCTCGTGGAGATGATGAATCAGGGGGTGGGGATGCAGCGCTTCGTGATGGGCGGCATCGCCTTCGTGATCGCCTTCGGCATCGTCTACAACGCCGCGCGCATCGCCTTCGCCGAGCGGGCGCGCGATCTGGCCAGCCTGCGCGTGCTGGGCTTCACCACCGGCGAGGCGGGCTTCGTGCTGCTGGGCGAGCTTGCGGTCGTGACCCTGGCGGCGATCCCGCTGGGCGCCGTGATGGCGTGGTATCTGGCGCATGCCATCGCCGCGGGCTTCGCCTCGGAGATCTACCAGATCCCGGTCGTCTTCGACCCGGCGAGCTTCGGCATCGCCGCGCTGGTGATCCTGGGCGCGGCGCTCTTTTCCGGCTGGCTGGTGCGCCGCGACCTGGCGCGCGCCGATCTGGTCGCGGCGCTCAAGTCGAGGGATTGAAAGCATGGCCCGGACCCGCAGACGCTCTCGCCTGATCTTCACGCTGCTGGCTGCCGCGCTGATCGCAGCGGGGCTGGCGGCGGCCTTCTGGCCCCGGCCCGCGCTGGTCGACCTGGGCGAGGTCACGCAAGGCGCGATGCGCGTGACGATCGACGAGGAAGGGCGCACGCGGGTCGCGGAGCCTTACGTCGTCAGCACGCCCGTGGCGGGCCGGCTGCAACGGGTCGAGGTGCACCCCGGCGACCCTGTCCGACGGGGCGAGACGGTGGTCGCGCACATGCGCCCCGCCAATCCCGTCGCGCTCGACGTGCGCACCCGTGAACAGGCGCGCGCCGCGGTGCAGGCCGCCGAGGCCGCGCTGCGCGTGGCCCGGGCCGACCGCGCGGCGGCGGTGGCGGGCCGCGATCTCGCATTGCAGGAACTCGCCCGCGCCCAGCGGCTGGCGCAGGAGGATATCGTGAGCCCCGCCGCGCTGGAGCGTGCCGAGCAGAACCGCCGCGTGGCACAGGCCGCGGTCGAGACGGCCGAGGCCGCCATCGCCATGCGCGAGGCGGAACTGGCCAACGCCCGCGCGCAGCTGATCGGGTTCGAGGACCAGGGCCTTGCCGCCGCGATCTCGGCCGAAGGCGAGGACATCCCGCTCTACGCGCCCGCCGACGGCCGCATCCTGCGCGTGATGCAGCAAAGCGAGACCACCCTGCCCGCGGGCGCGCCGATCATGGAGATCGGCGACGTCGAGGGGCAGCTGGAAGTCGTGGTGGAACTGATTTCATCCGATGCGGTCCAGGTCGCGCCCGGCAACCGGGTGATCGTCGAGGACTGGGGCGGGCCGCAGGCGCTCGACGGCGTGGTCGAGCGGGTCGATCCCTTCGCCGTGACGCGCGTCTCGGCGCTGGGCGTCGAGGAACAGCGCGTGCCGGTGACGGTGCGCCTGACCGGCCCGGCAGAGTCGCGCGCAGGGCTTGGGCACGGCTACCGCGTCGAGGCACGCATCGTCGTGTGGGAAGCGGAAGAGGCCGTGCGCGTGCCCGCGAGCGCGCTCTTTCGCGAGGGCGACGGCTGGGCCGCCTTCGTCGCCGACGACGGCGTGGCGCGGCTGCGCCCCGTCGAGATCGGGGCGCAGAACGGCCTCGTGGCAGAGGTGCGCGCGGGTCTCGCACCGGGCGACCGGGTAATCCTCTACCCCTCGCCCGCCATCGCCGACGGCGCGCGGATCGCGGAACGGGAGCTCGGCTAGCGCGTCGCCCTGTTGCAGCGCGTCGGTGCGGGATCCCGAGGCGTCGCGGAATGGCGCTGCAAAGGGAAAACCGTGCGTCCGGCGCCCCGGATCTCGTTTCAGGAAGCATCTCTGCGAGGCCGCATCTTTGCGAGAAAGGGAGGCTGTCTGCCCCCCTCGGCGCGTGCCGCGCCTCACCCCCCGAGGATATCTCGACCCAGGAAGAAGGACCCTTGTCCGGGATTGGGGCGACCGGCGCTGCCGGACGGCTAGCCCGTCGCGGTCACGTCATGGCCGTAGAGCCAGTCGAAGCTCGCCAGCATGGCGCCCGGCGCAAGGCGGCCCGCAAGGCCAAGCGCGCCGTGGCCCAGCGCGCGCAGCGGACCGGGCCGGAAATGGTATTTCCACGCGTTCCGGCTTGCCGCCGCAATCACCCGCTCGGCGCGCGTGCGGCGGCGGCGCTGGTAGGCTGCAAGTCCTTCGGTGAGCGAACCGGCCCGTGCGAGTGAATCCGCCAGCACCCAGGCATCCTCCAGCGCGAGGTTCGCGCCCTGCGCGAGGAACGGCAGCGTCGGGTGGGCCGCGTCACCCAGCAGCGCCGTGGCCGTTCCGTGCCAGCGCTGCGCCACAGGGTGCCGGAACAGCCCCCAGAGGTGCACATCCTCGACCGCGGACAGCAGCGCCGGCACCGACCCGCCGAAGGCCGCGAAGGCGCGGCGCAGCGCCTCGGGGTCGTCGGCGTGGTGCCAGCCCTCCTCCGCCCAGATGCGGCGTTCCTCGACCGCCACGACATTGACCAACGCGCCGCCGCGCAGCGGGTAGCTGACGAGATGCCGCCCCGGCCCCATGACAACCCGTGCCTCGGCAGGGTGATCCGCCGGTCCGGGCACCAGCGCACGCCAGGCCACCTGGCCGGTGAAGCGCGGCGCCGCGGGCCCGTTGAGCAGCGGCCGCAGGCCGGACCGCAAGCCGTCGGCGCCGACGACAAGATCGGCCTTGTGGCGCGCGCCCTGCGCCGTCACGACCGCAGGGCGCGGGCCGTCCTCGATCGAGGCGGCCTTCTGCAGCAGCCTGATGCGCACGCCGGCCGCGCGCGCCGCCGCGGCCAGCAGGTCGATCAGATCCGCCCTGTGCAGGAAGAGATAGCGCCGCTCCGGCACATGCCGCTGCAGGTCCATGCGAAGCACCTCACGGCCGTCCTGATGCCGGCGCAGGCTGACCGCTTCGGCGGTCACGCCGCGCGCCTCCGCCCCGGCGCCCAGCCCCATCGCCGCGAGAACGGCGAAGCCGTTGGGGCTGATCTGCAGGCCGGCGCCGACCTCGGCGATCTCCGGCGCCTGTTCCAGCAGGGTGACGTCCGCGCCCCCGGTGCGCAATGCGAGCGCTGCGGCTAGTCCAGCGACGCCGCCGCCCACAACGGTCACCTCCAGCCCGTCGAGCCGCATGTCGTCTCCGTCGAAAAGGCGACGGGCGCCGTCTTCCCGGCGCCCGGTCATTCATTGCAGTCGCGGCGCGGCGTCAGTCGTCGCGGTGCACGCGCTCGCGCCGCTCGTGGCGTTCCTGCGCCTCCAGGCTCATGGTCGCGATCGGGCGCGCATCGAGCCGCTTGAGGCTGATCGGGTCGCCGGTCACCTCGCAGTAGCCGTACTCGCCCGCCTCGATGCGCCGCAGGGCGGCGTCGATCTTGGCCACCAGCTTGCGCTGCCGGTCGCGGGTGCGAAGCTCCAGCGCACGGTCGGTCTCTTCGCTGGCGCGGTCGGCCACGTCGGGGATGTTGCGGCTGCTGTGCTGCAGTCCTTCGATGGTTTCCTTGCTCTCCGCGAGCAGTTCCGCCTTCCAGGCCAGAAGCTTGCGGCGGAAGTACTCGAGCTGTCGCTCGTTCATGAAAGGCTCGTCTTCGGCGGGACGGTAGTCTTCCGGCAGAAAGGTTTCGGCTTTCATCTGTTTCCCCTTTTCGGGGCCGGAGTCGAGCTTGAACTGGTTCTCTTGCATCCTGCCCGTCCGGCCATCCCCGTGCGTTCGCTTAGCCGAACACAGGATTGATGTCACGTCACGAATTCGCTTGCCTGCCGCTCGGCGCCGCGTTTTCCCGCACCGCGTCGATTCGTCGGCACCACCGGCCGCGCGCGCCGGGCGAAAGCCGTTGCCGCCCCCGTTGGCGATGCTAGGGTGCGCTCCGTCAAGCGAGCGGAAGGCGAGGCAGAGGGATGCGATTCACCGGCACGGAAAGCTACGTCGCGACGGAGGACCTGACGGTGGCCGTGAACGCCGCCGTGGCGCTCGAGCGGCCGCTGCTGGTGAAGGGCGAGCCGGGCACGGGCAAGACGGAACTGGCCCGCCAGGTGGCCGGGGCCCTCGGCCTTCCGATCATCGAATGGACGATCAAGTCCACGACCCGCGCACAGCAGGGACTTTACGAATACGACGCGGTCAGCCGTCTGCGCGACAGCCAGCTGGGCGACGAACGCGTCAACGACGTGCGCAACTACATCCGCAAGGGCAAGCTCTGGCAGGCCTTCGAGGCCGAGACCAAGACCGTCCTGCTGATCGACGAGATCGACAAGGCCGACATCGAGTTCCCCAACGACCTGCTGCAGGAACTCGACCGGATGGAGTTCTTCGTCTACGAAACCGGCGAGACGGTGCGGGCCGTGCAGCGCCCGATCGTGATCATCACCTCGAACAACGAGAAGGAGCTGCCCGACGCCTTCCTGCGGCGCTGCTTCTTCCATTACATCCGCTTCCCCGATCCCGAGACGATGAAGCGGATCGTCGAGGTTCACCATCCCGGCATCAAGCAGGATCTGCTCTCGACCGCGCTCGCCCGGTTCTACGAGCTGCGCGAGCAGCCGGGGCTGAAGAAGAAGCCCTCGACCTCGGAGGTGCTGGACTGGCTCAAGCTGCTCCTGGCCGAGGATCTTTCGCCCGAAGACCTGAAGCGTGAGGGGTCGAACGCGCTGCCCAGGCTGCATGGTGCGCTTCTGAAGAACGAACAGGACGTGCATCTCTTCGAGCGGCTGGCCTTCATGGCGCGGCGGCAGCGGTAGCGCGGCGATTTTTCGATCGAAAAATCGCCATCCCCGCACTGTATCCGAAGATTTTTCGATCGAAAAATCTTCGTGGCCTGGGGACCGGGCGCTTTGCTCCCGCGTCAAGCCCGGGTCACAATCGCGCAGCACGCTGTGCGTCGACGGCGAGGAAGACGAGGCTCTGGAATGGACAGAGGGGTGACGAAGGCCTTGGTGCGCTGCGCCCGTTGGGTGCCATTGGCCGTGCTGTGCGGCGTGTTCGCCGCCTGCGCGCCGGTCGCCGACGGACCCGGCCCCGCACACCGCCTTGCGGTGGAAGTGCCATCGCTGCCGCCGGCGCGGAGCTTCCCCGGGCGCGGCGCCTCGCAGCCCATGCGCGCCAACGCCGACATCGCGCGCGACTTTCTCGATCTCGCCTTCGAGCTGGAGAGCGGCCGATCGCTGCCTGTCTTCACCCGTTTCGACGAACCCGTCACGGTTCGACTGGCAGGCGATCCATCCCACGGGCTCAAGGCCGATCTGGACGCTCTGCTCAGGCGCCTGCGTGCGGAGGCAGGCATCGACATCCGGCGCATCGGTTCCGGCCCCGCGGCGATCACGGTCGAGGCGGTCCCGGGCGCGCAAATCCGCCGCGTGTTGCCGCAGGCCGCCTGTTTCGTCGTGCCCGAGGTTTCCAGCCTTGCGGAGTATCTCGCGGCGCGGCGCGGGGGGCTGACCAGCTGGACGGAACTCACGCGGCGCGACCAGGTGGCGATCTTCCTGCCGATGGACGTGAGCCCGCAGGAGGCGCGCGACTGCCTGCATGAGGAACTGGCGCAGGCGCTGGGGCCCTTGAACGACCTCTACCGCCTGCCGGACAGCGTGTTCAATGACGACAACATGCACACGGTGCTCACCGGCTTCGACATGCTGATCCTGCGCGCGTATCACGACCCGGCGCTGCAGAACGGCATGTCCCGCGACCAGGTGGCAGCGCGGCTGCCGGCAATCCTTGCGCGGCTCAACCCGGCCGGCGAGCGCGTGGCGCCGCGGCCCCTGCCCGCGACGCCACGCGCCTGGATCGAGGCGATCCAGACCGCGCTCGGGCCGGGCGCGCCGCCAGCGCGGCGGCAGGCCGCTGCGGCCGAGGCGGTGCGCATCGCAGAGGCGCAGGGCTGGCGCGACCATCGGCTCGCCTTCGCGCATTTCGCCTTCGGTCGCGTGTCGCAGCACACCGACCCGGAGGGCGCGCGCCGCGCCTTCGAGGAGGCGGACCGCATCTATGCCGCGCTTCCGGAGGCCGGGGTTCATCGCGCCTTCGCAGCGGCGCAGCTTGCTGCCTACGCGCTGGCAGAGGGGGACGCGGACCGGGTGCGTGGGTTGACCGAGGCGCATCTGCCGGTGGCCGCGCGCCACGAGAACGCGATGCTGATGGCCACGCTGATGTTGCTGCGCGCCGAGGCGCTGGCGATGCAGGGGCAACGGTCGGATGCCCGCGCGGTGCGGGTGGACAGCCTGGGGTGGGCGCGCTACGGATTCGGTCCCGAATGGGCGGTGCGGGCCAAGCTGCAGGAGATCGCCGCCCTGAACCCGACGGACCCGAGAGGCTGAGCGCGCATGATCGTCCTTGCCGGCGCCCTGCTGGGCATAACTCTTGGCGTGCTGACCGCGCGCCGTCGCAAGGGGACGACCGCCGACGTCCTGCACTACGGCGCGATCTACGGCATCGCCTTCGCGCTCCTGGGTCTGATCGCGACCCTCGTGATCGACGCGGCGGCGGTGTGAGCAGATGTTCCTGCCGTTCTTCGACGCGCTGAGGCAGGCGGGGGTTCCGGTCTCGCTGCGCGAGTACCTGGGCTTTCTGGAGGCGATGCGCGCCGATCTCGTGACCTACGACATCGACGGATTCTACTATCTCGCCCGAGCCGCGATGGTGAAGGACGAGCGCAATCTCGACAAGTTCGACCGCGCCTTTGCGAAAGCCTTCGAAGGGCTCGAGGACATCTCGGTCGCCGACATGCTGGAGCGGGTCGAGCTGCCGCGCGACTGGCTGCGGAAGATGGCCGAGAAGACGCTGACCGACGCCGAGAAGGCCGAGATCGAGGCGCTGGGCGGTTTCGAGAAGCTGATGGAGACGCTGAAACAGCGCCTGCGCGAGCAGGAAAAGCGCCACCAGGGCGGCTCGAAATGGATCGGCACCGCGGGCACCTCGCCCTTCGGCGCCTACGGCTACAACCCCGAGGGCGTGCGCATCGGGCAGGACGAAAGCCGCCACCAGCGCGCGGTCAAGGTCTGGGACAAGCGCGAGTTCCGCAACCTCGACGACAGCGTGGAACTCGGCACGCGCAACATCAAGGTCGCGCTCAAGCGGCTACGGCAATGGGCGCGCGACGGCGCGCACGAGGAACTGGACCTGGACGGCACGATCCGCTCGACCGCCGAGCACGGCTATCTCGACGTCAAGACCCGGCCCGAGCGGCGCAACGCGGTGAAGATCCTGCTCTTTCTCGACGTGGGCGGCAGCATGGACCCGCATGTGAAGGTGGTGGAAGAGCTCTTTTCCGCCGCGCGGGCCGAGTTCAAGCACCTCGAATACTATTATTTCCACAACTGCCTTTACGAAGGCGTCTGGCGCGACAACCGCCGCCGGTGGGATCAGGTCACGCCCACATGGGACGTGCTGCACACCTACGGGTCGGACTACAAGTGCATCTTCGTGGGCGACGCCAGCATGTCGCCCTACGAGATCGCCTTTCCCGGCGGCGCGAACGAGCACTGGAACGCCGAGGCCGGGCAGGTCTGGCTCACCCGCGCGCGCGAACAGTGGCCCGACACCCTGTGGATCAATCCCGTGCCGGAAAAGCACTGGCAATACACCCAGTCGATCCAGATGATCCGAGAGATCTTTGCCGATCGGATGGTGCCCATGACGCTCGAAGGCATCGAGCGCGGCGTGCGGGAGCTCGCGCGCTAGCCGCCCGGCCACGACAGGGAGCCCGGACATGCGCGCCAAGCTTCGCCACCTCTGGAAGCGCCACCCGCTCGCCACCGCGGGCTTCGTGATCGCCCTGACGGTGATCGCCTTCTTCGCCGTGCGTTTCGTGGCCTTCTCCATCTACTGGGCCGATCCGGCCCATCGGCAGCAGCCGGTAGAGCCGTGGATGACCCCGCGCTACATCGCCCACGCCTGGGACATCCCGCCCGACGATGTAATGGAGGCGCTGGGCGTGACGGCGGGCACCGAGGCGCGCCCGACGCTGAAGGAAATCGCCCGCCAGCGCGGCGTGCCGGTCGAGGTGGTTCTGGAAGAGGCGCGCGCGCTGATCGAGGCGCAGGGCGCGGCGCGATGACCGATTGGCTGCCGGAACTGGTCGCGGATTGGGGCGTCGCGGTGATCGCGCTCACCACCTTTCTCAGTTGCCTTGCCCTACCGGTGCCGGCCTCGCTGGTGATGCTGACCGGCGGCGCCTTCACGGCGACGGGCGACCTGGCGCTCTGGACCGTGGCGGCGGGCGCCCTGGCCGGCGCCGTGCTGGGCGACCAGGCGGGCTATTCGCTGGGCTGGCGGGCGGGGACTGCGCTTGCTCCGCGCATCGCCGCGAAACCGCGCCGTGCCACAGCCCTCGCCCGTGCGCGGGGGATCATCGAGGAGCGCGGCGGCGCAGGCGTGTTCTTCAGCCGCTGGCTCGTCAGCCCGCTGGGACCCTGGGTCAACCTGGCTGCCGGCGCGGCCGAGATGCACCGGGGGCGGTTCACCCTCTGGGCGGTGGCCGGCGAAATCATCTGGGTGGCGCTTTACGTGGGCCTCGGCCGCGCCTTCGCCGAATACCTCGACGCTGTGGCCGAAATCGCGGCGGACGTGAGCGGAATCATCGCAGGCGCCGTCGTTGCCATCGGCCTGGGCCTCTGGCTGCGCGCCGCGCTCCGCCGGGAGCAGCGACGCCGCAAGTGAGCCGCAGGTCGGCCGCAACGGCGGTTCGGCGCCCGGCGGCGCAACACGCCGCACGGCGCAGCGCCTGCCTTTCCTGTCGTGGCAAGGCGGGCGAGTGGCCGGATCGCTGACGGTCAGCGTCGCGGCCGGGTGCCCGGCCATCGCGACGCGCCGCGCGTCATGCCATCATCCTTTCGATCGCCGGTCCAGCGCCGACCAGACCTCGGTCCGCAACTCCGCCTCCGGCACCGCGGCGGGGTCGTCCACATAGACCTCCCAGGTCGGCGCACAGAGCGTCAGGCCCCGCGATGCTGTCCAGCGCATCATCTCGCCGTAATCGTCGCGCAAGGTGGCGTAGGGGCCGACATGCACGAAGTGCAGCGCCTTGCCGCCCGGCGTGCGGTCGGCCGTCACACCCGCCCCGGCCCGTGCCGCATCCGACTCGGAGACGAAGACCCCGGCGCGGAAGCGCATCAGCGCGGGATCGTAATCGTGATAGACGGCAAGCGGCGGACCGGCGGGCGCGATCCCGTCACGCTGCATCGCAGCCATCACGGCGGCGAAAGCCTCGCCCATCGCTGCGGAGACCTCCGACGGATCCATCCCGCAGTCACGCTCGACATAGAGATATGGCCGCGACGCGGCCCGGGTCACGGTGTAGTCCGGCATGAAGGTGGCTCCCCCCTGCTCACGTTGCCATGTCACCGCTACCGGGCAACCGGACCCGCGTCATTATCCTGCGTCAAGTAGCCCGAGGATTCATATCGCCGTTGCCGCCGTTGCCGCGCCGCCCCATATTCAGCGCATGATCAAGGTCACGCCGATCCTGCTTGCCGTGCTCTACGCGCTGGTGATGTATCGCTTCTCCGTCTGGCGGACGAAGCGCGAGCTCGACGATCGCTCGACGGAGCTGGCCGATCCCCGGCTCAGGCGGATCACAGACCGCATGGCGCAGGCGCTGGACGTGGACCGCATCCGCGTCCACATCTACGAGATCGACCCGGTGAACGGCCTTGCCGCGCCGGACGGCCGCATCTTCATCACCCGCGGCTTCTACCGGAAATACCAGACCGGCGAGGTCAGCGCCGAGGAAATGGCAAGCGTCATCGCGCATGAGATGGGCCATGTGGCACTCGGCCATGCCCGGCGCCGGATGATCGACTTCTCCGGGCAGAACGCCCTGCGCGCGGCGCTGGCGATGATGCTGGCGCGCTTCCTGCCGGGCATCGGCGTCTGGATCGCCAACGGGGTCGCGACGCTGCTGGCCGCGCGCCTGTCGCGCTCGGACGAATACGAGGCCGACGCCTACGCCGCGGCCCTGCTCACCAAGGCCGGCATCGGCATCGCTCCGCAGAAATCGATGTTCGAGAAGCTGGAAAAACTGACCCAGGCGCGCGCCGGGGTCATGCCCGCCTGGCTGATGAGCCACCCCAAGACCGGCGACCGGATCGCGGCGCTGGAACGGCTCGAGGCGCGCTGGGCGCGGCTGGGCGCGCCGACCTGAGGCATTCCCTCGGGGACACGCCGCCCCGGACCCGGGCATCCCGCCCGGGGCGGCGTCGCTCCTGTGTGAGTCTGTGGTCTGTTGGGGCGCGCGCGTTCAAGCCTCCGCCAGCGCCTTGCCGAGCCGTGGCAGGCGCGCCTTCCTGAGCAGGCGGCGCATCTCCCATGGGGCGCCCGCCAGCGCCTCGGCCTTCGTGCGCACGGCTTCGGCCGCCTCCGCGACGACCTCCGGCGAGCCTTTCCAGAGCCCCAGCAGGAAGGCGTCGGGGTCGGCGCGGCTGAGCCCCTCCTCGGCCAGCACGCCGCGCGGAAAGTCCTGTGCGTTCAGCGTGACGATCACGTCGGCCGAGCCCGCGATCGCCGCGGCCAGCACATGCACGTCCGACGGGTCGGGCAGCCACAGGCGGCGCGCGAG
>OFET01000970.1_pt1 | contig 10657 bp, 11 predicted proteins | sample 1521211 | NCBI WGS metagenome assembly OFET01 (sample SAMN03766358, study PRJEB24113) | microbial mat metagenome | isolation source: enrichment culture HLUCC-A from microbial mat sample contains cyanobacterium...
CGAGATGAACGGCGAGAGCTTCAGGCTCCGCCAGAGCCGCAAGACGAAATCCTGAAATCATGATCCCGCGGAACCCCTGAACTGGCCTTCGGCCAGTGCGCCTTGCCGCGCGTCAGCTACCTGGAGAGCACACGCCACAAGGCGCAGGCTACCGGCTCCAACTGGGGACTATCACTCCGAGAAACTGCCCCATTTTGCTCCGGGATTGACACACCACGCCGGACGGCAAGACGATGTTCGTCAACTTCCAGCACCCCGGCGCCCATGCCTCGGCCGAGCAGTTCGCGGCGGGCGATTTCGGCTCCGGCTTCCCCGACTACGACGGCACGGTGCCGCGGTGTGCCACGGTGGTCATCACCAAGGACGACGGCGGCGCAATCGGCACCTGACGCCGAACGCCCGAACCGGTGGAAGGCGCGCGGCCCCGCGCGCCTTCCCTCCTTGCACGGTCGCCGATCGCCCGGCCGCCCCATGTCGGTCACGCCCTCACATGCTCTCCGGTACCCCATGAAGCACGGCCCTGCCGCTCTGCCGATCCTTGTCGCAGCCTCGGCCGCGCTGTCGTCCCCCGCCGACCCGGTGTCGCGAGGGGGGGAAATCTACGCGAGCGTCTGCCTCGAATGCCACGGCCCGACGGCGACCGAGGGCGAGTCCGGCGATATTCGCGGCCTCGGCCTTGCGACCGTGACCGGCGCAGTCCGCTCCGGCCCCGGGATGATGCCCTCCGTTCCGCTGACGCGCGACGAAGTCGCCGCGGTCACGGCATATCTCGCAAGTCTTCGCAGGCAGTAGAACTGAGTGCGAGGCGGGCGCAGCGCGGCGGTGCCGACCGGACGCCATCGCGAGGCCCCGGCGCGGCCCCTTGCGGGGCCGTCACGGGTAAGGGCGGGATCCACGCCCTCGACAAGGGCGTGTCAGGCCCCGCGTCACTGGCGCATCGCCTCGTTCAATTCCTGCTGCAACTGCCGGGCGCGCTGCGGGTCGATTTCGAGGATGCGGCCGACCAGTTCGGGATCGGCCGCGACCAGATCGCCTGCGGTGACGATCCCCTGATCCGCGAAGGCGCGCAGGTGCGTGGGCGTGAAGGTATCACCGGGGATCGCCTTCTGATCCTGCGCCGTCAGGGCGTCCGGCGATGCGCTAACCGCCAAGGCGGCGACGAGTGCGATGGCGAGCGACGTCCGAAAGGTCATGTGTCCTCCATTTTTGCGTTCGGTCGGTGGTTGATCCGTGGCAGCCCGCGGGGCCGGCGTCATTCGGTGACCACGAGGGGTTGTTCGGCCAGCAGGCGCTGATCGTCCCCGGCGTGATAGCGCAGCAGGTAACGGCCGGGCGTCTCGGGGGCGGTGCGGGTGAGGGTGCCTTCGTCGCCATCGACCGAATTCTTGATGCGGTCGTAGCGCGACACGATATCGTCCGGGGCGCGGCCCTCTTCGACGATCACCACGTAACCCTCGATACCACCCTCGATCGAGACCTCGAACTCGGCCTCGGCGCTCACCTCGCCCGGCGCCTCCATGTGGATGTCGGCGGGACGGACGGTCAGCGGATGGCGCGCCGCGATGGTGTTGTCGCGGACGAGGTAATAGCGCAGCTCGTACTCTCCGGGGTCGGAGGGGGCGGTATAGTCCTGCGTGCCATCGCCGCCGACGCGGTTGTCCATGCGCTGGTAGCGGCTGGCCTCTTCCGGGCTGCCCTCGCGGGCGATCAGCAGGTAATCCTTGTCGCTGTCCGCGCCTTCGACCGTAACTTCAAAGGTCGCGCCGGCGATCACTTCGAAAGGCGCGGTGAGGTCCACCTCGACCGCGGGTGCGGCAAGCGCGACGTCGATGCGCGGGTCGTCGTCGAGTGTGGCCTCGACCGAGGTGGCGCCGGTCATGTCCCCAAGCGATCCCTCGATGCGGTACTCCCCCGGCGGCAGCAGAAGCCGGATATACTCGTCATCCTCGTTCACGGTCTCGATCACGTCTTCGGTCTCGACGTTCAGCGCCAGCCATTCCACGCCTTGCAGCGTCTCGCCGGTCTCGGCGTCTTCGGCCCGCAGGTAGAGGGTCGCCTCGATCTTTTCCATCGCGATCTCGACGGGGGGCGCATCGCCGTCGGGCACGGTGAAGCTGGCCTCCCCCGCGAAGCCCGGCGCGTCGACATCGGCGACATGGTCGCCCGGCATCAGGTCGAGCGTGATGCGGCCACGCTCGCGTCCGCTGAACACCTCCTCGCCGGTCGCCTCGCGCACCTCCCAACTCGCGCCCGGGAGGGTCTCGTCATTGCGCGCGTCCACCGCGCGCAGGGTCACCTCCCGGGCCGCGGGCTCGACCTCGGCCACCTCGGTCAGCGCGTCGGCCAGCTCGGCACCGGACTGCGTGGTGAAAAGCTGCCCGCCGGTCTGATCGGGGATGCAGGACAGGGTCTCGACCGCCTCGGCCTCCATCGCGAAGCCGACCACATGGGCGCGCAGGTCGATCCCCTCGGCCGCGAACTCCGCCGCAAGCGCGCAGGGGTCGCCGCCGCAGTTTTCCAACCCGTCGGTGATCAGGATGATATCCGCCGATTCCGCCGTGCGCGGGAGCAGGTCGCGCGCCTGTGCCATCGCGTCGGTCAGGGGCGTCTTGCCAGTGGGATTGAGCGCGCCGATCGTCGCCGCAAGGTCACCTCCGGCATGGGGGCCGACGGGCAGCACCGTCTCGATATCCCCGCAATCCCCGCGCCGCGTGTGGCCATAGCTTACCACGCCGATGGGGACGTCCGCATCACGCTCCGCGGCGAAGCTGCCGATCACCTCGCGGGCGATCTCGACGCGGGACTTGCCGTCTTCGATCTGTGCCCACATCGATCCGGAGGCGTCGAAGACGATGACGCTCGCCTGCTCGGCCTGTGTCGTCGTCGCCAGCATGGGCAAGAGGAACGCTGTCGTCAGCGCGGCGTGCAGAGCCTTGGGCATCGTGGTGTTCCCGTCCTGTCGTGTAATGAAGCTGTTTGTCGCGGGTGGCAGCGGGCCTTGGGGCTGGCGCCAGAGACCGGCCACCGGCGCGGGGCGTGCGCTGCCCGTTGAGCTGGGCGGGTTTCCCGGCCCTCGCGCGAAACGCCCGGGGTCGCCCCGCGACGGCGGCACTCGCCGTCTTCGTCGTGGTTCGCTGTGGGCAGACACCCCGTGCTCGCCTCCGTCTCTCCGGGCCGGTCGGACGGTAGAAAGGGTAGCGCGGGGCGCGAGGCCCTGTCCCCGTCCGGATGAAGGGGCGGTGCCGCCGATGCGTCGCGGTCCCTTCACCGGTCCCGAGGCGGGACGGCCCGCCGCGCCCTAGTCGCCGTCGGGGGCGGCGCCCGCAGGCTCCACCCTGGGGCTGCGCAGCCAGTTGACCGTATCGGGCGTCGCGATAATGCCCCGGACCGGGGCCCCGTCGACGAAGGAGACCGCCTGCACCGCGTGATCCTGCCAGAGGCCGCGCTCGATCAGGACGGTCTCCGCAGGGCCCGCCGCCTCGAGTCGCCGGACCAGATCGGCATCGGAGGGAAGGCCGTCGGCGCGCGCCGGCATCGCGTCCCCCGGGGCCATGCCACCCGGCGGCGCCGTCCCGGTGCCATCGATCCGGGCGGGATCGGCCGCCGCGCAGGGAACCGGACCGCAGGTCGCCTGCCCGGACCGCTCGATGACGCCCCGGCCCGCCGCGACGAGGTCCGCGCGCATCCCCTGGACCGGACGCGTCGCGATGCGCCACGCGACGTCGGGCCCGGTGCCGAAGGCCTCGGGCGGCGCGACGCGATCGGATCCTGTGCTCTCGACCAGCCGCGCCCGGCGCGCGGGGCCCAGATTGTACCGCTCGACCGAGACGAGCGACACGGGCACCGGTCCGCCGGCTCCCGCGGGCCGGACCTCGCGCGTCTCGACGGTGATCCAGCTGCGATAATGGCGCAGCGAGGCCTCCTCCAGGTCGACCAGCATGACCGCGCGTGTGGCGGGCGACAGGTCGGCATCCGGCAGGAAGACCGAGGCGGGATCGCCGGGCAGCGTCTCGCGCAGGGCCTCCTCCAGCCTGCGGATGTCGCGGGGCGCGAAGCCCTCAACAAAGGAGGCGGCGACCCCGGACACGGTATCGCCCTCGGGGGCCATCGATGCGGCGGCCGGGCCGGGAAGCGGCACGGGCACGGCGATCACGCGGCGTTCGAGCCCCTCGAACCCCTGTCCCCAGACCGAGATCAGCGCTGCGCCGCGCCCGTCGGGTTTCGGGTGGCCGGGCGAGAGCACGGCGTCGAGGCGATAGGCCACGGGGCAGCGGCGCGAGTCCGGGATGCGGCTGTCCTCGTGCAGGATCCGCGGTGCCTGTCCCTGCGGCCGACGCGTCAGCCGGTAGCCGCGCAGCGCGTCCGGGTCGGGGCAGAACTCTGCCCCGCCCGGAACGGCGATCGCCTCCAGCTCCAGCGTGGTCGCGGCCTGCGGCGACCGGGTCGGATCGTCGGGGTCCGGGCGCGAGACAGTGATCCGCGACGGCGCGTCGTGCGCTTCGCCGATCCCGCGGGCGAACAGGACGGTCGCGGGGCGGCGGATCTCGAGGGCCTCGATCAGGTCGGCGCCCTCGGACCGTGCCTCGGCGCGGGTCGCGGCGAGGGCGGCGTAGGGGGCCGCCTCGACCTCGGCCATGTCCGCCTCCGACGCTCCGACACGGATCGGCGAGCCCGGCACCCAGGCGTCGCGGTCCAGATCGACGACGAAGATGTTGGAATAGGGCAGCCCCGATCCGCGTTGCAGCCCGTAAGTCTCGAAGGCGAAATACCGCCCGTCCTCGGAGAAGCCGATCACCCGGTCGTGGGTGTAGTCGGCCGCAGCAGGACCGGCGAGCCCGGCGACCAGACCGAGGGCGCGGGCGGCGCGCATCATTGCGCCGCCACCTCCGCGGGCATCGCGCGGTCCTTCAGCTTGCGGAATTTTCCCGACATCCCCTCCAGCCGTGCGTCCCATTCGGGGTTCGGGGTCTGGCCCTCGATCGTCCGGAAATAGGCTTGCAGAAGGCAGGCCACCGCCAGCGGCTCCAGAAAGGCCTGCTTGACCGACCACGCGAGGATCAGCGCCACGACGATGCCGGCCGCCGACAGGTTTCCGGGAAAGAGATGCGAGATCGCGGCCGCGGGCGCCAGCAGCAGGATCAGGATCACCGCGGTGAGGCCATAGACGAAGACGGTAACGAAGGCGGCGTTGCGCAGCATCGGCCCATAGTTCTGCGCGTAGAGCACCAGCGCCTCCCGTGCCGAGGCCCAGGGATCGGTGGCGCGGGTGCGGATCGCATGGGCGAGGATCACCTCGTCGATGAAGCCCACCGCCACGTTCAGGAAGGCGCGCAGGATGGTCACGAGCTGCTTGATGCCGGGGATGGGCAGGAGCGTGAACACTCCGCGCACCAGCCCGGTGATCGCGCGCAACACGCCCTTCACGATCTGATCGACGGCGAAGAGCGTGCTGGCCTCGGCGAAGCGGGCGCGCACCATCGCCTGCGCATGCCCCACCTGGCTCCGGCCCTCGGGGATCGGGCGGTTATCGATCAGCTCCACCATGACCGCGATGTGACCAGCCTTCACGAGGTAGAGGACGTATTCCCTGAGCCAGTACATCACGATGGCGACGAGGCCGAAGCCCGTCACGCCGCCGAAGACCGTGGCCGAGCCGCGGAAGCCCTCGTCACCAAGCGCGCCGATCCCCCAGCCGATCCCGGCACCGGTGCCGGTGACGACGACATAGGCCAGCGCCGCGCCGAAATAGACCGCCATTCGCAGCAGCACGAAAGGCAGCGTCTGCACCATCAGTCCGATGCTGCGCCTGAATGAAAAATCCCACATCCGCGTCTCTTCCCCGTGTCCTGTTGTTGGGTCCTGTCGTTGGCCTGCGCCCGGTGCGCGCGTCCGGCCCCGTCGCTTGCGGTCCTGCCGGCCGTCCGCCGCGGTCCGCAGGTTAGGCTGGTTGCGGCTGCCTCGCCCCCTCCGGATGAAGGGGACCGCGACAGGACGTCAGGACGCCGCCCGGATCGGCAGCGACAGAAGCAGCGCGACCAGTTCCGCCTGCCGGTTGGTCCCCGTCTTGGCGAAGACGTTGCGCAGGTGGAAGGAAACGGTGGTCTGCGAGACGCCGAGATCGGCGGCGATCTCGTCGAGGCGCGATCCCGACGCGAGCCGGCGGGCGACCTCGGTCTCGGCGGGGGTGAGCGAGAAGAGCTCGCGCAGCGCCGCACCCGACAGCGGCGCCCGGCGCGCGAGGTCGGCGACATAGACGAAGACCACGGGCTCGTCGGCATCCGCGCCGCGCGCGTCCGGCGGACAGGAGAACAGGACCGCAACACCTGCCGATGCGTCCTCGATCCGGATCGACAGGCTCTCTTCCCGCCCGTCGAGAGCCGCGCGCACCATCTGGCGCAGGGGCCGTGCAAGGCCCGGCGGCTGCGGTGGCCCACCGGAGGGCGCGGCGAGGTCCAGCTGGGTCGTCGCCGCCCTGTTGGCCCGGACCAGCCGGCCCTTCGCATCGTAGGCCAGCACGCCGACCGACAGGTGGTCGAGCAGGTGCCGCCCGATGCGCGCCACCGGCGCGCTGGCCTGCCGGGCCTGCCGGGTCTGGCGCAGGCGTGCCTCGATGGTCGAAAGCAGAAGGTCGTAATCGATCGGCTTGGTCAGGTAATCGTCGGCGCCGGCGCGCTTGCCGCGGATCATCGCCTCGGTCGTTGCCAGCGCCGACAGGAACACCAGCGGCACATGGCTCAGATGGGGAAAATTGCGGCGAAAGTCGGCAAGCACGCCGTAGCCGTCCCTGCCGGGCATCATGATGTCGCATAGCACCAGATCGGGCGTGCACTCGCCCAGTGCGGCGAGGACTTCGGCGGCGTCGGCGGCCTCGCGGACGCGATAGCCTGCCTCGCGCAACTCGTCGGCGATGTCGCGGCGCAGCGCCGGCTCGTCCTCGCAGCAGAGGATCAGGGGGGCGGGCGGCGCGGTCATGCCTCCTGCCTTGCTGCCGCCGGAAGCCAGAGGGTGAAGAGCGAGCCGCGGTCCTGCCAGCTTTCCAGCGTGATCGTCCCGCCCTGAAGCGCGGCCAGTTCGCGCGACAGCGCCAGACCCAGGCCGGTGCCGGGCTTGGTCATCTGGTCGTGACCGCGGTAGAACCGATCGAAGACACGCTCCTGCTCCTCCGGCGGTATGCCCGCCCCCCTGTCTCCCACGGCGCAGGCCACCCGGTCGCCCTGGGCGAAGATCCGAAGTTCGACGGGCGTATCCGCGGGGCTGTATTTCAACGCGTTCGACAGCAGGTTGTCGAGGATGTGCCCGACCAGGTGCCGGTCGCACAGCGCCTGCAATCCCGCCACGCTGCTCGACAGCACGATCTCCCGGCCCGGATGCTGGGTCCGCGCGTGGGCCGCGGCCCGTTCAGCGAGGTCGGACAGCACTTCTGGCGCGAGCCTGCCCTCGACGGCCTGCTCGTCGAGACGGCCCGCCATCAGCACCGCATCCAGCACCCGCGTCAGCCGCCCCACCGCATCCTGCACGATGGCATGGCGCTCGGCGACATCCCGCGCGCTGACTGCCTCGCCCTTGCGCAGAAGGCGATGCATCGCGCTGTCTATCAGGGTCAGCGGCGTCCGGATCTCGTGCGACACGAGCGCCGCGAAATCCCTGTACCAGGCTGAGGTGCTGCGCTCCCGCTCCAGCAGGGCGGAGGCGCGGACCTGCATCATGTCGGCCCGGTGCAGGCGCCGCTGGTTGCTCAGCAGCAGCCAGGAGATCACCAGCGCGGCGGCCAGCGCGCTCGCCACCGCCAGAAGGACCGTCCTCTGGATGTCGCGGTAGTCGTCCAGCCGTTCGGCCGCCGACGTCCACTCGGCCGTCATCACGTCCGTCGCCATGCGCTTGAGGTCCGGCTGCAACGCGAGGCCAAGCCGGGCCAGCCCGTCATGCACCGTGTCGCCGTGCCCGCGTTCCACGGGGTCGAGCGCGCGCAGCTGCCCCTCGATCCGACCGACCGTTTCCTCGTGCCCGAGCTCCGCGAGGTAGCGCAGCTGGGGCCCGTCCTGCAGCAGGGCAAGCCGTGAGAGGACCATGTCGTAGCGATGCTCGATCATGTCCGGTGTCCGGTCCGGGGACAGCGCAGCCGCGGCGAGCGCCAGCGTCTCCATCTGCGTCTGGCTGACCACCCAGAGCATGTTCTGCGTCGCAGCGATCCGCATGTCGCGTTCCAGGGCCGCCGTCCGGGTGAGCGCGAAGGCGAGCGGGATCAGGCAGACGGCCAGCAGCGGAACCAGCGGCCCGTAGCGCGCGGCCCAAGACCCGCCCCGCGGTGCGAGAAGCCGCGTGTCGCTCATCGCACCTCCAGCTCGTGCAACTGCCAGACCCAGCGCGTGTCGTAGCGGATGTCCTGCAGCTCGCGGTGATCGTCGCGCGGATAGACGATCCAGATCGGCCCCTTGTCGCGCGGCCGGAGCGGCTCGCCCTCCATCGACAGGGCGCCGAGCACGTCGAAGCGCTCGAAATCCTCCATCGGGATCTCGATGCTGTATTCGTTGAGGGCGCGCGCCGTGACGCTCTCGCCCTCGGCGCCGACCAGATCGAGCAGGTCGCGCATCAGGAACCCCTCGAAGAGCGGCGTGCCGTCCGTCACCGTCGTCGAGGTGCGCAGCCGATGCTGCGTCAAAGCCTCGAGATCGGCCCGCGTGAGCTCGACCGGCGGCTCGGCGACATTGCCGGTCACGGTAAGAACCACGGGGTCGGCCAGAGTGGCCCCGGGAGCCGCCCAGCCGACCAGGGCGATCACCGCAGCCGCGAGCACGCGCAGCGTTCCGCCCCTCCTGCGGACCCTTGCCACTTGGTGGCCCGCAGTTCCGCCGCCTCGTCGGCGCGCTGCCGGCGCCGCGCCCCCTTCATTCGAAGGGGGAACCTCCGCACTCGTGCGGCTAGATATCTGTAAAGCTGACACTTCCAAAAGGACGCAATCCCGTATGAGAAGGATATTGTTGGGCATCTTGAGCGTAGCCGCCCTTGGCTGGACGACGCAACTCGCCACCGTGACACCGGCTTTGGCGCAATCCGCGATCGAGGATGCCACGGCCCATCCGCTGGTTCCGCTCGTATCGGGCGCCTACATCACCCGGGACGAGTTCAGCGATCTCGCGATCGTGGACCTGCCCGCCGGGCCATGGGACCGGAACGAGTACGCAGAGGTCGTGACGGTCGAGGGCAGCCACCGGCAGCTCGAGTACACGATCGACGGGCTCGACACGTCCTTGCTGCGTCTCTACCGCAGCTACCTGCAGCATTTTGAATCGACGGGGCTCGATGTCGTCTTTTCCGGCCAGGGCGAAGAGCTTGGCGCCCGCGACGGCTTCACCTTCATGTCGCGCAGCAACAGCCTGCTGGCCCGGACACCCTCGACCGCGAGCGGGTCCAACGCCTATATCCTCGCGCGCGACGCCGAAGAAACGACCTATGTCGCGCTATCGTTCTTTTCGCGACAGGATGCGCGGCGGATGATGGTCAACGTCGTGCAGCGCGAGGAGATGCCGGCGCTCGACATGTTGGCCACCGAACCCGAGGCGGAGGCAGAGGCGCAGGTTCCGGAGGAGATGCCCGAGGTGCAGCAGGCGGCAGAGCTCGAGAGCGGGCTTGTGGCCGACGGCCGGGTGGTGGTGAACGCGATCCTCTTCGCGTTCGACAGGGCCGACATCCTGCCCGAATCCTCCGACGCGCTCGCCGTCGTGGCCGGATTGCTGGAGGATCGGCCCGAGCTGTCGCTGCTCGTGGTGGGCCATACCGATGGCGTCGGCGATTTCGACTACAATCTGCGGCTCTCGGTCGAGCGTGCGCAGGCTGTCGTCGAATGGCTGGTCTCGCGCCACGGTATCGACGCGGCGCGTCTGCGACCGGCCGGCGCCGGCCCGATGTCGCCAATCACGACCAACCGAAGCGAAGAGGGCCGCGCGCTCAACCGGCGGGTCGAACTGGTCGAGATGATCGACTGACTCCACAGGGTCACGTCCGTCAAGCTGGTGCAAATTCCCGGATGGCCTGAGGTCATGATCAGGCGGCTTCCGTGGTTATGGTGAGAATGGGGTCGATCTCCTCGGCGTCGATCTGGGCGAAGGCTTCGACCATCATGTAGCGGCTCGAGGTCTGCCATTCGTCGTTCTGCTCGAACAGGACGGCGCCGATCAGGCGCAGGATGGAGGCCTCGTTCGGGAAGATCCCGACGACATCTGCGCGCCGCTTCACCTCCTTGTTGAGGCGTTCGATCGGGTTGGTGCTGTGCAGCCTGGTGCGGTGCTGGCGGGGGAAGGACATGTCGGCCAGCACGTCGTGCTCGCTGGCGTCCATAAGGTCGGCCAGCTTGGGCCAGCGCAGGCGCAGCTGCTCGGCCACCTTGCGCCGTCGCCAATGTCTCTCGGACCATGTGTGATGGTGTGGATACGCCCTCCCGCGACCGCCGGGTCTCGTCGATACTGTCGGGGCAGACGGCAGAGGAGGTAGACCATGGAAACGGCATCCGTCATCGCCATCGATCTGGCGAAGAACGTCTTTCACCTTCACGGCGCGACCGCGAGCGGGGCGGTGGTGTTCCGCAAGACGCTGCGCCCGTCTTATCCCGTATTATTCATCGAAATCGGGGAGGGCGGCTGGCGTGCCCGCGAAAGCTCTG
>OFET01000972.1_pt1 | contig 10638 bp, 12 predicted proteins | sample 1521211 | NCBI WGS metagenome assembly OFET01 (sample SAMN03766358, study PRJEB24113) | microbial mat metagenome | isolation source: enrichment culture HLUCC-A from microbial mat sample contains cyanobacterium...
GGACCATCACCGCCAAACTGTCCCGACATTAGCGAAACAGCTGTCCGGGATTTAGCGGATTCACTGTCCGGGAAATCCGAAACGCGCAGGTGTTTTCCGGCAAGGCCGAGGCTGCGGAGGCGAGCCGGGAGGCCGCCAAGTCGAGATCATCGTCTGATGCACCCCCGTGCCTGGCCGCCAGCTGCGCCAGCGTCAGCTCCCCCTTCAACGCTTCAAGAGCCACCTTCGCCTTGAAATCCGCCGCATACCGCTTCCTCGTGTTCGCCATCGATATCGTACTCTCGTCAGATCGATACCAGCTTATCTCCCGGTCCGAAATCCGGGGGCCACCTCAAAGCCGTCCTGGCCTTCTCACCGTTCGGCATCGAAAGCCTTCGCGAACTCATCAAAATACTTCGCGAAGAAGGAACCTTATCCCCCACGGCCCTCGCCGGGTGATTACGGTCGAGTGCCCGAATCGCTGCTTGCTCAATAGGATCCTCTCCTATAAATCATTGAGGGCTTTGTGAGCGCGATTTTCCCCAACGAGGCTAACGGGAATATGGATCTAGAGGAATATGCAAACAGCTTCCCATCGATGGGTGGGACTAAGATCGGCTCTTTTCTGAGAGATTGCATAGCGAAAGCCCCGAGCGGTATGGCTGCGGTAGAACTTGGTGCGTGGCTGGGTGCCGGAACGGCTCAAATGGCATTGGCGAGCCGAGAACGGGGAGAAGGTGATCACATCGAGATTTATTGCTACGATCGGTTTGAAGCTAACGAAGCCGAAGTCGGCAAGGCAGAGAAGAGGGGTCTGTCTATCGAGGTAGGACAGGATACGTTGCCTTTTGTTCGTGAACGCTTGCAACGTTTTGGGGTGCCTATCTACTTCAATAAATGCGAGATTATTGATGCCAAATACGCAGGCCCTGAAATCGCCCTGCATGTTGATGACGCCACGAAAGGGTTTATGCCTTTCACCAAGTTGCTCGTCGAGTTCGCCCCACACTGGGTTGCGGGAACAACGGTTGTGGTTTTGATGGATTATGGGCTTTGGAAGAAATCAAAACAAAGGAAGCATCGCGAGCTACAATTCATGATCGAATCAAATTCTGATTGTTTTGAGAGAATTGACGAGGCCTGACCCGGGTCTACCGTATCGTTCCGCTATCTTGGTGGGCTCGACTTTGTCCGGTTGCAAGAGTTCTTCCTGCTTCTTAAAATTGAAGATAGCCTCAAGAATATCGAGAAACGTCAGGACCAGCTCTTACGTGAATCAAGTAGTTTTTCGACTAAATACCCAATTAAAATCAGTAATATTTCTAAATTACTGAGAAAAATATTTCGTTAATATATAATATTAATTTTTTTTTAAATATTGTTGATAAATTATTTTATCGAATTTTAGTATTTGATGATTGGAATTTTTTTGCGAGAATTCTGTTTAATCGATTGGCTTACGTGCTTTTTATGTTTGATAATCTACTGGATATCCCCACACGCGCCAGAACTTAGTGCATGCTAATTTTGCATAGTGGATATGTGGCTTGGGGCTGGAGCTCGATCGGGTTACTGTGACGACGTCGTCCGAGCACTTGTAGTGGCCAACATGCCGATCCGGCAGAGCGGGGTGGGGTAATGACAACTGGGCAATACGTCGAATCCGACGCAGAGCGCGACCCTGATTGCAATCAGCGTCTCGATCTCCTGTGCGTGCTACCGCATCTAGGGCCCGGCGGTGCGCAGAAGATCGCCCTGATGCTCGCGAGGTACTGGGCTGCGCGGGGGTATCGCGTCGGTGTGCTGACGACGTTAGACAGGCCGGCGGATGCACACGAAGTGCCCGAGGGGGTGGTGCGCCTTCGCGGGAGAGTGGTATCGACCATGCCGCCAGGAAAATACGCGCAGGGTGACGACGAGATGTCACCCGACGACACGCGCCACGAGGAGCGCGCGCCGCATCCCATGGCGCGTCTGCTCGGGCGCTCGCTGACATTCGTCGGCCGATCGGGGATCTTGGTCGTGGCCCTGTCGGCAGCCGCGCTCGCCACGATCACCTCGCGTGATGCAAGGCGCCGGAGGGAGCGGCGCAAGCGTATCCGGACGTGGTCCGGCGCGGCGCGGGCGATCATGCATCGCGAATGTGCGGAGATTTTTTCGATCAGCGATGCCGCCCATGTCTTCATGCGCAACGCCCGCCGCGGCGTCGGGCTTCTGGAAAGGACGTTGCGCGCGAGGCGTTTGGCCAAGGCTCTAGAGCGGGCACGCCGAGAGCTCGCCGACGCCCCGCCCGACGTGGATCTCGCCGAGGCCACCGAATTTGTTGAGGTCGCCAATGCCGTCGATCCGGGCCTCACCCGGGAGATCGACCGTGCCATCAACGCGGCGCTGACCCGATCGATGGAACAGCGGGTTGAAGCGATCCGCGATGTCCTCGTGACGACGCGCCCGGCTTGCGTTGTCGCCTTTCTCAGTCAGACCTGCATATCAACGCTGATCGCCTCGCGCGGGCTCGACATGCGGGTGATCATTTCGGAGCGTAACGATCCGGCGAGACAGCCGCTCGCCGAGCCCTGGGACATGTTGCGCCGGGCGGTTTATAACCGTGCCGATGTGGTGACGGCGAACTCGCACGGAGCGGTTGATTCTCTCGCGGAATTCGTCCGGTCAGCAATACTCTGCTACGTGCCAAACTTCGTCGAGATACCGGAAGTCGATGCGTCCGTCGAAAAAAAACCCATTTTCGTCTGTTGTGCCCGTCTCGTGGAGCAGAAGGCGATCGATGTCGCGATCTTGGCCTTCGCGCGCATCGCACAAGAGCATCCCGAATGGGAGCTCCATATTCTCGGCGACGGCCCCCTGCGCGAAGAGTTGGAGGAGATGGCGCAAGCCCATGACGTGCGCGAGCAGGTGGTCTTCCATGGTTTTGTGGAGGATCCGTTGGCCCATTTCCGCGAGGCACGGGTCTTCGTCCTGCCGTCGCGTTTCGAGGGCACACCGAATGCGCTGCTCGAGGCCCTGTCCTGCAAAGTTCCGACGATCGTCAGCGACAGCTCCCCTGGGCCGCTCGAATACGTGACCCACGAGGAGACGGGACTCGTCGTCCCGACCGACGACGTCGACGCGCTGGCCGACGCGATGCGCCGCATGGCGAACGGGGAGGTCGATCAGGCGACCATGGCCCGATGCGCTCTCGAGCGCCTGCAGGTCGTCGCCTCGGATCGCGCATTCGCGATCTGGGAAGAGATTCTGGCGATGCCGGAGCGTGGAGATGGGGGTTCGTCGAGTGAAAGACCGCCTCTCACGTGATCAACCAGGCCGAAAATAGAAAACCGATTGATGGCAGTTACCCTTTTCGCCAAATATAACCCCTGAAACTTGCTGCATGCTGCTGCCATATATTCTGCGCTCTAATAAAAAACCATTCAAAAATCCAAACACTTGCAATAATAAAGGCAAGTAACATATTTGGTATTGTCATTGCAGAATATCTCGGGATGAAATGAGACGTTAATCCCAAAAATGCTAGCGCGCCGACAGGAAGAATGGTTATCGCTATCATTGTGGGGTTGAATCTGAAAATTCCGATCAAAAACAATGTCCATAAAGCACAAAATCCTAAGGCGTTAAGCGTTGTAACCGCATCTGAGCTGACGCTCTGCGACCGAAATGACCACATTCCCCGCCACATGAAAGCAATAGTTGTCTTCAAATGCTGAATTGGATTTTGCGATATTAGCGCAAGCGCTTGCTGTTGCAAAGCCTCATCAGCGCGGTGCGCTGCATTGTCGACACCCAGCTCTTGATAGTACTCTCGCAGTCTCACGCGTTCAGCCCTCGCCGCGCGATAGAAGGTTATGGCGTCTTCCGCGCGCCCCATACGTTCCGCTTGCAGATCGGCTGCAGCGAAAGATGAACGACTGCGATTAAGGCGTTTGAGCGGGCCATCGATCTCAAGGTCATCGCGCGAGTATCCCATATTGTCCTCGAGCCAATTACGAATCGGCGAAGGGCCATAAACGTAAAACGCGCCTCGCCACTCCACGTCAGTCATGTCGTTCTTAAACGCGCGCACCAGCATTACGACGCCACCGCGTTGCGTAATCTCAAACGATTGGAAATGAATGTAGTTTCGGATCATCCAAGGGGACAGGACGATTGCAGTCGACAGAACCATTGCGCCAACAAGTGCAAATGATCTAATTCTGGTTTGAAAGTAGCCTGTAATACAATAAAATATAATAAGATAAACAATAAATCCAATCGCGACATAAAGAAACAGCGCTTTTGTAAGAGATAATAGTGCAAGTGAAATGCCTGCGATGCAAAACCATAAAAATCGTCCAGTCCGCAACGCCAAAATGATAAATGCTGAACTCCAAACGAGAAGTGCCGCTGCATGCAGCTCTGTCATCAAGCGATCTATAATTCCAGGATTATCTACGAAAAACAAGTTTGTCATATAGACAGAAACAGCTGCAACTGCTGCAGCGAGAAACTTGTTTGGTATCGATACATAAGAAACAAGCATGATACCAAAATATAATAACAAGACCCAAAACAGAATATGTGACTTGGCAGCGATGACTGCTTTTCCCTCATTTATTTCGTCGATACTTAACTCTGAAGAAAGAGCGGGATGAGCGAGTATATGGATTGCAAGTGAAATTATTGGGAGCGGTTCTCGATAATTCCCCGCCTGAGGTTCATCTGATGTTGAATGGCTAATAACGCCATTAAATGCGAGATTATAGGCAGAGTGGAGATTTTGGCGCGCATCGGCTGAGTTTGCTATATCTGTTATTCTTCCATAAAGTGAGAACGTGAGCAATATAATTGCTGCTCCAACAATCATGAAAAGCCAGTATTCGGCAGGAAATCTGTTAACACAAGCATCTTTTGAGCGAAGCATTTTCCAACTTTCTTCGAATTCAGCGCTAAACTGGCCAGCCAGATCTAAGATTTTAATTGACTTGGCATCGGCTGAATTAAGCGCAAGCCATTTACGAGTGAGCAATTCGCATTTTAAAAATATAGCGCAATTTTGGGGTCGCCGTAAATCCAAAAGGGGAAACGGAAGTTCGGGATCACTGGCGTGGCCGCGCCTCCTTACGCCCTGAAAAAGTGCCCGAAGGAAAAGACGAGAAAATTCACATGGGCCACCTCAATGAGTCGCCGCGCCCAAGAGGCGTTTACGCAAACTGCGGGGGTCAAGACGGATGCCGCCTTGCGCTCAAGCGGCAGCAAAATAGCCCTTCGCAGTCGCAAGGTGTTCATCCTGCTACGGCATGTTTAGGAAGGCTCACCCTATTGCGTTGGGAGTTCGGTTCGACATCCAAAATGCGAGTGCGGCAACGATTGCGTCCCCAAACGTTGTTACCAATCGGTGTGCCAATGCTGCGGCGACGGCGACTTCAATGGGTAGGCTACTGCCGAGGCTCGCTATCAGCGATGCGTCCCGCACACCCAGCCCTCCGGGTGCGCCAGGGACGACGTAACCGACGACCCATGCGATCGTCGTCACGGCGACAATCCAGGCAAGCGCTGGGGCCTCTAGCACCAATCCGTTTATTAGGGCGGCCATAAGCGCGCCATTCCCGATGAAAAAGATTACGTAAAGAACGAACGCTCCGGGTACGGCCGCCACGGCGCTTGTCAGCCTGCCGCCGGCGCGTCGGATAAAGATCACACCAATTGTGATCCCAATGCAAGCCACGGAGGCAGTGATCGCGAAGAAGCCTAAAGGACTAATTGCTCCCACATGGCGTTTGAGGTTTTCCGCGAAAATGCTATAGCCGAGCGCTGCCGCGACAGCCGCTGCCGCAAGCAAAATAACAGTGAGGTCTATGACTTGCGCGAGCCCAAGAGATCTATGGCTAGCGCCCTTGCTACGCGCGGCCTGATAGCGACCAACAAGATGCAGCATGTTCGTCGGCAGATATTTGTATATCTGGGTTCGACCGCAAATTAGCAGACAAGAGCGAACGCTGGGCACACCATTGCTCGCGCCTCGTAGGACCAGTGTCCAGGCGAGCGCCACAAGTTGTAATAGAAGTGCGTAGCCAAACGAAGAAAGCGTAATCCGAAACCATGTCGAAGCACCAAATGGTGATATTTTTTCGCTCTGAATCACTTGGTGAATAGCGAAATAAACAAATGCGAAGGAGCCGACGAGGGCGAGCCTAGCTAGCCATTTGTAGACCGGCCGCAGTCGGTCGCGCTTAAAAACGCTCGCCATTATGCGCATACCTCAGCTTCGTTTTGGACGGCAAAGTACCATCGTCCACGGAAGCGGTCGCCTAACCTCGACAATATCGACATAATCTTCAAGAAGCGCCAAAAACTTCCGGCTACTCCAATGCTGAATGTGACCTGGTGTGTTGCCTAGGGAGCCCAAATATTTTCCTCTGGCGACATTTAGAATCCGCCAGACAGGTTCGCGTGGAACGCTTACCAGTAGCCACGAACGAGACATCCGCCCCAAGACACTCAACGCCTGACCGACGTCCGGCAGATGCTCCAAAACTTCACAGCAGACCACAAGATCTGCCGATACATCAATTGGATTCACGTCGTAGATATCCGCAACTATGAAGCGTTTACCAAAGCCTTCGGCGATACTTCGGTCGTTTGCAATATCTATAACACTCGACTCCAAGTCGCTTCCAAAAACATCAAAGCCGCGCCGCAACAATTCCATGCTTAGCTCGCCCTCGCCACACCCAATTTCGTAAACTTGCTTGACATGAGTCCGCAAGACTAAGTCAACAAAACTTGCCCGAAAGCCGGCAACCATTCGCCGGGCAATTGGGTTGGGCGTATTATACTTATCGTATAGATTTCCAGGAACGTTATCGTATGCTTGTTTTTTGACCATTGACTGACTCTCCGCAACCCAGTTAGGGATATCGATCGATCTCAAAAACAGACGCAGCAAAGCCCGCCGCCGCTGACTTTTCTTGTCGGTTTGATATCAATGGATACTAGACAATAGTTTTTCCAATTCAATCTTGCAGTTCCCTGTCTCGGGCGTATACAGCGAGCTGATTGGCGCCTCCGAGGAAGCGCTGATAGGTCGCCAAGGTAAGGCCCGCTTCTCGTCCGACACGCTCAAGGGCTCTCCGGTCGAGAAGTGTCTCGTGTTCCTCATTTGCAGCGCGGCTGAACAGTCCAATGCGAGCTCCAATGGTGTGAACCCATTCGAGGGAGGGATGCGGAGTCGTGCACACGATCCTCGCCGCCGCTGTGTCGGCCAACCGGCCCGCCAACTCGCAGAGGAATTGTCCAGGATGTGGCACGTGCTCAATAACGGCCAGAGCTACGACGGTATCAAAGTTCTCGCCGGGCGGCGGAAGTTCTCCAACAAAGCGATGCGCCGGGAACAGTTGCCGCGCAATCGTCATGGAGGCCGAGTCGATCTCTACTCCGAGGTACCGGTCGGGCTCTACCAACTCGGCTAGGGAGCCTGATCCGCAGCCGACATCGAGCACACGACCCGAAAGATGGGGTCGCGCTGCACGAATCCTCTGATTCTTAAGGAAGGGGGAGAAGAGGCCTTCGCTTCCCTGATCTGCCATATTGCTTTACCTCGGATCTGTCAGAAATGGTTCATCCTGGAGAACGCTGTTTAGACAATTCATGCGCGAAATCGACTGACCGCGCTAGCGAGTGCGCCGCACCAGTCTGTGAAGCGTGTTTTTCGCTCGCTAACGAAACGCTACCTCGCCGCGCGGTATACCGCAAATCCTCCAAGATCCGCCGATTAGCAGCGATCAAGTCCGCGAGGAAAGCGACGAGAATTGTCTGGAAGCCCATGCCGAGCAGGACCCCGGACAAGATCAAAGATTGTATGTGCCCAGATCCGTCGCCGGTCAGATAGAAATATACAAACCGCAAACCGATCAGGAAGCCAACCGCGAAAAGAGTCATACCGAGCGTCGCGAAGAAACGGAATGGTCGGTAGATTACAAAGATGCGCAGCATTGTCGCGATGGAGCGGCAGATATAGGATGGAATGCTCTTGAACAACCGCGATGGTCGCAGGTCCTTGTTAATGCGAACCGGCACAGATGCAATCGTGATATTTTTTTGCCCGGCTTGAATGATCGTCTCAAGTGTGTAGGTGTAATTGCTGAATACCACCATCCGGCAGGCCGCGTCGCGAGACATTGCGCGGAATCCGCTTGGAGCATCAGGAACCTTGGTACGGCTCACCGAGCGTACAACCCAACTACCAAGCTTCTGGAGGAATTTTTTTATTGGCGAGAAATGTTCGATAGTATCAATCGGTCGAGCACCAATAACTAATTCCGCTCTATTCTCAAGTATTGGCTTAATAAGCGCCGGTATATCAGCGGCTTCATACTGATTATCTGCATCAGTATTGACGATTATATCGGCCCCGCGCTCAAGGCAGGCGTCTATTCCAGTCATGAATGCTGCGGCTAAACCTTTATTTTGTATGTGCCTTACAATGTGGTCTACGCCGTTAGCCTTGGCCACGGCAGCAGTATTGTCCGCACTTCCATCATCGATTATAAGCCATTCTACTGCATCAACTCCATGGATGGTACGCGGCAAGCACGACAAAGCTGCAGGCAGCGTTTGCTCTTCGTTGAAACAGGGTATTTGGATAATCAGCTTCATATTGCTACTTTCTTATACCAAGATCTGTAGATGGGCGCCAGCTGCGAACGTCAGCTCACATGCATACGCTCGATCATCGATGGCCAAGGTGCTCTTCGTTACCAGTCTGCTCGGGACGGGCAGAACTTGCCCGCCTTCGCAGTGGAGGGCCCTCGTAGAATTGGCTGATCCATGTCACCGTTCGTCACGGGCCAACTTTGATTCAGCATAGCATGCCGACGTTATACTGCATGGGCAATTCCGGCATCGTTCTGATCTGCGCGACAAGGCGGACGAAGATGTGCTCGCAGCCCCCGGTGTGGCTGCGCAGCGCGCAGACCGGTACGAACCGCCGCGCCGAGGCCCTGATTGACCCTGTGCGCCAGCACCCGATCCGCGCCAGCGCCGCGCGCCAGATCTCCCGTTCCGTCTGCTGAACCGTCATCGATGACATAGATGCTGAGCGAGAGCCCCACAGCCTCGATTTGGGACGATATCCTTCGAAGCCCGCCGACCGTATCGGCTATAGTCTCCGCCTCATTGAAGGCAGGCACCATAACAACGATTTTCTTCAGCCCCATATTGCGCCATCATTGTTGCGGGTGCCGAAGAGCGTCGGACTTGCCCGGAGGTAGTCACCAAGAGTGTCGAATTCCTAATACTAGGCTCTGAACGTGCGTTCTGTCAATGCGAGTAACAGTTCACACAATGACAAGATGTCCACTCTTATGCCCGTGGTCAAGAATGAAGAACGCGCTGTTTTCGCCCATGCCTTGCGCAGGATAAAATTGCCGATCAACGACGATCAGATCCTGCGCAGGGACGGGGGCACGAGCCGCTTGATCTTTACCCTTGACCACGGTCATAAGAGTGGATTGACCGATACATATGCGTCCTGAATCAGGAATCCATTTGAGCGTGTCGCGTGCGAGTCTGCGGCATGCGAACAGGAATTTCCATCACGCTCAGCGATGACGACAGACGCCGTCCTGAGGCCATCACCGCAGACCGCAACGCGCCGCAGAAGCATGTTTGGCGCGCCCGGATCGTGCTGCTGAGCACCCCCCCCCGGATCATGTCCCGAGGCGTGGTGTAGCTGCCGGGTGGCCAGCGACGAGATTGCGATAGCGATAGAGGAATTGGCTGAACGGGGGGATATTTTTCCGGTTGGGCATTGGCTTCACGTTGGCCCAGGCGCGACGTTCCGTGAGCGTCCGACGCAAGCCGTCGCTGTCGTAGGCGCGGTCGGCCAGCAGGATCTGGCCTTCGCCGATATCGTCCAGCATATCGGCAGCGCTGCGCCCGTCATGAGCCTGGCCTTCGGTCAGCTTCAGCAGGATCGGCAGGCCGTTGGCATCGACGAGGGCATCGATCTTCGTCGTCAATCCGCCCCGCGAGCGCCCCATGCATCGGGCGTGAGGCTGGTTCCCAAGGGAGGTGTTCGTCTCCGCAAGGCCCCCTTTTTGATCACGTCTCCCCGCTTCACGTTGGCGGCATGCTGGTGGACACGGATCGACGAGGAGTCGATCATTTGCAGGTCACCGTCGTAAGCGGCTGAAACCGCGTCGAAAATACGATCCCAGACGCCCAGTTTCCGCCACCGGACGAAGCGGTTGTAGCACGTCGTCGCCGGGCCGTACCGCTCCGGGATGTCGGCCCAGGGCGAGCCGGTCCGCAGGCGCCAGTAGATGCCGTTCAGCACCTTCCGGTCATCGGCGCGGGGCACCCCGCGAGGCTTGTTCGGCAACAGCGGCTCGATAATCGACCACTCGAAATCGCTCAATTCGTAACGACGCGGGCTCATTGCAAACTCCTTCAAGGAGTTTGAATCATCCTTCGCCTCCGAAGGGAATCCCCTTTATGAGTTTGTGACCTAGTACTACAGTTGCGTATTCCTTTGCATTCTGATTCTGTGTCCGAATCAAGGAGGTTCGGGCATGGGTATTTCGGACTGGTCTGGAACATCGGTGAACTGGGCGGCGGCGTTGGTGGCTTTCAAGCAAGCGCTGGCGCCGATTTTTCCGCGTGTGGAAA
>OFET01000974.1_pt1 | contig 10618 bp, 10 predicted proteins | sample 1521211 | NCBI WGS metagenome assembly OFET01 (sample SAMN03766358, study PRJEB24113) | microbial mat metagenome | isolation source: enrichment culture HLUCC-A from microbial mat sample contains cyanobacterium...
GCAGGGTCCCTTTTTGCCGCCGCGTCTTCTCCGCCCGACCCGGGGGCCGGCGGATGCCGGGTGGGGCAAGGGCTTGAGCGGACAGTGAATGCCCGTCCTGGGACCCGGCGGCCAAGCGGCCTTCGGTTTGCAAAGCATCGGCATGCCAGGCCCACCGCAAGCTTGCCGAACGCGTGCGGGCGTCTACACTTCCCTTGTGGCAGGCTGTCGCGGGAGCAACGTGTCAGACCCTGCCACGAAACAGATCGCAACGAACCGGAATGAAACAAACCGGAACCGTGCATTCCGCACCCTATGCCCCTGCAGGGAGACGACACATGATGTTCAAGACCCGAGTTTTCTCGCTTGCCGCCGCACTTTCACTGTCGGCACCGGCTGTCATTGCGCAGGATTTCGAGGCCGAGCTCAAGGCGCGCCAGGGCCAGTTCCGCATCATGGCGCTCAATCTGGGCGTGCTGGGTGGCATGGCGCAGGGCAAGATCGATTACGACGCCGAGCGCGCGCAGGCGGCGGCAGACACGCTGGTGGCGGTGTCGAACATCGACCAGTCGCTGCACTGGCCCGAGGGCAGCGATTCGATGACGCTGGACGGCACGCGCGCCGAACCCTCGATCTGGGACGACAATGCAGACTTCCTGGCGAAGTGGTCGGACTTCGGCGAGGCGGCGCAGGAGATGCAGGCCGCGGCCGGCGGCGGGGTCGAGGCGATCGGCCCGGCGCTGCAGCAGGTGGGCGGCACCTGCAAGGCCTGCCACGACGCGCACCGCACCCCGGAAGACTGATCCGGCCCGATGCGCCGGCTGTTTGCCATCCTGATCGGGCTCGCCGCCGTCCTCGCGGCGGCGGGCTGGTTCCTGAGCGCACCCGCGCGCCTGCCCGCTTCGGCGACCGAGGGGCTTGAGGGGGACGCCGACCGGGGCGAGGCGATCTTTCTTGCCGGCGGCTGCGCCTCCTGCCACGCGGCGGAGGATGCCGAGGACGAGGACCGGCGCGTGCTGGCCGGCGGGGTCCGGCTGGAGTCCGACTTCGGCAGCTTCGTGGCGCCCAACATCTCTCCCGATCCGGAGGCCGGGATCGGCGACTGGACGCTGGCGCAGTTCGCCGACGCCATGATGCGCGGCGTTTCGCCCGACGGGCGGCACTACTACCCCGCCTTTCCCTACACGGCCTACGCGAAGATGCAGATGCAGGACGTGGCGGACCTCTGGGCCTTCCTGCAGTCGCTGCCCGCAAGCAGCACCGAAAGCGCCGCGTCCGAGCTGGCGTTTCCCTACTCGATCCGGCGGGGCGTCGGGCTGTGGAAGCGGCTCTACCTCGACGAGGAGTTCGTGATGACGCACGCGGGCACCGACCAGCTTGAGCGCGGCCGCTACCTTGTCGAGGCACTGGCGCATTGCGCGGAGTGTCACACGCCGCGCGACCGTTTCGGAGGGCTGGACAGCGCGCGCTGGATGGCAGGCGCCCCCAACCCTTCGGGCCGCGGCCGGATCCCGGCGATCACGCCGGACGAACTGGACTGGAGCGCGTCGGACATCGCCTGGTATCTCGAATCGGGCTTCACGCCCGATTACGATTCGGCCGGCGGCAGCATGGCGGATGTCATCACCAATCTCGCGCAACTCCCGGCCGCCGACCGCGAGGCCATCGCGGCCTATCTGCTGGCGCTCGACTGACCACCTCAGCCACGCCGGCCGGGCGCGTGGCCCAGCAGGCACAGGATCTCGACCGCCACATGCGCGCCCGCCACAGCCGTTGCGCCCGTGGTGTCGAAGGGCGGCGAGACCTCGACCACGTCGCCGCCGCGCAGGTCGATGCCCGCGAGTCCCTGAAGGATCGCCGCCGCCTGCCAGCTTGCCAGCCCGCCCCAGACCGGCGTGCCCGTGCCGGGCGCAAAGGCCGGGTCCAGCGCGTCGATATCGAAGCTGAGGTAGACGGGGCCCTCGCCCAGGATGCGGCGGGCCTGCGCCGCCACCGCCGCCGGGCCGTTGCGATGCACCTCGGGCGCGTCGATGATGGCGATACCCAGCGGGTCGGGATTGTACGTGCGGATGCCGATCTGGACCGAGCGGGCGGGGTCGATCAGCCCGCGCTTGACCGCCTTGTAGAACATCGTGCCGTGATCGTTCCGGCCGGCGTCGTCATCGGCCCATGTGTCGGTGTGCGCGTCGAACTGCAACAGCGCCAGTGGCCCGAACTTCGCCGCGTAAGCCTCCAGGATCGGAAGGGAAATCGAGTGATCGCCGCCCAGCGCCAGGCTCGTCGCACCGGCATCGAGGATGGCCGAGATGTGGCTGCGCAGCGCCGCCGGAAACTCGGCCGGCCGCGCGTAGTCGAAGGCCAGATCGCCATGGTCGGCGATGGCCAGTTCCTCCATCGGGTTCCAGCCGCCCCAGCCATAGGGCGGGTCATAGGTCATCAGCGCGCTTGCCTCGCGGATCGCGCGGGGGCCAAGGCGCGTGCCGGGGCGGTTCGTGACCGCCTGGTCGAAGGGCACGCCGGTCACGGCGACGTCCACGCCGCGCAGGTCCTTGGTATAGCGTCGCCGCAGGAACGAGGTCGCGCCGGCGAAGGTGTTCTCGAAGCTCGCGCCCTTCAGATCCTCGCGGGTGAAGGCGTGGTCGATCTGCCTGCCTGCATCTTCCAGCGCCATGCGCGTCACTCCACCGGCAGCGCCCGCTCGACGAGGCGGGCATAGAGGCTCGCGCCCACCGGCGCGATCTCGTCGTTGAAATCATAGGCCGGGTGGTGGCACATCGGCGTCTCGCCCTGCCCCACCAGCAGATAGGCGCCGGGCCGCGCCTCCAGCAGATAGGCGAAGTCTTCCGCGCCCATGCTGGGCTCGGTCTCGGTGTCCACCGCATCGCCCACGATGTCGCGCGCGACCTCCGCCGCGAAAGCGGTCTCGCGCGGGTGGTTGACGGTCGCCGGATACCAGCGGTCATAGGCCAGATCGGCCGTCACGCCATGCGCCGCGGCAGCCCCCTCGATCACCGCGCGCACCCGGTCCTCGGCCCAGTCGCGCCAGTGAGGGTCGAAGCTGCGCACGGTGCCGGCCAGCATCGCGGTGCCGGGGATCACGTTGGTCGTGGTGCCGGCCTGCACCTGCGTGAGCGCGATGCGCAGCTCGGCGCGCGGATCGGCCTCCGACGGCAGGGCGCGCAGCGCCTGCGCGGCGGCCAGCGCCGCAGGGATCGGGTCCAGCGCCTCGTGCGGGCGGGCCGCGTGCCCGCCCTTCCCGCGGAAGGTCACGCGGTAGTCGTCCACTGCCGCCATGATCGGCCCGGCGCGCGTGGCCACATGCCCGACGGGCAGGCCGGGGCGATTGTGCAGCGCGTAGACCTCGCGCAGATCGAAACGGTCGGGCACGCCCTCGTCCACCATCACGCCGCCGCCGCCGCCATCCTCTTCAGCAGGCTGGAAGATCACCACCGCCCGGCCCGCGAAATTGCGCGTCTCGGCGAGGTATTGCGCCGCGCCCAGCAGCATCGCGGTATGACCGTCGTGGCCGCAGGCATGCGCCCGTCCCGGCACGGTCGAGGCCCAGTCCACCCCGCTCTCGTCCGGCATCGGCAGCGCGTCCATGTCCGCGCGCAGGCCGATCGCGGGCCCCGCGGCCCGGCCCTGGATCACGCCCACCACGCCGGTCCGCGCGATTCCCTCGTGCACCTCGTCCACGCCGAAGGCGCGCAGTTGCGCGGCTACGAAACGTGCCGTTTCATGGCAGTCGAAGCCGATTTCCGGGTGCGCGTGCAGATGCCGCCGCCAGCCGGCCATGTCTGGAGCCAGCGCGGCGATGCGGTTGATGACGGGCATGGACTCCCCCTGTGTCGCGGGCCAGTCTCCCCTTCAAACAGCAAGACCGGACACGCCGCAATGCCCGACGATCCATTCCCTGGCCTGACCGGGCTGCCCCGCCTGTGCGCCGTCATGGCCCGCCTGCGCGACCCCGAGACAGGCTGCCCCTGGGACATCGAACAGGACTTCGCCAGCATCGCGCCCTACACGATCGAGGAGGCCTACGAGGTCGCCGACGCGATCGCGCGCGAGGCATGGGGCGAGCTGGAAGGCGAACTTGGCGACCTGCTGCTGCAGGTGGTCTATCACGCGCAGATGGCCGAGGAGGCCGCGCTCTTCGACTTCGAGTCCGTGGCGCAGAAGATCGCCGACAAGATGGTGGACCGCCACCCGCATGTCTTCGGCGAGGAAAGCCGCGAGAAATCCGCCGCGCAGCAGACCCGCGACTGGGAGGCGGTGAAGGCCGCCGAGCGCGCGGCGAAGGCCCGGGGCGGCGTGCTGGACGACGTGGCCCTCGGCCTGCCCGCCCTGATGCGCGCGGTGAAGCTGCAGAAGCGCGCCGCGCGGGTGGGCTTCGACTGGCCCCATGCGGGCGAGGTGCTGGACAAGATCGCCGAGGAAGCCGCCGAACTGGCCGAGGCGCGCGACCGCCTCGGCCCCGAGGAAATCGCCGAGGAATTCGGCGACCTTCTTTTCGTCATGGCCAATCTCGCCCGGCACCTCGACGTGGACCCCGAAGAGGCGCTGCGCGGCGCCAACGCCAAGTTCACGCGCCGTTTCCGCGCGATAGAGGCCGCGCTTCAGGCACAAGGCAAGCGGCCCGAGGACTCGGACCTGGCCGAGATGGACGCGCTCTGGGAGGCGGCGAAGCGCGCCGAGCGCGCGGGATGATTGCGCCGCGCGCCCGCCTCTGCCACTTGTGACGCGGAGCACGACAGGACAGCCATGCCGCCCCGCCGCATCATCATCGACACCGACCCCGGACAGGACGACGCGGTCGCCATCCTGCTCGCGCTGGCCAGCCCCGAGGAGATCGAGGTGCTGGGGATCACGGCGGTCGCGGGCAATGTGCCCCTGCCGCTGACCGCCCGAAATGCCCGGATCACCTGCGAACTGGCCGGGCGGCCGGACATCCGCGTCTTCGCCGGCTGCGACCGCCCGCTGGAGCGCCCGCTGGTCACCGCCGAGCATGTGCACGGCCGGACCGGGCTCGACGGTCCCGAGTTGCCAGAGCCGCGCATGGCGCTGGAAGAGGCGCATGCAGTCGATTTCATCGTCGAGACGCTGCGCCGGGAGCCTGCGGGCACCGTCACGCTCTGCCCGCTCGGGCCGCTCACCAATATCGCCACCGCCTTTCGGCGCGCGCCCGACATCGTGGAGCGCGTGGCCGAGATCGTGCTGATGGGCGGGGCCTATTTCGAGGTCGGCAACATCACGCCGGCGGCAGAATTCAACATCCACGTCGACCCGCAGGCCGCCGAGATCGTTTTCAAATCCGGTGTGCCGCTGACGGTGATGCCGCTCGACGTGACGCACAAGGCGCTGGTGACGACGGCGCGCAACGACGCCTTCCGCGCGCTGGGCACGCCGGTGGGCCAGGCCGTGGCGCAGATGACCGATTTCTTCGAGCGTTTCGACAGGAAGAAATACGGCTCCGACGGCGCGCCGCTGCACGACCCCTGCGTGACGGCCTGGCTGATCCGGCCAGAGCTTTTCTCGGGCCGCCACATCAACGTGGAGATCGAGACCGGGTCGGAGCTGACGATGGGCATGACGGTCGCCGACTGGTGGGGCGTGACGGACCGCGCGCCCAACGCGACCTTCATGGGCGATGTCGACGCCGACGGCTTCTTCGCCCTGCTCACCGAGCGGCTCGCGCGGCTATGAGCGCGGCACTGCACCTGGCGCGGCCCGAGGATCTGGAGCGCGTGCTGCCGCTGGTGGCGGCGATGCACCAGGAACAGGGGCTGGCGCGCGACGACGCGCACCGCCGCGCCGCGCTGGCGCCGCTGCTCGAAGGCTCGCCGCACGGCGCGGTCTATCTGATCGGTCCCCGTGGCGCGCCCATAGGCTATCTCGTGGTGACCTTCGGCTGGTCGGTGGCGTTCGGCGGGCTCGACGCCAACGTCGACGAACTCTACGTCCGGCGCGCCGTGCGCGGCCGGGGCATCGCGGGCGACGCGCTCGACGCGCTGGCGCGGGCCCTGCGCGAGGCGGGCGTGCGCGCATTGCACCTCGAGGTCGACCGCGAGGACGCCGTGGCGCGGCGGCTCTGCAGCCGCGCACATTTCCAGCCGCGCGACCGCTGCATGCTGATGTCGCGGAAACTGTGAACGGGCAAGCGGTTTGAAGCCGCTTGAAAGCGGCTTGCAAGGGCCTTCCCAAGGCCCTTGCGCGGACGCCTCTGCGCCCTCTGCCCATCGATCCGGGCCGGCAGCCCCCCTAGCCGGGCTGGCACGGCTTCGGCGCTGCGCCTATATGCGGGGCATGACACTCGCGATCCCCTTCGACAACAGCTATGCGGCGCTCCCGCCGAGCCTCTTCACCCGGATCGACCCGACCCCGGTGAAGGCGCCGCGGCTTCTGGCCTTCAACCTTGCGCTGGCCGAGGACCTGGGAATCGTCCCCGGAAACGAGGAAGAGCTGGCCCGCGTCTTCGCAGGCAACGAGGTGCCGGAGGGCGCCACTCCGATCGCCCAGCGCTACGCCGGCCACCAGTTCGGGCAGTTCAACCCGCAGCTGGGCGACGGGCGCGCGCATCTGCTGGGCGAGGTGGTGGACCGGCATGGCCGCCGCCGCGACATCCAGCTCAAGGGGTCGGGGCGCACGCCCTATTCCCGCATGGGCGACGGCCGCGCCTGGATGGGGCCCGTGCTGCGCGAATACGTGGTGTCCGAGGCGATGCATGCGCTGGGCATCCCCACCACCCGCGCCCTGGCCGCGGTGGCCACGGGCGAGCCGGTGGTGCGCGAGGCGGTGCTGCCAGGCGCGGTTCTCACCCGCGTCGCCGCCAGCCACATCCGGGTGGGCACCTTCCAGATCTTCGCGGCCCGCCGGGACATGGACGCCCTGAAGGCGCTCTACGAGCACACGGTGGCGCGTCACTACCCGGACGCCGACGGGCCGAAGGCCCTGCTCGACGCGGTGATCGCGGCGCAGGCGCGGCTGGTGGCGCAGTGGATGAGCGTGGGCTTCATCCACGGCGTAATGAACACGGACAACTGCGCCGTTTCCGGCGAGACGATCGACTACGGCCCCTGTGCCTTCGTCGACGACTATCACCCCGAGACGGTGTTCTCCTCCATCGACCGGATGGGCCGCTACGCCTATGCCAACCAGCCCGACATCGCGGTCTGGAACATGGCGCAGTTCGCCACCGCGCTGGTGCCGCTGATGCCGGACGCCGAGAAGGCGGTGGAGGCCTTCACGCAGTCGGTCCACGCCATGCCGGCGCTGCTGCGTGCCGAATGGCTGGCGCGCTTCCGCGCCAAGCTGGGACTTGCGACCGGGGACGCGGACGACGCCGCTCTGGTCTCGGACCTGCTCGACATCATGGCGGCGCAGGGTGCGGATTTCACCAACACCTTCCGGGGGCTGGCCGAAGGCACGGCGCGGCGCGAGTTTTCCGACCCCGCACCCTTCGACGCCTGGGAGGCGAAATGGCGCCGCCGGCTCGAGGCCGAGGACGGCGACCCGGAGGCACGGATGCTGGCCGCGAACCCCGCCGTCATCCCGCGCAACCACCGCATCGAGCACATGATCGAGGCCGCGGTCGGCGGCGACATGGGGCCCTTCGAGACCTTGATGCGGACGCTGGCGACACCCTACGAGACGCCCGAGGTGGCGCTGCTCACCACCCCGCCGCGCCCGGAGGAGCGGGTCGAGGCGACCTTCTGCGGCACCTGAGGCGGCGCAAGGTCCCGTCGCTGTCGGAGAGCGAAGCCTGCGCTTCGGCACCGCCGCCGGTGGGGGCTTCGCGCCCCCACACCCCCGCGGGGTATTTCGAGCAAGAGGAAGGAAACCGTGCGGCCTGTTTCCCCTGTCTGTTTCCCCTGGATGCGCGCAGGCATGCGGCGGTGGCGCCGGGGCCGGGTCAATCCTTCGCGCGCACCCTTTGCAGGAGCGGCATGAGGTCGGCCATCTCGGGACCGCGCTCGCGGCCGGTCAGCGCCTTGCGGAGCGGCATGAAGAGCGCCTTGCCCTTGCGGCCGGTCCTGGCCTTCACCGCAGCGATCCAGTCGCCCCAGGTTTCGGGCCCGTAGGGCGGATCGGGCAGGAGCGCCAGGGCCTCGGCCACGAACTCCGCATCTTCCGGCGCGATCGCGGGCTCGGCGCCGTCGCGGCAGAGCGCCCACCAGCCGGCGAGGTCTGCGCGCGTCTCGATGTTCTCGCGGGCGACGGTCCAGAACCGCTCGGCCAGCGCGTCGGGCACGCCCAGCGCCGCGATCTCTCCCTGCACGGCCTCGAAGGGCAACGCGTGCAGGTGGCGCGCAGTCAGGGGAAAGAGATCGGCCGCGTCGAACCTGGTGGGCGCCGCGCCGAACTTCGACAGGTCGAATCCTTCGGCCAGGCGGTCGAGGTCGTCCGTCAGCTCGACCGGATCCGAGGAGCCCAGCCGCGCCATAAGGCTCAGGAGCGCGGCCGGTTCCACCCCCTGCGCCCGCAGGTCGCGCAGCGCCAGCGTGCCCAGCCGTTTCGACAGCGCCTCGCCCTGCGGGCCGGTCAGCAGCGAGTGATGCGCAAAGCGCGGGCAGCGTCCGCCCAGCGCCGCGATGATCTGGATCTGGGTGGCGGTATTGGTGACGTGGTCCGCGCCGCGCACCACGTCCGTCACCCCCATCTCGGTATCGTCGACGACCGAGGCGAGCGTGTAGAGCACCTGTCCATCGGCGCGGATCAGCACCGGGTCCGAGACCGAGGCCGCGTCGATCGACCGGGGACCGAGGATTCCGTCCTGCCACTCGATGCGCTCGTGGTCGAGCCGGAAGCGCCAGTGTCCTGCCCCGCGCGCGGCGCGCAGGCGGTCCTTCTCGTCCTCCGACAGCGCCAGCGCCGAGCGGTCGTAGACCGGCGGACGCCCCATGGCGAGCTGCTTGCGGCGCTTGAGTTCAAGCTCTTCCGGCGTCTCGAAGCATTCGTAGAGCCGGCCCATCCCGCGCAGCCGCTCTGCGGCCTCCTCGTAGCGGTGCAGGCGGGCGGACTGCCGCTCGATCCGGGCCCAGGTCAGGCCCAGCCAGGTCAGATCCTCCTTGATCGCCTCGACATATTCCTCCTTCGAGCGCTCCGGGTCGGTATCGTCGATGCGCAGGATGAAGGTGCCGCCCACCTTGCGCGCGATGAGGTGGTTCATCAGCGCGGTCCGCAGGTTGCCCACATGCAGGTAGCCCGTGGGCGAGGGCGCGAAGCGGGTGGTGGTCATGGCCGGGGCCTCCTGTCGGGGGCTTCCCGTGTCACAGGGGTCGCGTCTTGTCCAGCGTCTCGGCGGGTCCTCGCCCCCTTCTCAGTCGCGCCCGGCCGCAATGATGCCCCGGGCCAGCGCCGCGGGGTCGGTGAAGCAGAGCTCATGGCTGCCGGGGATCGCGACGTAGCGGAAGAGGCCCAGCTTTTCGGAGAGGCGCGGATGCCAGCCGAGGCTTTGCGGCAGCGCGGTGTCCTCGGTGCAGTTGAGATAGGATTTCGGCACCTCCATCTCGGCCGGGTTCCGCGACAAAGCGATCCTGTCGGTGAAGGTCGCATAGGGGTGCGGGTTCAGCGCGTCATAGGCGGATTGCGCCAGGTCGGCATCGGCATCGTTGATGAAGGCCTCGCGCCAGATCGGATAGGGCAGCATCACAGAGTTGTCCGAACTGGCCGCCGCGACCTGGTCGAAAAGCGCCACGTAATGCGGCGGCACCAGGTCGTTGAGCGCCTCGCCATGGTTGGGCACGAAGGCATTCCAGTAGATCAGGCGGCGGATGCGCTGCGGCGCGCGGTCGGCTACCCCGGTGATCACCATCCCGCCATAGGAATGACCCAGCAGGACGACGTCGCTCAGATCATTTTCGGCGAGGTAGTCCACGATCGACCCGATCGCTGCGTCGAGTCCCAGGGTGCGCGGGTCTTTAGGTCTGTTGCCGGCAATCGTCGGGCAATGCACCGTGTGCCCGTGGGGGCGCAGTGCGCCTGCCACGGGTTCGAACTCTGCCCCGGTGTGCCAGGCCCCGTGGACCAGAACATAGGTTGCCATTGTCGTTCCTCTCCGCTCGTGGATGCCTGGACAGGCAGGCTAGCGGTGCGGCACTCTGCCCGCCATGACGCCAGGCGGCCTTTCCATGACAGAGCGCGCCACCCCGCCCGAGCCTCGGGTGTGGAACACCGACGACGTGGGCGAGGCCGAAGCGTTTGACTATTACCGCGAGGGGGTCTGCGCCGCGTTCATGCCGCTGCGGCCGGAACTGCGGCGCGCGGCGCGCAGCGGGTTCCGGTCCGTCGTCCGCTCGCACGCGATGCCCGAGGGAGCGCTGAACCTCGTCTCGGCGCGCGCCCATGACGTATTGCGCAGGCGCGCCGAGATCGCCGGGTCGCCCGAACCCTGCTGGTACGTCAACCTGCAGATCGACGGGATATGCGGCATCACGCAGGCCGAGAGGACCGTTGCGCTCTATCCCGGGCAGGTCGGGCTGTTCGACTCGGATGACGTGTTCACGCTGGATCACGGCCGCCGCGCGGGCCTGCGCGTTGCATCGCTGCTGGTGCCGAAGCGCGTTCTGCCCGTGCGGTTCGCGCCGGGCGCGCACCGGCTGTCGGATCACCCGGATTACGGCGCGCTCATCGCCGAGGCGGC
>OFET01000975.1_pt1 | contig 10615 bp, 9 predicted proteins | sample 1521211 | NCBI WGS metagenome assembly OFET01 (sample SAMN03766358, study PRJEB24113) | microbial mat metagenome | isolation source: enrichment culture HLUCC-A from microbial mat sample contains cyanobacterium...
TCTTCCTCGTCTCCGCTCTCGACTGGCTCAGATGAATGCAGACAGGGCCTAGGGCTTCGCCGCCTCGACGATCTTCTGCTTCGAAAGTTGCACCGCGAGAATGCCGAAGGCGATGACCGTGACGCCCACGACATCGATCGGCCCCAGCTTTTCGCCGAGGAGGAGGGCCGCGATGGCGACGCCGAGGAACGGGTTGAGGAAGTGGAAGGTCGCGGCCTTCACCGCGCCGATGCGGTGCACCAGAAGGAACCACACGAGCGTCGCGGCCAGCCCCGGCACCAGGATCGTGTAGACATAGGCGAAGACAAGTTCCCGGGACCAGTCGATGGCGACCTCCTCCAGCGCCGCCGCGAAGGGCAGCAGCGCAACGGCCCCCACGAACATCTGAAGACCCACGACCATCAGGAAGTTGCCGCCGGAGCTGACGCCGCGCATCGTCAGCGTCGCCACGGTCAGCGCCAGCACGCCGATCACGCAGAGCGCCACGCCGAACGGGTCCGCGCCGCCCTGAAACCGCGCCCCCATGATCAGCGACACGCCCGCGAAACCGGCGAGCAGACCCGCGACGCCCAGCGGCGCCACCCGTTCGCCCAGCACCAGCCAGCCGGCGAGCGCGACCAGCAGCGGCATGGTCGAGGCGATGATCACGGCAAGCGAGGCCTCGACCGTCTGGAAGGCGACCCAGTAGAGGCCGAGGTAAAGCGCGTTCTGGCAGATTCCGAAGACGATGGTCGCGCGCCACTGCGGCCCGGTCAGATGCCAGCTCTGGCCGAGCGCGCGGGCGAGCGCCACGCCGATGGCCCCCGCGATGAAGAAGCGCAGCGAAAGCGCCGTGAGCGGCGGCGCGGCGGTCGAGATCACGCGCCCCGCGGTAAAGGCCGAGGACCACATGAAGGCGAAGGCCAGCCCCATGCCGATCGCGCGAATGTCCATGGCCTGCCTCCTGCGCGGTGCGGGACGGGAAGAAAATCTTTCGATCGAAAGATTTTCGGATCTCGCGGCCGAAACGAAGAATTTTCGGACGAAAATTCTTCTTGACGCGATGCCATGGTCCGACGGCAATGAAAAGGGCTGCCCTTGGGCAGCCCTCCTGCCTGCCGAACGGCCGGATCAGCCGTTCGCGCTGTCCTTGAGGGCCTTGGCGATGGTGACCTTCACCTGCTTGTCGGCCTCTTTCTTGAACTGCTCGCCCGTGGCGGGATTGCGTACCATCCGCTCGGGGCGCTCGCGCAGGTAGAACTTGCCCACGCCCGGCAGGGTCACCGCGCCGCCCTCGGACACCTCGCGCGTGATCACGTTGCACACCGCGTCGAGTGCGGCACCCGCGGTCTTCTTGTCGCCGCCCATCTCATCCGCAAGCGCGGCCACAAGCTGGGTCTTGGTCATCGCCTTGGCCATCTCTGGTCTCCCTTCACTGTCCCTGATGCTTGGGCCTCACCTGCCCAATTTAACTGCATATGGGCATCAAACACAACAAATAGTGGAATTCCGCAAGGCCAAACTTGTGAGAGTGGCGCGTGACGGCGGCGTCGCGGCGCTACAGGAAACCCGTCTCGTCGAAACTGCGCAGCTTCCGGCTGTGGATGCGTTCGAGGGGCATCGCCGCGATCAGTTCCATCGCATGCACGCCGATGCGCAGATGCCGCGCGACCTGCGTGGTGTAGAACCCGGACGCCATGCCGGGCAATTTCAGCTCTCCCTGCAAGGGTTTGTCCGACACGCAGAGCAGCGTGCCGTAGGGTACGCGAAAGCGGAAGCCGTTCGCCGCGATGGTCGCGCTTTCCATGTCGAGCGCGATGGCGCGGGACTGGCTCAGCCGCTGGACGGGGCCGGTGTGCTCGCGCAATTCCCAGTTGCGGTTGTCCACGCTGGCGACCGTTCCGGTGCGCATGATGCGCTTCACATCGTAGCCTTCGAGCGCGGTTTCCTCGGCCACGGCGCGTTCCAGCGCGATCTGGATCTCGGCCAGCGCGGGAATCGGTACCCAGACGGGCAGGTCGTCGTCCAGTACGCGGTCCTCGCGCAGATAGGCGTGGGCGAGCACGAAATCGCCCAGCCGCTGCGAGTTCCGCAGCCCCGCGCAATGCCCCACCATGATCCAGGCGTGCGGGCGCAGCACCGCGATGTGGTCCGTCGCCGTCTTGGCGTTCGAGGGGCCCACGCCGATGTTGACCAGCGTGATGCCCTGCCCGTCCGGCCGCTTGAGATGATAGCTGGGCATTTGCGGCAGCTTGGCGGGCACGGGGAGCTCGGCCGCGGGATCGGTGATCTCGACGTCGCCCGTGGCGACGAAGCTTGTGTAGCCGCTGTCGGGGTCGGCGAGCCTGGCACGCGCCACGGCCTCGAACTCGGCGACGTAGAACTGGTAGTTCGTGAAAAGGACGTGGTTCTGGAAATGCGCGGGATCCGTCGCCGTGTAGTGCCGCAGCCGCGCCAGCGAATAGTCCACCCGCTGCGCGGTGAAGGGCGCAAGCGGCCACTCGCCCGCCGGTCCGGCCTGCGCCACGCCGTTGACGATGTCGTCGTTGGTGCTGGCAAGATCGGGCACGTCGAAGACGTCGCGCAGCGGAAACTCTGCCGCGCCCTCCTGCGGCACCATCAGGCCGGGACGGTCGGCGACGGCGAAATGCACCGGAATCGGCGTGGCCGAAGGCCCGATCTCGAGCGGCACGCCGTGGTTGCGCAGCAGAAGGTCGAACTGCTGGCGCAGGTAGTGGGCGAAAAGGTCGGGCCGCGTGATCGTCGTGGCATAGGTGCCCGGCGCCGCGACATGGCCGAAGCTCAGCCGGCTGTCCACCTCGGCGAAGCTCGTCGTGGTCAGCCGCACCTCCGGATAGAAGGCGCGATAGCGGTGGCCGGGGTGCCCGGACACCATGCAGGCTTCGAAGGCCGTTGCGAGGAAATCCGTCGCCGCCTCGTAGAGCCTGGACAGGCAATCCACCGCCGCGTCCGCGTCGGTGAACCGGCGGTGCGCCGGCAGGTCAGGGGTCACGACATCCGTCGCGGGCTGGGACATGGGCGCTCCTGCTACGGCCCTGGGCCGCATGCGGCGCACGTTGACAGCTTGGCCGGGCACGATCAAGCTGTGGCGCCAGGGGAACGCGCATGGATTACGACACGGTCGATCCGGCGGAGTTCGGTCGCGCGCTGCGGGGATTCGGCCTCAACATCCTCGTCCGCGACGTGGGCCGCAGCGCCGGTTTTCTGCAGGCGGTCTTCGGGATGCGCCCGCACCGGCTGAGCGCCGATTTCGCCATCGTCGAATACGGCGACGCGCGATTCCAGCTGCATGGTGACCACACCTATGGGGCCAACGCGCTGCTGGGGCTGCTGCCGGAGGCCGGGCCACGTGGTGGCGGACTGGAGCTGCGGCTCTACGACACCGATCCCGACGCTGCCGCGGCGCGGGCGGAGGCCGCGGGCGGCCATGTGCTGGCTCTGCCGCGCGACAAGCCGCACGGCCTGCGCGAGGCCGTGATCCTCGACCCCGACGGCTACGCGTGGCTGCCGTCGCGCCCGCTCGACCCGAAGGAGATGCCGCAATGAACGCACCGCACCGCCATGGCGCGGCCGACCTGCACGAGCTGCGCGCCGACCTGGCCGCGGCCTTTCGCTGGACCGCCCGCCTCGACATGCACGAAGGCGTCGCGAACCATTTCTCGGTCGCCATGGACGAGGGCGGCACACGCGTCCTGATGAACCCCAACCAGATGCATTTCGCGCGCATTCGCGCCTCCGACCTGATCGAGGTGGACGCGACCGATCCCGCCACGCTGGACCGGCCGGACGCGCCCGACCCGACGGCCTGGGGCCTGCATGGCGCGCTGCATCGCGCCGTGCCGCAGGCGCGCTGCGCGATGCATGTTCATTCGCCCTTTGCCACGGTGCTCGCCTGCCTCGAGGATCCCGTGTTGCCACCGCTCGACCAGAACGCCTGCGCCTTCTTCGATCGGGTGGTGGTGGACCGCCACTATGGCGGTCTCGCCTTCGAGGCGGAGGGTGCGCGCTGCGCCGCGCTGTTCGACGACCCGAAGAAGAAGATCATGCTGATGGGCAACCACGGCGTCCTGGCGATCGGCACGACAGTGGCAGAGACCTTCGACCGGCTCTATCATTTCGAGCGCGCTGCGGCGACCTACATACGCGCGCTCTGGACCGGGCGCCCCTTGTCGGTCTTGCCGGACGAGGTTGCCGAAAAGACCGCGCAGGAGCTCGAATCCTATCCCGGCGGCACCGGCCGGCATCTGGCCGAGTTGCGCGCGCTGCTGGATTCGGAGGGGTCGGACTACGCGGAATGAGGTGGCGTGCGGGGAGCCACGTCTCGATGGGGGGAGACGTAGCAGATGAAGGACACCGCGCTCATGCCGGAGCGTCCGCAGCCCGCGGGGCAGGATTCCTCCGACCTGATGACGCTGAGCTATCGCAGCTTGGCCATGGACGACTTCACCGAGCGTGCCATCGCCGGGATGGTCGCGCAGGCGCAGCGCTTCAATGCGAGCGCGGGGATCACCGGCGTGCTGCTCTACGACGGGTGCTACTTCCTGCAGATTCTCGAGGGGCCGCTGGAGCAGGTGACGCGCCTGTTCGCCTCGATCCGCGAGGACGGGCGGCACGCCGCGGTGCTGCCCTTCGCGGTGCGCTGGCTGGCGCAGCGCCGGTTCGACGATTGGTCCATGCGCCTGATCGGCCCGCTGGCCACGCGCGAGCTGGCGCCGGATCTCGCGCGGATCGACGGGGCCGATCCGGCGCGCATCGACCGTCTGGCGGCCGATGTGCTGGGCCTGCTCCGCCGCTAGCAGGCCGCCCGGCCGCGCCCCGAGCGTGCCCCGGCCGCGTCGGGCGCCTTCATGACGCGGTTGCCGGCAACCTGCAGGGCAGCGGACGGAAGACGCGCTGCAGGCAGCGACGGGGCAGCATGACGACGAAGCCCTAGATGCGGCGACGGGCCATGGGCACGCAGCGAAAGGTCCGGTGCAGAGGCCGCCCGGGCCGTGCGCGAACCCTTGCCTGCCGGCGGCTGCACGAATGCCGAGGATCACGGGACGCCCGCTGCCGGCCGGCGTGCCACGCTCGATCGCGTTGCGAAGGCGGAGCGAGCGCTTCGTCCCGAAGCCCGGGCACGACCGGGCGATCGCCGCCCGATACGATGAACGCGCTGTCGAGTCGCTGGCGCGCGTCAGGCCTGCCGCAACGCGCATCCGGTTGCGGGTTCATGGGGCGGTGTCCTAGTCTTGACCGCGCCAGCTTCCTGAAGGGACCGATCATGCCGCTTCGCTTCGCGCCCCACGATGCCCGCGCGCTTGCGCTCACCCTGCTCGAGCCCGATGCGTTGAGCGGCTGGCTGGAGGGGCCGGGCGCCGCGCACCGCGCATGGGTCGAGGCACAGGGGTTCAAGGCGTCGCTGGGCGAGGTGGTGCTGCTGCCGGGCGAGGGCGGTCTTGCCGGTGCCGTCGCGGGCTACGGCGACGCGGCCGCGCGGGCGCGGCAGCGGTTTCCGCTGGCCGCGGTCGCGCAGGCCCTGCCGCCGGGCGACTGGCGGATCGCGGAGGGACTCCCGTCAGAGGCGGCGGAGACCGAGGCGCTGGGCTGGCTGCTCGCGGGCTACGCCTTTGCCCGCTACCGTGACGGGCCGGACCGGCCCGAGCGGCGGCTGGTCGCGCCCGCAGGCGTCGACCCGGACCGGATCGAGATGCTGGCCGAGGCCGAGGCGCTGACCCGCGATCTGGTGAACACGCCGGCCGCGGACATGGGGCCTGCCGCGCTGGAGGCGGAGGCCGCGGCCCTGGCCGCGCGCTTCGGCGCGCGCATCGAGGTGACGCGCGGCGACGATCTGCTGTCCGGAAACCTGCCGCTGATCCACACGGTGGGCCGCGCGGCGGCCGAGGCGCCGCGGCTGATCGATATCCGGCACGGCGATGTCGGCCCGCGGCTGACGCTTGTGGGCAAGGGGGTGTGCTTCGACACCGGGGGCCTGAACCTGAAGCCCGCGCAGGCGATGGGGCTGATGAAGAAGGACATGGGCGGCGCGGCGACCGTGCTGAGCCTTGCGCAGATGATCATGGCAGAGGACTGGCCGGTGCAGCTGCGCGTGCTGATCCCCGCGGTCGAGAACGCGGTGGCCGGCAACGCCTTTCGCCCCGGCGACATCCTGACCTCGCGCAAGGGGCTGACGGTCGAGGTCAACAACACCGACGCCGAGGGGCGGCTGGTGCTGGCCGACGCGCTGGCACTGGCCTGCGAGGAGGGACCCGATGCGCTGATCAGCATGGCGACGCTGACCGGGGCGGCGCGGGTGGCCGTGGGGCCGGACCTTGCCCCCTTCTTCACCGACGACGACGCGCTGGCGCAGGGGCTGGCGGAGGCGGGCGCGCGCTGGGCCGACCCGGTCTGGCGCCTGCCGTTCCACACGCCCTACGAAGCGATGATCGAGCCCGGCATCGCCGATCTGGACAATGCGCCCTCGGGCGGGCTGGGCGGCGCGATCACCGCCGCGCTCTTCCTGCGCCGCTTCGCGGAGGGCGCGGGCGCCTACGCGCATTTCGACATCTACGCCTGGCAGCCGCAGGCGGCGCCCGGACGTGCCAAGGGCGGGTTGATGCAGGGGGCACGGGCTCTGCGAGGGGCGTTGCCGGGGGCCCTCGGCCTGTGACCGACCGGCGGCTCACGCCCGCCAACGGGCGCGTCGCGGCCGCGCACCTGGAGGGCTGGGTCGCGGCAGAGCGATACGTCGAGGGGGAGGCTGCGGCGGTCGCGGTGCCGGTGGCCGACCTGCTGGCGGCGCCGGAAGGCGCCCGCGACCGCCAGCTTCTGCTGGGCGAGGCGGTCACGGTCTACGAGCGTCGCAACGGCTGGGCCTTCGTGCAGGCGGAAAAGGACGGCTACGTCGGCTATCTGGACGCGGCGGCGCTGAGGGGGGCGGGGACCCCGACACATCGTGTCGTGGCGCGGGCCACCCATGTCTATCCGGCCCCGGACATGAAGCAACGCGAAGCCATGGCGCTGAGCCTTGGCGCGCAGCTGACCGTGACCGGGACCGATGGCCGCTTCGCTGTCACGCCGCTGGGCTTCGTGCCGCTCGTCCACCTCGCACCGCTGGAGGTGCCGGAGACGGATCCGGTCGCGGTGGCCGAGCGCTTGATCGGCACGCCCTACCTCTGGGGCGGCAACTCCGCGTCGGGGATCGACTGCTCGGGGCTGGTGCAGGCCGCGCTCCTCGCCTGCGGCATCGCCTGCCCGGGCGACAGCGACCTGCAGGCGGCGCTGGGCCTTCAGGCCGAGGGGCCGCCGCAGCGCGGCGAGCTGCTGTTCTGGAAGGGGCACGTGGCGATCGTGCGCGATCCCGGGACCCTGATTCACGCCAACGCGCATCACATGGCGGTCGCGATCGAGCGCATCGACGCGGCCACTGCGCGGATCGCCGCGCAGGGGGAGGGTCCGATAACGGCACATCGGCGCCTTTGACCGCCTTTGACCGGCAGGGGTCGCGCGATGCCCGGGCGCTTCGCGCCGGCGCCGGGGCGAAGCGGTCCGGAAACCGCTTGCCGCCCGCCAACGCGCCAGGGCGGATTGCGTCCAGCGCCGGGATCCCGCGGCCGGAAGGCCGCGATGATGCAAACAGGGGCGCCCGTCACACGCCGGGTCGAGTCCCGGCGACAGGTCAAGGGCCCGGGCGGGGCCTCGCGCGCGGATGCCGAAGCGGGCGGCATTCCCGCCCGCGTCCTCTGCGACAGCGGGGCTGACGCCTCTTTCCACCGCCCCGCGGCCTTGCGCGACCGAGGCTTGCCACACCCGCGCCACCGCACATGCGCCCTGTCCTTCTTCTTGGGGACAAACATCCCGGGGGGAGGCGGCCACAGGCCGACGGGGGGCCCCGCCCCCTTGCCGCCGCCGACGCGCACGCCGCGCCCGGGTCTCACTCGCCCCAGGGCACCCAGACCGTCTTCACCTCGGTCGCGGCCTCGAGAAACGCCAGGCTCTCGCCCGCAGCGCCGGCCCAGTCCCGCGCGCGCCCGTGGTTCACCCAGGTGCGCTTCAGGTTCCCCGCGCTTTCACGCTCGATCGCGCCCGAGACGTCCGACGACGAGAAGCACCAGACCGCCTCGATGTCCATGTGCGCCGCCAGCACCGGCGCGAGTTCCGCGTGCGACCCGGTCAGCACGTTCGCCACGCCCGGCGGCACGTCCGAGGTCTCGAGCACCTGGCAGAAATCCATGGCGGCCAGCGGAAACGGCTCGGAGGCGACGGCGACCACCCGGTTGCCCATCGCCATCGCGGCGCCCAGGCAGGTCACGAAGCCCAGAAGCGGCGCCTCGTCCGGGCAGAGCACGCCGATGACACCCACCGGCGCCCGTATCGCCAGCGCCGTGCCCCTCAGCGGCACGGGCTTCATCCGCCCCTCCCACTTGTCGGCCCAGGCCGCCCAGTGGAACAGCCGCGCGACGGATGCCTCCAGCTCTGCGGCGCCCTCGCCCGTGCCGGTCATCGCGTCGAGCCGGTCCGCGATCTCGGCCGCCCGCGCAGACAGGTTCTCGGCCATGTAATAGATCACCTGCGCGCGGTTGTAGGCGGTGGCCTGCGCCCAGCCGTTGGCCTTGCGCGCCGCCTCCACCGCGTTGCGCACGTCCTTTCGGCTGGCGACCGGCACCTGCGCCAGAAGCCGGCCGCCGGCGCCGAAGACATCGCGCGCATACCCGCCGTCGGGCCGCCCCTGCCTGCCCCCGATGTAAAGCTTGGCGGTCCGGTCGAGGCCCTGCTGGCCCGCCTCGCCCGTCATCGGCGCGACGGGCACGAGCGGCCTTGTTTCACCGCCGTCCTTCGTATAGGCCAGCATCCCCTCCCAGCCGCCTTCACGGCCGAAGCCGCTTTCGCGCAGGCCCCCGAAGCCTGCGGCGGCGTCGAACATGTTGGTGCCGTTGACCCAGATCACCCCGGCCTCCAGCCGCGGCGCGACACCGAGGGCGAGGTTCAGGGTCTCCGACCAGACCGAGGCGGCAAGCCCGTAGCGCGTGTCGTTGGCCAGCTGCACCGCCTCGTCGGGCGTGCGGAAGGTGCCCGAGACCAGGACAGGGCCGAAGATCTCCTCCTGCATGAGCGGCGAGGCGGGCGAGAGCCCGGTGATCAGCGTGGGCGGGTAATAGGCGCCCGTCTCGGGGATCGGGCAGGCCGCGTGCCAGACCTCTCCCTCCTGCTCGGCCGCGACCAGCCCGGCGATGCGCGCGCGATGTGCAGGGTCCACAAGCGCGCCCACGTCGACGGCCTTGTCGAGCGGGTCACCCACGCGCAAGCGGTCCATCCGCGCGCGCAGCTTCGCGTGAAAGAGCTCTGCCACCCCCTCCTGCACCAGCAGCCGCGAGCCCGCGCAGCACACCTGCCCCGCGTTGAACCAGATCGCGTCCACCAGTCCCTCGATTGCCGAGTCGAGATCGGCGTCCTCGAAGACGATGTAGGGCGACTTGCCGCCCAGCTCGAGCGTCAGCGCCTTGCCCGTTCCGGCCGTCGCGCGGCGGATGCGGCGCCCAACCTCGGTCGAGCCGGTGAAGGCGATCTTGTCCACGCCGGCATGGGCCACGATCGCCTCGCCCACCGCCCCGTCGCCGGTGACGATGTTCACCACGCCCTCGGGCAGCCCGACCTGCCGGCAGAGTTCGGCGAAGCGCAGCGCGGTCAGCGGTGTCCACTCGGCGGGCTTCAGCACCACCGTGTTGCCCGCGGCCAGCGCCGGCGCGATCTTCCACGCCAGCATCAGCAGCGGGAAGTTCCACGGCACGATCTGCCCGCAGACGCCCAGCGCCACGCGCCCGGGCATCTCCGAGGCCATCAGCTGCGCCATCCCCGCGTGATAGGAGAAATGCCGCGCCACCAGCGGCACGTCGATGTCCCGGCTCTCGCGGATCGGCTTGCCGGTGTCGAGAGTTTCAAGCACCGCGAAGAGGCGCGCCTGTCGCTGCACCCCGCGTGCCAACGCATAGAGATGCCGGGCGCGCTCGTGCCCCGACAGCGCCGCCCAGCCGGGCTGCGCCGCGCGCGCGGCCGCCACCGCGGCGTCCACTTCCGCGACGCTCGCCTGCGTCACCTCCGCCAGCACCTCGCCCGTGGCCGGTGCCTTCGTCGCGAAGGTCTCGCCCGGCCCGGTGAACCGCCCGCCGATGAACTGCCCGAATCGCCCGCCGTGCGCCGCGATCCAGTCCAGCGCCCCGGCCGCGCTCTCGGGCGCCGGACCCCACTCCATCGTCTCGAAAATCTCGCGCACCTGCATCTTTCAATGGTCCTCAAATACCCATGCGACCGCGCCGCGCGCGCTCAGGCCAGAGCGTGCCGCCAACCGGCCGAATAGGCGCCCGTCACATGGTGTTCCAGCTGCCGCTCGATGTCCCCCAGCAGCGACGAGGCGCCGAAGCGGAAGAGCGCGGGGTCGAGCCAGTCGCGGCCCAGCTCCTCCTTGACCAGTGCGAGCCAGGTCAGCGCGCCCTTCGCGGCCCCGATGCCGCCGGCGGGCTTGAAGCCCACCTTCGCGCCGGTGCGCCTGTGGTAGTCGCGGATCGCGCGCATCATCGTCAGCCCCACGGGCAGCGTGGCGTTGACGCTTTCCTTTCCGGTGGAGGTCTTGATGAAATCG
>OFET01000976.1_pt1 | contig 10594 bp, 13 predicted proteins | sample 1521211 | NCBI WGS metagenome assembly OFET01 (sample SAMN03766358, study PRJEB24113) | microbial mat metagenome | isolation source: enrichment culture HLUCC-A from microbial mat sample contains cyanobacterium...
CCGTAAACATCTCCTGAGAGATATCTGCGGCAGTCAAGGTCTTGCCCATTGCGTCAGTGAGTATTAAAGGCTGTGAATGATCAATGTTTGCTGTGCCTGGAAACCCCACGAGTCGCAAGTAGATAACGTCTGTATCGTCGGGGCGAATGCGTTTAAAGGCAATCGCTTGCCAGTTATTACCCTGCTGGTCTTTGAGGGTTTGGCGCGACTGGTAGACAATCTGCCCTGGAGCTTCTTCTAGTTGACGAAGAGCGGCCTGGGCGGGTGTGATCGCCACCGTTATCGTCATTGTCCAAACGAGCATTCCGCATAGGACCGCTGAGCCTATGAAACGTAAAATGGTCTTCATATTTGGTGTAACTGGTCTAGTACAGCTGATTTAATACAACTGAGATAATATTTGCATCAGATTTTTCTCCTGGGATAAACTGATCTAACACACGCTAAATTAAGCCAGGGCCTTTGTGACGCCAATCATGTTTTGTGGTTAGCTTGCCGTCCTCATCTTCAGATAATTCTTGCAATTCGTGGGCACGTTCTGCGGCTTCCTGGGCAGCTTGTTCACGCAGATCGCCGGGTACCTCGACGTACATTTCTGGCTCAATTGCGTAGTTATTGATCAATCCCTCTTTGTCTACGGTGTAGCCGTCTGTGGAGTGGTTCGATTTTCCATCAGCCTTGTCATGAGGGATGTGGCCAAAATCCTTGCCTTCTCGATGCTGCCGGGCGGCAGATTCAGCCGGAATGAGATGTGCATCATACTGGGGAATATGCTCTTGGGAATCGTTTTGGGTATTCATTACCATAATCCTATGTAATGTTGATGGCGCTGGTCTGCTAAAGATAGATAGCTTTAGAAAAACTTCTATGCTTAAGGATTTCGACAGTTCAAGCTTGTCGATAACCGACTTTAGAGACCAGTACCTATTTCCTCAATTGCTAACGCAATTTACTATCGTTTAGATAAGCCTAGTCAGGCCCTTGTGTTTGATCAAAGCAATCACTAACATCATCTTCTAGACATTTTACGGACTCACGGGTGTGTGTTCTCAAGTTTTGTCCATCAGGTTGATAACTGGGGTTATCGATGCTTTCAAGAATTGCCTCTTGAGTGTTAGCTTTAAACTCTCTGGCTTTTCCGGCAGCCTGAGTTTCGAGATCACCAATCATATTGCCAATCTCTCCTTGAGCTTTGCCTTCAATTTTCTGAGCCGCTGCTTTAGCTTTATTTGTAGTCGCAACTAAAGCATTTGGTTGATAAAGAATGGGCGTAAATAAAGGGGCAGCCCAGCTTTCTCTGGGTGCAAAACTAAAGGTGATGACTATCGAAAGAATTGCAACTAATCCAACAGTTGCCAAGACTTTGTAAGGCTGACGGAAAAAGTCCATATTAATCTCCAATTTTTTGATTACTTAAATCAGCAATGGAGGCTACTACCCCATTTACTAAGTAGACAGGCTCAATCATTAATAAGACACGCCGACAGCCTAGCTCCTTTAGTGTCAGAGAGTTCTGGCTTTTAATGCGATTGGCTTGGCTGTAATGCCCTAATTAGTAACATGAGAACAAAAAACGGAATAGAAACTTTAGGAGGTTGCTTGAAAAGCCAAGGGGTGCATTGTCTTATAACCACAATGTAGGCTATGGCTTCTCTATTTGCTTCTCTATTGCTTCTCTATTTATTGAAGAGATTGACTTCTGGCCGTGAGATCGTGCTTTGGAGGACCCTTTTTAAACAATCTTTAAGCAGGTTTCAGTCAATATATTTTCTTGACATATTCCTTTGTATCTTACACCCTGTGCCGAATCTTTCCCTCTAATTGTTTTTCTTGATTCTTTGTCTTCTAAAGATTAGAGCCGAACCTCAGCACTGGATCTTAGAGCCTCTTGCTAGCTCCCTCACAGCTTCTCAAGCTTTATCTTCAATCTGTCCAAACTCGCAACGTCGACCTCCGTTAGAAGATATTCAGTTTTCTTGAATCTCACACCATGTGGAAACTCCGTAACTCTGTATATTTATATGCTACCATACAGTTATATAAGGGATCGCCGGAAAGAGTAACGTTTTGCGAATCTCTTGTTATGTAAAGCGCTAAAAGCTTTGTACAGACTCTCAAAAATCTTTTTACTCATGGAGATGACTGTTATGAAAACGAATGTTGGCAGGCTTGATCGCGGGATTCGCCTCTTGTCGGCGTCGGTGCTCTTCTATCTAGGACTATTTCTCTACAGTGGCTCTGCTCTGGGTATTGGTCTAGTCGTGGCGGGTAGCGTGTTGCTGGTCACCGGGCTAGTTGGTTTCTGCGGGCTTTATAGATTGCTAGGCCTGCACACTAATCACACTCGCGAACAAATTTAGACATATCTCACTCTGTTTGGAAATTACTTGGAAACTACGATGACCTATCACTTCAGCAAAGTTGTTGATGCTTCATTTGAGGCGGCGATCGCCCAGGTTACCGAAGCCCTTAAACAAGAGGGCATGGGCATACTCACGGAAATCGACGTGCAGGCAGCCTTTAAGAAAAAGCTGGACATTGACTTTCGTCAGTACACAATATTGGGGGCTTGCCATCCTCAAACCGCCTATCAAATGATCCAGGCCGACGATAAGGCGGGGGTGCTGTACCCTTGCAACGTCGTGGTGCAAGAACACACCGATGGCCGAATCGAGGTTTCAGCAGTTGATCCGCTGGTGATGTTTTTGCCGGTCGAGAATCCCAAGGCTAGAGAAATTGCGATCGCCGCCAGTCAGATTGTCCAGCGGGTAATTGATCGCCTCGCCGCAGCCCAGCCCAATGCGACACCCCATGAGTACGCCATTTAAGGCACAAGGTTATTGGTTATTATGGATACGATTCTTCCAATTGAAGCGCCCTCTCTCTCCCGACGGCAGTTTCTCAACTTCTTAACTGGGGCTACGATTGCCGTCACCACGGCTCCTGCTCTATATGTAGCCGGTAAATTCCTAATGCCCCCCGCAGAAATCACAGGTGCAGGCGGGGCAATGCTGGCCAAGGATGTGTTGGGCAATCCTATTCCAGCTAGCCAAATTTTAGCAGAACCCTCTGGGAGTCGCGCCCTGGTTGCCGGTCTAGCAGGGGAGCCCACTTATCTCATTGTCCAAGACGATGCCACCCTCGACCGGATAGGAATTGTAGATAACTGCACCCACTTGGGCTGTACCTTTCCCTGGAATCCGTTAGATCAAGAGTTTCAATGCCCCTGTCATGGTTCTCGATATGCCCCCGATGGCTCGGTTGTGCATGGGCCAGCGCCTCTGCCGCTCAAGATTGTGCAGGTTAACGTAATTGATAACAACATTTTTATCTTGCCCTGGATCGCGACTGATCCCCGTACTGGCAAGAAGCCATGGTGGGTGTAATCGTGGGCTTTTACGAGAGCGCTGTTATGCTCTGCTGTTATGGTCTAAGCTCTCTCTTTGCTTTTGGTGTTAGTTAGGAGATTGTTTGACAGTGCGATTGCCCGTTCGAACCCTGCCCCAATTCTCCGGTATCTAATGACCCAATCCTCTCAATCAATCCCAACTGTCGTGGATCTATCTCCTATAGACTTTGCCCAAGTGCCCAAGGCTACTGTACTCATTGATGTGCGCAGCGGACTAGAATATCTCACTGGCCATGCCCCAGGAGCCAGAAATTTGAGCCTACCACGCCTTTTACTTGGACTAGGGCCATGGCAAGGATTTTTACCCCAATGGTTTAGATCACTGCCGCACGATCAGCCTATAGCAGTGATTTGTTTAACTGCTCATCGCAGTCCCATTGCCGCCAAGCACTTGGCGAAGTCAGGTTTCACAAGGGTTTACAACATCACTGGCGGTATGGTGAAATGGCGACGCCTGGGGTTGAAGACACATGCGAAGGCTTAAGCAAGTGGTGACCTATGCCTCGTAGACTCATGAATCTAACGAGGCAAGTAAAGGCTAAAGGCTCGGTTCTTCAACACCGACGGGGGCTAGCGCCTCACGGCGTCTTTCAATTTTCCAATGCCGGGGCTTGGCAGTCCTACTGGCAGTATCCGTATCACCTGCTGCTAACGATTCCCTGGGCAGGTTTTATTCTACTGATTGTGTTGGGTTATGGGGCGTTGAATGCCCTATTTGCGCTAGCTTACCTGGCCGGAGGCGATGGCATTGCTCGGGCGCATCCTGGGTCGTTCTGGGATGCTTTCTTTTTTAGTGTGCAGACCCTAGCTTCAATTGGCTATGGTGCTATGTACCCTCAAACTTTTTACGCTAACACCGTAATTACCTTTGAATCCCTAGCTGGGTTGCTGGGTTTTGCCGTTGTGACCGGCCTGGTGTTTGCGCGCTTTTCCCAGGCTGATGCCCACGTCCTCTTTAGCCGCTTTGCGGTAGTCACGCCTTATGACGGTGTTCCTGCACTGATGTTTCGCACGGCAAACCAGCGCGGTAACCATGTGGCGGAGGCCCAAATGCGGGTTTATTTGTTGCGAGATGAAATCAGTTTGGAGGGGCAAATGATGCGCCGCCTTTACCCATTACGTTTGCTTCGTAGCGAAACGCCCAGCTTTACCCTAACCTGGACAGCAATTCACCCAATCGATTTAGAAAGCCCTCTCCGCGACCAGACTCTAGAATCCTTGACTAAGCTCAAGGCTCAAATTGTCGTTTCGCTCAGCGGAATTGATGAAACCGTGACCCAAGCTGTTCATGCTCGACATGTTTACCAGTCTCAAGACATTCTATGGAACTATCAACTGGTAGACATTATTCATGAAACCAAATCTGGAGAGCACTACATCGACTTTACCCATTTTCATGATGTTGTATCGATAGAATTCTGACCTTCGAAGCGGCAGGGGTTGCAATTGACGCACCGCTAGAAAAAATCTAAACAGCTTAAATTTTAGGAGATATTCATGATACTTAATCAATCAATGCGAGCCGTAATGCTGGCACTTGTCCTGGGGGTCTATCTGTGGTTGGGGGTAAGGCCAGATTTGGCTATGGCAGCACCATTGCCAGCCGCCGAATCAAGTTTTCAAGGCAGGATGCAAATTGTACCTGAAGCATCTTTGGCGCTAAAATCTGAAGTCCGTCGCTTTCTTACGTCGATACCCGATGGGTATTATGCGATCACCAATGTTAATGGCTTAAAAAGTCAGGTAGCCAACCCTGATGCTGTATTAGTCGATGTGCGAGAACCTTCGGAATATCGGTCTGGGCACATTCCTAACGCTATCAATATTTCGCTGCGAACGTTGACAGACAATTTGGATAAACTTGATCGCGATCGCCCCATAGTTTTGTACTGCTCATCTGGCCATCGTTCAGCCATGGGCGTAGTGGCGCTGCATCTGTTGGGCTACGAAAATGTGCAGGGGTTTCCGCCTAGTCTGGCGGGGTGGAAGGCAGCGGGGGGAGCGATCACGGGCACCTAAGCCGGGGAAACATGATTGATTGCCCTGTTCCTAATTCCCGTAGATTAATTTTTGCAAAAGGTAACTGACCTTGACACGCTCCCCTAGGCCTACGGTTATAGTCTGAAATTCTTGTTTCATAGACTCTTAACTAGGCAGCAGCCGTTCGCGAAGCGTCGCCGCAGGCGTTAGCCACTGCCCTCGTCAGATCGTCTCTACAAGCATTTTCGAGAACCGTGCGCCCAACGGCTTTATTCTTGATCACCATGGCGCTGCCAATATCCCGAGGCATGGAACACCCACACTCGCAGCGATGCCAACGCTCACCTAATGATTTACGAGCCAGCCGTTCACAGGATGGACATTCCTGGCTAGTGCCCGCTGCGATGCCACCATAAATAATCCCAATTTAATAACTGGACAGTGCGAAGTTCTTGTTGCTTCTTTGGACACTAGAAAAGCCGCTAACCCCTTGTTTACCGTATTTTGAGACTTATTTAGCCTGTCATCATGTAGTTTTGTAGGCAGGAAAAGACGGTTTAGTTTTAGCTAAATTTGCCCTTGGCCTAGGTTCAAAGCAAAAATAAGCAACATCTGTAGATTTGGGTTGACCGCTAAAACCTTTGTTTCACAGGGCATCCAATCTGATTGAAAAATATGACTGCTGCATAGCGGGGGCTTAATCAAGTAGGAGAAAAACTTCTTCCCACTATCCAGTCTCCAATAGTGATGGTAACAACTATGTGGAATGAACGCTACAGTCAGCTTGAATATGCTTTTGGCATACAACCCAATGACTTTTTAGTAGAGGTCAGTCAGCAGATTCCATCCGGTCGCGTGCTTTGCTTGGGCGAAGGGGAATGCCGTAATGCAGTGTATTTGGCTCAACAAGGTTACCAAGTGACGGCGGTCGATGCCTCTGCCGTCGGTTTAGAAAAAGCCCAAAAGCTGGCGGCGAAGAAGAGCGTGACCATTGAAACCATCGTGGCGGATCTAGCTGATTTTGTAGTTCAGCCTAATGCTTGGGATGGAATTGTCTCTATCTTTTGTCACTTACTTCCTTCTCTTCGAGCCCAAACCCATCGGCAAGCAGTGGCTGGACTGAGATCGCAGGGTGTCTTCATTCTCGAAGCTTATACTTTCCACCAGCTCGACTTCAAAACCGGCGGATCACCCAGGGTCGAACTGATGATGGATTTGACTATCCTACGGCGGGAACTCAAGGGACTAGTGTTTAACCACGCTGTAGAATTGGAGCGAGAAATTCAGGAAGGGCAGTTTCACCAAGGCCGCAGTGCCGTGGTTCAGGTATTGGGCTTCAAATCCTAGAAAATCAGCAGTGAGGCAAGACATCACCCACATCACCCACATCACCCACATCACCCATTGTTGCTAAATTCAGCCTTTAACCCTTAGGTGCTCTACACTGACAACATGGCTTCTCTTTCTCTCTCATCGTCCTCTCTAGACCCAGAACATCACCCCCTGGGGATGGGCTTGGAGGGCTTACCCCCCAATGATTTGGCCCTCATTGAAGAGCGCTGTAACTGGCTGCGATTTCATCGCCTGTGGGGGCTGCTACCGGAGCCTGCTAGACAAGACCTAGCGCGATCGCTCCATCTGCTCAAGGTGAAACCTGGCACGCTGATTTATCGGGAAGGGCAACCCTCTTTGGGGCTATATCTGCTGAAATGGGGAGCCGTTGAGGTTAATCGACTTTCTCCGATTGGTCAATCGTTGATTCGCCAGCGCAGTGCAGGGGAACTTTTTGGCTATGTGTCGCTACTGGCCAACCCAGACAGCGCTAGGCACCAGACCCAAGCGATCGCCCTGACCGCTAGCGAAATCTGGTTTTTGCCCCAGCCTCAGTTTCGCCAGCTAATGCAGCAGTACGCCGAGCTTGAGCACCTGTTCAACGCCCTGCTAGCTCAAGACCTCAATGCCTTCAGCATCCGAATTGCCCAAGAGCAACGGCGCATCCAGGGGTTACGAGATTACATCCATGCTGTGCCTACCGGAGAGACGATCCTTGGCAGCAGCAAGTTTAGCCAAAAGCTGAAGAAAGTCATTACTCAAGCTACTGCGACGCTCCAACCCGTCGTCCTGCAAGGGTCGTCGGGCACCGGCAAAACCTTTTTAGCCGGTTTGATCCATAGCCGCTCTGGCCTAGTAGACCAACCTTTTGCGGAGCTAGATTGTGCTCAGCTCCCTCGCACCAAAGACGGTGGCCTCAACACCGACCGTCTCTTTGGCCGGGTTGGCGGGGTCCCAGGTCTGATCGAACTGCTAGAGCGAGGGACGTTGCTACTGAGCAATCTCCAGGTGCTCAGTCAGGAAGACCGTGATCGCCTTGCGCACTATTGCAACAGCAGGAATATTTTGCTGAATGCCTTGTCCAAGGCTACGTCCAGTGACCCCCCCAAAACAGTTCAGTCTTGGGTTCGCTTAATTTTGGCATCTCCTGAAAAGCTGGTGCTACCAGGCGTAAAAGCCATTGCCATCAAACTCTTTAGCCTGCCCCAGCGCAAGGCCGATATTCCAGACTTTGCCCACGATTTTCTCACCCAGTTTTGTCAGGCCCAAAACCGCCCGCCGCTGACCCTAGATCAGTCGGAGCTACGCCGCCTGATCAGCTATGACTATCCCGGCAACCTCACCGAACTAGCAGAAATTTTGCATCGAGCGGTGATTATGACGCCGCCAGGGCAAACGGTGATTCCTGAGCAGGCATTGTGGTCAGTAGAGTCGGCTAAAAACGCCTTTCGGGTTGATTTGTTGACCCAGATTCCCTGGCTGCGGCAGGTTTTGCTCAGCCGCTGGTACCCCGAAGGGCTGTGGATCGTGATGATGGCAGTTTTTGTGCCCGTCACCCTGGCCGGGTTCCTAGGGCCGCAAACCCGAGAGAGCAGCATCACGCTAAATTTCTTTTGGGCCTGGTGGTGGCCGGGTTATCTGCTGCTCTTTGTTTTTATTGGTCGGCTCTGGTGTGCCATTTGCCCATTTATGATCACAGCAGAATGGCTGCGCCGGTTTTCCCTATGGCTATTTCCGCGTCAGCAGCTGCCCTGGCCAACACGGTGGCTCAATCGCTGGGGAGCGTGGATTCTCTTCGGCGGCTTTGTAGTAATTTACCTCTGGGAAAAGCTCTGGGATTTACCCCACCACGCCTATCTCTCGGCTTGGCTGCTGCTAGCCATTACGGCGGGGGCTGTAATCTGTAGCCTGATCTATGAGCGGCGGCTATGGTGCCGCTACCTCTGCCCCATTGGTGGCATGAATGGTATGTTTGCCAAGTTAGCTATGGTGGAGTTGCGCTCAACCCAGCAGGTGTGCGGCAGCCAGTGCAGTACCTTTGGCTGCTATAAGGGCAGCAGTACTACCCCCGTTAACTTCGCCGATGCCTTGCCTAACGAAGGGCAAGCGACCGGGGGGTGCCCGCTCTATTCGCACCCGGCGCAATTGCAAGATAACCGCGACTGTGTGTTGTGTATGACCTGTCTGAAAGCCTGTCCTCATCGTTCAGTGCAGCTTAATCTGCGGTTTCCCACCTCAGATTTACTGGATAATCACCAGGGATTCTGGGCCGAAGCGGCACTGCTATGGCTACTATTGGGCGGGGTGTTGATGCATCACAGTCAAAAGATCTTGGCTGGATTGGGGTATCCCGCTATCCCCATGGATGCTGACCATTTTCTCAGCAGCGCCGCGATCGCCCTAGCCCTGCTTAGCCTTCCGGCCATGGCGACCTATCTGACCCACGCGATCGCCCGTCGCCTAGATCCTAAACAGCCTACCTACCTCACCGTCATTTATGCTTATCTGCCCTTTACCCTGGCGCTCAACCTGGCTCACTATGTGCCAGCTGCGATGACCGAAGCAGGGCAAATTTTACCAGTTTTGGCGCGTACCTTGGGCTTCAGTGGGACGGGGCTACCCACCCTCACCTGGAGTGCTGATGTCGCAGCATTCATGCAAGGGGTTACGCTGCTTTCGGCTTTGGTATTCAGCATTTATCCGCTGCTACGCATTACCCAACGTCCTCTGCTGAGCAACTTGCCTCACCTAGTACTTATGCTTGGGCTAACAGCAGCAGGCTTTTGGCTCTTCGTTTAAACTCCCTTTCCCCTGCCCTATGAACATCTTTGCCAATGTGCTCGACGTAATTGGTCATACGCCATTAGTCCAACTTCAGCGGCTGCCACAGCAGTGGGGTTGTGAAGCCAACCTCGTGTTAAAGCTAGAGGGCTTAAACCCTGCCAAATCGGTCAAAGACCGTATCGCAGCGAGCATGATTTTAGAAGCGGAGCAAGCTGGGTTAATTCAACCGAGCATCTCCACTATTATCGAGGCGACCTCTGGCAACACAGGCATTGGGCTGGCGATGGTCTGTGCGGCCAAAGGCTATCGCCTAATTTTGACAATGCCTGAAAATATGAGCCAAGAACGGCAGCAGATAGTGCATGCCTATGGGGCGAAGGTAATTTTGACCGCTGCCGAAGCCGATATGGCAGGGGCAATCGCCCACGCCAATTACCTTCTTACCACGCTGCCGAATGCTTTCTCACCCCACCAATTCAGCAACCCCGCCAATCCTAAAATCCATTACGAAACTACCGGCCCTGAAATCTGGCAGGATACGGATGGCGACTTGGCGGTTTTGGTGGTGGGTGTTGGGACAGGAGGAACTCTCACAGGGGCTGGACAATACCTCAAGCAGCAAAATCCTTATCTCCAGATTGTGGCGATTGAACCGGCCTACAGCGCCGTACTCAGCGGTCAATCGTCAGGGCAGCATGATCTTCAAGGCCTTGGGGCAGGGTTTATTCCCGATGTCTTGCGAGCCGATTTGATCGATGAAATTGTTACAGTCACCGAAACCCAAGCATACGAAACAGGACGACAACTGGCCCAGCAAGAAGGCATTTTGAGCGGTATTTCAACTGGGGCAGCTGTCTATGCTGGATTGCAGATTGGGCAGCGATCCCAGCATCACGGTCAACGTATCGTCATCATTCAACCTAGCGGGGGAGAACGATACCTCAGCACGCCCATGTGGGGAGATATAGCAACCGCCAGTTAAGGTGGATCTTCCTAACTTTAGGTGATTCCGCATAAAGAGGGCAAAAATACGGTCAGGTCAGGATGAAGCGCTTGGCTAACAGGTCAATCCCAGCCCGCCCAAACATT
>OFET01000977.1_pt1 | contig 10589 bp, 9 predicted proteins | sample 1521211 | NCBI WGS metagenome assembly OFET01 (sample SAMN03766358, study PRJEB24113) | microbial mat metagenome | isolation source: enrichment culture HLUCC-A from microbial mat sample contains cyanobacterium...
GCCTGCGCCACGGCAGCTTGCCACCGCCTGCAGCGCCAGAAAAAGGGGTAAGGCCCGAATGAGCGGACGACCCGAATGAGCGGTCCGGCCGACCCCGACAGCCCCGTTCCCGAGGCCGAGGTGCAGCCCGCCCGCCGCGCGCTGTGGGAGCGGGTCTCGGTCGTGTGGCTGGTGCCGCTGGGCGCGCTGCTGATCGCGCTGGCGATGGCGTGGCAGGCCTACTCCGACCGGGGGCCCACCATCGAGATCACCTTCCAGAACGGCTCGGGCATCGCGGTCGGCGAGACCGAGCTGCGCTACCGCGACATCGCGGTGGGGCAGGTCGAGCAGGTGGGCTTCACCGAGGGGCTGGGCCGCGTGCTCGTGACTGTCCGCCTCGACGAGGAGGTGGCGCCCTATGTCGACGAAAGCGCCGAGTTCTGGGTGGTGCGCCCGCAGGTGACGGCGCAGGGCGTGCAGGGCCTCAACACCGTCCTCTCCGGCGTCTACATCGAGGGGAGCTGGGATGGCGACCAGGGCGAGTTCGTCACCCGCTTCGAGGGGCTGCGCGAGGTTCCCGTCGCCCGCCCCGACATGGACGGCACGCGCATCGTGCTGCGCTCCGACGACGGGCGGGGCCTGACCGAGGGCGCGCCGATCCTGTATCGCGGCCTCGAGGTGGGGCACGTCGGGGCGCCCCGCATCGCCACCGACGGCATCACCGTGCTCGCCGACGCCTTCGTCGAGGCGCCGCATGACGGTCTGCTGACCGATCTCGTCCGGTTCTGGTCGGCCTCGGGCTTTTCCTTCAACGTCGGGCCGCAGGGCGCCTCGCTCGATTTCGCCTCCCTGTCGTCGCTGGTGCGGGGCGGGCTCGCCTTCGAGGTGGTCGTGTCGGGGGGCGAGCCGGTGCCCGAAGGCGCGGCCTTCGACATCTACCCCAACCGCGAGGCGGCCGTCGCCTCGGTGTTCGCCACGAACGAGGCGAACGCGCCCCGCCTCAACGTGACGGCGGTGTTCGAGGACAACGTGGCCGGCCTGTCGACAGGCGCCGCCGTCACCCTTCGGGGCCTCGAGATCGGCGAGGTGGTGGATCTGTCGGCCACCGTCGACCCCGAGCGCTTCGGCGACGGGCGGGTGCGGCTGGTTGCGACGCTGTCGATCCGGCTCGACGACCTGACGATGGGCGATGTGGCCGAGGACGGGGCCGAAGAGGCGCGCGAGGAGGTGCTCGACTTCCTCGCGCAGCGGGTGAGGGAAGGGTTGCGCGCCCGGCTGACCAACGCCTCGCTTTTCACCGGCGGGCTGAAGGTGGAGCTGGTCGAGCTCGACGATACCGGTTCGGCCGCGCTCGACCGCGGGGCGCAGCCGTTTCCCGTGCTGCCCACGGCGCCCGCCGAGGTGCAGGACGTGGCAGGTGCCGCGCAGGGCCTGATCGCCCGGGTCGAGGCGCTGCCCATCGAGGACGTGCTCGACAACGCGGCGGGCTTCCTCGAGAGCGCCCGCGCGCTGGTCGAGGACGGCGAGATCCAGCGCGCGAGCGGCGAGGTCGTGGGGCTGGTCGACGAGATCCGCGCCGTCGTCGGCAGCGAGGCGGTGCAGGCACTGCCCGAGCAGCTGGGCGGCATCGCCACCGACCTGCGCGCAGCGCTCGCCGACCTGGAAGAGCGGCAGGGCGTTGCCCGCGTGGTCGACGCCGTGGAGCGGGCGGGCCTCGCCGCCGAGGAGGTCGGAACGGCGACCGAGGGCGTGCCCGAGCTGGTGGAGCGGCTGACCGGCGTCGCCGCGCAGGCCGAGGACCTGGCGCTGAAGGAGCTGGTCGACGCGGCCGGCGCTCTGGTGACGGACGCGCGCGGCCTGATCGGCACCGAGGCGGCGCAGGCGCTTCCGGGGCAGCTCTCGGAGACGCTCGCCGCGCTCGACCGTGCGGTGGGCGAGGCCGAAACACTGCTGTCGCGGGTCCGCACCGAGGACACGGTGGCCCGCGTCACGGTCGCGCTGGAGCAGGCCGGCACCGCCGCGGGCGACGTCAGCGCGGCGGTCGAGGGGGTGCCCGCGCTGATCGAGCGGATCGACACCGTCGCCGCTCAGGCCGAGGGGCTCGCGCTGCCGGAGCTTGTGGCGCAGGCCGATGCGCTCTTGTCCGATGCGCGCGCCATCGTCGGCACCGAGGCGGCGCAGGCGCTGCCCGGCCAGCTCGGCTCGGCGCTCGATTCGCTCGGCGCCGCCACCACCGACGCCCGCGCCGTGCTCGCCCGGATCGAGTCGGAGGGGGCGGTCGACCGCCTTAACGCTGCGCTCGATGCCGCGGCCGAGGCGGCCGAGGACGTCAGCGTCTCGGTCGAGGGCGTGCCGGAGCTGGTCGAGCGGCTCGACGCGGTGGCGGCGCGCGCCGAGACGCTCGAGGTCGAGGCGCTGGTGGGCGAGGTGACGGCGCTGGCCGAGGCGGCGCGGCAGGTGCTCGGCACCGAGGGCGCGCGCGCCCTGCCGGGCCAGCTGGGCGACGCGCTGCGCGAGGTCGAGGCGGCGCTGGCCGAGCTGCGCGCGGGCGGCACGGTGGAGAACGTCAACGAGACGCTCGCCTCGGCCCGCCGCGCCGCCGACGATGTGGCCGCGACGGCGCAAGACCTTCCGGCGCTGGTCGACCGGACGGCGTCGGTGCTGGGCCAGGCCGAGGCGGTTCTGGCGACGCTGGGCGAGACGGGCCGCCTCAACCGCGAGGCGCAGGCGGCGCTGCGCGAGGTCAGCCGCGCGGCAGAGGCCGTGCGCTCGCTCGCCCGGCGGCTCGAGCGCAACCCGAGCGCGGTGCTCACGGGGCGCTGAGCGGAGGGCGCCGCCGCCGCGCTCACTCGGCCGGCAGCAGCCCCACCCCGGCGCGCTCGAGCGCGGCGCGCAGGGCGGCCCCCGGCGGAGCATCGACCACCACCGAGGCGAGATCCCGCAGGGGGGCGACCGTGGCGAGACCGGGACGGTCGAACTTCTCGCTGTCGACGAGGAGATGCGCTTCGCCGCAGCGGCGGATCATGGCCCGCTTGATCGCCACGAACCCGCGCACCGCCTCGACCGGGCCGTCCGCGGTCAGCCCCGAGGCGCCGATCATACAGCGGTCGGCCCGGTGCCGCTCCAGGAAATCCACCGCCTCGGTGCCGATCGTCGCCGCCTCGTCCGGCAGGTAGTCGCCGGGGCAGAGGATCACGTCGGCGTCGGCGTGGCCCAGCGTCATGGCGATGGGCAGGCTGTTGGTCATCACGGTGCAGGGCGTGCCGCGATAGGCGAGGAAACGGGCGAATTGCAGCGTAGTCGAGCCGGAATCGACCATCACGGTCTCGCCGGGGCGCACGAGCTCGGCCGCGCGCCGACCGATCCGCTCGCGCTCGGCCACCCGCGCGGCGCTGCGCTCGTCGAGGCCGGGGTAGCGGCCATGCGCCCGCGCCGTCGCCCCGCCGTGCGAGCGCGAGACGAGCCCCTCGGCCGAAAGCGCCTCGACGTCGCGGCGCACCGTCTCGGCCGAGACGCCGAAGCGCCGCGCCAGTTCGCCGATCCGGACGTGCGGGCGCAGCCGCAGCTCCAGCACGATCTGCGCGCGGCGCTCGTCCTTGCGCAGGCGCGGATGCACCGGCTCGCCGTCGGAAATCGCTGTCTCGTCCATCGCCGTCACACCCCTCGCGTGGAGAAATTGTGGGAAATCCCAATCATTGCAACACTTGTTGTTGATTGGCGGGCGCACTGGCGGCATAACTGCGCTGTTTCCAAAGTCGGGCGGTATGATCCCGGCGAGGCGGGAGGTGCGGCAAGGCGATGCGCATGTGTCGAGACTGGCATCAGACGGCGGCGCTCCCCATCGCGCGAGACAAGAAGGGCCGGCTCACCGTCCTGATGATCACGTCGCGCGACACGGGCCGCTGGATCGTGCCCAAGGGTTGGCTGATGGACGATGCCAAGCCCTGGCAGGCCGCCGAGATCGAGGCGCTGGAAGAGGCCGGCGCCAGGGGCTTCGTCGGCCGGGAGGGTATCGGGGAATACTCCTACGACAAGCGGCTCGACGACGGATCGGTGTTGTGCTGCCGGGTGCGCGTCTACCCGATGCGGGTCGAGAAGCTGAAGCGCACGTGGAAGGAGCGCGGCGAGCGCAAGCGGCGCTGGTTCTCGCCCGAGGCCGCCGCGCGCCGCGTGCAGGAGCCGGAGCTCGCCGCGCTGCTGCGGCGGCTGGAAAAGGAGGCGCGCAACGCAGACTCTCCTCTCGGGCGCCTGCTCGATGCGGGCTAGCCCCGCCCGCCCGGCGCCGCGCGGCGTGCCTTCGGGAAGACGCGACGGCACGGCGGCGATACGCTGCGGCACGCGCCGAAGCGTCGTAAATTCGTGATGTTGCGCGGTGTACAGGGGGCGCCGGAGGCGGGTCCGGGCCCGTCCGTGCAGGATCAGCAACAGCCAAACAGGGAGGCTAACAATGAAATACGCAGTATCGACGCTCGCGGTGGCCGCGACGCTCGGCTCGACCGGGGCGGCCTTCGCGCAGACCGAGATCCAGTTCTGGCACGCCTTCACCGGGCGGCTGGGCGAGCTGCTGGCCGAGCAGGTCGAGGGCTTCAACGCCAGCCAGAACGACTACGTCGTCGTCCAGAGCCACAAGGGCAACTATTCCGAGACGCTGAACGCCGGCATCGCCGCCTTCCGCGCCGGCGAGCAGCCGCATGTCATGATGGTGTTCGAGGTCGGCACCGCCACGATGATGGCGGCCGAGGGCGCGATCAAGCCGGTCTACGAGGTGATGGAGATGGGCGGGCAGGAGTTCGACCCCGGCGCCTACATTTCCTCGGTGACCGGCTACTACACCACGTCGGACGGCCGGATGCTGTCGATGCCCTACAACTCGTCGACGCCCGTCCTGTGGGTCAACCGCGACCTGCTCGAGGCCAACGGCGTCGACCCCGACACCGACCTGTCGACGTGGCAGCAGGTCGACGCGGTCGTCGATCAACTCGCCGAGGCCGGCCTCGATTGCCCGATGACCACCTCGTGGCAGAGCTGGATCCACCTGGAGAACCTGTCAGCCTACCATGACGTGCCCTTCGCCACGATGGAGAACGGCTTCGGCGGCACCGACACCGAGCTCGCCTTCAACGGTCCCGTGCAGATCCAGCACATCGCCCAGATCGGCGAGTGGGCGGACGAGGGCAAGTTCGTCTATGCTGGCCGCCGCAACGAGGCGGGCGGCAACTTCCGCGGCGGCGAATGCGCGCTCTTCACCGAAAGCTCGGCGGGCTATGCCGGCATCGCGGCCGAGGCCGAGTTCGACTTCGACGTGCGCCCGCTGCCCTACTGGGAGGGTGTCGAGGGCGCCCCGCAGAACACGATCATCGGCGGCGCCTCGCTGTGGGTGATGGCGGGCCACGACGACGCGGAATTCGCGGGCGTCGCGGAGTTCTTCAACTACCTCGCCTCGCCCGAGATCCAGGCCAAGTGGCACCAGGACACGGGCTATCTGCCGATCACCTCGGCCGCGGGCGAGCTGACCCGAGAGCAGGGATTCTACGAGGAGAACCCGGGCACCGACATCGCGGTGATCCAGATGACCGCCAAGGCGCCGACGGCCAACTCCAAGGGCCTGCGCCTGGGCTCGTTCGACCAGATCCGCGGGATCATCGACGAGGAGCTCGAAGGCGTCTGGGCCGGCGACAAGACGGCCGAGGAGGCGCTGAACTCGGCGGTCGAGCGCGGCAACCAGTTGCTGCGCCGCTTCGAGCAGGCCGCGAACTGAGCCGATAATTTCGGACCGCGCCCCGGGGCTTGCCCCGGGGCGCGCTTGCGTCGACAAGCCGAGGTCATGGAAAAGCGCGTCACCTTCAAGGGGATCTGGCTGCCGCTTCTGCTGGTGGCACCGCAGATCGTCATCACGGCGGTGTTCTTCTTCTACCCGGCGGGGCAGGCCGTCTGGCAATCTCTGTTCATCCCCGACCCGTTCGGCCTGTCGATGCAGTATGTCGGGCTCGACAACTTCCGCTTCCTGTTCGACGATCCGTTCTACCGCGCCTCCTTCGTCACCACGGCGGTCTTCTCGATCCTTGTCACCGCCGTCTCGATGGGCGTGGCACTGTATCTGGCGGTGCTGGCCGACCGGCTGATCAAGGGCTCGGGCACCTACCGGACGCTGCTGATCTGGCCCTATGCCGTGGCCCCGGCCGTCGCCGGCGTGCTCTGGCTGTTCATGTTCAACACCCGCGTCGGGGTGGTGACGTGGTATCTGGGCCTGCTCGGCTACGACTGGAACCACGTGCTGAACGACGGCGAGGCGATGGGCCTCGTGGTGGTCGCCTCGGCCTGGGGGCGGATCAGCTACAACTTCCTGTTCTTCCTCGCCGGGCTGCAGGCGATCCCCCGCTCCGTGATCGAGGCGGCGGCGATCGACGGCGCCCGCTTCTGGACGCGATTCCGCACCATCGTCTTCCCGCTGCTGTCGCCCACGACCTTCTTCCTGCTCGTGGTCAACATCGTCTACGCCTTCTTCGAGACGTTCGGCGTGATCCACACGATCACCTCCGGCGGGCCACAGCAGGCCACGACGATCCTCGTCTACAAGGTCTATTCCGACGGCTTCGTGGGGCAGGACCTCGGCTCGTCGGCGGCACAGTCCGTCGTGCTCCTGGTGCTGGTGTCGATCCTGACCATCATCCAGTTCCGCTACATCGAGCGGAGGGTGCATTATTGACCGACCGCGACCCCCTCGCCGCCGAAGTCGCGCCGAAGCGCGGAACGGGCCGCCCGGCCCGTCCCCTGCCCGACGGCATGGTCGAGCGGCGCGGCGCCGGCCTCTGGCTGACCCATCTGGGGCTGATCGTCGGCGTCGCCTTCATCTTCTTCCCGATCTGGCTCGCCTTCGTCGCCTCGACGGTCGAGCAGCAGGCGATCGTGCGCCCGCCGATGCCGCTGCTGCCCGGCGACCAGTTGTGGGAGAACTACTCGCGCGCGCTCATCTCGGGGATCAACGCGCCGGTGGCGCTGATGCTGGCGAACTCGGCGGTCATGGCGCTGGGCATCGCGCTGGGCAAGATCGTCATCTCGCTGCTCTCGGCCTTCGCCATCGTCTATTTCCGGTTTCCCGGGCGGCGCGTCTTCTTCTGGCTGATCTTCCTGACGCTGATGCTGCCCGTCGAGGTGCGGATCGTGCCCACCTACGAAGTGGTGGCCAATTTCGGCATGCTGAACAGCTATTCGGGCCTGATCCTGCCGCTCATCGCCTCGGCCACGGCCACGTTCCTGTTTCGGCAGTTCTTCATGACCGTGCCCGACGAGCTGGCCGAGGCGGCGCGCGTCGACGGGGCGCGGCCCATGCGCTTCTTCTTCGACATCCTGCTGCCGATGAGCCGCACCAACATGGCCGCGCTCTTCGTCATCCTCTTCATCTACGGCTGGAACCAGTATCTGTGGCCGCTGCTGATCACCACCGACCCGTCGATGAACACGATCGTCATGGGCATCCGCCAGATGTTCCCCAGCGGAGACGACATCGCAAACTGGCCCGTGATCATGGCGACCTCCATCCTCGCCATGATCCCGCCGGTGGTCGTGGTGATCGGCATGCAGCGGCTGTTCATCCGCGGCCTCGTGGAAAGCGAGAAGTAACCATGGCCACCGTCACCCTCGACAACGTCCGCAAGGCCTTCGGCAAGACGCAGGTGATCCACGGCGTCGATCTCGACATCGCCGACGGCGAGTTCATCGTGATCGTCGGCCCCTCGGGCTGCGGCAAGTCCACCCTGCTGCGGATGGTGGCGGGGCTGGAGAGCGTGACCGAGGGCGAGATTCGCATCGACGGCGCCCGCGTCAACGAGGCCGAGCCGATGGACCGCGACATCGCCATGGTGTTCCAGAACTACGCGCTCTACCCGCACATGTCGGTCTTCGACAACATGGCCTACGGGCTGAAGATCGCCGGCACGCCGAAGGACGAGATCGCCCGGCGCGTGGCGACCGCGGCCGGGATGCTGCAGCTCGAGCCCTACCTCAAGCGCCGCCCGCGCGAGCTGTCGGGCGGGCAGCGGCAGCGGGTGGCGATGGGCCGCGCCATCGTGCGCAAGCCCGCGGTGTTCCTGTTCGACGAGCCGCTGTCGAACCTCGACGCCAAGCTGCGGGTGCAGATGCGGCTCGAGATCAAGACGCTCCAGCGCGAGCTCGGCGTGACCTCGCTCTACGTCACCCACGACCAGGTCGAGGCGATGACGCTGGCCGACCGGATGGTGGTGATGAACGCGGGCCGCGCCGACCAGATCGGACGGCCGCTCGACGTCTACTCGAACCCGAAGACCGAGTTCGTCGCGGGCTTCATCGGCTCGCCGCCCACCAACTTTCTCGACGCCGCGCGGCTCGGGCGCAGGGCGAAGGGCGCGCGGCTCGGCATCCGGCCCGAGCATGTGCGGATCGTGCCGGAGGCCGAGACGGATCTCGGCGGCACGGTGGCCTATGCCGAGCCGCTGGGCGCGGAGACGCTGATCCACCTGCGCACGCTCGACGGGCAGGCGATCACCGTCCGGCAGGACGGCGCGCACCCGATCCCCGAAGAGGGCGCCACCTGCGGCATCGCCTGGGAGCCGCGGGACGAGATGCACTTCGCCGAGAGCGGCCAGCGCGTCTGACCCTGCCTGCGCGCCCCTACTGCCGCTCCGGACGCTCGGTGGCGAGGCCGCGCGGGATCTTCCGCTCGCGGTCGTACATCGGCAGCGCGCAGGTCTCGGCCGGGCGGACCTCTCCGTCGCCGCAGGCCACCTCCAGCGCGGTGCCGGGGCCGAGAGCGGGGTCCTCGAGACGGACGATCGCCACGCCGCACATCTGGTAAGGCGACCACGCCGTCGAGCAGACCCGGCCCGCGGGCACCCCGCCATGCCAGAGCGTGTCGCCGATCCGGGCGACGCCGCCGGGAATGCGCAGGCCCCATGTCCGCTGGCGCCGGTCGGCGGCCCCGAGCGCGCACTTGCCGATGAAGTCGGGCTTGGCCAGGTCGACCATGCCGCCGAGGCCCGCGGCGAAGGGCGTCACCGAGGCGTCGAAGTCTGAGCCGGCATTCAGCAGCCCCGCCTCGATCCGCCGCGCGCCGCCGATGGCGACGGGCATCATGCCGTGGGGCGCGCCGGTCTCCAGAAGCCGCGCGCCGACCGCCGCGATGTCGATGCCGGGGCCGAGATAGACCTCCCACCCCAGTTCGTTGGTGAAACCGGAGCGCGTGACGACCACCTCCTGGCCCGCGATGGTGACGCGGGCCGCGTCGAAATAGCGGAAGCGGTCGGGGTAGGGGCCGTCGATGGCCTCGGCGAGTATGCGCAGCGACTCCGGCCCCTGCACCTGGCTGATCCAGATGTCGGGGTCGAACACCTTCACGTCCATGCCGCGGGCATGGGCGCGCATCCAGTCGGTCAGGTCGCCGTCGGCCTGCCCGTACCAGAACCGGTCTTCCGCCAGCCGCACGAGAATGCCGTCGAGCATCATGCCGCCGTCGTCATAGCAGGCGATCTGGTAGCTGCAGCGGTCGACCCGCGTCTTGCCCACGTCGCGGGTGAAGACGAGGTTGAGCAGGCGCACCGCGTCGGGGCCGGCGATCTCGATCGGCAGCTCGGCGGTGTGCCGCAGGATCGCGTTGCGGCGCAGGCGCCAATACGCCTCGTCGGCCGGCACCGCGCCCATCGACATCGCCGTGAGCCGCCGGTTGTAGAGCGTGTAGCGCGGATCGAAGGGCAACTCCTGCCGCGCGAGCGGATGCGCCCGCATGGTGTTGCCGAACTCGCCGGGCCGGTCGCCCCCGTCGCCCATCGGCAGGACGGCGAAGCTCAGGTCGCGCTCGAGAATCGTCATCGTCATTCCGCGTCTCCTCCCACGGTCGGCGCCCCCCCGCGCCATGACGTCTCCAGGCGTCCCCCCGCCCATCCAGGCCTGCGTCGCGGCCGCGTTCCGGTCGTCCATCCGTCGCCGCCCCAAGGGGCGCAGGCGGCCCTGACCGCAGGCACGAAGCTAGCGCCCGGCGTCGCGCACGCAGGCTCATGCACGACGACGTGGGGTGTCATTGCGACATTGAAAGCGGCACGCCGATCACGATTTCAGCGCCGAGAGAACGCGTCCCCTCCGGACGCACGCGAGACGGGCCCGCGCCGGCAGAGACGGCGCCCGCGGAGGCGGCCGGCGCAACCGCCGAGGCACCGGCCTTTGCCGAGGGACTCGACGACCCCGCGATCCCGCTGGACGACCTGCGCCTGCGCCTGCGCCTCGTGCCGCTGACGGTCGACGAACTGACCGCGCTGGCGGAGGCGTGGCGCGCCAATGCCCGCGACGCAACGCTTGCCGTGGTCGAGCAGAGCCTCGCCGTGCGCGCCGCCGACGGCGCGGCGAGCGAGGCCGATGTGGAGCGCCGCACCGCGCTCATGGAGGCGCGCGGCGCCATTTTCGAGCGCTAGGCCGCCGTGGTGTCGAGCCTCGAGGCCAAGGGCGGTGACGCCGCGCTAATCGCTTCGCTTCGCATCTACCGATCAGCAATTGCGCTCGAGGAGACGGCCACCCTCGAGCGCGAAGAGATCGTGTCGAACGTGCTCAACTGGCTCGTCTCGCCCGAGGGCGGGATCCAGCTCGCC
>OFET01000981.1_pt1 | contig 10534 bp, 8 predicted proteins | sample 1521211 | NCBI WGS metagenome assembly OFET01 (sample SAMN03766358, study PRJEB24113) | microbial mat metagenome | isolation source: enrichment culture HLUCC-A from microbial mat sample contains cyanobacterium...
GTTGTGGGCAATCGCTTCAAGGTGGTTCAGCCGGAAGAAATACTGGAGTTCTACCGGGACCTGACGGAAGTTTCTGGCTTTGAGCTGGAAACCGCCGGTGTTCTGAAAGGCGGCCGGAAAATGTGGGCACTGGCTCGCACCGGCCAATCCGGCGTGTTGAAGGGTGATGACCAAACCAACGCCTACGTCCTGTTGGCTACGGCCTGTGATGGCACCATGGCCACGACGGCCCAATTCACCAGCATTCGGGTGGTGTGTAACAACACCCTGGCTGTGGCCTTAAAGGATTCCACGGCCAATGCAGTAAAGGTGAAGCACAACACGGCCTTCGATGCAGACCTGGTGAAGAAGCAGCTCGGTATTTCTGTCTCCGCCTGGGACGACTTCATGTATCGCCTGAAAACACTGAGCGAGCGGAAGGTGAAAACCACCGAGGCCCGGAATTACTTCCTGAAGGTGTTCACCGATGATTCCGGTACCGGCGTTGGCAAAACCAACGAACGGTCCATGGCCAAGGCTCTGTCCTTGTACGAAGGGGAGGGCATAGGCGCCACACTGGCATCGTCGGACGGCACTGCTTATGGATTGCTGAATGCGGTCACCGAGTTCATTGATCATCAACGCCGCGCCAAAACCGTGGATCACCGGCTCGATTCCGCCTGGTTCGGTAATGGCGCTTCCATCAAAAATCGCGCACTCGAACAGGCCATGTCACTTGTGGCCTGACTTCCATCCCCAAACCCTAAAACCGCCATAAAGCCCACCGGAGCCTCGCGCTCTGGTGGGCTTTTTATGTCTGGAGGAAAACACCATGGGCATGAGCGCAAACGTACTCCCCAAGCAACGGCCAGCACTGCGACTGGTTTCAACCAAAGGCCTCAGCCGTGATGAATGGCTGAAGGTCCGTAAACAAGGCATTGGCAGTAGTGATGCTGCGGCAGCGGTGGGCATGAACCCATACCAGTCTCAACTGGAGCTCTGGATGGTCAAAACCGGTCGAGATGCCGGCATGCCAAAACCGGACTCGGATGATCCGGAGTCACCGGTCTACTGGGGGCATATCCTGGAACCCATTGTGGCTGAGCAGTACAGCCGACAAACCGGCCGTAAGGTCCGGCGAGTGAATGCGGTGCTGCAGCACCCTGATCCGGACAAGCACTGGATGTTGGCCAACCTGGATTATTCCGTGGTGGCTGATGACGAAGTGCAAGTCCTGGAATGCAAAACCGCTGGTGAGTTTGGGGCGCGTCTTTGGAAAGACGGTGTGCCGGACTACATTCAGTGCCAGGTACAGCACCAGTTGGCGGTCACGGGCAAGCAGGCGGCGGATGTCTGTGTGTTGTTGTGTGGCCAGTCACTGAAGATCTTTCGAGTCGAGCGAAACGAAGAGCTGATCGAAGCGCTGATCACACTGGAACGCCAGTTCTGGGATTACGTGGAAACGGATACGCCACCCCCGGTGGATGGTTCCGCTTCGGCGGAGCGTGCGCTGCGCCATCTATACCCCGAAGACCAAGGCGAGACCCTGGACTTCAGCGAGAGCAAGGAGCTTTCCGATGCTTTCAGCGAGCTGCTGGCGATTCGCTCTGAAATGGAAGCACTCAAGTCCACGGAATCCCATCTGAAGCAGCGCATTCAAAGCCACATGGGCGAGGCCTCCAAGGCCACGTTCCCGGGTGGCAGCGTGAGCTGGAAACGGAGCAAGGATTCCGTAGGCCTCAACACCAAACAGCTACTGAAAGACCAGCCCCAGTTGCTGGAGCAGTACCCCCTTACCAAGCCGGGCAGTCGCCGGTTTCTGATCCATGCCTAATGTCCCCTTGGCCACGCGGGTGTAACGAGTGCCCCGTGGCCCTTTTTCAGGAGAAGCATCATGATTAAAGGGTTAGCCATCACGCCTCCCGTGTTGGGGCGCATCAGTATTGGTCGGGTCGTTGAGAAGAACGGCATCCGGCTGCCGCAAAAAGACAATCAATTCACCATCACCTCCCAGATCCAGGAAAAGGATGGCTGGGTACTGCACCCCCTTGATGAAGAGCTGAGGAAGGACGCGCCCAACAACAAGCTGCGAACCATTCCGGTGCGCATGTTGTTCAACGAGGCGGATCTCAACCTTCGAGCTGAATACACCATGTTCGACCGGAAAAGCGGTCGGCCCATGTGTGTGGGTAACGGCGATACCTGCAAGCGCCTGACGCAATCAGGCGTCCAGTCGTTGCCGTGCCCTGGGCCAACTCTCTGCGAGTTCGGCAAAGGTGGCTTGTGCAAGCCCTATGGGCGCCTGAACGTGAAGATTGGTAATGACGATGATCTCGGCACTTTTATCTTTCGCACGACTGGTTACAACAGTATCCGAACGCTTGCGGCCCGGCTGAGCTACTACCAGGCAGTGTCCGGCGGCTTGCTGGCTTACATGCCGCTGGAGCTGAAGCTACGGGGCAAAAGCACGACACAGAGCCGCCGAACGCCCATTTTCTATGTGGATTTGGTAATCAAGGAAGGGCTGTCATTGCAGGAAGCGGTGGCGAAAGCGAAGGAAACAGCCAAAAAGGTGGCAGAGGAGGGCATTGACCAGGCCGCGCTAGATACGGCGGCGGCCAAGGGATTTGGGAATGCGTTGTTTGAGTATGATGACGATGAGATGAGTCAGCTGGTGGAAGAGTTTTTTCCGGCTAATACAGCGGAGGGCGCGCCGGATACTTCCACGGTATTGTCAAAACTGAGGAAAGATCTAGACGTAAATCGGTCGGCTTCAGGATAGAGGTAGACGAGTGACCCGTGTGGGTCACTCGTCTATGTCGGTTTATTTTTTGCAAAGAGTCTGCCCGAAAGCAAATATTTGCAGGGAAAACTGGGCATGACCGGCGTCCTTCATGCTCAGGGAGGAACCAGAGTCGCCATGTTCACGTGCATTGCCTGATTCCTGATGGTGTGCGCAACGAAGTGATGCGGAACGATTGGGTGGTTTACGCCCGACACTTGCCTGAACCAGGCAGAGATAGTGGTGGGTTACCAGGCCCGTTACACCCATCGCATTGCCATCAGCAAAAGTCGTTTGGTGTCGCTGGACGGTGACCGGATCAAGCTCAGATGCAAGGATTACTTGGAGGGCCGGCGTCATAAGACCTTGCACTTTGAAGGCGCGGAATTTATTCCCCGGATTAAAGTCTGAAGGCTAGTGACGGGGTACTCGCTGTTACTGGTGGTTTCCAGCGTTACAGTTCCGGAGGAGCTAGGTTTCGACTCGGGTTGTGACTGGAAATGACAGAATTAGCGAGGTAGCCTGACCCAAACCATCCAGGGAAGAGGCATTTTATGGTGAACATCAGGACGAAACGCACTTCTCCAGCTCGGATTGCCGTCCCAGCATCCGTCCAAAAATTACTTTATCCTTATACGTTGTCCGCTGGCTCCGGCGGCGGCTTAGTTCAACATACATCAAAGGTCATGCTGCGCACGATCATTAAATGCTTCAGTGTTATGTTCTAAGGGGAGGCTTTGAAAGTGTCATGGAACACCTTTCTCGAGGGGGTGGATCTTGAAACTGTCCCATTTTCCGATGATGTTCTGTCTTACCTGGACGCACGCAGTATCGATGTGGGAGACCCTCAGGTGGGAAGTGTGGACCTTTCCAAAGTTGTGGGAACAACCCATCGCGATTATTGTGGCAAGACTTGGGGGCAGTTGAAGCCAGTCCCTGGAACTTCTGAGGCTGACTTTATAAGCAATAGGGATGTCGCATTTCAGGGGCTCAAGAGGGCTGTTGGAAATATTCAGTCTTTAGAGAGAAATCCTGATTACTATGTCAGTGACGAAGAAAAAGACCACTGGTCTTTCTACCAGGTCGGCGATGAGTACTACATTTCGTCTGGAAATAACCGCACAGTCATTGGTCGTCTATTCCTGCATCTAAATGGGCGCAAGGAGATTGTTCACGGGGTAGTAGTTACGCCCGCTGAATTAAAAAAAGAGTCCGAGGTCGAACCAGAACACCTTAGTTTAATTTCTCGACTAATAGCATGGTTCAGAATATAACCAAAGGCTGTTGTCGGTCGCACCTGTGCTGCGCTCCGGCCTGCCACAAAGCCAAGCGTCGGCGCATCAGTCGCGCAGCTATGTAGGTGATCCCTGCGGTAGCCCCCACAAACCACAATTTAAAGAGCTAGAGATGAAGGCCGAACCGGCAAACCTGCGGGTACAGCAAGTGAACTGCTTCTACAATTATGCAATTGGCCTTGATGTCACTCAGGTGGATCTTCTTAAAACGGCTAAAGCACTTCTAGAGGCTGGCATAGTAAGGACCGCTTGTTTCTCGGACTTGAAGGCGATTTACCTTGACGAATATGGTGAGATCCAGCTCGAGTGGCTTCGTCCGCAGGGTCGTCGTTGGGATAATAGTTGGACCGTGCGGTTTAGTGATTCTTTGCCGCAATATACCGCTGAGGACCTTATTTTTTGCCTGGAGTTGGCGTTCCACGAACGCCGCATAGAAGGCGACGAAGCGGGGCAAGTGGCTCCGCATTTTCGAGCGGCGCTCCCTCCAGTAGTACTAGAGAATGACGACCTGACTTTGCCAGTCTACCCATGGTTGAAGCTTCATGCTGACGGCCTAATGTGTATTTGCTTTCAACTAGATACGACGTGGGACGAACTGCACGAAGAGGATTTCATCAGCGATGTCGTCAACCTGTTCCAGCGCTACTTTAAATCTGTTTGGGTAGAAGCAGCACTTCAAAGACTAGATGGTGAGCAGATTTTGCCTGACGCATTCGACAGTGAAATTTCCATCGGAGGTCAACGTGTCGTTGACCGAAAAACCCGTAGGCTCGTCAAGAAGATGCGACAGACAGCAAGAAATGCACTCGACAACTCCCTGAAAAAGGAAGGGCGAAGTTTTGATTTACATGGGGGACCGTGGCTTCTGCATCAAATTGCGGGATCGGAGGATCAAGTGGAGTGGGAAGGAACGATTGATCTTTGCAGGTCCATCTATGCAAATGCTCTAGCGTCACAAGTAGTGCCAACAAATTACAGAAAGAATGGCAGAGTAGCAGGTGTTCAATTGTGGCAAGGCCGGCCCTCGATTTCCCTAATGCGATTCTCCGGCCAGCCTGACTCCAAGGACCAGTTATTGAATATGTACGGCCAATCGATGTCCCGTATCCTCATGCGCTCCGCAGGGATGAACGATACCCCGCAGCTCCCTCCTGATCTTCGTCCATTCAATGACTATTGCTTACACGGCAACCGATCAATTTTGCTCTGGACGTGGCTGCGGCCATCCGGTGTCTCTGATAATGCTTGGGATAATCCCAACATAAGGGCTCATCTCTTAGAGAATCAGGCTAGGGCGGAACACTTTGAGTACCACAACATTCGCATTGCGCGTGCATGTGCCATAGCAGAAAGCCCCCGATCAGATGAACATCTCGTGTACGCATATGAAACTTTAGCCAACGCTGATTCTGTAATTCACAAGTCAAGCCAAGCGGGTGAGATTACTGATGCGCTTGAATATTTAATCACGGCTGCCGGGACAGCAGGGCTCATCGCATCAGGCAAAGAGCAGGCTAGATGGTACTTGGATGAGCGACGTTATAGCGCGGAAAAGCGACGGTCTCGAATGGACCGATGGCTGACTGCGGTCTTTGGTATAGTGGGAGCAGCCGGACTGGCCGACCTAGTCTTTAGGCCGCTCCTGCAAGCGACGTATCCTGGATTGGTTGATTGGTTGACTGGGCTAGCTGCATTCTCGGCTGCATCATTTTTGATTGTGATTTTGGCAATGTCTATATCGGGCTTTAACAAGATGTGGGCAGAGTGATTTTCAGCCTTAAAAATCACGCCTTAACAATCGGTTGTACGGTGGTTTATACGCCACTTTGCGTCTCCAAACCGTTGCATGCCGGGCGCTATAGGCTGATCCAATTTGAGGGCTAAGTAATGCCGATTTCAGTAACGTTTGACTCAAATACCTGGGAAATAGTTGTAGATGAAGAAAAGAGGAATGAGTCTGACCAGATTTATCAGAGAATCTACGAGCTAATTCGCACAGGTGAGATTTCGCCCTTCTTCTTCGAGGGGCTTGCCACAATGGAAACCGTTAGGAAGAGAGACAGAAAATCCCACATGGCCGAATACAAGGCAGGCTTCGAAATGTCGGTAGATGGGAAAATCTATACAAAATCCACTGGTTCTGGTGCCCCAGAGATTTCTGATTATTTAAAAAAGATGATTCCTAAAGCATTGGAGCTAGGATTTAGATTTACTCACCTTCCTAGAATAGGCGCTCCCATGCTGAAAATTCCTGACAAATACTGGGCGCCAGATGAAAAGTACTGCATGGGAGAAAGGCAGACGCGATCATTCGAGTGCGCGGGCTTCATTGAGTCATTGGGTTCCGGTAAAGCAGCACTCCTGAACGAACTCGAGGCAGGACATGGCGGGGTTGTGCAGAGAACTTTATTCGATCAAGCAGTTACGAAGAAGAAATACGCTAAACTCTTTGCCGAGTGGGTCGATGGGGATGCACTGGCTGTAAGCTATGGCTATGGAATCGACTATTTCTGTACTAACGATACGGGTTCTGGAGCTGGAAGCTTTTCCATTTTCTATCCAAAAAATTTGGCGCAACTAGAAGCGAAGTACCCTGTGAGTGTCGTCTCTCCAGCAGAGCTTGTTGGTACAGTCCAAGCAGGTTGTTCATAAAATGCCAGGCATGGCGACGGCTACGGCATGCAGCTGTCTGCACTCCATGCCGTAGCCGCGCGTGTTGAGCGTCGTTAAACGAGAGGGAAATGCACCAGTACGTAAAAGATACCGAGTTTGCGGTGGCGAATCTATTGAAACTTGCCATTGATGAAGAGCAACGATTATCAGGACTAAAAAAAACACTCACGACGTTGGAGGCCAAAGAAACAGCCTACAAGTGGGATTTCGAAACTAGTGATATGAATGACGATTTCTCCGATGCTTACGTTATGGCGGCTTTTCATCGTATGGCCGAAGCGCGCCAAGCTGCGAAAGAGATAGAGCGCAAAGCTGCTGAAATTCAAGCGGCTGTTGGCGCTCATCAACACGCCACTCAGGCAATTGCTGGAGGAGTATTGCAAATCGCAAAGCAGGGCATCTCATTGGTGTTTGGTAAGAAAGGTCACGCGCCAATGGGTAGGCAAATTGGAGTTCTACCAATTAGAGATATTATTTGGGAAGGTAGGAACCAAGCCCTCCATTATGAAGAAGCAAATTACAAGAAAGCGGTAAAGGAAGTCTTCAGTGCGCTTGAGCAAGACCATGGCGAACATTTTTCCCTTGAATCTCACGGTCACCAAAGCCGAGCCAAGCAAGTACTTTATGTGCTTGGCTGGTTTAGTTTTGACGATTATGCGCGTGACATGAATGAGCTCTTGTCATAGCGTTTTTTAGACGCCAGGCGTCGTAGTACGCTTAACCAGTGGGCGAAGTCCAACGGTACTTTGCTGCGTTCCGTTGCCGCGCCGTTACCACAGTGAATCGGCCAACCACTCTGTTTGCATCCGTAAGTCGTTAAAAGTAGGAAAATATTTATGTCTGACTTTCATAGTCAAATAGGAAGGGGCATACGCATTCAATCAATACCCTCCACCCCAATTCCATTCTTAGCCAACCATCCCTTCCTCCGCTCATAATCCGGCAGAACCCGCTCCACCCGCTTCCAGAACTGCGGCGTATGGTGCGGCTCATGCAGGTGTGTGAGCTCATGCACCACCACATACTCCACAATTTCTCGCGGTAGCAGAATCGTCTTCCAGTTGAAGTAAAGACGGTTTCCCCGGCCGCAAGAGCCCCAGCGGTAACCCAGGTCCTGGATTTTTACGCCGGCGGGTTCAACGCCCATGCGTGCGGCGAGCGCCTGAACCTTGTCGTTCAAGTAGATCTGCGCTTTGGTGCTGTACCAGTGAATAAAGTGCTGTTTTGCTTCAGGCTGCAAGTCACGGCGTAGGCAGAATCGGCCTGCTACCAACTTGAGGGGAGTTTGCTGGTCATCAACGAGCTTCAGCCGGTAACTCCGGCCCAGGTAAAGAAAGCCCTCTCCATTCACGTATTCTTTTCGCGGCTGCGGCTTTTGCAGCTCGGCCTTCTCGGCCAGCTTCTGGTAGACCCAAAATTTTTTCTCTCGAACGAAGTCCTTGAGCAACTGATCTTCGACGCCTTTGGGAGCAGCAATCACCAGGTCGCCCTCGCGATCCACTATGATTTCCAAGGTTTTTCGCCGTTTGCTACGGCGCACCTCGAGAGTCAGATCGTCTACCTGCAATTCCATCACGCGTTTACCAGTTTGCTGTGATTGGCTTTGGCCAGATCAATCAGTTTGTCGAGCAACCTATCCAGCTGATCCATGGGGAAGAGGTCGAGCTCGAACAGTTCTTCGAACAATCTGCCCCTCAAGCGTTCCTGGTCCGGCAGATGAGCGGGTTTCCAGAAGTCCGGGATGCGCAGTTCTTCCTGGATAATTTGAACGGTGGATGCGGTGGCTTGTTCCAGGCTCTCCTGCTCATCTGCTGCTGGAGACGTATCGGTTCCGTACTTCACTTCGGTCATCACCCTCAAAAAGGGCAGGTGATTGGAGGGAAGGGCAGACGTCGGTTCACCGTCCGTTGCTTCATCGTCCTTCAGTTGCTTCACCAAACTCGATAGTGCATCCACCTGTTCCTGCCAGAGCCCATCCAGCTGGTCCAGAATCTCTTTCAGGCGTTCGCTCAGCTTGGTGTATTTCACCGGGTCTTCGTCCAGGTGCTTACGCACGTGGGAGCGCACGGCATGCTCCATTTCGGATGCCTTGGCGCGATCGCTGACTTGCCGGTTTATGTGCTGATCGAAATCGGTGTCCGTTAATTGCACCGGCGGAATCTTCGGGTTAATGCCCAGAGAAATCATGTAATCGTCGATCAGCTTACGGACTTTGTTGCCCACGTCTTTGCCGAGTTCTGGGCTGTCCTTGTAGCGGTTCCTGGCCAGAGCATGGATGTAGGCCAGCTGTTTGGCATCGTTCACAAATTCCAGCGCTTCGGGGCGGGGCAGTACATCGTCCAGCGTCCGGTTGAATTCCTTCAGCTTAACGATGAACTCCGCGCGCAGCCGCTCGTCTCCCAAGGCTGTAACTGCCTCTTCTGCATCCTCCAGGCTATCGACTCCCTGTTTCCTCAGCACATCGACTACACGGAGGTGGCGGTCACGTAACATCGGGATTTCGTCTTTCAGGCTTTGCAGTGCGCCTTCGACATCCTCATCACTGTAGGCGGCAAGAGCCTCTTTCAGGTGATTGGCAACGCCATAGTAGTCCACCACAATCCCGCAACGTTTACCGAAGCCGGTGCGGTTTACCCTGGCAACTGCTTGCAGCAATTCGGCCTCACGGATAGGGCGGTCCAGATACATCACGCCTGCGATGGGTGCGTCGAAGCCCGTTAGCAGCATGGATTTGACGATCAGGAAACTGAGCGGGTCCGACTTTTCCGGGTCTTTGTGAAACAGCGGCTTTTTGAACCGTTTGATGTTTTGTTCAATCTCACCACGGTCACTCCATTGCGCCCAGCCGCTGTCATCGTTGTTGCTGCTACTGAATACCACGGCAAAATCCAGTTTCTGCAACAGGTCACGGTATTGCCAGGCTTTGATAGCCGCCTGGACTCGCGGTGGTCGAGTAATTACGTCGGTTTCAGCGATATTCTTGTCTTCAGCCGGCAGCGCCATGGCTTCTTCAAGCAGCTTAGACCGAGCCTGTTTGAGTGCTTCCAAGTACCGGATTGCGGCGCGACGACTATAGGCGACCAGCTGAGCCTTGAATCCGTTTGGAAGAATATTGGTTACGTAGTGGCGGAGAATGTCGGCGGCCTTCTCTTCGATGAGCAGGGGCGCTTCAAAGATCTGGCCCTTGGTCGCGTATTTCTTCTTGATCAGCTCCAATTCATCCTTGGTTCGCTCTTTGAACAGATCCTCGAACAGGTCATCGAGGTTGGCGCCTTCCTTGACGGCACCTTCTGCAGTTCGGCCTTCATAGAGGATGGGGACCGTGGCGCCATCTTCTTCTGCTTCCTTGATGGTGTAACGATCAATGTACTCGCCGAAAATCTCGCTGGTTTGTTTCTTCTTGCCCATGATGATGGGCGTACCCGTGAACCCGATTCGGGCTGCATTGGGCACAGCCTGCAAAAGGTTGGCGTGGAGGTCGCCTGCCTGGGTCCGATGAGCCTCATCGATCATCACCAGGATGTCCGGGCTGTCGTTGAGCAGCCCCAGTGGTTTTGATGGAACAGGTTTTAACGGTGTGCTGTCAGTTTCTTCCGCCGCGTCTCGGCGGTTGAGCTCGAGCCCACGTTCCTCTTTTGGAGGCGGGTAGGCGGCGGATACGCTCTCGTGCTCACGGTATTTCTGGATGGTTGCGAAAACGAGCCCTGGCCCGGGTTGCTCCAGCAGGGATTTGAGCTTGCCGGTGTTGTTGGCGACCCTGACCGTTTCGCCGGTCAGGGTGGCAGTGCCAGACAACTGATCCTGG
>OFET01000983.1_pt1 | contig 10518 bp, 15 predicted proteins | sample 1521211 | NCBI WGS metagenome assembly OFET01 (sample SAMN03766358, study PRJEB24113) | microbial mat metagenome | isolation source: enrichment culture HLUCC-A from microbial mat sample contains cyanobacterium...
AATCTGGGCTTCATGTAGTGGAGAACGTCCGATCCCGGTCCCGTCCCCTCCGCCAATTAATCTATAATTATTGTTTAATATCAGGCAGTTAAGGCGATATTTCGCAAAGTGCTGCGCATCCTACCCGCCAACAAGAAAGGCGCGGGATTCAATCTTGCTCTGGATGCAGTCATGTGCTTAGCCTCGTTTTTGTGGTCGTTCCTCGGGAAAGGAAACATTAATGCGGAAAGCTGGCGGGATTATTGCACTTATCGCAGGCGTTTTCGGCGTTCTAGCGGCTGGAATGACACTCTTTGTCGGCGGCGTTGGAGCAGGTTTCGAGGCAGAGGATGCCGACCTAGTAATAGGGTTGGGCTGGGGTGGCGTTCTATTCAGTTTTGCAACGATTGTCCTAGGTGCAATTTCTATCGGAGCAACTTCTAAGACGCCCGGAGTTCTGTTGATTATTTGCGCACTTTGCGGAGCGGTCCTTGGCGGAACCTTTGTAGCAGTTTTTATGGGGCTGGCGCTCGTCGGCGGTATCCTTGCTCTTTTCGGTGGAGAATCAGAACCACCCGAGCAATCGGCATATGAGGGGCGGTAAAATGCGGAATTTTATCTTTTTAGGTGCTTTGTTTCTTGCGCCAGCAGGTGCAAGCGCGGAGGAATTGCCGACAATTCAAGATGCGCTTGACCAGTTGGACGGAACCCAGATTCAAGCAACCGGATATATCGGACGCGATCCATCGATCGATTGGATTAGGTTTTATACACCCGACGGGTTAAGGCTTCGCGTTGAGCTTGCCGTAGACCGGGAAACGCTCGAAGCGGTTGAAGCCTGTGAGCATAATGGATGGGACGCAAAAGACGGTTGCAGCGTCAAAATCACTGGCGCAGTCAGGGTGAAGGATGATTACTTTCAACTCCTTGTTGATAGCGTTGCAGACTTAACACCTTTGGAATGAGGTTAGCGCCTCGGTTGGCTGCGTCATTCATTGCTCCAGCCCACCAGCTTCATTGCCGTGTCAGGATCAACGCCCGCCTCTTTCGCCTGCGCCAGCGCCTGCACAATCCCGGCCGCCGCGCGGGCACGTCCGCCCGCGTCATAGGCTTGCAGCGGCTGCATCACGTCCACCGCAACCGGCTGGCCCAGCTTTAGCGTTGCTTCCTCGGCCATGAGCGCCGCGACCGGCTGGAGCGTGTATGTCGCAAGGTGGCGCTGTGCTTCGCGCACAAGCGGCCCCGTGGTCGCGTTGTAGAGCAAGCCCGGCAGAACCCCGAACGCGCCGCAAATCGCATCTCGCGCCGCTGTGAGCGTTTCCCGCGTCATGGCCCGGCTCAGGTCCGGGGTTACGTCGCTCGGCCTCCAGTCCTGCGCCGGGGCAGGCCCGCCCGCCGCCGTCACCTGCACCGATTCCCGCAACAGCAGCTTGCCGCGCGCGCCCTTGAAGCCCCGCGCAAGTTTGGTCAGGTCGGTATCCTCGGTTTCGGGGAAAGGCACGATCTGCGAACCCAGCGGCATGTTTTCAAACGCCTCAGAAAGCGCCGTCTCGACCGCGTGCAACATTCCGGCCGTGAGCTGCGCCCGCTTGAGCGGTGCCACGCCCAGCCAAGGCGCGACCGGATCAGATCCGATACGGATATGCAGCACCTCGCCCGCCAAGGCGGTTTGCGTGCGCCCGCCGCCCGCTTCCGACACGCTCAGACGGTAGGCGCGCGGCTCGCCGTCGCGGGTGGACAAATCCCAGTCCGACGCGGGCACAAGCCTATCGTCGCGGATCAGGAACACCGCTTCGCCGCGCAGCGCCAGACTGCGCCCGGCCATCGCCAGCACGCGCCGCCCGATCAGGTCGGTTCCGTTGATCTCGGCCAGCGTCATCGCGCCTTCCCAAAGAGAAACGCATGTCTGCGCCGTCGCGGTCAGCTCGGCCAGCCCACGCCGCCCGCTGATATAGCTTTCCCGCGCCGACATGATTTCGGCCGTGAAGCCCGACGCGCTCGCCCGCGTTTCCGGTGCCTTGCGCTTGAATATGTCGAGAATACCCATTGTCAGGCCCTCCTAAACGTGCGCAGCAGATCGGCCGCGCCTGAGTTTTGCAGCGCCCGCGCGACATGCGCCGGGCTGCGTTGTGTCGTTTCTTCCACGTCGCCCAGCTTGTAGCTGTAGCTTGATGCGCCCGCCGGGTTGCCATCCTCGGCCAGATACTCGGCCAAGCGCCTGTAAGCCTCGGAGACGGGCGCAGGCACGTCGCCGCCGCCCACGTCCGCCGTGATCCTGTAAGGCCCTTCACCGTTCAGCAGGACGCCGCCTAGCGGCCCGTCCGACAGGCTCGCCGTGATCCATGCCACGCCGTCCCAGACCTCGCGCGCCGTGATCGTGGCGGGTTGCAGATCGGGCTTGAACTCGCCCGGCCCTTCCACCGTCCAGACCACCTCGCGCGTTGTGAAGCGGTGCGCCGTGTGCGCCTCGATCCGCGCCCAGAGCGCCGCCGCGTCCAGCATCATCGCCTCCGTTGAAAGCCCGGACGGAATCGCGGGATAGGACGCGGGCACGGCCTCGTCGCGTTGCAAAATCTCCATCATGCCCTCCAGCGATTGAGCGCCCGGCGCAGCCCGTCATCGGGTGCCGCCTCGGTCGCATTCCAATTCCGCGCCTCGATCTGCGCGCCGCCATATGCGGGCCGCGTGACCGCGCTCAGCTCGAACAGGTCCGCCGCCGTGATCGTGCGCCGCACCACGCCCGACCGGGCTTCGATCCGCTCGCCATCGGGCGAGACGCGAAAGCCGGGCGATAGGCCCCGGATCAGCCCCGCGTCATGCGCCGCCAGAAAGTCGCGCGCCCATGTCGTTTCGGGTGAGATTGTCGCCTCGAAGCTCAGAGCGTCGTCATTGTCGCGCAGCTCCAGCGTGCCCGCCGCGCGGCTGGCAAGCGGTTTCTCGAAGTCGTGCCCGCTCAGCAGGTGAACATCCTCGCCAGCCTCCAGCCGGGCCGCGAAGGCGCGGGAAGCGATAACCTCCACACGCCCCCGGCCCAGCTCGGCAGGCGAACCGTAGGGGAACGCGCCCGCAATGCGAACGCGCCCCCCGTCAAGGCGGCGCAGCTCCAGCGCGCCGCCTGCTACACCGCCCCAGAGCATCACTGGATGCCCGTCAGAACTTCAAGCTGCGCGGCCCGCGCAACCGTGATGTCCATCGTCGCAAGCGCCGTGAGGCGCAGGCCACCGGACGCCGCGTCGGTGTAGGGGTCGCGGATCAGATCGACCGCGCCCCACGTCGCCACGAAGAAAGGCGAGACGCCCCCCGCGTTCGTGGTCAACAGCGCATTGGACGCCGCCGGGTCGCCGGTCGGTGCCGCCAGAGCGTTCGGAGACATGGCGACATTGCCCGCCGGAATGTTGCGGGTCAGCCGGTCCCATTCCGTCACGCCGGTGCCGGTGTCGATATAGGTGCCGTCCATCGCGTCCCAGACCTCGGGCCGGATCAGCAGGCGCACCGCATCCGGGCTGCCCGCCGCGTTCGCCGTCATGAACCGCACCACCGCCGACCGGAACGCCGACCATGCCGCCGCCGCGTCAACGGCCGTTTCCGTGATCCCGTAGGTCGAAGCGCCTGCAATGACGCCCAGAGGCTCGCCGCTCGAGCCCGCGCCCAGGAACGCCGCCCGGTCCATTTCCTGCGCAATCGCGCCGTTCATGTCGCGGCGCACCGCTTGCTCCAGAGCCGCGCCCGACTGTTTCAGGGTCTTGCGCGTGATGCGCATCTGGACGCCCAGCGTGTTGTCGGGTGCCAGCGGCTTGTCGGTCGTGGCGTAGGCACTCGGGCTTGCAACGTCGCCGGTTTCCGACGCCTGCCAGCCCACCGATGCGCCGGACGTGGCGACGGGATATTCCAGCTCGCCTTGCCCGATATTGACCATCTGCCCGCCCATGCGGCTTGCCACCGATTGCGGGAACAGCCGGTCGATGATCGGCCGGGTCTGCATCGGGTCCGGGGTGCCGCTTGCGACGGTTTCACCGGCCCGGCGCTCCAGCGCCTGCCACGGCACCGGGATGCCCTGATAGGCCCCTTGGCTGCGCAGCTCTTGCACGATCTCGGCCGTTTCGCCGTCGATCTGGTGCCCGTGGTCGAGCGCTGCCGCGACTTGGCGCAGCTCGAACCGGCCCAGCATTTCGGACCATTCCCGGCCGTCGCGGGTTTCCAGCTCGCCCCCGGCTTCGCGGCGCTCTTCATCCTCGGACACAAGCGCCGCGCGATAGCGGGTCTCGGCCGTGCGATATTCCTTGTCGAGCGATTCCATGCTGCGCACTTCATCCTCGGTCGGTTCCGGCTTGGCTGCCAGCGTTGCCAGCTCTTGCCGGATTTCGGAGCGGCGAAGCTCCAGTTTCTTCGATTCAAGCATTTTGATCTCCTGTGCTCGAAAGGTTGCCCTGCATGGTCAGCAGGTCGCGCCATTGCTGGCGCTCGGGACTGAGAACGGGACGCCCGCACTCAATTCGGGTCTTGCGCGTGTGACAGGACGCGCAGAGCGTTTGCAGATTGGTCAGGTCGAAGGCGCGTTCCGGCGCGGTGCGCACCGCCTCGATATGGTCGATCTCCAGCCGGTGCCGCCCGCCGCACTGGACGCAGGCCCAGCCGTCGCGGCGCAGCGCCTCCAGCCGCAACGCCCGCCAACGCGGGCCGCGCGTGATATGCCTGCTATACCGCCGGGTCACGTCGCACCTGCATGTCGTAGTAATGAGCCGTGCCCGCCGTCCCGACAGGCGAGACGCGCACCACGCGATAATCCTCGCCCTCAGCCGCCACGCGGTCGTCAACCTGCGGTGTCACCGCCACGTCCACCGCCATGAACAGGCGCAGGTCGCCCACCTCGAACAGCCCGCCCGCGATTGCGGCCAGCTCTTCGCCGTAGCGCGCCGTTGCGGCCGTCGCGGGATAGTCTGTCACCGTGCCCGGCAACGTGCCGCCGAAACCGTCAGGTTCGCCCGGTGTCTCGCGTTTCAATGTCACCGCGCGCCCCTGCGCCGCGATGATCCGGCTTGCTCTTGCGGTCAGGTCCATGCGATCCGCCCTCCTTTGCTTTTCGGTGCGCCGATCATTCGGACGCCCTGCGCCACGGCCAGAACCGTGGCCGCCGCCGCGTCGATCCGGCCGGTCGAGCGGCCCTTTGCCAGTTTGTGATTGCCTGCCGGGTCAACGATTGTGATTGCGTCCGCGAAGGCGGAACGCAGTAGCAGCGACGGCAGGGTGCGCACCTTGCCCTCGAACAGCGCCCGCCGGAACCGCTCCACATCCTCGGAGCCGTCGCGCCAGCCCATGCCGCGCCAGACGCAAGGCACGCGCTCCAGCCCGGCCCCGCGCAGCGCCTCGACAAACTCCGCATGGCGGAAACGGTCGCCCACGATTGCGGCCGGTGCCTGCCCGTCCAGCAGCGCCACCACGTCCGCAAGGAAGCGGTCAACGGGCACGGTCGTGTCGCCCATTGTCACCAGCTCGCCCCGGTCGCTCATTTCGACATAGCGGCCCGACACGCCGTCCGCCGCGCCACGATCCGCAAGGCCGGGTTTCGTCGGGAAGGCTGCCACGCATTCAAGCCGCGCCGTCTCAGGCCAGAACAGCGCCGCCGCCGACATGCTGCGCGAACCGCCCAGATCAATGCCCAGAACGACAGGCCCGGCCCGTTCGGGCAGAGCATCGGGCGCGATCTCGGCCGCAAGCCATTCGTCGGTTGTCACCAGCACCGATCTATCGTCGGACGCGACACGCTCATTGCGGTTGAGATTGCGGAACGATGACAGCGCCGAACCGCCCCGCGCCATCGCCCGCCGCGCCTGCGCGACCAGCCATTCCGGGGTTGAGCCGATATTCTGCCGCGCGCCCGGATTGGCGATCAGCAGGCTTTCCAGATCGTCAGGCGGCAAGCCCGGCTCGGGCCGGTGTTCCTGCACATAGCTGCCGGGTGGCGGTTCATCCAGCCAGCGGGAAAAGGTGTTCGCATCATCCGGCGCACTGGTCGAGATAATCAGCGCCCGGCCGTCTCTTTTGCCCAGCCCCGACAGGATTGCGTTTTCGAGATTGTCGCCCTTTTCCTTTTCCCATGCGGCCCGTTCGTCAAGGATTGCCAGCGTCGGAGCGCCGCCCAGGATCGACTTGCCATCGGCTGCGATCACGCGCGCCAGCCCGCCGCCATTCTCGGCCGTCTCCACCTCCAGCTTGGAACCGCGCCGGATCGTGAATTGTTCCTGTTCTTCCTCGGGCAGCCCCTCGATGAACCCGACCAGAAAGCCAAAGGCGATCTTGGCTTGATCCCGGTTCCTCGCCGCGAAGATGATTTCCCGCTTGGGCTGCGGTGCGATCTCGCCCATCAGGTGCCCCAGCGACAGGCCCGACGAAAGCGCCGTTTTGGCGTTGCCGCGACCGATCGACAACAGCCCCACGGCCGTGCCCTTTGCGAAGGCCCCGCGCACAAAGTCCTTCTGATAGCTCGCCAGCTTCAAACGCTTCCCGGCCGTGCGCCCCTCGGGAACCGTGAGCCGCGACAGAAAGCGCAGTGCGGCCGATGCCTCTTTCGATGCCCTTGCCATCAGATCGCCCCCCGGAATTTTTTTCGGAGAGAGAACGGAACAGTTGGGCGGTCGGTTACAGTCCTGCACAGAAAGCCGGGCATTGGGACCAATCCGGGCGCACCTGCCAAGCGTTGCCCGCGTAGCGGATAGATGCCCGCCCTCACCGCCCTGTAGATGGTAGATAAGGATGTCACTGATTTGGTGACGGGCAGACAGGCGCAGCGGCGCGTTTCGTCACCGTTTTGGTGACGCCCTGTCACTGATTTGGTGACGGCCAACATTCAGGCGTCACCGTTTTGGTGACGTGCCGTCACCAATTTGATGACAGGGTTTTTCTTTCCGCGACGGCCTCGCGGGTTGTGCACGGTTGCCTTGTGCACCGGGTAGTCCGCGCCTTCCTTCCAGTCCTTGAACAGCTTGCGCCCGTCGCGCTTGTCACCGTGCGGCAATGCGATCTCGGTCAGCTCATAGGCCGGGCAGGTCGCTTGACCTTCGACGCCAAGGCGTGCGTGCTCGGTCACGACAAGGAAGCCCTTGGCCTGTAGATCGTGAAACGCCCGCGCCGCCGTGTTGATACCGACGCCCAGCCGGTCAGCCGCTTGCCGAACGCTCAGCCGTATCTTGCCGTTGTTGTTGTTCTGCGGCCCCCGCCATTCCAGCTTGAGCCAAGGATAGAGCGCCTGCGCGGTCGGACTCAGCGCCCGCCATGCTGGCGTTTCCATCGTGTTGCGCACCAGCTTTGTGAAATGCTCGGCGCGGGCTTCATTGCGCTTGTCTCGGCCCATCAGCGCACCTCCCGAACGAATTGCCGGATAAGGTCGCGCTCTTGGGCTTCGACGTATTTCAGGTGTTCCAGCTCGTGCGCAGGCAAATGCCGCTCGATTGCGTTTCGCACCATGTCGCGCAGCGTGTCGGGCGGGATTGCGTCCAGCTCGGCCGCATATGGATAAGGCCAGCGCCGATCTGCCGCCGACTTTGATTTCGCCGGGCGCGTCGGTAGACCCATATCCTCCACTTGGTCGAACGTCAGGCCCAGCGAATGAAACTCGACACTGACGCCATATTCCGCACCGAACCTTTCGACCTTCTCGCACAAGGATTGCTCAGCATCCTTGCCGGATCGGTCGAAGTCATAGAGCGCGTAGACCACCAGCGTTTTGCCGGTGCCGCGTAGAGCCTCGACGGCCTCGTGCGCGAAGGTCTCGGACGTGTAACCGCCGGTTGGCATGAGCGGCACATCATATTCCGCCGTCACCGGGTAGATGACACCGGCCAGCGCCGATTTCTCGATCCAGATTTCCACCTCTTCTGGAGCGTCGGACCACAACGCCTTGCGATAAAGCCGTGCGGTGCTTTGAAGCGCATCCTCGATCCCGTCGAAGGTGCGCGGCTTGCGCATGTAGCGGGTTGCATCGGCAATGACGCGATACGGCATTTTGCCTTCGCGTCGGAGTTTCAGAACCTGGGCTTGAACCTTGTTATAGCCGCTCTCCGATTTCTCGATCAGCCCGGCCACGCTTGCCGCGTAGAACTCTTGTCGAACCGTCACCGGCCCATGCCGTTCGGCATAGTCGATCAGGAACGCGGCGCGCTCGGCCATCTCCGCCTTGGTCGCCCTGTTACGTTTTATCGGGCTGGCCTGATAAACGCCGCCGCCGTCCATCAACGCGCCCCCGCAACAAAGCCGGTCAGGCCCTCGTCGGTGAGCTGCATCCGGGCTTGGTTGGCGTGACCGGGCGAGACGCAGAAGATGATTTCCTCCGGTTCGCCCGTCCGGTGAACGGAGAAAATCGCGCGCCCGTTCTGCATATGCTTGACGCGGAAATGCCCGGCGGGCTTGCGCGCCAGCAGATCGTCAATCGAAAAGCCCATCATGCCGCCACCTCAGCTTTGGCGGATTCCCAAGCCTCGATTTCGGACAGTTTCCAGCGGGTGCAGCCGGGCGACAGGCGAACCGGGCGCGGCATGTCGGTGCGTTCGCGCTGCCATCTCCACCATGTGTTGCGGGAAATGCCGTAGCGCGCGGCGCAATCGGTATCTCGGAGAAACGTCTCGGGCATTGTCGGCTCCTGTTGTTACAGGAACAGACAAATCAGAACGGGCGCACACTGGTAAAAGGCACTAAAATGCGCCGAGTTTTATTCCCTCAATTCGGCACGCTTCCTATAGAGCTTTTCAAAGTATCGGGCGCGGCTTTCTTCTTCCGCTCGCCCTTCGCGGGCGGCTGCATCGCGGGCGGCTTGCGGTATTGAAACGCCTTCGGCCACTGCAAAGCGCATAGCGTCCAGCGCGCCGACGACATTGCGCCAAGGTGGAGACACGCCCGGACGGCCTTTCGGCTTCTTTGCCTTCTCCAAACAAAGCAAAATGTGCCAGAACTCGCGCGGCGTCTTGTCGGCCAATTCGGCTTCCTCATAAAGGCGCTCAAACCGCTCACGTTGCCCTAGATCGGGACTCCGCAGGCCGTCCGAAAAATTACGCATTGGCTCAAACTCGCCATTGTCGATGCGTTGCGCCAATCTTTCATGCGCGGGATTAGGCGGCTCCAGATAAGCGGCAAGCCGGGCACGCTCGATTTCGTATGTGCCTGCAAGTTTCAGCCTTTCGATCTCGCGCAGCGCGGCGCGATCCGCCTCATGATACCGCCTCAACCATTCGTCGGACGAGTCGCGCTCATCCCAAACAATCGACTCCAAGTCGATCTCATCACAAGCCGCGATCCGGTATTCCGAGAATGTCAGCTTGTCGTTATAGCGCGGCTCATCATTCATCTTGCCGCCTCCATCTTCACCACCTTAGCCCCGGCCTCGCCTTTGAGGAACCGCGCCCATGCGGCCATCATCTGCCGCCGCTTTTCTATCATGTCGCCACGCCGATAGGCCCGCTCGACCGTGCTACCCACGTTGTGCGCCAGCGCGATCTCGGCCATATCGCGCTCGAACTCGGTGCGCTCCGCCGCCCAGTCGCGGAACGTGCTGCGCAGCCCGTGAGGCACGGCAGGACGGCCCGAACGCGGGTCGAGATACCCGCCGTCGCGTGCCTCGTTTATCCGCTTCATGCAGGCGCTCAGCGCCATGTCGGACAATGCGCCGCCGCGTGCGGCCGGGAACACGTAGTCGCTGCCCTTCATCCTTGGCAACGCCTTCAACAGCGCCACGGCCTCTTGCGTGAGCGGAACGCGATGTTCCTTGCCCGCCTTCATCCGCTCGGCCGGGATGATCCACACGCCCGCGTCCAAGTCGATCTCGGCCCATGTCGCGCCGCGAACCTCGCCGGATCGTGCCGCCGTGAGCGCGACGAACTCCAGCGCCCGCGTTGCCATGCCGTCGCGCTTGCGCAGATCGGTGAACCAGTCCGCCGCATCGGCCAGCGACAGCGCCGGGTTGTGTTTGACCTTCGCCACCTTGCCGGGCTTGGGCAGAACCGCGTCGAGATTGCCGCGCCACCGCGCCGGATTGTCGCCCGTCCGGTGCCCGCCCACGGTCGCCCAGCTTAGAACCGCCTCGATCCGCCCGCGCAGCCGGGATGCCGTCTCGGTCTTGGTTGTCCAGATCGGCTCCAGCACGCGCAGCACGTCCGACACGTCAATGTCCGACACGGCCATGTTGCCCAGCATCGGCATCGCGTAGGTGTCCAAGGTGCTGCGCCATTGCTTCTTGTGTTTCTCGTTTCGGAACTCGGCCGTTCGCGCCTCCAGCGTCTTTTCCATCGCCTGCGCGAAGGTGAGGCGGCGCTTTTCGGCCAGCGGGTCGATGCCCTGCCAGATCATATCCTTGACGCCGCGTGCCCGTTCGCGCGCCTGCGCCAGCGTCACGTCAGGATAAGAGCCAAGGCCGATCTGGCGGCGCTTGCCCTTGATCGTCACGCGCAACAGCCATGACCGCGCCCCGGTCGGTGTGACCTGCAATAGCAGCCCGTCAACCCGTATTATTCATCGAAATCGGGGAGGGCGGCTGGCGTGCCCGCGAAAGCTCTG
>OFET01000988.1_pt1 | contig 10466 bp, 9 predicted proteins | sample 1521211 | NCBI WGS metagenome assembly OFET01 (sample SAMN03766358, study PRJEB24113) | microbial mat metagenome | isolation source: enrichment culture HLUCC-A from microbial mat sample contains cyanobacterium...
CCGGCAGCAACCGTCTCGCCGCTTGCCAGCACCACGCCCTCTGCCGTCACCTCCGCCGCCGCGGCGCCCAGGCGGAGCGTCACGCCCTGCCGCGCGAGCGCGGCGGACAGGCGGGGGCCGGCGCCGCCGGGGGCGGGCAGGTCGGGCGCGGCCTCGATCACCGTGATCTGCGCATCGCAGCCGCGCGCGCGCAGCGCATGGGCCATCGCCATCGACAGTTCCAGCCCCGCGACCCCGCCGCCGATCACCGCCGCGCGCGGCGCAACCTTGCCCGCCGCGGCCGCGTCGAGGAAAGCCGCCCAGCGCCGCGCGAGCCCCTCAAGCGGCTTGGCGGGCACGGCGTGCTCGGCAAAGCCAGGCAGGTCCGGCATGGCAGAGGTGACGCCGATGTCGACGGAGGCGAGGTCGTAGCCGATGCGCCGCTCGCCCACCGTGATCTCCCGCCGGCCGGGGTCGAGCGCGCAGGCCATGCCCAGGATCAGCCGCGCGCCGGCGAAGCGCGCCAGCCGGACGAGGTCGATCTCCAGCGCCGCGCGCGGGTAGTGGCCGGCGACATGGCCGGGCAGCATTCCCGAATAGGGGGCGGTGGGGCCAGGGTTGATCAGCGTCAGCCGTACCGCGGGCAGGGGGGCCATGCCCCACCGGCGCAGCACCAGCGCATGGGTGTGGCCGCCGCCCACCAGAACGATGTCGTGGGTCGCCTCGGGCGTGGCGCGCATCATCGGACTCCCCGCGTCGTCATGTGCGGGGCTCTAGACCGAATTGCCTGGCGGGGAAAGCGGACCGCTCAGATCGGGCGGTTGTAGCGGATGAAGGGCGTCTTCACCCCGATCCGGTCGTAGAGCCGCCGCGCGGTGGCGTTGTGCTCCTGCGTGAGCCACCAGACGGCGGGCGCGCCGGCCGCGTCGGCCTCGGCATAGACCGTCTCGATCAGCGCGCGGCCAAGGCCGGTGCCGCGCGCCTGCGGGTCGACATAGAGATCCTGCAGGTAGCAGACGTTCTCGATCTTCCACATGTGGCGGTGAAAGAGGAAGTGCACGAGTCCGCGGGGCGCGCCGTCCACGGTCGCGATGCGCCCCCGGAACTCGCCCGGCGCCCCGGAGAGCAGGCGGGCGAAGGCAGTGGCATGGACCACCTCCGGCACCTCGGTTTCGTAGAAGGCGAGATAGGCGCGCCAGAGGCGGCGCCACTCCGCTTCGTCTGCGGGCTGCAGTGGGCGGATCTCGATCGCTGGCATGGGCAGGTCCCTCGGAAACTGCCTCTAGCGTCGCATGCGGCGTGACGGCGCGCAAACGATTGCCGCGGCCCGGGTTCAGCCGTCGCGCTGGCCGCGCGCCTCGATCTCGTTCAGGATGCGGATCAGGCGCTGCCGCATGTCGGGATCGACATGCCCGGTCATTCGGGCGTCATGCGCCTCGACCGCGGTGCGGGCGCGCGTGGCGAGCCGCGCGCCCTGCGGGCTGGGCGAGAGCGCATGGGCGCGACGGTCTTCGGCGGCAGGTTCGCGCAGGATCAGCCCGTCGCGTGCCAGGCTGTCGAGGATGGGCGCCAGGTTCGACCGCTCCATCGCCAGCGCGCGGGCCAGTTGCGAGGGGCGCACGCCGGGATTGTCCGCGATCGTCACCAGCACCGAAAACGGCACCATCCGCAGGCCGAAGGGCGCCAGCGTCGCGTTCACGTCCGCCTGGATCGCAGCCATGGCGCGACGCATGTGATATCCCGCGAAGACCCGAAGCCCCGCGTCGATGCCGCCCTCGGCAGGCGTGTCCGTGGCCGTGGGGCTGCGCGTGGCCATCGGCTCAGCGGAAGCGCGGCGCGCGCTTTTCGAGGAAGGCGGCAAGCCCTTCGTGCGCGTCCGGGCTGGTCTGCGTCACCGCGGCGCAGAGGCTTTCGGCGAAAAGCCCGTCCGCCTTCGACATGTCCTCGATCCGGGCGATGGCCTGGATCATGATGTAATTGGACAGCTGCGCGTTCTCGGCGATGGTGGCGGCCAAGTCGCGCGCGCGGGCCAGCGCCTGTCCCTGATCCACGACGTAGTGGGCAAGACCCAGCGCCAGCCCTTCCTCGGCGCCGTATTTCCGGCCTGTCAGCATCATCTCGATCATCCGGTCGGCGCCCAGGATGCGGCCCACCCGCACCGTCGCGCCGCCGCCCACGAAGATGCCGCGCCGCCCCTCGGGCAACTGGAAGATCACGTCCGGCTCGGCCACGCGGACATGGGTCGCGGTGGCAAGCTCCAGCCCGCCGCCGATCACCGCCCCGGTCATGGCCGAGACCACGGGCAGCCCGCCGAACTGGATCGTGTCGAGCGCCGCGTGCCACCCGCGGGAGTGATACATCGTGTGCTCCGCGTCGCGCTGCACGTGTTCCGACAGGTCGAGGCCCGCGCAATAGTGCCCGCCACGCCCGGTCAGGATCGCCACCCGCACGCCTGCCGGAGGGCGGCGGAAGAAATTCTCGATCTCTTCCAGCAGCGCGTCCGACATCGCGTTGCGCTTGTCGGGGCGGTTCATCGTCAGGGTGGCGACGGGTCCGTCGGTCTCGACGATCAGCAGCGGTTCGGACATTCAAGGCCTCGCGTGTCGCGGCAAAATGTTATGATACATAACCACCCCGGCGCAAGCATCCGCGCGCGAAAATCGCGCACGGATGCGCGTCACTCGGGTATCAGGAAGAGCGTGATCGCCGGGAACATCACCAGGATCGCCACGCGGACAATGTCGGATCCGACGAAGTAGAGCACCGCGCGATAGGTCGCCGACATCGGCGTATCGCGGTCCATGTTGTTGATGATGAACAGGTTCATCCCCACCGGCGGCGTGATCAGCCCGACCTCGACCACGATCAGCACCAGGATGCCGAACCAGATCGCCACATGCTCCGGCGACATCCCGAAGTCGAGCGCCGAGATCACCGGGAAGAAGATCGGCACCGTCAGCAGGATCATCGACAGCGAGTCCATCACGCAGCCGAACACCAGGTAGAGCAGCAGGATGATGACCAGCACGAGCCAGGGGCTCACGCCCTGTTCGACGACCAGGCGCGCCATCTCCTGCGGGACCTGCGTCAGCGCGAGGAACCCGTTGTAGAAGCCCGCGCCAAGGACAATGAAGAAGATCATCGCGGTCGATTGCGCCGTCGCGGTAAAGCTGTCGCCCAGCGTGCGCAGCGTGAGGCCCCCGTTGACGAGCGCGATGATGCCGGTGCCCAGCGCCCCCACTGCCGCCCCTTCGGTCGGCGTGAAGATGCCGCCGTAGATGCCGCCGACGACGGCGATGAAGACCAGCAGAACCGGCCAGACGTCGACCAGCGCGCGGAAACGCTCGCGCATCGGCACGGGCTCCGCCACGCCGGCGCTGCCGGGATTCACGCGGACATAGATCGAGATCGCGACCATGTAGCCGATCGCGGCCAGGATGCCGGGCACGAAGGCCGCGAGGAACAGCTTGGCGATGTTCTGCTCGGTCAGGATGGCGTAGATCACCAGCACGACCGAGGGCGGGATCAGGATGCCCAGTGTGCCGCCCGCGGCCAGCGTGGCGGTCGAGAAGCCGCCCGAGTAGCCGAAGCGCCTGAGCTCGGGCAGGGCCACCCGGCTCATCGTGGCGGCGGTGGCCAGCGACGAGCCGCAGATCGCGCCGAAGCCGGCACAGGCGCCGACGGCGGCCATGGCGACCCCGCCCTTGCGGTGGCCCAGAAAGCCGGCCGCGGCGCGGAACAGCGCCTGGCTCATGCCGCCCAGCGTGGCGAAGTAGCCCATCAGCAGGAACATCGGCACGATGCTCAGCGAATAGTTCGAGAACGTGGTGTAGGCCTCTGTCTTCAGTCGGCCCAGCGCCATGTTGGGCGTGCCCATGACAAGCCACAGGCCGCCGAATCCGGTGACGAACATGGCAAGCCCGATGGGCACCCGCGCGAAGATCATCAGCAGCAGGACCGGAAAGGACCAGATGCCGATTTCCAGGTTGGTCACTGCTGCGCCTCCGCATGGGCCGCGATGATGTCGCGGTTGGTGAGCAGTTCGAAGCCGCGCACCAGCGCGGTCCAGCAGGCGACGACGGCGGCCGCCGTGGCGCTGACAAGGCTCGCCGCATAGGCCCACCAGACAGGGAATTGCAGCATCCAGGAGGTCTGCCCGCGGTTGTAGCGGTCCATCGTGCCCTCGAAGAGCTGCAGCGCCACGAAGATCAGCACCACGGCAAAGAGCACCTCGATGGCGAAGACCAGCAGGCGGAAGGGCCGCCCGGTCAGCCAGTTGGTGAAGATGTCGACAGAGGCGTGCCCGGCGGTGATCTGGCACAGCGGCAGGAAGGAAAAGATGGCAAAGGCAATGCCGGCCTCGACCAGTTCGACGTCGCCCCTGATGGCGCCCAGGCCGACCTCGCGCCCGATGATCGAGATGCAGGTGATCAGGATCGCGCTCGTCAGCACGATGCCGCCCGCCATCGCCATGACCCAGGCGAAACCGTAGAAGATGCGATGAAGGCTCAGCACGTCGCTCCCCCGTGCAGAGGCGGGCCGTCACGCACGGGCCGCGGCGGGGATGCCGCCGCGGCCCGCGTGGCGAGGTTGCGGCTCAGTTGTAGGAGCCGTCGTAGCTGTCGTGATACTCGTCCATGAGCGCGCGCGCCTGGTCGATCAACGCCTGGCCGTCGATGCCACGCTCCTCCATGTCGGCGACCCAGTTCTCGTAGATCGGATCGACGATCTCGAGCCACTTCTGGGCGTCCTCTTCCGACACGGTGACGATGTTGTTGCCGCGGTCCACGGCGATCTGCCGCGCCGGGGCGTCGGCATCGGCCTGCGTGCCGCCGGCGAAGACGGAGAAGTCGAGGCCGCTGTTCTGGTCGATCACCGCCTTCAGGTCGTCGGGCAGGCTTTCGTAACGGTCCTTGTTCATCGCCAGCACGAAGGTCAGGTTGTAGAGCGCGGGGCCCTGGAACTCGGTGTGGTTCGAGACGAGTTCCTGCACCTTGACGGCGGTGGTCACCTCCCACGGGATGGTGGTGCCGTCGATCACGCCCTTGGACAGCGCCTCGGACACCGCGGGAACCGGCAGGCCGACGGGCTCGGCGCCGACCAGCGTCAGCAGTTCGTTGACCAACCGCGAGCCGCCGCGGATCTTCATGCCCTCCAGATCGGAGGGCACCACGACGGGATCCTTGGTGTGGAACATGCCGGGGCCGTGCACCCAGGTGCCGACGATCTCGACGTCGGCGAATTCGCCGTCCGCCATGTGCTCTTCGAACATCTTCCAGTAGGCGTAGGAGGCGGCGCGCGCGTCGGCCACCATGAACGGAAGCTCGAAGACCTCGGTCGAGGGGAAGCGGCCGGGCGTGTAGCCGACCACGGTCCAGACCACGTCGGCGATGCCGTCGATCGCCTGGTCGATCAGTTCGGGCGGCGTGCCGCCCAGCTGCATCGACGGGTAGCGCTCGACCTTGATGCGGCCCTCGCTGTCCTCTTCCACGTTGTCCGCCCAGACATCGAGCACGAGCTGCGGCACGTTGGCCTGCGCCGGCAGGAACTGGTGCAGGCGCAGCGTCACCTCCTGCGCGGAAGCGGCCGTGCCCAGCCCCGCGCCGATGGCAAGCGCGCCGGCAAGACCCATCAGGCGTCTGCGATCGATGAACATTCCGGGCTCCTCCCCATTCTTGTCAATCTGCGCGCCAGTTCTATCAGGTCGCCGCCGCGTTGCACGATATTTTGAGCTCGGACCCGCAAAAAGTTATGCATCATAACTGTCGGCATCCCGATCGAGTGGCGGCAAGGCATCCCCGGCGCAATCCCGAGTTGAATTCGTCAGGCCGGGCGCCGGTCTCGCGAACGGAATTCGGCTTTCGGCGCTTTGCAGGGTGAATCGTTTCTGGTATCTTCGGCCGCAACGATAACACGAGGCAAGAGCAGGACGGCGAGCGATGCGGGCGGGGTTCCGCGGCACCTTCGTCATCTCCTGGTCGCAGACGGAGGTGGGCGGTCTGGACGACCCTGCGCTCTCGGCGCTGGAGGTCGGGTCCGTCTGGTCGTGGCGCGGCGACGCGATCTGCGTCGACGGCCCCGGCGGCCCGCTGCGGCTGGACGGTGCGCTGGGCGAGGCGGAGTTGCGCCGCCGCGCCGCAGGCATGGTGCGCCGTCTGGTGGGCGCGGCGCTGGATCATCCGCGTGCCGGCCGTGCCGACGACGCGGAGGCGGACCTGCCCGAGAACGCCTTTACCGTCACCGACGGCGCGCGGAGTTTCACGGTCACCCTGATCGGCACCGCGCCCGGCCGGCCGCCGCTGCTGATGTTCCTCGACGCGCTGCCGCCGCGCGAGACCGATCTCTGGGTGGTCAGCCATACGCTCCCCAGGGTCGCGCCCGCCGATCCAGCCCGTGCGCCCGAACAGGTGATCTGCTTCACCCCCGGCACGCGGATCGCCACGCCCAGCGGCCCGCGCCCGGTGGAGGACCTCGCCGAAGGCGATCGCGTGGCCACCAAGGATAGCGGCCCGCAGGAAATCCTGTGGATCGGGCGGCGGCGCATCGGCGGGGCGCGGCTCTTCGCGATGCCGTCGCTGCGGCCGGTGCGGATCGCATCCGGGGCCCTGGGCCTGTGTCAGCCCGACGCCACGCTCCGCGTCTCGCCCGCGCACCGGCTGGTGCTGCGCGGCGCGCGGGCGCGCGCGCTTTTCAACACCGACGAGGTGCTGGTCGCGGCGCGCGACCTGATCGACGAGCGACAGGTGCGGATCGACCACGCCGCGCGCGAGGTGACCTACATCCACCTTCTGCTGCCGCGCCACGAGGTGCTCTGGGCCAACGGCATCGAGACCGAAAGCTTCCACCCCGCCGGAACGCGGCCGGAGGCGCTGGCGCCGGAAGACCGCGCGCGGCTTGTCGCGGGACTGCCCGGGGTCGACGCCGACCCGTTCCGCTACGGTCCCTTCGCGCGCCGCAGCCTCAGCCGGTCCGAGGCCGCGATCCTGCTCTCGCAGGCCGCTTAGGCCAGCGCGCGGCGCCCGGTTTCCCGGCAGTGCCCGGAGCACCGGCCCGATCACGGGCCCGATCACCGGCCTGCACGCCGGCGCCAATCCGGTCGTGCCCGTGACCGCCTGCCCATCGCCGTGCGCCGCGCCAGGGCGGCCGGTCCTGTTCCCGCGGCGCCGGCATGTCCCCCCAGGACCCAGGGTCAACGCGCGAGAGGCCCGCCGCCCAAGCGCCACGACCCGCTCCAGCGCGTGCAGCGCCCCGCGCCCGCGACGCCATGCCGGGATAACCGCCGGCGCGGCGCGCGGGGCGACCAGAAACGGCTTTCCGCCCGGCGGCAGGTCTGCAGATCGGGCTTGGACCGACCGATCCCTTCGCCTAGTAAGGCGGAAAGCGCGTCGAGGGCGTCCCGAAAGGCCATGAGTTTCTCCGGCAGTCTCAGCCCCGGCCCCGAGTCCCGTCACCACGGGGCGAAGGCGGGACCGCGGCAGGGGGACGGATGAGGGCGCCGCCCCGCAACCCGCTGCTGGCGCAGATCGTCCACACCCGCCACATCTTTCGCCGCGGCTGGCAGCTGCTGCGCCACCGCGGGCCGGGGCAGGTGCAGTTCTGGTTCATCGCGCTGGGCCTCGGCATCGCCGCGGGCGGCGCCGCGGTGCTGTTCCGCATGGGCATCGAGATGCTGCAGGAGGCCGCCTACGGCGCCGAGGACCTGTACCGCCTGCACAGCTTCGCCGAGACGCTCGCCTGGTGGTGGATCGTCGCCGTGCCCATCGCGGGCGGCCTCGCGGTGGGGCTGCTGCTGCATTTCTTCACGCCGGACGGACGGGTGCGCGCGGTGGCCGACGTGATCGAGGGCGCCGCGCTCAACGACGGGCGCGTCGAGACGAAGGCAGGGCTCACCTCCACCGCCTGTTCGCTGATCACGCTGTCCACGGGCGGGTCGACGGGGCGCGAGGGGCCTGTCGTCCACCTCGCCGCGCTGCTCTCGTCCTGGGTGTCGAACGCGATCCGTGCCGATGGCGTCACCGGGCGCGACCTGCTGGGCTGCGCGGTGGCCGCCGCCGTCTCGGCCAGCTTCAACGCCCCCATTGCCGGCGCGCTCTTCGCGATGGAGGTGGTGCTGCGCCACTTCGCGCTCCATGCCTTCGCGCCCATCGTCATCGCCTCCGCCGCGGGCACGGTGATCGGGCGCATGGCCTTCGGCGACGTCACCAACTTCGTCCTGCCCGGCGGCTCTGTGCTGGAATTCTACGCCGAGATCCCCGCCTTCCTGCTGCTCGGCCTGGTCTGCGGGCTGGTCGCGGTGGTCACCATGCGCGCCATCTTCTGGGGCGAGGACGCGGGCAACCTCGTGCAGGGGCGCACGGGCATGCCGCTCTGGCTGCGCCCGGCCGTCACCGGTGCGGCTCTGGGCGGCATCGCCGTGGCCTTTCCGCACATCATCGGCGTGGGCTACGAGACGACGACGCGCGCGCTGACCGGGGATCTGCTGCTGCACGAGGCCGTGGTTTTCTGCATCGTCAAGGTGATTGCCGTGGCCGTCACCATGGCAGGCCGCATGGGCGGCGGCGTCTTCTCGCCCTCGCTGATGCTGGGCGCGCTCACCGGCCTCGCCTTCGGCCTGGTCGCCACGGGCCTCTTTCCCGACATCTCCGGCGCGCCCACGCTCTACGCGCTGGCCGGCATGGGCGCGGTGGCGGCAGCCGTTCTCGGCGCGCCGATCTCGACCACGCTGATCGTCTTCGAGCTGACCGGGGACTGGCAGACGGGGCTTGCCGTGATGGTCGCGGTCTCCACCTCCACCGCGCTCGCCTCGCGGCTGGTGGACCGCTCCTTCTTCCTCACCCAGCTCGAACGGCGCGGCGTCCACCTCGCCGCGGGCCCGCAGGAATACCTGCTTCAGATGTTCCGCGTGGCGGGCGTGATGCGCGGGCCGCTGGACGACCGCGCGCCGGACGAGGCGCGCCTGTGGGAACTCATCGGCAACGGCGTCTACGTCGACGCCAACGCCACGCTCGAGGCCGCGATGCCGATCTTCGACAAGTCGGGCCTGCCCTTCATCCCCGTCGTCCGCCTGACCGGCGCGGGCAAGTCGCCGGAACTGCAAGGCGCGCTCTTCCACGTCGACGCGCTCAAGGCCTACAACCGCGCGCTCGCCGCCACGGTGGAAGAGGAACATTCCTGACCGCGCACCGGCTGCCCCGACGCGCCGCCTGCACGTGTCCGCGCCTCTCCAGTCCTTCCTCTTGCGGGAAATACTCTCGGGGGGTGAATGCCGCGTCAGCGGCAGAGGGGGGCAGACAGCCCCCTTGCGGCGTCAGGACAGGCACCGGCGCTCAGAGCCGTTCGACCGTCACCTGGTCGCTGTCGCGGAAGGCCACATGCCCCGCGATCTCGCCCGCGCCGTCGACGGGCGCCTCGTAGCTCCAGGCCGCATCGGGGATCGTGGTCGATTTCGTCACGATCGAGAACCAGCTCGCGTCGCCCTTCCACGGGCAATGGCTGGCCTTCTCCGAGGGTTCGAGGAAGGCCATGGCGAGATCGCCGCGCGGGAAGTAGATCACCGGCGGATATCCCTCCTCCTCGAGTTCCAGCGCGGCAGAGCTTTCGCCCAGCACGGCGCCGCCGGCGCGGACGCTCCATTTCCCCTCGGCGGGTCGGATGGTGATGCGCTTGGCCATGTCCCTCTCTCTCCTTCAGATCGGCGCGGTGGCGGCGTCCAGCCAGTCCCGGGCCCGTGGTCCCACCCGCTCCGCCAGCTTTCGCCGGCAGAGCGCGTGATAGGCGTCGAGCCAGGCCCGCTCGGGCCCGGTCAGCATCTCCGCCACGATCAGCCGCCGGTCGAAGGGCACAAAGGTCAGCGTCTGGAAGCGCAGCATCTCTGTAACCGTGCCCCCCGGCAGCGGCGGCGCCTCCTCCACCACGACCAGGTTCTCCAGCCTTATGCCATAGGCGCCCTCGCGGTAGAAGCCGGGCTCGTTCGACAGGATCATGCCGGGCTCCAGCGGCACCTCGCCGCTGCGGGCAAGCCGCTGCGGCCCCTCGTGCACCGACAGGTAGCTGCCCACGCCATGCCCCGTGCCATGGGCGTAGTCCTGCCCGGCCAGCCAGAGCGGCATCCGCGCCAGCGCGTCCAGATCGCGACCGGCAAGGCCCCTGGGCCAGCGCAGCCGCGAGATGGCGATCAGCCCCTGCAGGACGCGGGTGTAGGCGGCGCGCTCCTCTTCTCCGGCCGGGCCGATGGGCACCGTGCGGGTGATGTCGGTGGTGCCGTCGGGATACTGCCCGCCGCTGTCCACGAGGAACAGTTCGCCCGCGCCCAGCGTGCGGTCGGTCTCTTCCGTGACGCGGTAATGCACGATGGCCCCGTTGGGTCCGCTGCCCGCGATCGTGTCGAAGGAGATGTCCACGAGTTCCGGATTGGCACGGCGGCAGTCTTCCAGCTTCGTGGCGGCGGCGATTTCCGTCACGTGGCCCGGCGGCTGCGCGTCGAGCCA
>OFET01000989.1_pt1 | contig 10460 bp, 10 predicted proteins | sample 1521211 | NCBI WGS metagenome assembly OFET01 (sample SAMN03766358, study PRJEB24113) | microbial mat metagenome | isolation source: enrichment culture HLUCC-A from microbial mat sample contains cyanobacterium...
CTGGCCCAGCATCGCGGCCTCGGCCTCGATCCCGCCGACGCCCCAGCCCAGCACGGCGGCGCCGTTGACCATGGTGGTGTGGCTGTCGGTGCCCACCAGCGTGTCGGGATAGGCGACCTCTTCGCCCGACTGGTCGGTGTCGGTCCAGACCGTCTGCGCGAGGTATTCGAGGTTGACCTGGTGGCAGATGCCGGTGCCCGGCGGCACCACGCGGAAGTTGTCGAAGGCCTTCTGGCCCCACTTGAGGAAGGTGTAGCGCTCGATGTTGCGCTCGTATTCCCGGTCCACGTTCATCTGGAACGCGCGGGGGTTGCCGAACTCGTCGATCATCACGCTGTGGTCGATCACGAGGTCGACGGGGTTGAGCGGGTTGATCTTCTGCGCGTCGCCGCCCAGTTCGCGGATGCCGTCGCGCATCGCGGCAAGGTCGACCACCGCGGGCACGCCGGTGAAGTCCTGCATCAGCACGCGCGCGGGGCGATAGGCGATCTCGCGCGGGTTCTGCCCGCCCTTTTCGGCCCATTCGGAAAACGCCTTCACGTCATCGACATGCACGGTCTTGCCGTCCTCGAAGCGCAGCATGTTCTCGAGCACGACCTTGAGCACCGCCGGCAGACGGGTGAAATCGCCCAGACCGGCCTCCTCGGCGGCGGCGATGGAATAATAGGCGTAGGTCCTGCCGCCGGCCTCGAGGCTGCGGCGGGTCCTGGCGGTATCCTGTCCGGTGACGATGGGCATGCTGGCCTCCGTGCGGTGAACGCTGGCTTGCGCGCGCAAGGTCCGTCGGGATCGCGCGCCGTGCCGTCGCCGCTCCTTTAGCGCCTTGTCCGGCAGGCGATCAAGGGGCGCGGCACGATTTTGTATACGATGGTGCACAATTTTTCGCGCGGGGCTCCTGCGGCCCTGACGCCACCCTCTCGGCGCTCTCGCAAAAGGGTGATTGGCCAAGGCACGGGCGCGGCCCTAGACATGAGCATCCTGGCTGGACCACGAAGGTAAGTCAAAGAGGCGGGGCTGCGCATGACCGGCATTGCGAGAGGATTGGCGGCGCTTTTCCTGACGTTGGTGGCGACGGCGGCCTCGGCCACCGAGCGCGGCGTGGTGGTCGAACTCTTTACCTCGCAGGGCTGTTCCGCCTGTCCTCCGGCCGATCGAATGATCGCCGAACTGGCCGAGCGCAAGGGCGTGATCGCACTCGCCCTGCATGTCGATTACTGGGACTACATCGGCTGGAAGGACAGCTTCGCCCAGCCCGGGTTCACGCAGCGGCAAAAGGCCTATGCCCGCGCCAACCACGACCGGTCTGTCTTTACCCCGCAGATCATCGTCGGCGGGAAGGACCGCGTGATGGGCGCGAAGGCGATGAAGGTGATGGACCTGATCGACACCCAGGCGCAGACGCCGACGCCCGTCGCGCTCACGCTTGCGCGCGACGCCGGCACCCTGAGCGTGGTGCTCTCGGCCGAGCGGTCCATCGGGCCGGCCGACGTGCAGCTCGTGCGCTACCGGCCGTCCGCCACAGTGCACATCAAGCGGGGCGAGAATGCCGGCCGCACCTTCGACTACGCCAACATCGTGACCGACTGGAAGGTGCTGGGCCGCTGGGACGGGCAGGCGCCGCTGCGGCTGAGCGTCGAGATCGAGGGCGACAGCCCGATCGTCGTGATCGTGCAGGAGTCGGGTCACGGCCCCGTGCTGGCCGCCGCGCGCCTGCGCTGATGTTTCCGCGACCGTCGCGATTTCCACCGCCGGTGAATCCAGAACCACTGTTCGGGGTGCGCGCGCACCTTGGCCTCGAGCCGGTCGTTGACCTCCTGCGTCATCGCGGCGGGGTCGCCGTGCGGCACCGGCGCCTGCAACTCGACCGTGAAGTCCAGCCCGTTCGGCAGGCGGGTCGAAAAGGTCGGGATCAGCACCGCGTCGTATTTGAGCGCGAGTTCCGCGGTCACCAGCGAGGTCAGCGCCGGCGTGGAAAAGAAGCGCAGCGGCTCCCCGCGGCGCGCCGCGAGGTCGGTCAGGATGCCCAGCACGCCGCCGCCCTTCAGGTGGCGCACCATCTCGACCATGCCGCGGCGCCCCTGTTCGAACATTGGCGTGCCGATGGCCGAGATCGTGCGCACGTAATGCGCGTTGAAATAGGGATTGCTCATCGCGCGATAGAGCGCGCCCATGTGGTGGCCGCGCGCGATCAGAGCGGCGCGCGCGGCGTCGTAGTTGCCGAAATGCGCGGTCACCAGGATGACCGGCCGGCCCTCTGTGCGCGCGGCCTCGAGCGCGGCAAGCCCTTCGCCCTCGATGCGGGCGCCGCGCGCGCGGGCCACGAATTCGGCGCCCGAGTAGAGTTCGATCAGGGTCCGGCCGACGTTGTCGGGAACCTGCCGCGTGAGGCGCCGCACCTCCTCCGGTGGCAGGTCGGGCCAGGCGAGCGCGAGGTTGTCGCGGATCCGCCGCCGCCACCCGGCGAGCGGCGCGACCACGCGTGAGGCGAGCCAGCCCATCATCGGGACGCGATGCCGATAGGGCATCAGCAGGACCGCGCCGAACATCGCGCGGAGCGCGGCGTTCGTCACGAAATCCTGCACGCGCCGGGCCTTGGGGCGCGCGCGGCCGGCGGTCTGGCTCATCGCGGCGCCTCGCGGGATGGCGTGGGCCTTGCCGTTTCGCGGTGCCAGACGTAGACGCCCGCGCCCGCGATCACCGCCATGCCGGCAAAGGTCCACGCATCCGGCACCTCCGCGAAGAAGAGCAGCCCCCAGAGCGTGGCGAAGACAAGCCCGGCATAGGCGAAGGGCGCAAGAACCCCGGCCTCGCCCTGTTGCAGCGCCGTGATGAGCAGAAGCTGCGCGATCGTCGCCAGCACCGCAAGCGCGCCCACCAGCATCAGCGATGTGATGTCGAACACGGGCCAGTGGAACGGGATGATGCACGTCAGCACCATGGCGCCCAGGAGCCCGGTATAGACCAGCGAGGTCCAGCGATCCTCGTCCCGGCCGACGAAGCGGGTGGTCAGCGCATAGGCCGAATAGAAGCACGCCGCGCCCAGCGGCAGCAGCGCGAAAGGAGAGAACACATCCGTGCCGGGCCGGATGATCAGCAACGCGCCTGCAAGCGCGGCAAGGACCCCCAGCGCCCGGCGCGGCCCGATCCGCTCGCCCAGGAAAAGCGCCGCACCAAGCGTGATGAGCAGCGGGTTGACGTTCATGATCGCCGTGGCCTGTGCCATGCCGATGTTCGAGAGCCCCCAGAAGAAGAGCGCCGTCGCGCACAGAAGATAGATCGAGCGCAGCACCTGAAGTCCGGGATAGCGGGTGCGCAGGACGGTGAAGAGCCGCGGCGAGACCAGCAGCAGGACGACGACGGTCTGCCCAAGGTAGCGGACCCAGAGCGTGGGGACCACGCCGATCCGGCCGGTGAGCGCCTTTGCCGTCGCGTCCATCAGCGTGAAGCAGAACACCGCGCCGATCATCAGCAGGATGGCGCGCGCCACGCTGCCCGGTGCGGCGAAACGCGCGCGCGGCGGCTGAAGCGCCGGGTCAGGCGTGGGCACGGGCGGGATCGGCATGGCGCGAGCCTAGGCCCGGGCGCGGCGGGTGTCCATGCCGCGCGTAGGGCGCAGGCCACTCGGTCACGGGGCACACCGAGGGTGTGGCCGTCGTGCGCGCGCAGCGGCGGCGCGCGCGGCCGAGGCGCGGGCGGCACGCGAAGCGGCCCTTGGGTCCGGCACGCACGAGGGCCCGGCAGCCAACCGGGCTTCGCGCACCGGGCGGCCCGGAAGGAAATTGCCCCGGCTTCCCGGCGGCCCCGCATCCCTTTCGCTGCCACGGAGGCCGGGGGGCCGGCAACGACGCGACGGCCACGCTCCGCGCGCCTGCCGGCCGGTTGGAAGGGGCAGTGGATCCGTCGCGCTGGCCCTCAGGTCGCGGCGGGCGTGGCAGGGGCGGCAAGCGTGATTTCCCGCGCCGCTTCCATCCGACGGATCGCTGCGACGATCTCTGCCATTGCCGCTTCGGTCTCCTTCGGGTCGGGGCTGCCCAGGGCCTCCATCTCCTCGCGCAGGGTGCCGGCAAGGCGGTTTGGCAGGCTGGAGAGCAGAAACTCCGCCGCCTCGCCCAGATTCGCCTCCGCCGCGCCGGCAAGCGCCGCCGCAAGCACCGGTTGCTCCACGGTGCGCAGCACCTTGGGCACGTCGCGCTTGTCCAGGCGGGCCGGAATGTCGGCGAAGGTGAAGATCGCGCGCCGCACCCGTGCGGCAAAGTCGCTGTCGGTCGCTTCCAGCCCCTCGAGAACCTCGTCGCGCGTGGCGGCACGCGAGAAGTCGAGGATCGCGCCCACGCGCTTGACGGGTTCGTCGTCGAAGGCGCGTGCCGGGCGCGCGTCGAGTTGCGCCGCGAGGCTCACGCCGATGCGCTCCACCGCCTCGGGCGTGATCCCGGCGGTGAGCGAGACGGCATAGGTGATCCGCCGCGCGCGCTCTCCCGGCAGCTTGCTCAGGAGTGCCGCCGCCTTGGCCACCTCCAGCTTCGACAGCAGCACCGCGGCGACCTCGGTGCTTTCCTCGTTGGCAAAGGGCAGCAGCGCCTCGACCGGCAGGGCGCGCAGCCGGCCCCAGGGATCGCCCATCTGCCGCACCCCTGCCTCGCGGCGGATCCGTTCGGCGGTGTGGCGGCTGATCCGCCCGTCGAGCAGGGCGAGCGCGCCGGCCATCCCGCCGGGAAACGCCATGCCCACGGACTCCAGTTCGTCGAGGAATTCGCGCACCACCTGCGCCAGCGTCGCGCGGTCGACATAGCGCAGCCTGCCCATCGTCGCGGTCAGTTCCGCCTGCAGCGGCTCGGGCAGGTCCGAGAGCGGCAGGTCGGCGCCTTCGGTCAGCAACAGGCGCACGATGATCGCGGCCTTCTGCCGGCGGGTCAGCGGCGCCGGCAGCCCGGGCGCGGCAGCCGGCAATCCGGGCGGTGCGGGTTGTGGGTTCTGGTCCATCGGTTCGGTGTTCCGGCGACAGTTGCAACCACAAACCACCGAACGGTGAAGAATCACTGAATTTCAGCCCCCGGCGCCCGCAGCGGTCAACCCGGCATCAGGGGCAGGCGCGCGCGGTGACCGGGGCGACGCGATGAGCGGCGAGGATCGGCCGGCCCCGCGTCGAAGGCCCTCGCCCATGTGAAAAGGCGGCCCGAGGGAGGCCGCCTTTCCGGTCGCATGACGTTTCGAAGATCGTTCCGGACGTCGTCAGCCCATGACCTGCTCGACGCAGACGCGCTGTTCGGAATCCCACACCTTGCCGTCGGCGCAGGACACCGCCTGATGAGACTTCATGCCGCTGCACATGGCCATCGACATCGCCGGCACGACGGTAAGCGCCGCGGCGACGACAAGGGTCTTGACTGTGGTCATTGCACTCTCCCGTTGGCTTACGCTTGGGAAGGTAGCACGCATCCGGGGCAAATCAAATCGAAGCGGTGCCGAAAACACGCGCAAAGATCGTGTCGACGTGTTTGAGGTGGTAACCGAGGTCGAACTGCGCCTCGATCGCCTCTTTTCCAAGCGCCGCGACCACGTCTTCATCACCCAGAAGTTCGCTGCGAAAGTCGCGGCCCTCTTCCCAGACCTTCATCGCGTTGCGCTGCACCAGCCGGTAGGCGGCGTCGCGGGTCACCCCGGCCTGCGTCAGCGCCAAGAGCACCCGCTGGCTCATGGCGAGGCCGCCCAGGCGCTCCATGTTGGCCTGCATCCGCTCGGGGTAGATCACCAGCCGGTCGATCACCTGCGTGAGCCGCGCCAGCGCGAAATCGAGCGTCACGGTGGCATCCGGCGCGATCACCCGCTCGACGGAGGAATGGCTGATGTCGCGCTCGTGCCAGAGCGCCACGTTCTCCATCGCCGGGATCACCGCGGAGCGCACGAGGCGGGCGAGGCCGGTCAGGTTCTCGCTCAGCACCGGGTTGCGCTTGTGCGGCATGGCAGAGCTGCCCTTCTGCCCCGCGCTGAAGAATTCCTCGCCTTCCAGCACCTCGGTGCGCTGCATGTGCCGGATCTCGGTCGCCACGTTCTCGACCGAACTGGCCACGACGCCCAGCGCGGCGAAGAAGGCCGCGTGCCGGTCGCGCGGGATGACCTGCGTGCTGATTGGCTCGGGCGCGAGGCCCATCTGCGCACAGACGTGCTCCTCGACTCGCGGATCGACGTTGGCGAAGGTGCCCACCGCGCCGCTGATCGCGCCGGTGGCCACCTCCTCGCGCGCGGCGACCAGGCGGCGGCGGCCCCGGTCCATCTCGGCGTAGAAGCGCGCGAATGTCAGGCCCATGGTGGTGGGTTCGGCGTGGATGCCGTGGCTGCGCCCGATGCGCACGGTTTCCTTGTGCTCGAAGGCGCGGCGCTTCAGCGCGGCCAGCAGCGCATCCATGTCGGCGATCAGGATGTCGGCGGCGCGCGTGAGTTGCACGTTGAGGCAGGTGTCCAGCACGTCGGAACTCGTCATGCCCTGGTGCACGAAGCGCGCCTCCGCCTCGCCCACGATCTCGCCGAGGTGGGTGAGAAAGGCGATCACGTCATGCCTGGTGACCGCCTCGATCTCGGCGATGCGGTCGATGTCGAAGGTGGCGTCCTTCGCGCGCCAGACGGCCGCGGCGTTCTCTTTCGGGATCACGCCCAGGTTCGCCATCGCGTCGCCCGCGTGCGCCTCGATCTCGAACCAGATGCGAAAGCGCGTCTCGGGCGACCAGACGGCGACCATCTCGGGGCGGGAATAGCGGGGGATCATCGGGCGGCTCCTCACGGCGGATCGGCGGGGGGTCTAGACCGCGCCGCCCCCCGAGACAAGCGCCTCAGCCGCCGCCCAGCGCGAGCAGGGGCACGGGCAGCAGCAGAAGCAGCCCCAGACCCAAGCCAAACCCGCCGTCGTCCCCCGTTTTCCTCTTCCTCGCGTTCCTCCCGTCGCCGGACCCGTCATCTTCGCGCGGAGGCTCGGTCCCCGAGGCATCGGCCACGGCGGTCGAGTTGAAGGAGGTGTTGGCGAACTCTCCTTCCGAGTGGCCAAGCCCGGTGAGGTCGAAGCGCAGCACGGCGATCTCCATCGCGGCGAGACGCCGGGCGATTCGCCGCGCCGCGGCGATGCCCTTGCCGCAGGCGAAGCCGTGCGCGAAGAGCGCGGCGGCCAGCGGCGCGGCGGCCGGCAGGTCGAGCCGCGCCAGCGTCGCGCCGCGCGCCGGGTCGATCTTGCGGCTGTCGCGGAAATGGGTGTTCATGGGGCCGCCTCCGTCGGCTCCGGGATCAGCAGGGCATCCCGGGCCCAGCGGCGGCCGTCCGGCGGTGACACGGGCCGCGTCGCTTTCGGACGCAGAGGCGAAGGGCAGGGGGACCCATGCGAGAGATCGTCGAGCACTACGACGCCTATCCCTACCCGGCGCGCGATCCCGAGGACGAACGCCGCCGACTCGTCACCGGCTCACCGTCCTGGCTGCCGGAGGTCGAGCACAATCTATTCGGCGGGCGGCGTGACTGGTCGCGGCCCTTCCGCGTGCTGGTGGCCGGCGGCGGCACCGGCGACGGGCTGATCCAGCTGGCCGCGCTGCTCGACCACGACAGGCGAGCCGCTGAGATAACCTATCTGGACCTGTCGCCCGCGGCGCGCGACATCGCCGAACGGCGCGCGAAGATGCGCGGGCTTTCCGGTATACGTTTCGTCACCGGCGACCTGCTGACGGCGCCCGACCTTGGAACCTTCGACTACATCGACTGCTGCGGCGTGCTGCATCACCTGCCCGAGCCGCAGGCAGGCTTCGACGCGCTGGCGGCGGCGCTCGACCCCGATGGCGGGATCGGGCTGATGGTCTATGCGCCCTACGGCCGCAGCGGCGTCTATCCGCTGCAGGAGGCGTTCCGGACACTGCTCTCCGGGCTGCCGCCCGCCGAACGTCTGGCGCAGGCGCGGCGGATGTTGGACCGGGTGCCGGAGGGCCACCCGTTCCGCCGCAATCCGCATCTGTCGGATCACATGGCAGGCGATGCCGGGTTCTACGACCTTTTGCTGCATGCGCAGGACCGCGCCTTTCGGATCGACGAACTGGCGGCGATGCTGGAGCGGGCGGGCCTCGGCCTTGTCGCGCCGGCCACGCCCGCGCTTTACGATCTGGCGCGGCTCCTGCCCGAGGGCGTCGCGGTGCCCGACGGCCTCTCGGCGGTCGAGCGGATGGCCGCGGCCGAGCGGCTGCGCGGCACGATCCGCACCCATGTCGTCTATGCAGCCCCTGCGGAACGCGCCGGATCGGCGCGGGCCAGCGGGCGCGCGATGAGCCTTGTCCCGCTGCTGCGCGATCTCGACGCATCGCGACTGGCGCGGCAGGTGGCGCGGACCGGACGGGTCACGCTGGAGGCCGGCGGCGCCCAGGTGGACGAGCCCGTGCCGGCCGCGGCTGCGTCCCTCGTCGCGGCGATCGACGGGCGGCGGAGCCTTGCGCGGATCGCGGAGCAGGCGGGAACCGATCCGATGGCCTTCCTCGGTCTCTGGGGGCGGGTGAACAGGGTGCTGGCAGACTGGGGGCTCTTGCACTACTGCAGCCCGGCACCGCGATGACCGACGCGGCGATCCTCCAGACGCGGCTGCCCTTCGATGCCACGCCCCGGCGTCTGCCCGGGGTGGCGCCACTTGATCCCGGCGACTGGCTGCACACGGACGAGGCGCATGCGGCACAGATGGCGCTGCGGGACAGACTGATCGCGCAACGGCCCGAGAAGGTGTTGCGCCTCGATCCCGCGGCGCGGCCGGCTGCGGACGAACTGCTGGACACCGTGTTGTCGCATCTGATGCCAAGGCCCGGCTACCGGGTTGGCCGGGACGAGGTCACGCGCCCCGATGGCATCGCGGTGCCGTTGGACCGCGACCACCCGATGGCGACGCTGGGCCGCCTCGCGCAGGAGGATTTCTGTCTGCTGGAAAAGCGTGGCGACGAGCATGTGCTGACCGCCGCGGCGCTGTGCTTTCCGGCCGGCTGGTCGCTCGACGAGAAGTTCCTGCGCCCCCTCGTGCGTATCCACGCGCCGGTCGCCGAATACGACGCGGATCTCGCGCGGCGCGTGCAGCGGCTGTTCGACGGGGTGCAGCCGGGGCGACCGTTGTGGCGCTTCAACCATCTGCCCTACTCCGACCCGGCGCTCTTTCAGCCTATGCGCGAAGCCGACCGCCGGAAGCCGCCGACCGAGGCGGCGCCCTATCTTCGTTCGGAACGGCAGTGCATCGTCCGGCTTCCGCGCAGCCGCGCGGTTGTTTTCTCGATCCACACCTACGTCCTGCTGCGCTCAGAGCAACCCGCCGATCGAGGGCAGAGGAGCGCCTGACGCGCCGAGCGCGAGAAAGGTTCCCGTCAGCGCAAGCGCATGGGCGCTCAGGCGGAAGTCTTCGCCGCGCAGCAGGTTGTAAACGGCCAGCGAGGCGCCCACCGGCGGCGCCAGAAGCGCAACCGACGCGCTGACGGCCCAGGTCGCGAGTCGCGCTTCCACGGGTATGAGCGCCGTGCCGTCTGTCGTGTCTGCACCGGAGGTCTCGGGCCCGCGGCCGTCGGCGCCAAAGGTCCAGGCGCTATCGAGTTGTGCCTCGAGTTCGTCGATGTCGCAGAACGCCTCGGGCGCGATGCGCGGCCGCGGGCCGCGGGCTTGCGCCTCGCCGTCATGCGCAGCCGCCTTGTCCGGCGCCTGCGCGCTCTTGGGGCGCCCCGTGGCGATGCCCAGTTCCGCCTGGAAGCGCGCCGCTGTCATCAGGCCGGCACACTCCGGCAGGCGCACGAGGTCCGCGTCGGTGCGGACGATGAAGAGATCCACGACCTGTCCCAGCACGGCCGACAGACGCGGTGCATTTGGTCTTTCCGGGTCCTGTGCGCGGATCTGTATCGAAACCAGCGCCCGGGGCGCGGGAAGATCCGGATAGGCCTCGGCGAAGACCGCAACGCCGTCGCGGTAATCCTCGACGGGAACCGTCCCGCCTTCGTCGATCGGGGCGAAGACGTCGAAACGTGCGCAGACGGTGCGTCCGGTCACGGTCAGCGGATCGTCCGCGTCGTGGACCCCGGCCCATTCTCCGGTTGCGCGATAGGCCGCCTCGATATCGCGACGCAACGCTTCGGGATCGAAGCAGCGCGCCCCTTCGTAGACAAGCACCGCGTGGCGGATCGCCCCGTCGCCCGTCATTTTTCCCTCCGCTTTCCTGTTTATTCAACTCTTCTGCAAGTTGTGCCGGGGAATCGGGGAAAAACTATGTCGCGGGCGGCGAAACAAAGCGGCAATCCTTGGTTTCGGGGCGCAATTGTCGGGAATCCTTCCACAGTCCGGCGATCTGTCGGCGGATGATCGCCGGGCCTGTCGCCACGACAGACGCCCGACGGGTTCAGTCGCCGATCCGTTCGGCCGCGTAGGCGATTGTTCAGCGACATTGAACATGAAGGGTCAGCGACATCGCAGATGACGAGTTG
>OFET01000990.1_pt1 | contig 10451 bp, 7 predicted proteins | sample 1521211 | NCBI WGS metagenome assembly OFET01 (sample SAMN03766358, study PRJEB24113) | microbial mat metagenome | isolation source: enrichment culture HLUCC-A from microbial mat sample contains cyanobacterium...
GGACGACGCGGGCCCGCCTGCGAATGCCGGCCCGCCTGCCGATGCCGGCCCGCCTGCCGATGCCGGCCCGCCTGCCGATGCCGGCCCGCCTGCGAATGGCGATCGCCCGGCGGATGCCGGCCCAGATGCGGACCGGGCGCAGGCGTCGCCGGAACGGGCGCCGCGCTCCGATGAACTGCCGGATTGCGGGCCGGGAGCGGGGTTCCCCTGCGTCGACAGGATTTCCGGCGCCGTGATCGAGGAGCCGGAAAACCTCCGCGAGCTCTACGAGGCGCGCGATCAGGACACGGGCTTTCTCGACGACATTCTGGCGGAGTCTGATGCCGAGCGCGAAGCGGAAGAGCGGGCGCGCGAGCAGGCCGAGGACGACGAGCGCCGCGCCGAAGAGGCGGAGCGCCGGGCGGCCGAGGCCGAGCGCGAGCTGCAAGAGCAACGCCGCCGCGCCGAGCAGGCCGAACGCGAGGCCGAGGAGCAGCGCAGGCAGGCCGAGGAGGCTGCGCGCCGCGAGCGGGAGCGTGCCGAAGCCGGTCCGCCCGCGGCCGCGACGGAGGATGCCGAGCCCGGTGAGGTCGAGCGCCGGGAAATCACGGAGGCGGAGGCGCGCGCCTCGTCCCAGGAGTTCGAGACGGAGATCCGGACCGACGCCGAGACCGCCACCGCCGAGGAGGACGAAGATGGCGACAGGCTGCGCGACCTTGGCCGGGCGGCGCTGATCGGCCTTGGCGCCTATGCGCTGGGGCAGGTTCTGGACGACGGCAGCGAGGTCGTGGCCGGCACCGGCGAGCGGGTCGTGGTCGAGCGCGACGGCCGCTACGACATCCTCAAGGACGACGATATCCTGCTGCGCCGCCCCGGCGCCGACGTGCAGACCGAGCGCTTTGCCGACGGGTCCGTGCGCACGCGCGTGATCCTGCCCGAAGGCGGCGAGGTGATCACGGTGCGCGCGGCGGACGGGCGCGTCCTGCGGCGTGTGCGGGTCATGCCCGACGGCCAGCGCGTCGTGCTCTTCGACGACACGCGACAGGTGCGGCCCGTGGATGTCGCGCAGCTGCCGCGTCCCGCGGAGCCCGTCGAGATGCAGGACGGCATCACCGGCGAGGACGACCTGGCAGAGGCGCTGCAGCAGGCCCGCCTGCGCGACGTGAACCGCGACTTCTCGCTCGAGCAGATCCGGCAGATCGACGCGGTGCGCAAGCTGGTGCCGGTGGTCTCGCTCGACCGCATCGGCTTTCCCACCGGATCGGCGGCTATCTCCGCATCCGAGGCCGAGGAACTGAACGCGCTGGGCACCGCCATGCGGCGCGCGATCCGCGAGAATCCCGGCGCGGTGTTCCTGGTCGAGGGGCACACGGATGCCGTGGGGTCTGCCGCCTACAACCTGCTGCTGTCGGACCGGCGCGCCGAATCGGTGGCGCTGGCGCTGACCGAGTATTTCGGCGTCCCGCCTGGCAACATGATCGTGCAGGGCTATGGCGAATCCGATCTGCGCGTCGAGACGCAGGATCCCTCGCAGGCCAACCGCCGCGCCGCGGTGCGCAACATCACGCCCCTGCTCGCCGGGCAGCGGTGATGCGCGGTTTGATCTGAATCATGCAGTTCATGGAATGTGTATCCTATTCTGACCGCAGAATGTGATCTGGAAAGGAGGGAGTGCCATGCCACTCAACTGGAAAACGGGCGGTGTCCTGCTTGGCGTCGTCTTCTTTCTGGCGGTGCTTCTGGTGAAGCCCATCGGGGTCTCGACGCAGTTCGTGATCCTCGACGCGATCATCGGTGACATCGCCAATCCCGCGCTGATCCAGGCCACGGACGAGGGCTATACCTCGTCCAACGCCTATCTCGCGAAATCGGACGGAAAATATGCGGCCAATGCCGCCAATCCGCTCAACTACAGCTTCGTCTTCGTGCTGGCGATGGCGCTGGGCGCCTTCCTGTCGGCCCGGCTGCGGGGCGGGATCGGTGCCGCCGAGCGCACCGCGCCGGCACTCTGGCGGGCAAACTTCGGCGACGCGCCGCTGGGTCGCTACGCGGTGGCCTTCCTGGGCGGTTTCGTCGTGCTCTACGGCGCGCGGCTCGCCGGCGGCTGCACCTCGGGGCACATGATGTCCGGCATGATGCAGACGGCGCTCTCCGGCTACGTCTTCGCCGCGGGCGCCTTCGCCGCGGCCATCCCGACCGCCATCCTGATGTATCGCAAGGAGGCCTGAGCCATGACGACGATCATCCTCGCCATCGTGATCGGCGCCGCCTTCGGCGCGGCGCTGGACCGGATCGGGGCCACCAACCCCAACTGGATCTGGCGGATGCTGAACCTGAGCAACCTGCATCTGATGAAGACCATCCTGCTTGCCATCGGTACAGGCTCCGTCCTGATGTTCGGCGGTCAGATGCTGGGCCTCGTCGATGTGGGCCACATGTCGGTCAAGGCGGCCTATGCGGGCGTCTTCATCGGCGGTCTGATGCTGGGCGCGGGCTGGGCGGCCTCGGGCTACTGCCCCGGCACGGGCGTGGCCGCGGCGGCCACGGGGCGCAAGGACGCGCTGTTCTTCATCGCAGGCGGCCTCCTGGGCGCGGCGGCCTACATGCTGACCTATCCCTGGTGGAAGTCCGCCGGCCTGCTCGACGACATGGCGGGCGGCAAGGTGACGCTGGGTGAGGTGCCCGAGTCGGGTTACGCGGGCCTGACAGGCCTTCCGGGCGACCTGCTGGGCATCGTGCTGGGGCTGGCCTTTGTCGCCGTGGCCTTCGTGCTGCCCGAGCGGCTGCGGCAGACGCCGGAGGGCCGCGAGGTCAGGATGCCGGCCGAATGAACAAGGCGGTCGTCGCGCGCTGAAGCGGCGCTCCTCGCGAGGACAGCCCGCAAGGGGCCGACGAGCAAGACGGAAGGGGCCGCGGCGAGGATCGCCGCGGCCCTTTTCGCGCACCGCCGCACGGCATACCTTTGGCATGTGGAGGCGCAGGGAGGGCCGCGCGATGGACCGTTTCGACCAGATCCCCGAAATCGCGCTGGGCTGGCACCGGGCGGGCCGCGGCGCGGCGCTGGCCACGGTGGTGGAAACCTGGGGCAGCGCGCCGCGCCGGGTGGGCGCGCAGCTTGCCGTCTCGGGCGAGGGCGAGATCGAGGGCTCCGTCTCGGGCGGCTGCGTCGAGGGCGCGGTGGTGGCCGAGGCGCTGGAGGCGATCGAGGAGGGGGAGGCGCGGCTGCTGACCTTCGGCGTCTCCGACGAGGACGCCTTTGCCGTGGGCCTCGCCTGCGGAGGGACGATTCGCGTGCTGGTGGAGCCGGTGGGCGCCGTGCTCCCCGAGGCGATGCTGGACGAGCTGGTGCAGCACCGAACGGAGCGGCGTCCCGTCGCCTATGTCGCCGACCTTGAGGGGCACGGCGGGCGGCGGCTCGTGACCGACGGCTTCGCGGAACGCTTCCGCATGGACCGGTCGGGGGTGGAGGCGGACGGGCGCACCTTTGTCGCGATCCACAACCCGCCGCTGCGCCTGATCGTGGTGGGGGCGGTGCACATCGCGCAGGCGCTTCTGCCCATGGCGCGGATCGCGGGCTACGACCCCGTGCTGATCGACCCGCGCGAGGCCTTCGGCTCGGAGGGCCGCTTTCCCGGCGAGCGCATCCTGCACGACTGGCCCGACGACGCGGTGGCGGCGGTGGGCCTCGACACGCGCACGGCGCTGGTGCTGCTGACGCACGACCCCAAGCTCGACGATCCCGCGCTTATGCGGGCGCTGCGCGCGCCGGTGTTCTATATCGGTGCGCTGGGCTCGACCCGCACGCATGCCAAACGGGTCGCCCGGCTGACCGAGGCCGGCTTCGGCGAGACCGAGATCGCGCGCATCCACGCGCCCGTCGGCCTTGACATCGGGGCGGCGGGGCCCGCCGAGATCGCGGTCGCGATCCTGGCCGAGATGACGCGTGTGCTGAGGCAGGGGGCGTGAAATTCGGGCCCGTCCCCGTGGCCGAGGCGGAGGGCGCGCTGCTGGCGCATTCCGTGCGCCTCGCCTCCGGCAAGCTGAAGAAGGGCCAGGCGCTGGGGCGGGGCGATCTGGACGCGCTGGCGGCCGAGGGCCACGCGGAGGTCATCGTCGCGCGGCCGGAGCCGGGCGACGTGGACGAGAACGCCGCCGCCGCGCGGCTGGCAGAGGCTCTGGTGCCCGACCAGGGGGCTGCGGGGCTGCGGCTGACGGCGCCCTTCACCGGTCGGGTCAACCTGATTGCCGAGGGGCCCGGCGTCGTCGTGATGGACAGCGACCGGCTGCACGCGCTCAATGCCGTGCACCCGATGATCACGCTGGCCACGGTGCCGCCCTTCCGCCAGATGGCCGCGGGCGGCATGGTGGGCACGGTCAAGATCATTTCCTACGCCGTGCCGGGCGATGCGCTGGACGCCGCCTGCGACGCGGCCCGCGGCGCGATGCGGCTGGCGCGGCCGGTGTTGCGCGGCGCCACGCTGATCGTGACCGAGATCCCCGGCGGCGCGGGCGAAAAGGGGGTGCCCGCCATCGCCGCGCGGCTCGAGGCGCTGGGCCTTGCCATGCACGGCCCGGTGACCGTGCCGCATCGCACCGAACCGCTGGCGCAGGCGGTCCGGCAGGCGGCCGGGGATCTGGTGCTGATCCTGACGGGTTCGGCCACCTCGGACCCTGCCGACGTGGCCCCCGAGGCCGTGCGGCAGGCAGGCGGCCACGTCGACCGCTTCGGCATGCCGGTCGATCCCGGCAACCTGCTCTTCCTTGGCGCACAGGGCGGGCGGCCGGTGATTGGCCTGCCGGGCTGTGCACGATCGCCCGCGCTCAACGGCGCGGACTGGGTTCTGTCGCGCGTGGCCTGCGGGATCGAGGTGACGGGCGCCGACATCGCGGCGATGGGGGTGGGCGGGCTTCTGAAGGAGATCCCGACACGCCCGCAGCCGCGGCGCGCGCGGGACTGAGATCTTGATGAGAGGCCGGGTTGCGGCGTCTGCCGCGTTCGCGAGGGTGTGGTCCGTTCCCGGGGCGCGGCATGCAGCGACGCCGTCACCGGCAGGACACGCGCGCGGGGCGGCCCGGGGCACCCTCAGGCGAGCGCCGCGCTGCCCTCGGATCTCTTCGGCCTGCGCCAGCATCTCGATCCCCCGCGGAGCCTCGACGAAACCGGCGACCCGTTTCCCGTCCACCCGGTCCGCCGGCATCCCCGATCTCCGGCAGCTTGACGCGCGCGGCGGTCGCGTGCCGGTCTGGCGTGATGCGGCAGGCGCCAACGGGCAAGTCGAAATGCCCCGCATGGGTGACCGGCAGCAGGGCGTGCGGAGGTGGCGGAGCCTGTCTCGCGAACGTGCGGTTCGCGATGCCGCGCGGCGCGGCTTCGGGGACCATGACACGCGCGTGCCGGCGCGCGTCGATGGGGGCGGCGGAAAGGGGCGGGCGATCCGTGACGGCCGCCGTTCCTGTGCGTCCGTGATCCGGCGAAGACCCCGCCCAAGAAAGGGAAAGGGCGCCCGTCGGGGCGCCCTTCCGTGATCGGTCCGGTCGGGACGATCAGCTTTTCTTGCGGCGGCGCACCATCGCCAGACCGCCCAGACCTGCCAGCAGCAGCGGCAGGGCCGCGGGCAGCGGCACCGGCGCCGTGGTCAGGTCGTCGAGCGTGTAGGCTTCTCGAAACCCGCCCCCCGAGGTTTGAGTGCCGGGTCCAAAGGATACCGTGGTGAACAGATCGGTCGAGACGAAGCCCCAGAAGCCGTTCGTCGAGTTCGGGATCTCGTTGCCGAGCGTATGGGCGCTCCCGTTAGAAGTGCCCACCGTGATGCCGAAGCCCTCACCGCCGGGTTCCGCCAGATTGAAATCGCCGCCGAACGCCCGGATCGCGTCATCGAAGACGAAGGTCGTGTCGACGACACCTGCCGAGGTGTCGATGCTGTCGTTCATGACGCCACCCGAGAAGGTGGGCGCAACGCCTTGGCCGCTGATGGTCACGCCCGATGCCGGCGCGCCGGAGTTGAAGTCATACGTCGTGGAGACGGCGCCGAGAACTGCCTCGAAGCTGGCCCGATCCGTGAATTAGGTGAACGAGGCGACCGTTGCCGCCGTGGCGCCCACGGCGAAGGTCGCCGCAAGTGCCGCTGTCTTGATGATATTCATGTAACCCCCCATTACGGCTGTTACATCGGATACCCGTTGACCGCCAATATCACGTCTCAGCATGCCACAGCGTCAACTTGTGTCTAAGGAAAATCTTTCCGCAGCCTCGATTTCGCCACAATCATAAAGAATTTCCCGGCTCTGGTCAGGATGTGGCCACAATTTCCCGCGTCAACTCGCGCTCGGCGTGTGCTGTCACCCTCGGGTTCTGGTCTTGCGCAAGTTTACGTCTGCAGCCGCCACGTCAACCGAATCATCTCCAGGGGGGCGGCCCGCGGGATGGGTGGCCGGCGGCGGGCCGCGCACTGCCCGCGTGGCATGTGCGCGACGCGAGCCGGTGCCACAAGCCCCGCGAAGGGCGAGGCTGCGGCGGCCCCCCTCCCGCCCTGCCGGTCGTCGTCGCGCGACCTTTGCCCCCTTCGTCCACGTCAACCCTGCAACCCGCTTGCCCGACTACACCGGGCTGTTATTCTGCCGGAATGTCACGAGCCCCGGGGGCCGACACGGGCGCCGGGCCGAAACAGGGAGATACACGCATGAAACGCACAACCGGCCTTCTGGCCGCCGCGCTGCTGGCCTCGACCGCGATCGGGGCCTCTGCCGAGACGCTGCGCTGGGCGAGCGCGGGCGACAGCCTGACGCTCGATCCCCACGCGCAGAACGAGGGACCGACGCACACGCTGGCGCACCAGATCTACGAACCCCTCCTGATCCGCGACCAGACCGGCGAGTTCGAGCCGGCGCTCGCCACCTCCTGGGCGCCGAAGGAAGGCGACCCGAACGTCTGGGTCTTCGACCTGCGCGAGGGCGTCAGCTATCACGACGGCGCGGAGTTCACCGCCGAGGACGTGATCTTCTCGATCGAGCGGGCGAAGAGCCCCGATTCGGACATGAAGGAACTGCTGACCTCGATCGTCGAGGTGCGCGCGGTGGACGACTACACCGTCGAGATGGTCACCGACGGGCCGAACCCGATCCTGCCGTCGAACCTGACCAACCTCTTCATCATGGACAAGGGCTGGACCGAGGAGAACGACGCGGTCAAGGTGCAGGATGTCGAGGGCGGCGAGCAGACCTTCGCCACTGCCAACGTCAACGGCACCGGCCCCTTCCGGCTGGTCAGCCGCGAGCCCGACGTGCGCACCGTGCTGGAGCAGAATCCCGACTACTGGGGCATGGACGAGTTCCCGATGGAGGTGACGCGGATCGAATACACGCCGATCCAGAACGCCGCGACCCGCGTCGCAGCACTTCTGTCGGGCGAGGTGGACTTCATCCAGGACGTGCCGGTGCAGGACCTTGGCCGCGTTTCGGATGCCGACGGCCTCGTCGTCAAGACCGCGCCGCAGAACCGGACGATCTTCTTCGGGCTGAACATGGGCGCCGACGACCTCGAGAGCGACAACGTCGAGGGCGAGAACCCGCTCGCCGACGTGCGGGTGCGTCGGGCGATGAACATGGCGATCAACCGGGAGGCCATCCAGCAGGTGGTGATGCGCGGCCAGTCCGCGCCCGCCGGCATGATCGCGCCGCCCTTCGTCAACGGCTGGACCGAGGAGATGGACGCGATCGAGACCGACATCGAGGCCGCCAAGGCGCTGATGGAGGAAGCGGGCTATGCCGACGGCTTCTCGATCCAGCTGGACTGCCCGAACGACCGCTACATCAACGACGAGGCGATCTGCCAGGCGGCGGTGGGGATGCTGGGCCAGATCGGCGTCACCGTGAACCTCGACGCCAAGCCCAAGGCGCAGCACTTCCCGCTGATCACCAACGGCGAGACGGACTTCTACATGCTGGGCTGGGGCGTTCCGACCTATGATTCGGAATACGTCTTCAACTTTCTCGTCCATACCCGCGGCTCCGAGCGCGGCAGCTGGAACGGCACCGGCTTCTCCAACGCCGAGGTCGACGAGATGATCCAGACGCTCGCCTCCGAGACGGACCTGGAAAAGCGCAACGACACCATCGCCTCGATCTGGGAAGTGGTGCAGGAAGAGACGATCTACCTGCCGATCCATCACCAGGTGCTGAACTGGGGGATGACCGAAAGCGTCGGCATCGAGGTCGATCCCGAGGATTCGCCCAAGATGAAATACTTCACGATGAACTGACCGGCCGAACCGCGCCGGGGCAAAGGGGCGGCCACGGCCGCCCCTTTCCTGTTCGTGCTGCACGGGACGCTTTCCGCAGGGGCATTTGGTTTGCAGCATATGCCAATTCTGCTATGCATGCGATGCAACCAGAGGGAACGGCGCATGGAGCCGGGCGGGCGGCGGGACGGCGAAGGTACGAACCAGGTGGGCCTGTCCGGGGTTGTCGCGGGTGCCCGCGTGGCCGTCGTGGTCACCGATCCGACCGCGCCCGACGATCCGATCACCTATGTCAACGACGCCTTCGAGCGGCTCACGCTTTACGCCCGTGACGACGTGATCGGCCACAATTGCCGCTTCCTGCAGGGCAAGGGCACCGATCCCGCCGACGTGGAGCGCATCCGCAACGGTCTGGCGCGCGACGAGGATTTCGTCGTGACGCTGACCAACCACCGCGCCGACGGCTCGCGCTTTCGCAACCAGCTCTTCGTCTCGCCGGTCCACGACGAAACGGGCCGGCTGACCGCCTGGTTCGGCATGTTGCGATGCGTGGACGCGGAGGACGCCGCGCTGCGCGATCCGCGCACGATCAGCGAAGAGACGATGCTGAAGGAGTTGCAGCACAGGGTAAAGAACCATCTCGCCATGGTGGTCAGCATGATCCGGCTGCAGGCGCGGCGCGAGATCACGGCGGCCTCGCTGGACGACCTGAGCCACCGCGTCGAGGCGTTGTCGATCTTCTACGACGAACTTTTCCATGCAAGCGAGCAGAGCGCGGGGCAGGTGCCCGGCTCGGTCGATGCCGGCGCCTATCTCGGGCGCGTGGCGGCCGCGGTCGCCGGACTCGACGGGAGGCCCGGTATCGCGTTCGATGTGCGCTGCGACAAGGTCGTGCTGCCCCTCGATACCGCGGCGCGGCTTGGCCTGCTGCTGTCGGAATTCCTCACCAACGCGCTCAAGCACGCCTTCGAGGGCCGCGCCAGCGGCTCTGTCACCATCGGTCTGACACGGCAGGACGACGGGGAAGTGCGGCTTGCGGTCGCCGACGACGGCATCGGTCTGCCCCCCGGCAGCACCTGGCCCGGCGGTGCGCAAAGCCTGTCGCAACAGCACGCCCGGTCGGAATGCGGGCAGGGCGCACTCGATACCACGGGACAGGACGGGGCTGCCGGGCTTGGCGGCTCGATCGTGGATGGTCTGGTGCAGTCGATCGGCGGCGAGGTGCTTGCCGACAGCGGAGATCACGGCACGCGCTTCGAGGTCCGTGTTCCGGGCGGCAAGGGGGATGCCGCAAACCCGTACGCATCGGCCGGTTAGGCGTGCAGGAGGCCTGAAACGGCCGCATCCGGAAGCGTCCTCGCGTCAAATCCCCGGCAAGCGGCTTGACCCGGCCCTGCATTGCTAGGAACGTGCGCAAATGCTGGCATATATCATCCGCCGCGTGTTCCAGTCCGCGCTGGTCCTGCTGATCGTGGGGCTGGTGGCGTTTTCCATGTTCCGCTTCGTGGGCGACCCGGTGGACAACATGCTGGGGCAGGAACGCACGCAGGCCGATGTGGAGCGTCTGCGCACCCAGCTTGGCCTCGATCAGCCCTTTCCGGTGCAATACTGGCGCTTTCTCGAGCAGGCGGCGCAGGGCAACTTCGGCCTGAGCTACCGGCAGGGGCGGCCGGTCTCCGACATCCTGATCGAACGGCTGCCCGCGACGCTGGAGCTTGCCTTCGTCTCGGGGCTCTTCGCGCTGGCCTTCGGGATCGGATTGGGCGTCTTCACCGCGATCCGACGACGAGGATTCGCCTCCAATGCGATCATGACGCTCAGCCTGATCGGCGTGTCGCTGCCCACCTTCCTGATCGGAATCCTGCTGATCTACGTCTTTTCCGTCGAACTTGGCTGGCTGCCAAGCTTCGGGCGCGGTGAAGTCGTTCGCATAGGCGGCTGGACGACCGGGTTCCTCACCGAAAGCGGGCTCAAGGCGCTGATCCTGCCGGCCATCACCCTGGGGCTCTACCAGATGACGCTGATCATGCGGCTGGTGCGCACCGAGATGCTCGAGGTGCTGCGGCAGGACTACATCCGCTTCGCGCGCGCCCGCGGCCTGCGCGAGCGCGCCATCAACTTCCGCCATGCGCTGAAGAACACCCTCGTGCCCGTCATCACCATCACCGGCCTGCAGCTTGGCTCGATCATCGCCTTCGCGATCATCACCGAGACGGTGTTCCAGTGGCCGGGGGT
>OFET01000991.1_pt1 | contig 10449 bp, 7 predicted proteins | sample 1521211 | NCBI WGS metagenome assembly OFET01 (sample SAMN03766358, study PRJEB24113) | microbial mat metagenome | isolation source: enrichment culture HLUCC-A from microbial mat sample contains cyanobacterium...
CGCGAGGATCGCGTCGTCGTCGGGCAGGTCCTGCAGCATCGGACGCAGGCCCTTGAGCAAGGGATCGCGGGCCAATTCCGCAATCCGCTCGGGCGCGTCGGGAGCCGCAAGGTCGGTCCAACCCACGACCCCGCGAATGAAGGCGTGCTCGCGCGCGAGCGAAAGCATGAACGTCGTCTCGGCCTCGGTTGGCGCGGCCTGCACGAGGACGGTGCCCGCGATTCCGTGTCGAGCGAGCAAGGGCGCGAGGTCTTCCGGCAGGAAATCCCGCCACAGCGGCGCCAGTTCCGGGGTCAGCCAGTCATAGTCGCCCCGCTCGCGGCGCCAGAAATGCTGGTGGGCGTCGATCCGCATCGCTCGCTCCTCGCTTCAAACGGGCACCGGCGCGTCGGCGCAGATCAGCCCGGACGTCTTCATGTCGGCCCACAATTCCGCCGGGATGGGTCTCGCAAGGTGGGCGATGTTGGCCGTCGCCTCGGCTGCGGAGCGCGCACCCGGGATAACGCAGGCGACCGCCGGATGGGCCAGCGGAAACTGGAGCGCCGCCGCCGCAAGCGGGACGTCGTGCCGCGCGCAAACGGAGGCTAGCCCCCCCACCAGTGCGGCGATCTCCGCTGGTACGGCGCCATAATCGTAATGCGGATTGCCTGCCAGGACCCCTGAGTTGAAGGGGCCGCCCACAATGACCTGCACCCCGCGCGCCAGGCACAGGGGCAGAAGGTCATCGAGCGGGTCCTGTTCCAGCAGCGTGTAGCGGCCCGCGAGCAGGATCACGTCGAGATCGATCTCGGCCAGCGTTTCAAGGCAGATCGCGACCTCGTTCACTCCAAGGCCGATGGCGCGCGTGATGCCGCTCGACTTGAGGTGCGCGAGCGCCGGGAATGCGCCGTCCATCGCCGCTGCGAACTGGCGCGCGTGGTCTTCGCCATGGGTCAGGGCGCCGAGATCGTGGACGAGGAGAATATCGACCGCATCGACACCGAGCCGCCCCAGGCTTTCTTCCACCTGCCGCTCCACCGCGGCGGCCCGGTAATCGAAATAGGGCCGGGCGAGCGCCGCGTCGACAAACCCCGTCTCGCCGGGGGCTTCGCCATGGGCGAGGCTGCGGCCGACCTTGGTCGAGAGCAGCGGCTGCTCGTCGATGCCGGCCAGAAACGAACCGACGCGGGTTTCGGACAGGCCATGTCCGTAAAAGGGAGCCGTGTCGAACAGCTTTACCCCTCCGTCGGCGGACGCCTCGAGGGTAGCCAGGGCCTCGGCCTCGCTCACCGGCGTATAGAGGTTGCCAAGCGCTGCACACCCCATTCCGAGCGGGGGCAGCACGAGAGGTGCCGATTCATCTGTGAATTTGTTGTTCACGATTGATTAGAACCATGTCCGTCGGCGGGAGGCAACGCCAAAAAGGCCTATCCGGAAGCGTTATCAAATGATTTTGGCCCGGAAGGGCTTGCCGAAACGCTGGTTTATGGGTGAAATAGCATATCATCGATATAATCGCAGGGACAATCCCGATGGACATTGAGCAAGGCGGCGCAAGGGTGCGGCCCGGGGTTGCCCCGGGGGGGACGATCCTTCGTGCGACTGCGGCCGACATCCGCTTTCCGACATCGCGCTTCCTCGATGGTTCGGACGCAATGAATCCGGACCCGGATTACTCGGCCGCCTACGTCGTGCTGTTCGCCGATGGTCTGGAGGGCCACGGACTCGCCTTCACTCTCGGACGCGGCACCGATCTCGTGGTGGCTGCAATCGAATCGCTGCTGCCGCAGGTCGTCGGGCGCAGTCTCGACGGGATAGAAAATGACCTGTCGGGCTTCTGGCGCAGCCCCGTCGGAGACAGCCAGTATCGCTGGCTGGGTCCGGAAAAGGGCATAATCCACCTCGCCACGGCCGCCATCGTCAACGCTGTCTGGGACATGCTGGCCCGCCGCGCCGGAAAGCCGCTCTGGCGCTATCTCGCCGATATGCCGCCAGAGCAGATCGTCTCGGCCATCGATTTCCGCCACATCGCAGATGCACTGCCCCCCGCCCTGGCGCTTGAGCTTCTTGAGCGGAACTGTGCGAGCAAGGCGGATCGCATCGCGCGACTGGAAGCCGAAGGTCATGCCGCCTACACCACTTCGGCGGGCTGGCTGGGCTATGACGACGAAAAGATCCGCCAGCTGGCGAGCACCGCGATTGCCGAAGGCTGGTCCGCCATCAAGATGAAGGTCGGGGGCAACCTCGCCGACGATATCAGGCGCTGCGGTGTGCTGCGCGAGGTGCTGGGCCCCGATCGCCTGCTGATGATCGACGCCAACCAGGTTTGGGACGTGGATCAGGCGATTGATTGGGTCAGGGCGCTCGCGGAATTCGATCCCTACTGGATCGAGGAACCGGTAAGCCCCGACGATATCCTCGGGCATGGCCGGATCCGCAAGGCGGTGGCCCCGATCCGGGTCGCCACCGGCGAACACTGCCATAATCGCATCATGTTCAAGCAATTCCTGCAGGCGGACGCGCTCGACGTCGTGCAGGTCGATGCCTGCCGCCTTGGCGGGGTCAACGAGGTGCTGGCCGTCCTGTTGCTGGCCGCTGCCTTCGACAAGCCCGTGTGCCCACATGCCGGCGGCGTCGGGCTGTGCGAATATGTGCAGCACATCAGCTTTTTCGATGCAGCGGCCGTGGCCGCCGAAGGCGAAGGCCGCATGATCGAGCACGCAGGCCATCTGCACGAGCATTTCGTCGACCCGATCCGGATCCGCAACGGTCGCTACCTGGCGCCAGAACAGCCCGGATACAGCGTGGAGATGAAGGCCGTATCGCGCGAAGAATACGCCTTCCCGCATGGAAGCGGCTGGCGCTCCTGAACGCGCAAACGCGAAAGGCTGCGACCCTCGGCTGCTGACCGTTCAGGCCTGCACGGTTCGCTGCCTCTGCTCGCCAAGGCCATCGATGCCAAGCCGCACTTCCTGCCCCGCGCGCAGATAGACCGGCGGATCGAGGCCAAGCCCCACCCCTGGCGGCGTCCCGGTCGATATGATGTCGCCGGTCTGCAGGGTCATGAACCGGCTGATGTAGGCCACGAGGAAGGACACGCCGTAGATCATCGTGCGGGTGTTCCCGTTCTGGTAGCGATGACCGTCGACCTCAAGCCAGATATCGAGCGCCTGCGGGTCCGAGACGTCGTCCGGCGTGACGAGGTAGGGGCCGATGGGTCCGAAGGTATCGTGGCTTTTGCCCTTCACCCACTGGCCCTGATGTTCCATCTGGAAGCCGCGTTCCGACACATCGTGGACCACGCAATATCCGGCGACGTGCGAAAGCGCCTCTTCCTCGCTCACATACTTCGCCGGTTTCCCTATGACGACGCCGAGTTCGACCTCCCAATCGGTCTTGGTCGAGCCTCTCGGGATCTCGATACAGTCGTTCGGACCGCAGATCGCGTTCACGCCCTTCATGAACAGCACCGGTTCCGGCGGAACGGCGGCACCGGTTTCGGCGGCGTGATCGGCATAGTTGAGCCCCACGCAGATGAATTTCGGCACCTGACCCACGCACGCGCCGAAGCGAAAGCCGGGTTCGAGCGGCGGCAGGCTGGCTGGATCGAGACCGCGCAAAGGCTCAAGACCCGTCGGCAGAAGAACCGCGCTCCCTATGTCGGCAACGAGGCCCGAGAGGTCGCGATGGCTGCCGTCGGGTGCCACGATCCCGGGGCGCTCGGCCCCAGGCGGGCCATGGCGAAAAAGTTTCATGCCAGATTCTCCATCAGGTGCGCTCCGCCTCGAAGCGGGTCGGGTCGCAATCGAATTCGAGTGCCAGTACGGTCGCGACCGGATCGCGCAGCGCCTCCGGCACGTCGATCAGCACCTCACCGGGGCCATCGCGATCGGCCAGTTCGTCGAGCACCGGCACGCGGATTTCGAAAGGCAGGCTCCACTCATGTCCCAGAACCTGCACGCGAACAAGATGCCGGACAGGCACGCCGCGCACCGAAACCGGCGCGACCGGCTGCATCAGGAGGTGGCAATAGAGGGTGTTGCCGTTCAAAGTCGTCGGGCCGTGAAACTGCCATGGTTGCAGCCCGGGCTTGGTATCGACGATCGAATCCGCGTGCCGTCCCATCCATCGCCGGAATTCGGACAGGCGATCGGCCTGTGGCGGGGGAATTCGCCCATCGCCGTCAGGCCCGATGTTGAGCAGCAGATTCCCCCCTCTCCCGGCCACCTCGCACAAGGTGTGGATCAGCGCGGCAGGGGACTTGTATTGGTCGTCCTCGGTGTTGAAGCCCCAACTCCGGTTCATGGTCAGGCATGTTTCCCAAGGCTCGTCCGGTGGTTCGGGCGGGACGAATTGCTCCGGCGTCGCGAAATCCCCGTGGCCGGGCAACCGGTCGTTGATCAGGATATCTGGCTGGAGATCGCGAATGAGGCGGTGAAGCCCGTCCGCATCCCACATTTCGGTGCTGCGCTCCCAGGCTCCGTCGAACCAGATCGTGTCGATCGGCCCGTAATCCGTCAGCAACTCGGTGATCTGGCCGCGGAGATAAGCCTGGTATTGGGCAAGGCCGTTCTTGGTCGGCGCAGGATACTCGCCGAACACGTAAGGCCGCATTTCGTCGGTGAAGGCCGGATAGGTCGGATGGTGCCAATCCGGCAGCGAATAGTAGAGACCGACCTTCAGGCCGTGCCGCCGACACGCCGCCACGAACGCGCCCACGATATCGACGCCGGGCGCCGTCCTGGCGACGCCGTGGCCGCCATGCCTGCTCGGCCAGAGCGCGAAGCCATCGTGGTGCCGGGTCGTGAGCACGGCGTAGCGCATGCCCGCAGCGGCAGCTGCGGCGACCCAGGCTTCCGGCGCTGCAGGGTCCGGCCGCCATCCCTCGGCGTTCGCGTGATAGGTTTCTGCCGGAATATCCTGTCCCAGCGGCAGGGTCACGACGCCGCCCACCAGCGGCCAGCTTGCTTCCCAGCCCGCCTTGGCCCACGGCCCCCAATGCACGAACAGGCCGAAACGGGCCGGCTCGAACCATTCTTCCTTGCGACGCATGGTTTTCTTTCGAATTGCTCCGGAAATCGTCGCCGCCGCCTGCCCGCCTGCCCACCCGCCGGACCAGAACAGTCCGTTCGCTCGGGGTGAGGCAAGCGCAGCAGACGAACGGCGATCGGCTACACCGCCGCGGCCGGAATCCAGTTTCCGTGAAAACCGAGAGGCACCAGCTGGGGCAGCGGAACCGTCGCAACTGGCTCGGCGGCGACGTCGCCTGCATCGAGCACGACGAAATCAGTATGGTTGCGGTTGACGTCGAGCACGTAGCCCATCAGCCACCCTTGGTTTTCGGCCGCATCATCGCTGGCCGGTACGAACACGAACTCGCCCGGAATGCATCCCTCCCCGAAATCGTGAACCTTGCGCTCCCCGGTCTCGAGATCGTGGGCGATCACGCCGAAGAATGGCGGACCGCGCCCTTCGTCAAGGGTTACCGTGTAGGCATAGCGATAGGGCTTACCCGTCAGGCGTTCGTCGTAACGCGGGAATTCCTGCGGGACGTCGTCAATCAGCTGCCGCTCGACCGCATTGGCCTGCGGATCGCAGACCCACCGTTCGAAGGTGACCTTGGAGCCACCCGGCTGCTCGGTTCCCTCCGCAAAGAGCCGGTCGTGAACGGCGACATCCATGACCACCCGGCCGTCGGGTAGATCGTAAGCGTTGCAGGGATGGAAAACGAACGCGGGCTCCACCGCGCACCAGACGATCTCCTCGGCCGTCCCTTCGCGCGGCAGCAGACCGACGCGCGCCGGGTGTTGTTCCGGGTCCCACGCATAAGGCACGGACATGCCGGATTTCGCCGCGTCGATCGAGAAGGTGACCGGCATGTCGAGCACGAGAACGAACCGCTGCGTCAACGCGCAATCGTGGATCATCGGGCCGCCGGGCAGCGGAATCTTGAGGTCCCGCCGCACCAGGCCGTCGCGTCCGACGACGACGTGCCGGACAAATTCGAGGTTTCCGGCATTGTAGCAGATCGCGTGCAGTTCCCCTGTCTCGGGGTCGGGGTGCGGGTGGGCCGTGAAGCCCCCGAATTTGAGCGACCCGTCGAGGTTGGTGTAGGCCGTCGTACCCAACAGCGTGTCCACTTCGACGGGGTAGCCGCCGGCCTCGATCAGCGCGAGGATCTTGCCGGCATGGCTGATCACGTTGGTGTTGACGGTGTCGCCCCGTTCGTAGCGCGGACCGGGCGCCGGCGGCTCGCCCAGAGCTTCGGCGACCCGGTTGGAACGAATGTAGCGATTGCGGTACCAGAGAGCCTTGCCGTTCTTGATGCGGACCGCATGGATCATCCCGTCACCGGCGAACCAGTGGTGCGTGCTGCCGTCGGGAGGGGTGATCGGATTGGGACCGATGCGCATGTAGGTCCCGTCGAGTTCGGCAGGCAGTTTCCCCGCAACCGGCAGATCCTCCACGGTCAGCTCGTCGCGGACCGGCGCATAGGGACCCAGCAGATAAGGGTTTTCCGGCTCGGACGGATCGCTGGCAATCTGGTCGATGGTATTCATTCTGTCACCTCCTGGTTCTGGTCGTGCCATTGTCTTCGACCGCGACAGGCCTTTCCTGCCTCCGGGCCTCACCGATGGTGCGATCCGACCGTCAGGCGCGGGCGGGATAGCCCGGAAGATCGCCGGGACGCCGGGGTATCAGTACGTCACACCCAGCCTTATACCATAGGTGCGCCCCAGGTTCGGCGTGCCGTTCGCCCACAGGTTGGCGACCGGCGCGAAGGTCGCGAAGAAGCGCTCGTCGGTCAGGTTGCGCCCGTAAAGGCTGGCCCGCAGTTCGCCCCCGTTGAACGGCAACGTGGCGCCGACCTGCGCATCGAGGAGCCCATAATCGTCCACGAAACCACGGGGATCGTTGATCAGCGGCGGAGGACCTCCCCCATCGAAACGCGGTCCCAAGTGGAAGAAGTAGCTGTCGGTCCAGCGGTAGGTTACCAGCGCATCGACCCCGACTTGACCGATCTGGGTCTCATATTGGGCCGTGCCGGAAAACTGGAATTCCGGAGCATTGCGCGGCAGCACGGAATCGGACACGTCGAAGCCGTCATAGACGAAGTCGCGATAGCGCGCGTTGAGATAGGAACCGGCGCCGGACAGGGTTAAGCCTTCGGCTATCAAGGCCGTCATTTCGGCTTCGAGGCCCCAGTAACGCACCGACGAGGCGTTGGTGACCGTGGTGATCGTCGCTCCGGTTTCGGGGTTGCGGCGGATCACCTCTTCCTGCTTGTCGGTGTAGTCCGTCAGGAAGCCGGCGAGGTTGAACCGCAGCCTGCTGTCGAACCATTCGCTCTTCATGCCGACTTCGTAGGTGTTCACCAGTTCGGGATCGTACGGGCCGATGGTTTCGGTGGAATTCCCGCGGCCGTTGAAGCCCCCCGATTTGAAGCCCTGCGCCCAAGAGATGTAGGTCAGGACGTCCTCTCGCGGGCTGTAATCGAGCGAGATGCGAGGCGTGAACTGGCTCCAGCCCTGCGTATCGGCAGCGACATTGTTGAACCCCGGCGCATCCGGGAAAAAGCCGCCGCCGACCTGGTTGAAGCCGTTCCGGTAGATGAAGTCCTTGAACTCGTAGGTGTACCGGCCGCCCAGAGAAACGCGAAATTCCTCGGTCAGGCGATAATTGCCGGTGACGTACGCGCCGAAGCTGTAGGTCGACTGCTGGCGGTCCACGACTTCCACGGTGTTGGGAGGAAAGCCGAGCAACTCGAACACGAACAGCGAATTGGCGCCGTCCTTGTAATCGACGAACTGGCCGAACAGGCCGCCCAGGATGGTCAAGCGGTCGTTGACGGTCCAGTTCGCCCGGAATTCCTGCATGAACTGGCGTTCCGTTACCGGCTGAATGCTCGCGAACGTCGGGATCGGAACCCCGTCGAAATCGGTCTGCTTGTCTTCCTTGAACAGGTTGAAGCCGGTGATCGACGTGATGTCGACATCGCCGGCGGCGATGTTCGCCGTCAGGTTCACCGAATGGGTCGTCGCCCGCAGGAAGGTCGGCGTATCCTGATTGGGCCGCCTGAGATCCTGGTTGGGATCGGCGCAGCGGGGCACGTCGGTCAAAAGGATGCCGATGCACATCAACTCGTTCGGTCCGGAACGGTTGAACAGCACGCCCCAGTCGCCTTCATTCTGCAGGTAGTCGTACTGAAGCAGGATCTCCACATCGTCGGACGGCGTGAATCGCAACGAGGGCGAGACGACCAGCAGGTCGACGAAACCCCGGTTCTCGCCGTTAAACTGGTTGATGAACTGGCCGTCGTTACTGAGATGGTTGACCGAGATGCGCGCGTCGATCTTACCCGGCACGATCGGGCCGGTCAGGGCACCCCGCACGTTGAACTCGCCGAAATTGCCGACGGTCACCTGAGCTTCCGCGCCGAACTCGTCCTTCGGCTTGGGCCTCGTGATGTTGATGACGCCACCGATGCTGTTGGCGCCGAACAGCGTCCCTTGCGGCCCGCGCAGCACCTCGACCCGCTCGACATCGACGACGTTGAGCAGCTGCCCGGCGATGGACGAGCCGAAAATCACGCCGTCGACGACCAGCGAAACCGCCGGGTTGAATGTGCGGTCGAAATCGGCCGTGCCGACGCCGCGTATGAAGATGTTCGCGCCTCCGGCAGATACGGCGTTGGGATTGATCACCAGGTTCGGGGTGATCATTTCAAGTCCCTTGACGTCGACGATCTGGCGCTTGGCCAATTCCTCACCGCTGACGACGGTCACCGCGATCGGCACCGATTGCAGGTTTTCCGCGGTGCGGCGAGCCGTCACGACGATCGCGTCAAGCGAGCCGTCCTGGGCTCGGGACGCATCCTCCTCGACGATTTCATCGGCCTCCTGGGCCAATGCCGGCTGGGCCAGCGCCAGCAGCGAAACGAAACCCAGAACGGACGGATACCGGATGGTCATTCTCTAAGCCTCCCCAATGCTTCCTCCCCAACTCGCCGGGTCGTTGCCCGGCGGCAGCCTTCAGAAGCGCTGCTTTCGACTCTGGCGGTCGTTAATTGATGCAGCACAAGTGAATTGGCGTTTTAAGATTGCAACGGTCTGGTAAGATGTGTCAAGCGCGCTCGTATCCCGACACGCGTTTTCGATGGAGAAGTGACGTGCTATCTACAGCTCTGAGCGGCCCCGGAGGCGCACGCGAGCGAGGTGGCTCGACCGGATCATGGTGATCGCCGAAGTCGCCGATTTCCGGGAGGCCGCACGGCGCAGGGTGCCCCATTTCCTGTTCGAATACGTCGACGGGGGAAGCTATCAGCAGGTCACGCTGGCACGGAACGTCGCGGATCTGGCGGACGTGGCGCTCGTCCAGCGCGTGCTACGCGATGTTTCCGCCATCGATCCCTCAACGACGTTGTTCGGACAGCGGATCGCCCTGCCACTCGTTCTGGCCCCGGTCGGGCTTGCCGGGCTCAATGCCCGCCGCGGCGAAGTGCAGGCGGCCCGCGCCGCCGAGGACGCGCAGGTCCCCCTGTGTCTGTCGACGGTTTCCGCCTGCAGTCTCGAGGAAGTGTCGGCCGGCTCCGGGCGTCCCCCGTGGTTCCAGCTTTACATGCTGCGCGACCGGGGATTCGTCGAGACGATGCTCGAGAGGGCCGCGGCAGAAGCCTGCCCGGCGCTCGTCTTCACGGTCGATCTTCCTGTTCCCGGCGCCCGCTACCGCGATCGCCGTTCCGGCCTGACCGGGGCTCCGGGCGTCGCAGGCCAGTTGCGCCGCCTCGGCCAGGCCATGGCTAAACCGGCCTGGTGCTGGGATGTCGGGTTGCGTGGTCGGCCGCTGACGCTGGGCAACGTCGCCGGGGCGCTCGGCGCCGATACGCCGCTCAGCGACTTTCTCGGCTGGCTCGCGGACAATTTCGATCCTGCGGCGACCTGGAAGGACCTCGAATGGGTCCGCGCCCGTTGGCCCGGTCCGCTCGTCGTCAAGGGCATTCTCGATCCGGACGATGCGCGCGCCGCGGTGTCCGCAGGGGCCGACGGGATCGTGGTATCCAACCACGGTGGCCGCCAGCTCGATGGCGCGCTCTCCGCCGTCAAGGCGCTGCCGGGCATCGTCGAGGCGGTTAACGGAAACACGAAAATCCTCGCGGATGGCGGCGTGCGCTCGGGGCTCGACATCCTGCGCTATCGCACTCTCGGCGCCGATGCCGTGCTGATCGGTCGGCCTTGGGTATGGGCGCTGGGTGCCGCCGGCCAGCGTGGCGTTGCCCGGCTCATCGCGATGCTGGACGCGGAATTGCGGGCCGCCATGGCCCTTACCGGCCACGTCCGGTTTGCCGACCCGGCGAGCCGTTAGGAAAGACGGCAGCGCCGGCGCGGCGGGTCCTGGAGGATGATGCGCCGCCGGGGCGTTTCAGTAACCGCTCGCCTGCCCGTCCTTGCGCATCTCGGTCGCCCCGGTCAG
>OFET01000995.1_pt1 | contig 10363 bp, 10 predicted proteins | sample 1521211 | NCBI WGS metagenome assembly OFET01 (sample SAMN03766358, study PRJEB24113) | microbial mat metagenome | isolation source: enrichment culture HLUCC-A from microbial mat sample contains cyanobacterium...
GGGAGGAGGCGTTCACCCATGTCGAGACGTTTTTCCGCAAGCTGCTCACGCCGGCAAGCGGTTAAACCTGCGTTTACCGTGCCCTGCCACCGTGCGGGCATGATACACGAGTCACGCTTGCAGCCGATCCGCCATCCAGGCTGGGGACGCAGGATCTTCAGTGCCAGGACAGTGCAGCGCGGCGGCGTGCTGCGCCGCGCGGTGCGCGACGTGGAACGCGAGATCGGCCGCGATGCGCTTGTCGCCGAGGTCCGGGCGCGGAGCTTTCACCTGATCGAATGCGGCGGGCAGTTCATCATCATCTGCAATCCTGGCCACATCCGGCTGATCTGCTGAGCACGAAGATTTTTCGATCGAAAAATCTTCGCCGGTCCGGCGCCCGTCGCCGCGCCATTTTTCGATCGAAAAATGGCGCGGCTTCGGATCACTCCGCCGCCTTGGCCGCCGCGGGGTTGTTCGGATGCGTCGTCCAGTTGGCGTATTCGTCGCGCACCACCTCGCCGGTGCGCGGATCCACGGCGCCCGCTGCCATCCGCTCCATCGTGATGCAATCCTCGACCGGGCAGACGTTGACGCAGAGGTTGCAGGCCACGCATTCGGCGTCGATCACCTCGAACACGCGGTCGGGCGACATGCTGATCGCCTGGTGGCTGGTGTCCTCGCAGGCAGCATAGCACCGGCCGCACTTGATGCAGCTGTCCTGGTCGATGCGCGCCTTGGTGACGTAGTTGAGGTTCAGCGCGGCCCAGTCCGTCACGTTGGGCACCGCCCGCCCGATCAGGTCCGGCAGCGCGATCCGCTTCTCGTCGAGATACTGCGACAGGCCGGAGATCATCTCCTGCACGATCCTGAAGCCGTAGGTCATCGCGGCCGTGCAGACCTGCACGTTGCCCGCGCCCAGCGCCATGAACTCCGCCGCGTCCCGCCAGGTGGTGACGCCGCCGATGCCGCTGATCGGCAGGCCGTGCAACTCGGGATCGCGCGCGATCTCGGCCACCATGTTGAGCGCGATGGGCTTCACCGCCGGGCCGCAGTAGCCGCCATGCGCGCCCTTGCCGTCGATCGTGGGCTCGGGCGCGAAGAGGTCGAGATCGACGCTGGTGATCGAGTTGATCGTGTTGATCAGACTGACGGCATCCGCGCCGCCGGCCAGGGCGGCCGCCGCCGGCTTGCGGATGTCGGCGATGTTGGGCGTGAGCTTCACGATCACCGGCATCCGCGTGTTCGCCTTGCACCAGCGGGTGACCATCTCGATGTATTCCGGCACCTGCCCGACGGCGGAGCCCATGCCGCGCTCGCTCATGCCGTGCGGGCAGCCGAAGTTCAGCTCGACCCCGTCGGCGCCCGTCTCCTCGACACGCCTGAGGATGTAGCGCCAGGGTTCCTCCTCGCAGGGGACCATGAGCGAGACGACCATCGCCCGGTCGGGATAGTCGCGCTTGACCGCCTTGATCTCTTGCAGGTTGGTCTCGAGCGGGCGGTCGGTGATGAGCTCGATGTTGTTCATGCCCAGAAGCCGCCGGTCCGGCCCCCAGACGGCGCCGTAGCGCGGCCCGTTGACGTTCACGATGGCCGGGTCGAGGCCCAGCGTCTTCCACACCACGCCGCCCCAGCCCGTGTCGAAGGCGCGGCGGACGTTGTATTCCTTGTCCGTGGGCGGCGCGGAGGCCAGCCAGAAGGGATTGGGCGACTTGATGCCCACGAAGTCGGTCGCGAGATTGGCCATTCTGCTTGTCTCCCTGTCGGACGGCGCGCGCCTCAGCGCATCAGCGCCGCGTGGATGTCCTCTGCGGCGTCGCGGCCCTCGGCCACCGCCGTCACGGTCAGGTCGTCGCCGCCCGCGGCGCAGTCGCCGCCGGCCCAGACGCCATCGAGGCTGGTGCGGCCCATGCCGGTGACCGCGATCTTGCCGCCGTCGAGGTCGGGCAGACCTTCGCCCGCGATCTTCTGTCCGATCGCCTTGAAGACCTGGTCGGCCGGCAGCCGGAAGCGTTCGCCGGAGGGGGTCAGGTCGTCCTCGACGAACTCGAACTCCATCTCGCGCACCGCGCCGTTGCCGTGCACCGCGACGGGAACCGCGTTGGTCACGATCTTCACGCCGCGGCGCGCCGCGTGATCCTGTTCCTTGCGGCTGGCGTTCATCCGGTCGCGCCCGCGGCGATAGACCATGGTCACGTTCAGCGCGCCCAGCAGCTTCGCCTGTACGGCCGCATCCACCGCCGTCATGCCGCCGCCGATCACGATCACGTCGCGCCCGATGGGCAGGCTGGCAAGGTCGCTCGCCTGACGCAGGTCCGCGATGAACTCCACGGCATCGGCAACGCCATCCCGGTCCTCGCCGTCGAGGCCCAGCGCGTTCACCCCGCTCAGGCCAATGCCGAGAAAGACGGCGTCGTAATCGCCACGCAGTTCCGCAAGCGTGACGTCACGGCCCAGCGCGCGCCCCTGCTCCAGCCGGATGCCGCCGATCTGCATCAGCCACGCCACCTCGCGCTCGGCGAAGCCGTCCACCGTCTTGTAGGCGGCGATGCCGTATTCGTTGAGCCCGCCGGGCCTCTCCCGCGCGTCGTAGATCACCACGTCGTGGCCCTTCATCGCCAGCCGGTGCGCGCAGGACAGACCCGCAGGCCCCGCCCCCACGACGGCGATGCGCCTGCCGGTCGGCGCGGCGCGCTCGAAGGGATGCACGCCGGCCTCCATCAGCGTGTCGGTGGCGTAGCGCTGCAGCCGCCCGATCTCCACGGGCGCGTGTTCCGCGGCCTCGCGCACGCAGGCCTCTTCGCACAGCGTCTCGGTCGGGCAGACGCGGGCGCACATGCCGCCCAGGATGTTCTGCTCGAAGATCGTCTTCGCCGCCGCCTCGGGCGTGTCGGTGGCGATCTGGCGGATGAAGAGCGGGATGTCGATCTCGGTCGGGCAGGCCGCGATGCAGGGGGCATCGTGGCAGAAATAGCATCGGTCGGCCGCCACCGCCGCCTCGTGCGGCGTGAGCGGCGGGTGAATGTCGCAGAAACCCTCTGCCAGCGCTTCGGGGTCGAGGCGGCCGGAGCGGATGCCCCCGGCCAACGCATTCGCCTTCATGTTCGCTCTCCGCTGTCGGTTCGTCATGTTTTGAAAAAACGCTGGCACATGACCTGTTTTTTATCAATCGGTAAAAAACGGGGCCGCCGCACTTCGGGCACGGAAAAGCCTGCGTGCAAGAAAAGCGGGCAGATCGGCGGCAAGCTGCCTCATGGCGCGGGTTGAACCTTGGGTCGCGCCGCACCTGTGCCCTATAAAAGTTGTGTGCGACGGTGTGCTGTCACAGTCCTGACGTGTATCCGCGCTAAACTTTCATGGCCTTTTTCGGGTCGCCGGGATGTTCGAGACCGTCATGCGGTTCGGGTGCGGTGCGGCCCGGGACCCGGCCACCCAGGACCGTCGCCAAAGGGGACCAAGATGAAAACCTATCACGATCCCTTCGCCCTGAGCCTCGCCCTGTTCCGCCTTTCGGGCTACGCGGTGGCCACGCAGATGCGCTGCGCCAACGTCCTGGCGCGCAGCGCGATGGATTTCGCCACGTTCCGGCCGTGGCGGACCGGGGTCGCGGCCTCGCTCGAACAGCCGGCGCCGCAGCCTTCGGCAAGGCCCGCGCGCAAGCCCGCGGCGCGGCGCAAGCCCGCGTCCGCCAAGTCGCCGGCTGCGCCGGCACGGCTGCGGCTGGTCGACTCGACCGACGCGCCGGCAAAGCCCGCGGCCGGCAAGGCACGGCGCCAGCCGTCGGCGCCGCCTGCGATGCCGGAACGCGCCGCAACGGGCACCGACGCCGAGGCCTGAGCGCCGCCACGTCAGCCATGCATCCGGCGCGAGCCGGGTTTGCGCCGTCGCACCGTAGTCATCCGGGCGGCGGCGGCATACCTCGTGCGACAGGGAGGAAACGGTCAAACACACTGACGGAGTTTCCGAAAATGGCTGATATCACGGCCCATTCCACGAACGCCGCACCGCGCTCCGGCCTCCGCGCCGTCCTTGCCGCGATCGCGGAGTTCTTCGAGACCGCTGCCGCGTCGAACCGCCGTGTGCGGCAGGTGCAGTACCTGCAGTCGCTCACCGACGAGGAACTGGCGAAGCGCGGCATCAAGCGTGAGAACATCGTGCACCGCGTCTTCAGCGACCTCTACTACGTCTGAGGTCGCCCGTGACACGCTGCCCGTTCAGAGGGGCAGCTCCGGGGTGAGGCCGCCGCGTTCGATATATCGTGCGGCGGCCACCCCTCGTTCGCCTCGCGCAGCACCAGACGGCTTCGCGTCTCGGCAGCAAGACCTCGCCAGGGCGTGCGACCGGTCCCGGAGCGTTTGCTCGGGTGCGCAATGCACCGCGCCGGAGGCCCGGTGCCGATGCAGCCGCCCCCGTGCTTGTGAGCGGCGGGTCGCACGATAGGCATTCCTCCGACAGCGCGGACAAGATCCGTCTTCACGCCGGAAACGCGACGAGACGGCAGAGCCTCCGCCAGCTTTCGGTCCCGCGGGCAAGGCTCTGCCCGGTCGCGCATGGCATCCTTGGCTGTCTCCATCCATGGCGTCGGCCGCACGGCCCGCTCGACGGGCGGCAGCCGCGCCCCGCGAAAGACATGCCGACAGCGGCAGCTTGCATGTCAGCGGCTCGCGAAGCGCCGGGCGCCGCTCCGGCGACAGGATCTCGATCGTCTTGGACAGCAGGCGCGACGGTCCTCACCACCTGTGCCGTGGCGCCTGCACCGCGCACGAAAGGGTCCGATCCCGCATGCCAGCCGACATGCACGGGCCGGGTTATGGCCGCTGCGTGGCGGGCAGGCGCCCCGAGAAAGCGCAGCGGGCGCAGGATTGCATGCAGCCGTCGGCGCAGGGTTATGCTTGCTGGCGGGATGGCAGGCGCGCTTGCTATGGAGCGAGCGGAGATGGCCATGACGATGCAGCCCCCCGATTCGCCGCCCGCGCTGCGGGTGACGAGTTACAACATCCGCAAGGCGGTTGGCCTTGACCGGCGCCGTGATCCTGCGCGAATCGTCGAGGTGCTGGCAGAGATCGCGCCCGATATCGCCGTGCTGCAGGAGGTGGACACCCGCGTGCCGCCCCGCCGTGCCGTGCTCTCGCCCGCCTCGATGGAGGCGCACGCCGGGCTGCGGCTGCTCGATCCCAGCGTGGGGCTCGGGCGCACCGGGTTTCACGGCAACACCATCGCGCTCGCCCCGCACATCGAGCTTCTGGACCTCGACGCCATCGACCTGCCGGGGCTCGAGCCGCGCGGCGCGGTGCTGGCGCGGCTGCGCCTGCCCGACGGCGAGCTTTTCCTCGTCGGGTGCCACCTGCCGCTTGTCGCCACCTTCCGACGCGAGGCGGTGGCCCGTCTGGTCGAGCTGGTGCGCGGCGCAGGGGACGCTCGGTGGCTTATCGCGGGCGACCTGAACGAGCCACGCCCCGTGGGCGCGCTCGCCCCCTTTACCGAGGGTGCCCGCATCCTGCCCGCCGGGCTGAGCTTTCACACGCGGATGCCACGCTTTCCGCTCGACCGCTTCATCCTGTCGCCGCACCTGACGGGAGAGGCGCACGTCCATCGCAGCGCCGCGGCACGCATCGCGTCAGATCACTACCCGGTCGTCGCGACGCTGACACCCGCCTGACGGTCATGCTCTGCATTCAGCAGTCAACAGCCGGGCCGTGCCCCCGGGAACTCCGATGCTATCCGTGTGCGCAGTGGTGAGCCGTGCAGGATTCGAACCTGCGACCCACTGATTAAAAGTCACCTCGGAGCGCCCTCTCCAAGCCCTTGAGTCGGTGACAAATTCGCCTCTGAGCCGGATTTTATCTTTCAGTTTCCGTGATATGTCGCTCCGACGCGCTGACACTTGACGACACCGCGCGCCACCGGCAACAGTGACAAACAGTGACAAATCCGGTGACAAGCGCGGCGCGTCGCAATCGACCTCTGACCTCATGACGGTTCATCAATGGGCAAGCTGACGGACGGGAAATCGGGCACGATCGCCAAGGCCGAGGCGCCGGCGAAGGGCCAAAGGTTCGTCTTCGATGACCACAGGGATGCGCCTCGCGGCTTCGCGCTCCGCATCACCGCGGCGGGCGGGAAGGCGTTCGTCCTGCAGTACACCGTGGACGGCCGCCAGCGCCGCAAGACCATCGGCGCCTGGCCGACGTGGTCCGTCGAGGCCGCGCGGGACGAGGCGCGCAAGCTGGCCGTGCGGATCGACCGCGGCGACGATCCGCTCGAGGAAAAGCGAAGGCGCCGAGACGAGCCGACCGTTGCGGACCTCGCCGCGGAATGGCTCGACAAGCACGCCACTGGCCTCAAGAGCGAGCACGATATTCGCGGGCTGGTGCGACACGACCTGATCCCCGCCCTTGGCCGCATGAAGGTCACCAAGCTTCGGCGGCGCGACGTGATCGAGATGGTAGAGGCCAAGGCCGAGACCGCGCCGCGCTCGGCCGCGCAGCTTCTCATCTACACGCGCAAGCTGCTGACCTACGCCGCCGACCGCGAGATCATCGCGGTCAACCCGGTCGCGGACCTCAAGCCCGCGTCCATCACGGTGAAGGGTCGCCGCGATCCGCTCCGGCCCAAGCGCCGGGAGCGCATCCTCGACCACGACGAAATCCGCGCGCTATGGACCAATGCCGAGACCTGCGGCCTGCACCGCCTCACCGCGCTGGCGCTCAAGATGGTGCTCGTCACGGGCCAGCGGCCGGGCGAGGTGGTCGGGATGCACCGCGACGAGATCGATGGCAGGAGTTGGACCATCCCGGCAAGCCGTCGCGGCAAGACCGACAGCGCCCATACGGTCTATCTGACCGACACCGCCCTTGCGATCCTCGAGGCCGCTGCGGCCGAGCGGGACCGGCTCGCCGGGCGCCGGAGGGAGCCGTGGGCAGGCTACGTCTTCGAGGCGCGGCCGGGCACCCCCATCACGGCACACGCCCTCTCGCGCGCTGTCGCGCGGTATGCGGCGGCGCTGGGCAGCAAGGACTTGCCCGAGAAGGGAGGCCAGTGGCGCCCGCACGATCTGCGCCGCACCATGCGGACCGGGCTCTCCGCGTGCCGGGTGCGGCCGGATATCGCCGAGTTGTGCACCGGGCACGTCATCCCCGGGATTCGCGCCGTCTATGACAGGCACGATTATGGGGCCGAGCAGCGCGCCGCGCACAAGGCGTGGGCGGCCCGCCTCGAGCGCATCGTCGCGGGGGAGGATCCCGATGCGGACGCCGAGAACGTGGTGCAAATCACGGGGGCGCGGGCGGGACGCGAATGAACAGGAAGCCGGAAACGCTGGAAGAAGCCACGGACCTCGCGCGGCGGCTATTGACCAAGAGTGTCGCGTTTGCGCCGGATGTCCTGCGGATGCTGCATGACCAAGATAACAGATTGGAACACGAGCGTCGTTTTAATGCCGAACTTCTGGCGCTGGCTAGCGAGGACCCCTTCGCATGGGAGGCTCTGGTCCTTCGAATTGTTCAATCGGTAGACGAGAGCGGGCAAATTCCGCGCGATCTTCGGAGCTTTCATCGACGCGTGCTGTGGGGCGACTGGCCAAGGCCGAGCGCCCGGCAAGGGGCGCCAGCGTCTTATCCTGTGCATCGCGCCGTCATTCTGTCGGTGTTGGTTCTCAACCGCATGGGTGTTCGGCAAAAAGACCCGGACCCCACGAGACTGAGCGCAATTCGGGCCGTCGCCATTGCGATGAACGGTCTGGGAGTTGCGCCGAAAACCTATTCTGCGGTCGAGGACCTTTGGAAAAGAAGCAAGCCGCTTCGCGAGCGTCTGAACGCTTCAACGATCACAATACCGGACCTGGAAATCGAGCTATCGCCTCGCACCCGATAACGTGTCAGCATGCAGTGGGGGGTGAAAAGAAAAGGTTTTCGCCCCACGTGACAGGCGCCCGGCCACTGAGCGACAACCGCCACGTCAACGCAACGTGAGGGCGAAAAATGAACTTCTCTGATCTGATTTCTGAGGCGGATTACGCGGCCGAGCGCGGCGTCTCCTTACGGACCATCCAACGCGAGCGCACCCTGCGCATCGGGCCCCCATTCATCCGCCTCGGACGGAAAATCTACTACCGCCGCGAGGCCATCCGGCAGTGGCTGCTCGCCCAAGAAGTTGTTCAGACTCGCTCGCCTTTGAATGGATGACGCGCGTGCCATCACCTGGGCGCTCGGCGGGAGCTGGCACGGCAGCTATGGCACCGCGCCATGCCCGATCTGTCAGCCCGAGCGACGGCGCGATCAGCGTGCTCTGAGCATCGCGGACGGCCACGGCGGGCGGCTGCTGCTTCGATGTTTCAAGAGCGCCTGTGCCTTCAGCGACGTAATGAGCGCGGTCGGGCTGCGCTCCGGCAACTGGAGCCCCTCTGACCCGGCCGCGGCGGCGCGGCGCGAGACCGAGCGGCGAGCCCAGGCCGCAAAGCGAGCGAAGCTGGCCCACCGGCTCTGGCGCGAGGCGCGCGGGATAGAAGGCACTCCGGCCGAGCGCTACCTTCGCGCCCGCGGCATCCGCGGGACGCTCCCGCGAGCGCTCCGCTATCATCCCGAGGCGTGGCACGGGCCGACGGCGCAGCGCTTGCCGGCGATGGTCGCGGAGGTCCAGGGCGCTGGCTTGCCGGCCGTGCATCGCACCTTCGTCGCCGCAGATGGCTCCGGGAAGGCAACGGTCCGGCCAGCGAAGCTGATGCTCGGCAGCACCTCTGGCGGGGCCGTGCGACTGTCGGACGGACCCGAACCGCTTGTGGTGTGCGAGGGCATAGAGACAGGCCTTGCGCTGCTCGACGGGCTGGCTGAGAGGCGGCTTCGGATATGGTCGGCGCTTTCGACCTCCGGCATGAGGGCGCTGCGCCTGCCGGCCCAGCCGGGTGCCATCTTCATCGCACCGGATGGCGACCGGGCCGGCATCGAGGCGGCTGAGGCGCTGGCCCGCCGCGCCGCGGGCGAGGGGTGGACGGCTCGCATCATGGACCCGCCGGGCCCTGGGCTCGACTGGGCCGATTGGGTGGCGGCGCGGGCGACGGAGGCGGCGGCGTGACGGATCCGGGCACGGCGTACAACGGTGCTCGCGTCTTCAATCCAAACGGCGAAGGGCGCGGGCACGACGGGGGAGAGCCGGAGGCACCGCAGCAGCCGCTGCCGGTCATACGCGGATCGGACTTCGCGGGCCGGCCGGTCCCTCGCCGGAAGTGGCTCTGTGAGGGGCTCATTCCAAGCCGCAACGTGACGCTGTTCGGGGGCGACGGAGGGACGGGCAAGAGCCTGCTTGCGCTTCAACTCGCGGTGGCCTGCGCGACCCGCCGCGACTGGATCGGGCGCACGGTGCGTGCGGGCCCTGCGCTCTACCTCTCGGCGGAGGACGACACCGGCGAGCTACATCGGCGACTTCGCGCGATCCTCGACGCCGAAGGGCTTGGCTTCGAGGCGCTGGGCGATCTCGCACTGCTCTCGCTGGCCGACGAGGATCCCCTGCTTGCGAGCTTCAACCGAATGAGCGGAAGAATGCTTCCGACGCCCCTGTTCGTCGGGCTCGAGGCCAAGGCCGCCACGCTGCGGCCCGCGGTGCTGATCCTCGATACCGCGGCGGACCTGTTCGGCGGTGACGAGGCGAGCCGGGCGCAGGTACGCCAGTTCCTCAACATGCTGAGCCGGCTCGCGCTTCGGTACGACACGACCGTTGTCCTGCTCGCGCACCCGAGCGTCACGGGCCTGTCGACCGGCTCGGGGCTGTCTGGCTCGACCGCGTGGAGCAATAGTGTGCGCTCGAGGCTCTATCTCTCCCGAATCGTCAATCAAGGCTTCGAACCGAACCCGAACGCGCGCACGTTGCGGTTGATGAAGGCCAACTACGCGGCGGCCGGATCGGAGATCAGGCTCACGTGGCGCAACGGAGTGTTCGTCGCCGATGCCCCCGCCTGCGGGCTGGACCGGATGGCCGCAACCGAGAAGGCCCAGCGCGTGTTCCTCAAGCTGCTGCGGCAGTTCACGGAGGAAGGGCGTAACGTCAATCATGCGGGTGGCGTCAGCTACGCGCCGAAGCTGTTCGCCGAGCACCCCGGCGCTGAGGGCGTCACAAAGCGCGCCTTCACGACCGCCATGAACGCGCTGCTCGGCGACGGCCGCATTCGCATCGAAGAGCACGGCCCGCCCTCCAAGCGGCGGGCGCGGCTTGTGGAGGCGTGATGCGGCGCCTCCAAGCTTCCCAACCCCCTTCCAACCCCCCTCCCATCCCCAATGCCGAGGTGCCTTCCACCCCCCTTCCAACCCCCTTCCACCTCTGTTCTCTTCCACCCCCCATACCCCCCCTTAGGGACTTGCGCCCCTAGGCAAGGGGCGCAGCCCCAGCCACAAGA
>OFET01000998.1_pt1 | contig 10316 bp, 7 predicted proteins | sample 1521211 | NCBI WGS metagenome assembly OFET01 (sample SAMN03766358, study PRJEB24113) | microbial mat metagenome | isolation source: enrichment culture HLUCC-A from microbial mat sample contains cyanobacterium...
CCGCGGTGCAGAGCCGCGCGACGGCCGGGGTGGCGGGCGGCACCTATCTCTTCGCGCTGCCCGGCAGCCCCTCGGCCTGCCGCGATGCCTGGGACGCGATCCTTGGCCCTCAGCTCGATTACCGGCATCGGCCCTGCAATTTCGTCGAGATCCTGCCGCGGCTCGACGAGCACCGCCGCAGGAAGTGAGCGGGTTCCGCAGGCTGGGCACCCTGCCCGAGGTCGAGGGCTGGCAGGGCGCTCTGGTCATGGCGCAGGATCGCGAGGGGCGCGTGCTCATGCAATTGCGCGACGACCGGCCGGGCATCGCGGCGCCCGGTCACTGGGGCCTCTTCGGTGGCGGCGTCGAGCCAGGCGAGGATCTGGTGGAAGCGGCGGTGCGCGAATTTCGGGAAGAGACAGGCGTCTGGCTGTCGGAGCATGAACTCGCGCCGCTGGTGCGGGTGCCGTCGCAGGCGCGCTCCGACGGCGTGCTCTATGTCTTTCACACCGACCGGCGGATCGCGCCGGGGGAGCTTCGGCTGGGGGAGGGGGCAGGCTTTGCCTTTCTCACGCCGGCGCAGCTTCTGCGCTTCGACGTGATCGCACCGCTGCGCCCGCTCTTCGCGGAAATGCTGGACTGAGCGCGACCGATTCGCGCATCCGTTTCGTAGCAGCCGGGCGGGCTTGGGAATTCCCCGGCGCCTGCCTATCTGCCTAATCTGGTCCGGCAGGACCGCACGAGGGTGACGGATGCGATTTCTCAGACAGAGTGTCACGGGCCTGTTCCTGGTGGCCGCGGCGCTGGGCCTTCTGGTCTATGCCGGGCTGTTGCTGCAGGGCGCGGTGCAGGAGCGCATGGCGCAGGAGCCACGCGTGCCGCAGGTGCGCGAGCGGGTCTTTGCCGTCGACGTGGTGCGCGCGCAGGCGGGGTCCGCGACGCCGGTCCTGACCGCCTTCGGCGAGGTGCAGAGCCGCCGCATGCTGGAGTTGCGGGCCGCTGCCGCGGGCCGGATCGCCATGCTCGCCGACGATTTTGTGGAAGGGGGGCAGGTCGCGGCGGGCGAGGTGCTGCTGCGCATCGACCCGGCCGAGGCGCAGGCGGCGTTCGATCGCGCGCGCGCCGACCTGATGGATGCCGAGGCCGAGGCGCGGGAGGCCGAGCGCGCCCTTGGCCTCGCGCGCGACGAACTGGCGGCGGCGCGCGATCAGGCCGATCTGCGCGAACGCGCGCTGGCGCGGCAGAGGGACCTGGCCGGTCGCGGCGTGGGCACGGCGGCGACGGTCGAGACGGCGGAACTGGCCGCCTCCTCGGCGCGGCAGGCGGTGGTCGCGCGGCGGCAGGCCGAGGCGCAGGCCGAGGCGCGCGTGGATCAGGCCGCCACCCGGATCACCCGCAGCCGCATCGCGCTTGGGGATGCGGAGCGGCGGCTGGAAGACACCGTGCTGCGCGCGGGGTTCGACGGAACGCTGGCCGATGTCGCGGCGATCGAGGGCGGGCTCGTGTCGCTCAACGAACGGCTCGCGCGGCTGATCGACGCCGAGGCGCTCGAGGTCGCCTTCCGCGTCTCGACGACGCAATATGCCCGCCTGCTCGATGCGGAGGGCAGGTTGCGGCCCGCGCCGGTGGAGGTGCGGCTCGACGTCTTCGGCACCGATCTGGTCGCACACGGCCGGCTGGCCCGCGATAGCGCGGCGGTCGGCGAGGGACAGTCCGGCAGGCTGGTCTTCGCCCGGCTCGAGGCGGCGCCCGGCTTCAAGCCCGGCGATTTCGTCACCGTGCAAATCGAGGAGCCGCCGCTGGAACGCGTCGTGCGCCTGCCCGCCGCCGCGCTCGATTCGGGTGGCGACGTGCTGGTGGTGGGGCCGGACGACCGTCTGGAGGCGATGTCCGTCACCCTGCTGCGGCGGCAGGGCGACGAGGTGCTGGTGCGCGCCCCGGGCCTCGACGGGCGGCAGGTGGTGGCGGCGCGCACCCCGCTCCTGGGCCCAAGCGTGAAGGTGCGCCCGCTGGAAGGCGAAACCGTGCAGGATGCGGCGCCCGAGCCGATGCTGGAACTGAGCGAAGAGCGCCGCGCCCGGCTTGTGGCCTTCATCGAGGGCAGCCGCCAGATGCCGGACGACGCCAAGGCGCGCATCCTCGCGCGGCTTGCCGAGCCCGAGGTGCCCGCCCGGATGGTCGAGCGGATCGAATCGCGGATGGGGGGCTGAGCGCATGGCGCGCGAGATCCCCGCCCGCGCGGGCGGCATCCTGTCCTACTTCACGCGGCATCCGACGCTTGCCAACCTGCTGCTGGTGCTCATGCTGGTGGCGGGCCTCGTGTCCTTCCCCAACATGCGCGCGCAGTTCTTTCCCGACGTGGTGGTGGACGACATCACTGTTTCGGTCCTGTGGCAGGGCGCGGGCGCCGAGGACGTGGATTCGGCCATCGTGCAGGTGCTGGAGCCCGCGCTGCAGGCGGTCGAGGGGGTGGAGGGCACCGAATCGACCTCGCGCGAGGGGCGGGCCAGCATCCGCATCGACTTCGAACCCGGCTGGGACATGGGGCGCGCCGCCGCCGAGGTGCAGACGGCGGTCGACCAGATCGCCACGCTGCCGGAGGAAGCCGAGGAGCCCCAGGTGCGCCGCGGCGCCTGGCGCGACCGGGTGACGGATGTTGTCGTCACCGGGCCTGTGGGTGTCGAGCAGCTGGCGCGATATGCCGACGAATTCGTCGCGCGGCTCTTCCAGCAGGGGGTGACGCGCACGACGATCCAGGGCCTTGCCGCGCCGGAGACGGTGGTGGAGGTGCCCTCTGCCGCGCTCATCGCGCACGACCTGAGCATGCAGGAGATCGCCGCCGCCATCGCCGCCGAGGTCGATGCCGAGCCCGCAGGCGACGTCTCCGGCGCGACCACGCGGGTGCGCACGGGGGTCGAGAAACGCGGCGCCGACGAGATCGCGGCCATCGTCCTGCGCTCGACGCCCACCGGCGGCACGCTCACCGTCGGAGAGGTCGCCACCGTCCGGGAGGGCGGCCCGGACCGGGAGCGCAGCTATTTCGTGGGCGAGAACCCGGCGATCTCGGTCCGCGTGGACCGGACGGACCGGGGCGATGCCATCGGCATCCAGCAGACGGTCGAAGAGGTGGCGGCAGAGTTGCAGGCCACGCTGCCCGAGGGCGTAAGCGTCGACCTGATCCGCACGCGGGCGGACTACATCACCGGCAGGCTCGACATCCTGATCGAAAACGGGCTGATGGGCCTTGGCCTTGTCGTGCTGCTGCTGTTCCTGTTTCTCAACGCGCGCACGGCCTTCTGGGTGGCCGCCGGCATCCCCACGGCGATGTTCGCCGCCATCGCGGTGATGTATGCCGCGGGCCTGACCATCAACATGATCTCGCTCTTCGCGCTGATCATCACGCTGGGGATCGTGGTGGACGACGCCATCGTGGTCGGCGAGCACGCCGATCACCGCTACCGCCACTTGGGCGAGCCGCCGGTCGTCGCGGCCGAAAACGCGGCGCGGCGCATGGCGATGCCTGTCTTTGCGGCCACGCTGACCACGGTGATCGCCTTCTTCGCGCTCGTCGCGGTGGGCGGGCGCTTCGGCGACCTGATCGCCGACATCCCCTTTACCGTGATCGCGGTGCTGCTGGCCAGCCTCGTCGAATGCTTCCTGATCCTGCCCAACCACATGAGCCACGCGCTCAAGGCCGCGGACCGGCAGCACTGGTACGACTGGCCGTCGCGGCAGGTGAACCGCGGCTTCGTGCAGGTGCGCGACCGGCTCTTCCGGCCTGCCATGCGGGGCGTCGTGCGCGCGCGCTACGTCGTGCTCGCGGGGGCTGTCGCCGTGCTGGCGAGCCAGGTGGCGCTGCTGATCTCGGGCGAGGTGCAATGGCGGTTCTTCAACGCGCCCGAGCAGAGTTCCGTCACCGGCAACTTCGCCATGGCCGCCGGCGCCACCCGCGAGGACAGCCTCGAGCAGATGGCCGCGATGCAGCGCGCGGTCGAGGAGCTGGCGGCGGAGTACGAGGCGGAGCACGGCCTGGATCCGGTGCTCTACGTGCTCGCCGAGGTCGGCGGCAACGCCGGCTGGGGCATGGCGGGGACCGACACCAAGGAACCCCATCAGCTTGGCGGCATCTCCATCGAGTTGATCGACGCCGACCTGCGCCCCTATTCGGCCTTCGCCTTCGTGGGCGAGCTGCAGGACCGCGTCGTGCAGCATCCGATGGCCGAGACGGTCAGCTTCCGCGGCTGGCGCTCGGGGCCCGGGGGCGATGCGCTGGACGTGCAGTTCTACGGCGCAGAAGCCACGACGTTGAAGGCCGCGGCGGAGGATCTCAAGACAGCGGTCGCGCGCTTTGCGGAGGTCTCCGGCGTCGAGGACACGCTGGCCTACGACAAGGAGGAGCTGATCCTCGAGCTCACGCCGCAGGGGCAGGCGCTGGGCTTCACGCCCGACGAACTGGGGCGCGTGCTGCGCCATCGCCTGGGCGGGATCGAGGCCGCGACCTATCCCGCCGGCCCGCGCAGCGCGACGATCCGGGTGGAACTGCCCGAGGGCGAGCTGACGGCGGATTTCCTGGAGCGCACGCAGATGCGCACGCCCGCGGGCGAATACGTTCCGCTGGCCGACATCGTCTCGGTCGAGCGCCGAACGGGCTTTTCCACCGTGCGGCGCGAGAACGGTCTGCGCGTCGTCTCGGTCACCGGCGACATCGACATGGACGATGCCGCGCGCGCGGCCGAGATCGCGAGCGCGCTGGAAGAAGAGATCCTGCCGGCCATCGCGGCCGAGCGGCAGGTGGACTGGCGCCTTGCCGGTCTCAGCGAACAGGAGGACGCGTTCCTCTCGGACGCGCTGACGGGGCTCCTGCTGTGCCTCGCGGGCATCTACCTGGCGCTGGCCTGGGTCTTCGGCAGCTGGACGCGGCCCCTGGTCGTGATGGCGGTGATTCCCTTCGGTCTTGTCGGCGCGGTCTGGGGTCATCACCTGTGGGAGGTGCCGCTGTCGATGTTCTCGGTCGTCGGGCTTCTGGGCATGACCGGCATCATCATCAACGATTCCATCGTGCTGGTGACGACGATCGACGAGAAGGCGCGCAGCCGCGGCCTGCGGCCCGCCATCGTGGACGGCGCGGCGGACCGGCTGCGGCCCGTGATGCTGACCACCGCGACGACGGTGCTGGGGCTGATGCCGCTGCTCTACGAGGGGTCGAGCCAGGCGGAGTTCCTCAAGCCCACGGTGATCACGCTGGTCTACGGGCTGGGCTTCGGGATGCTGCTGGTGTTGCTGGTCGTGCCCGCGCTGGTCGCGATGCAGGAGGACGCGGGCCGGCAGGTGCAGGCCTTCCGAAGGGCGCTGCGGTTCCGGCACCGAAGGGTGAGAGCCGGCCTGGCACTGGGCATCGCGGCGAGCCTCGGCTGGCTCGCCGCGACGCTGGGCTGGACGGCGGCGACCGGCGCGCTGCCGTCTGCGCTGAGCCTGCCGGCGCTGGCCGGTCTGTCCCCACTCGTTGCGGCGCTGTCGGTCTATCTGGGTGGGATCGCCGGGCTCGCGGTGGCGGTCTATCTGGGTACCGCCGCGGCGGCGCGGATGGCGGCCCGCCGCGCGGCGTGAGCCGCGGGAAAGCGCGTTGAAACGCGCTTGCAAGCGGTTTGGAAACCGCTTGTGGCGCGCCTTTCGGAGGGATGCGGTTGACCGACGCGCCGCGCCAAGCGCGTTTCAACGCGCTTGATCCGGCGGGATCACTCCGCGGGGCAACCCTTGATGTCGACCGCCGTGCCCGAGCCCAGCAGCGTGATCCGCAGCGCGCCGCGGTCGAGCGCGAAATCGCCGCCTTCCATGTGTTCCAGCACGCTGGTCGCCGTCAGGCGGTCCGGAGAGATGCGCGCGATGTCCGGTTCGGACACCCAGATCTCCGGATCGCCGGCCTCGATCACCGCCGCTGCCGTGCGTCCGGCGCGCGGCATCTCGATCTGCGCTGTCAGATGCAGACCGCGCTCGCCGGGCGCGACGCTGCATGTGACCCGGCGCACCCCTGCCTCGGCGGCGCTGAGCGGGCGCGCGGCGAGCGCCGCGGCGATCGCGGGGTCGGGGCGCGAGACTTCCGCCGGCAGCGTTCCGGCGACACTGAGCGCGGCGGGGATGCAGATATCCTCGCAGACGCCCAGCTCGACCTCGGCATCGAGCCGGACCGGGGCACCTTCGCGCAGGGAACGGACGTGCAGCGGCAGCACCACCTCGCCCGCATAGACGATCGAGCGCATCCCGTTCTGGTCGAAGATCTGCGGCATGGGCCAGGCGATCTCGACCGCCCGCAGGTTCTCCGACCCGCTCCAGTCGAAGCGCGGGGGGATGCCCGCGTCGCCCGGGGCGCGCCAGTAGGTCTTCCACCCCGGCGCCAGCGTCAGCCGCAGCCCGGCCATGTGCGTGCCGTCGTCGAGGCGCCAGCCGGGCAGGATCTCGCCCGCGATCACGTCGAGCGCGCGGGCGGGCGGGGGAAGGACGAGGGCAGCGCAGGAAAGCGCGGCAAGGAGCATCTGTCGCGGTGTCATCGCCCTGACATCGCGCAGCGCGCGCGGTTTGCCAAGTCGCGCCGCCTCACGTTGCGGCGAGCGCGCGGCCTTGAACACGCCCCGGGCCGGGGTCATGTTGCACCCCAGACCGGAGAGGCCGCATGTCCGAGACCACCCCGCTGACCGGAAAGCTCCTGATCGCGATGCCCGCGATGGGCGACCCGCGCTTCGCGCGCAGCGTCGTCTTTCTCTGTGCCCACTCCGAGGAAGGTGCGATGGGCCTGATCCTGAACAAGCCCACCGACGACATCACCCTTGGCGATCTCTTCGAGCAGCTCTCGATCGAGGCCGGGCCGCAGGCGCGGCGGATGAAGGTGCATTTCGGCGGTCCGGTCGAGACCGGGCGCGGCTTCGTGCTGCACGGGCCGGACTATGCCTCGGACCGTTCGACGCTCAAGGTGGATGCCCGCTTCGGCATGACCGCGACGCTCGACATCCTCGAGGAGTTCGCGCGCGGCGAGGGCCCCGAACAGGCGCTGATGGCGCTGGGCTATGCCGGCTGGGGGCCCGGGCAGCTGGAGGCCGAGCTTGCCGACAATGCCTGGCTTACCACGGAGGCGACGCCCGAGCTGGTCTTTGCCGCCGACGACGGTGGCAAGTGGCAGGCGGCGCTGGGCACGCTTGGCATCGACGCGCTGATGCTGTCGGGCAGCGGCGGGCGCGCCTGAGGCACGTCGCGGCATCGCGCCAGCGGGCGGCCGGCGCGACGGGGTCTTCCTGGACCGTTGAAAGGATCGGCGCGTCCGGGGAGCGGCGGGAGGCCGGCCCGTGTTTCGCAGCGGGAACGCAGGGACGAACCCGGTCAGCCGCGCGGCGCGGCGGCGCGGCGCAGGCGGTCGTTGATCGCGACGCCGAGGCCGTGGCGCGGGACGGGCGAGACGGCGATGACATGCGCCCCGTCATCGAGCGCGTGCAGGTGCAAGAAGAGGTTCGCCGCCGCCTCGTGCAGATCGCCCGCGCGCGACAGGTTCAGGTCGCAGTCCACGGGGCCGAAGCCCAGCCGCCGCTCGCCCGGGCGCCAGTCCGTCGCGTCGAGCCGGAGCGCCGCGCGCGGTGCGTAGTGGGAGGCGAGTTGTCCGGGGGCTTGCGGGTGCTCCGGGTCGGCACCGGGGTGCGCGACCGGCATGCCCAGCGCCGCCTCCAGCGCCTCGACAGGCACGCCGCCGGGCCGCAGCAGGCGCGGGCCGGGGTCGAGCGCGAGGATCGTCGATTCCACGCCGACCGGGCAGGGGCCCGCGTCGAGCACCGCCGCCACGCGCGGCCCAAGGCCCGCGATCACATGTTCCGGCGTGGTCGGGCTGAGCCGGCCCGAAGGATTGGCCGAGGGTGCCGCGAGCGGGCCGCCGAAGGCGCGCAACAGCGCCAGCGTCGCCGGCTGGTCGGGCACGCGCACGCCCAGCGTGCGCAGCCCGGCCGTCACCCGCGGCGACAGGCCGTGCCCCTGCTTCAGCGGCAGGACAAGCGTGAGCGGGCCGGGCCAGAAGGCGGCGGCAAGGCGCTCGGCCTCGGCGGGCCAGTCCACGAGCGCCTGCGCGCTCGCGGCATCCGCCACATGGGCGATCAGCGGATTGAAGGACGGCCGCCCCTTGGCCGCGAAGATCCCGGCGACCGCCGTGTCGTTGCGCGCGTCCGCGGCAAGGCCATAGACCGTCTCGGTCGGGATCGCGACCAGCTCGCCCGCCCGCAGCAACGCCGCCGCGCGGGCGATGCCGGCGGGATCGGGCGGCAGGCGGTGGGGGCTGTCGGGCATCTCTGACGCGGCGTTGCGGTTGCGCGGCGGACGGTTGGGCCTAGCCTTCCGCGACGAGAGGGGCCATACACCCGCCCCGGAGACATGCCAAGCCCGAGGTGTCCGATGCCCTACCGCGCCCCTGTCGCCGAGTACCGTTTTCTTCTCGACCATGTCGTCGATTTCCCGCAGGTGGCCGCGACCGACCGCTTCGCGGAGGCGACGCCGGACGTGGTCGCGGCGATGCTGACCGAGGCGGGGCGCGTCTGCGAGGAGGTGCTTGCGCCGCTCCAGCGCACCGGCGACACGCAGCCCACCCGGCTCGAGAACGGCGTGGTGCGGATGTCGCCGGGCTTCGGCGACGCCTATCGCGCGCTGGCAGAGGCGGGCTTTCTGGGCGTGGCCGGTCCGGTCGAGCACGGCGGGCTCGGCCTGCCCATGTCGGTCGCCACGGCGCTGAACGAGATGATGTCGGGTGCCTGCCTTGCCTCGCACCTGACGCCGCTGATGGCGCAGGGCCAGATCGAGGCGCTGGCCCATCACGCGCCCGAATGGATGCAGGCGCTCTACATCCCGAAACTCGCCTCGGGCGAATGGTCCGCCACGATGAACCTGACCGAGCCGCAGGCCGGCTCCGACGTGGGCGCGCTGACCACCAGGGCCGAACCGCTGGGCGACGGGCGCTACAGGATCACCGGGCAGAAGATCTACATCACCGGTGGCGACAACGATTTCGCGGCGAACGTCAGCCACCTTGTGCTGGCGCGGCTGCCGGACGGGGCGCCGGGCACGAAGGGCATCAGCCTGTTCCTGGTGCCGAAGTTCCTGCCGCGCGAGGACGGCACGCCCGGCACGCCCAATGCGCTGCGGGTCGTTGGGCTTGAGCACAAGCTGGGGCTGCACGCCAGCCCGACCTGCACGATGTCCTACGAGGGCGCGACCGGCTGGCTGGTCGGCGAGGAGCACAAGGGCATGCGCTGCATGTTCACCATGATGAACAACGCCCGCCTCGGCGTGGGAATGCAGGGCATAGGCGTGGCGGAAGGCGCCTTTCAGCACGCGCTGGCCTACGCGATGGAGCGGCGGCAGGGCCGCACGCCGCTGGGCGAGGGGCGCGGTGCCATCCTCGAGCATGCCGATGTGCGCCGGATGCTGGCCACGATGAAGGCCGAGCTTTTCGCCGCGCGCGCCATCGCCTTCGCCTGCGCCGCCGCCATCGACATGGAGACGGCTTCGGCCGATCCTGCCTGGGCCGCGCGCGCGGCGCTGCTCACCCCGATCGCCAAGGCCTTCGGCACCGACACCGGGCTGAAGCTTGCCGACACAGGCATCCAGATCCACGGCGGCATGGGCGTGATCGAGGAGACGGGGGCGGCGCAATACTGGCGCGACGTGCGCGTGACCGCGATCTACGAGGGCACCAACGGGATTCAGGCGATGGACCTCGTGGGCCGCAAGATGGCCGACGGCGGCGAGGCCGCGCAGGCGCTGATCGACGAGATCGAGGGGGGCACGGAGGCCGCGCGCGACCGGCTGCCGGACCTTGCCGGCCCCGTCTGGCAGGCGGCCGAGACGCTGCGCGAGGCGACCGAGGCGGTCGTCGCCACCACCGATCCGACCGACCGCTTCGCGGGTTCCGTGCCCTATCTGAGGGGCTTCGCGCGGGTGCTGGGCGCGCACCACCACCTGCGCGCGGCACTGGCAGAGGGCGGCACGGGTCCACGCACCGCGCTGGCGCAGGTCTATGTCCGGCGGCTGCTGCCCGAGCACACAGGGCTTCTGGCAGAGGCGCGCGCCGGCGGTGCCGACCTCTACGCGCTGTCGGACGAGGATCTGGCCGCATGATGGACGGTGCGACGGGCATCCGCACCCCGTGGGAGACACCGCCCGCCCCCGGCGAGGCGGTCGAGGTGGCCCAGGGCGTGCTCTGGCTGCGCCTGCCGCTGCCGATGAAGCTCGACCACGTCAACGTCTATGCGCTCGATGACGGCGACGGCTGGACGCTGATAGACACCGGCATGAACACCCGGCGCACGCGCGAG
>OFET01000999.1_pt1 | contig 10301 bp, 11 predicted proteins | sample 1521211 | NCBI WGS metagenome assembly OFET01 (sample SAMN03766358, study PRJEB24113) | microbial mat metagenome | isolation source: enrichment culture HLUCC-A from microbial mat sample contains cyanobacterium...
GCCCCTTTTGAACCCCGCGACCGCAACCTGCAAACCCCGCCCCTTACACCATCTCCGCCACCGAAAAGCGGCGGGGCGGGTCACCCTGCGCCGGCTTCTCGAAAAATCCAACCACCCGGCGACACGCGCCCATGATCAGGCTGCGATGCATAAAGGCGGCTAATTCACAAGCGCGCGCCAATGCCAAAGAAAACAACTTTATATAGTATAAATGCATAAATGCAATTATTTTAGGGATCACATATTCTGCGGGAAATCAATATTAAAACCGCGATTCTTTTTCCGGCTTTCGCGAGAGATTGTGTCTGAGCGGATCGGATACCGACAACCCGCAATAGCAACTCTAACAGAAAGAACAATTATGTCTCCAAATATCTCTGGCGCTGCATTTCGCATCGCCTTCTTCGTGCAGCACCGTGCACTGCCGACTCATGTCACTGCTGACGAGATGCGTGAAAGGTTGGGCGACGATATCTCGGCGCTTCACAAGCACTTCAGCGAAGTCAACGGACTTTTGCTGAGCGAGTGCAATCTTTGGTTGGAGGCAGTCCTGTGCCCGGCCACCGCGACTGCGCCTGCAACTTCGTACTTCACGATTTATCACGAAGAGCAGGACAGCTGCTTGTCTCTTGCTCGCGAGCCGGGCGCAGGGCCTTATTTCATTCCTGACTACCTTCGGTGGTAAAGGCATAGCCCAGTGAAGACATAACACCCCCGGCCTGCGCCGGGGGTGTTTTCGCGGAATCAGGGAAGGGCGACACAATGAACACAACTTCAAATACTATATTGATCGGAAATGATAAAGGCGGGGTTGCCAAAGACCTGACTGCGGAAGGGTTGAAAATCGCCCTTATTCGGGCGGGCCTTGATCATCAGCTGATTGAGATCGAGAGCCAGAGGCGGCTTGGACACCTCTATCCCGACACGCATTTCATCGAAGCGACGGCCATCGGCGCGGATAAAATCTATGAAAACCCGGATGCCGTGTTCGAACCGATGGATACGCTCGCCAGCCTTGTGCAACGAAGCTCGATCTCAGTCGTCTGCCTCGGCGCGAATCTGACCGGCGGGTTCCTGGCGTGGTCGGAGACCAACGGCAGCCGCGTGTTCGGAGACGGCGGCACTCTTCACTTCATCTGCCTGTTAACGATGAACCGTGCAGCACTCACTGCAGGGCTGACCAACCTCTTCAACTTCGGAGTGCAATATCCCGCCGGTCGCAGGACAGCGATCCTCAATGAGTTCGCCGCACCGTTCATCGAGGGGGATCGCCATGTCGCGAAACGCTTGCGTGAAGCACAAGGTGAGGGGGGACCGATCGAAACGATCCGGCTGACCAGGATGGCTGCGCCTGCTTGGGGCTATATCCAGAATCTTGGACCGCTTGCAGACGTTGCGCAGATGCCCGCCCAGAAGCTGATCGATCTCGGCCTGCCGGAAGGGCCTGCGATGCGGTCAATGTCAATGTTCGAGAAATGGCTCGAGAACGATCTCGTCGCCCCGCTGGCGTCGCTCCTTCCCGATCCTCAGGAGACGACATGACCGACATGACCGACATGACAGATCGGATTTCGCATGCGGAAGCCCACAAGCTCTGGTCGGAAAAGCAACTCACCTTGTTTCGCGAGATGGGGACACGTGAACGCGTGAACGCAGTTAAGTCCGGTGCCCTCGACCACTGGACCGAGATCACTCGGGGCGCCGCCCTCGATCTCCTCGGTGAGGCGAGAAACCGGGGCAGCGCCTGGACGAGCCTGCAAACGCGGAAATTTGAACCCGCTCACCACCCGTTGCCTCAGCAGGCCAGGCACGCCTCGCGATTCGATCTGACTTTAATCGCCGCAGGCACAGGGTGGGCCGCGATGATGATCGCTGTCGCGGTTCACGCCTACGGCATTTGATGACAGGTAAGCAAATGTCCGCCCGGCCCTCCTCGCCTTTGCAATGGCGCAAGCCCGTTACTCCAGCCGTAATGGCTGGCCTGTTCACGACAGTTATGATCGCGCCGATCACCTTTATCCTGGTGTTCGGTCTCCTGCCGCCCTTCTGGGGAGATCCACATCGAGGTGTGTTTACCGAAGTTCATTTCGCCTGGAGCATCGCGACGGATATCGCGTGGACCGGCATCGTTGATGCGGCTCGACACCTGCTGCCAGTAATCCCTGCGTCCTGGGGCGCCGGCGACTGGATCGCATCCCTACACGAACATGGGTCCTGGGGAGAATTTATATTCCGGATTCGCATGGTAATGGCATCGACCATTTGGGTGGCCGCTCTGATCGTAATGCGGGCTTATCGCCGAACATGGCGGATTCAGGGATTCGAACATATTTCAGGCCCTCGCCTGTTCGAAGGTTGTCATGCGGCACGGCAAGCCCGCATGACCATGAGGCGCGAAGGCAGGATTACGCGGGACGCTCTCTACCTTGCCTACAACCTTGCGCTTTCGAAATCGCGCGAGGTTCTCAGCTTCGCATATATCGGCGGCCAGGGCAGCGGGAAAACCACCGCCTTGAAGTTTTTGATGCGCCAACTGATCGGTCGGAAAAAAACGAAAATCATCCTTCTCGACCAGAAAGGAGACCTGACAGAACAATGGCCCGCTTCCGATGTTATCCTGCTTGCGCCGCATGATCAGAGATCGCACGCATGGGACATCGGGGCCGATGTGGCAGGTGAGATCGCAGCGCAGGAATTTGCCGCGACACTGGTCTCCACCAAGGGGCCCGAAACAGTCTGGCCTGAAGGCGCACGCCAGATCATCGAGGCTGTCGTGATCGCCCTTCAGCGTCGATACGGTACGGACTGGGGGTTCGCGGAACTTCTAGAGGCGCTTCAGGCCTCCCCGGAAGGGTTGCGGGGAATCGTGGAACCTGTGCGTCCCGATGTGCTCACATTTCTCGGTATTGACGACAACGGCGAATTCACCCGTACCTCGATCGGATACATTACCAATCTTCAAACTGCGGCACTACCGCTTCTGCGTCCGCTGGCGATGGCGTGGGGGAGCGTTCCGCAAGCGGAGCGCGTGTCACTGCGGGCGTGGCTGCACAGCAAAGGACCAGTGGCTCAAACCCTGCTTCTTCAGAACAACACCGATTTCCCTGAGATCAGTGCGGGATGGATGCGGCAGGTTATCCAGCGCCTCGTTCGCATCAGCGGCAGCCCGTCTTTCCGGAATGATGCCAAACGCCGCATCTGGTTCATCCTCGACGAGTTCCCACAACTCGGACATGTTCCAGATCTGCTGCGCGTACCAGAAACGCATCGGTCGAAGGGGGCGACCCTGGTTCTGACCGCGCAATCGATCAGCCAGATCTACTCAATCTACGGGCGGGAGGATGGCGACACGCTGATCAATCTGATGCAGACCAAGATCATTTTGAAACCCGGCCAAGGCAGCGATCTCGCGTCCCGCCTGAATGCGTGGCTTGGCAAGTTCCGCTGGCGAGATCCCATGGAGAGCGGCATTACAGAGACCGGCGCCCGTGTGCCGATCAAAGAACACGAAGATGATCTTTTGACACCCGCCTATTTGAACAGCCTTGGTCCGGAAGGCAAAAGTATCTCCGGATTAGTTATTGGCCTCGGCCCCGATGTTTTCAAAATGGAATGGCCCGAACAGAAATGGCCAAAGCAACGACCAGGCGTGCGTTTAGCACCGTGGGCGCAAGCATAGGGGGAAAACAAAGGGTCCAGAGCCTTCTCCAGCGCCCAGATTTTTTGCTTTTGCCTGCGGCTGCAAAAAATCTGTTCCCTCTCGCTCCCTGACACCGGGGTCACGGGCCCCCGGTGTCTTAACGGAAACGATCGGTGCGCTGGAGCCTCACGGCTCTTTGACAGGTCAGAAGCAGCTGCGTCCGCTGGACGCATCTCCCCCGCCAGCAAGCTGGCGCGGAGATGGTCCATTGTCTTCGCCGCCCCTGACCTATCAACCCTTTCTTTCCCCTCCCTTCTCCCGGGTATGCAATGCCCGTCTGCGCGAAGTGCCGGGTCTGTCATCGGGTGGCATTTAGCTTACCCCACACAGAAACAGTTCGCAGATGCCACCCTCGCATTCCTGCGCGAAACCATTCCAAATGAATGGCACAACTTCCGCGACCAGGTATCAGACAACTTCCGCCTCATAACACGCCAGAATTTTCGGGTTTTGGCAGGGTAAGAGTATGATCAATTTTTTCGCTGAGAGTGTCGCACGCGCCGAACACAAGGTGTAATCTCCAATGCTTAATGCGGGGTGATCGACAGACAGACAATTAACGGCAGCAAAATATCAATATCCCCACCTACGAAGGTTCTCGCGAGCTAAATCACTACCCGGCCCACCTTGTAAAGCGGCTTTACGGGACCATTTGACTCCCTCATCACGAGCACCTAGATAGTAGTATGCGCTTCCAAGTCTAGCTTGTGCTACCGAATGACCCTGCTCAGCAGCCTTGCGGTACCAATAATTTGCCACGGCTTGATTTTGCGGGACGCCCCTACCATACTCAAACAAGCCACCTAGCCAAGTATTGGCTTCTACATTGCCCTGCTCAACGGCCTTAAGGTACCAGCGTCTTGCCTCAACATATTCCCCACGTTTTTCATATTCCAAGCCGCGAAGAAGCTGTGCTTCGGCGGAAAAAATTTCAGTTTTATCTTCTTGTATACGAGGAGCTATCTGATCTTTTTGTGTGTAAGGCGTCATAATTAGAATACGAGTATCTATAAACTCTGACCTAATACCTACAGTTTGAGAAATATCATATGTCAAATAGTTAAAATCATCAGGTGGCGCAGAAGTCAAAAACATAATTGCAGAAGTTCTTAGCCCCAAATTTGCGGCATATCCTCCAATGACTGCATTACCCATACCAGTTTCTTGAAATCGCCCATCCAACTCCATATAGGCCGCATGAAATCCAATTTTTGCACTATTATCAACGTAGCGAGTGGCGCCACCTAGCCAAGCCAGTGCGCAAGCCGAGTAGCACATTTTTTGATCAGCGACGACAGTCTTGTAGCCGCGCAGCCGTATGCGGGTACCTATCTCGATACCGGCGAGCAGACTCCCACCATTGCTACTGAAGGAAATGATCGCCTGCTCCAGATCCTTCGTCACGTCTGCGAAACGTTCGATATCCTGCTCGATGAAGTTGCCGGTAATGCTGACGACTGAAACGCCATCCGCGTTCTTGCCCTCAAGCCTGATTTCGGCGGCATGGGTCGCGCCCGCAATGATGACAGCGGCAGCTCCTCCTAGGAGTAGTCGTCTGATCATATCCGCTCCTTACCATGCTACAGGGATAATAACCGAACAACTCAGGTTGTCGAACCGCTTGCGATACCGAGGCCGCCACTTAAGCGGCGGCCTCGTCCTTGTGCTGGAATGATTTGATGAAATCGGCGGCACGCTGCGCATGGGCAGCGGCGGCGAAGATGGCCCGCTTGTCGCCGTGCAGCACGGAAAGCCAGCTTTCGATATAGGCGGCGTGATCCGCGCCGGGTTCGGGGGTCAGTTCAAGATCGGCGCACAGGAAAGCCGCGCCCAGCTCGGCGACAAGTTCCTCGCGGGCGTAGCCTTCATCGCCAAACCGCTTGCGCCCGAAATCGCGATCGAGGCGGGAAGGGTGCCGCGTCCAGTGGCTCAGCTCGTGGGCAAGGGTGGCGTAGTAGCTTTCGGGGCTGCGGAATGCCTCGAACAGGGGAAGCTGCACGCGGTCGGTCGCGACGTTGTAGTGGGCGCTGTTGCCGCCGTGGCCGATATGGGCGCCGGTGGCGGCAAAAAAGGAATCCGCGTGCGCGATCCGCTGCGCCGGATCAATGACGGGTTCGGGCTTGGCGTAATAGTGCGCGGGCAAGCCGTCGATCTGCTCGACGTTGAACACGGTGTAGCCCTTCATAAAGGGAATCTGCCGCTCGCAATCTTCGCCGTTCTCGCCTTCCTCGGTCTTGGTGATGGTGTTGGCATAGACAACAAGGCTGCCGCGCTCGCCCTTGCGCACATGGGCGTCGAGTTCTTTTGCCTGTTTGAAGGTCATCCAGTGCGGGGACAAAAAGCCGGATTCCACGGCTGCGCCCCAAAGCATCAGCACGTTGATTCCGTTGTAGGGCTGGCCGTTGTGTCGCAAGGGGCGGGTAATGCGCCCTTCGGTGTTGCCCGCGCTCCACGGTTTAAGCCAGGTCAGATTGCCTTGCTCAAGGTCTGCAATGATCTTGTCGGTAACGCGCTGATAGATATCGGTTTTCATTGATTCGCCCTCCTGGTTGAAAGGTCGGTTGCGCATGCAACCGAGCTAGGCGGAGCGCCAATGAGCGGGAGGAATGCTGTCCAGTTCCGACCGGGCGGGAGGGGGATCACCCGGCCTGCACAAGCCCGAAGGGCGCGGAAGGCAGGGGAAACCCGCCCGGACGCGCGAAGCGTCCAGTGCTGGACAGCAGGGGGCGGCAGCCCCGGAATAAGGGGGAAAGATCGCGGCCCGAGCGGGGCCGCTCTACTGGCCGCAAAGCGGCCTATGCGCGAGGGATTGTTACCGGATGGCCGAAACCCGCTCGCGGGGTTCGGGGGGCTCTACACGCGCCTAAAACCCGGTCCGGCATTGGCCGGGCGCGTCAAACCACGTCTGTGCGCCCAGACAGGGAAACCGGAAGCTCTGAACTACCCCATACGTGGAATACCCGTGACAACCTTAGCCAATTTCAGCACACATCAAAGATGGCCTTTCCCCCCAGATGTACCAAATTCGCTTGAGATTGGTCTTTCAGTCCTCATTCATCGGCATAATGACGTCCATATCGCTTGACATTTTAAAATTTTGTAATATTTTTATTTCCAAACGTGCATACAGTATTCCTTACTTTTTGAAAGGACCCCCATTATGAACGCCACCGACACCGTTCGAGCCACCTTTGTAATGCGTAAGGGCAACCGCGACCTAGTAAAGGGCATCGCCTATCGCTATGGCATCTCACAAAGCGAGATCATGAACACGGCCCCGTACCTGTTCATCGTCATGGCAGAACGATCCCTTGCGGAACGGCGCGGCCAGTTGAGTGCTGCCAAGACGCTTGCCGACCAGGCGATGCGATCATTGGCCAGCCTCCCCAATCATCTCGTCATCGGGGATGCTCATGAGCGCATAGAGGAAGCTCTTGCCCTTGAGGAAAAATCCTTGGACCGCAATCAGATTCATGGACCCGACGAAGGTGACATCGAAGATTTCATGCAAAGAGCATTCTCGCCGTTTGGCGATCCTTTCCGGGAAACCATGATCGCTGCGCTCAAGGAAGTTGGCGCAACGGCAACCGTCGAACGGTATCAGGCAATGCTGAAAGGCGGCGAGGACGTGGACACTTTTCTCGACGAGGAAGAAGAAGCGGAGCGCACAGCCCTGCTGGAAAAAATTCTCGGCGACATGGATCTAGACCTGAGCGGCCTGACGAACGAAGACGAAGGCGACGATGAAGAAGCCGAGAGCACGGCTCGCTCGGGGCCTCGCGTCGCCAGTTGGCAGATCACCCTCAAGAATGACGAAATCGCTGCAAGCACCGGCGCGGATGCTTTGGAGAATTTCCTGAAGCGACTCGTCTCCGACGATTACATCAACCTAGAGAAACTCCAGAATGTGCGAGGCCGCGTCAGGCCACTAATCGCACAAACGACCGAGCAGCTTTATCCAGGCCGTCCCGATCTCGGAGATTACGCACGCGAGTTCCTGCCGGGTTGGTTTGTCGGCACAAACTACTCCCGCCGCGACGTGATGCGTCTTCTGCGTGCGGCGGCAGAGGAAGCAGGATTGGTTTGGGGCGTTGATGTCTATGTCAAGGCGAGGCCGACCGATGACAAGTAACCGACGGGTCTAATGCAAACCCCAAACGATTGGAGCGGATGTGATGGCATTGTTTCGGATCACAAAGCACGCGGAAGCGCGGATGCAGCAGCGGGGCCGGCGTCCTCAAGATATTGAATTTGTCGTACGGCACGGCACAGAAACCCCGGCAGGGATACTCCTGACCGCAAGCGATGCGGCGGCTATAGAGCGCGAGGCCCGGCGCATGATCGAAATGGCCGGAAAGCTGCGCAACATTCTGGTCCCCTGCGAGGGAGGCGCGATCAAGACCGTATTCCGCGCCAGTCGCGACCAGCAGCGCCGGTTATTATGACCGTCGCCAAGTTGTCCCCCGTACCGCTTGGGCAAGTGCCGGGCGCACAGACCCCCTAGCCCAGCACGCGGAAGAAGCTGGAAAGTCTAGCCAGACCGCATAGCTTTTGAAGTTTCTTCCGTATGACAGCAACGACGAATCACCTGCTGCTCGTCGGCCTCCATTCTCGTGTAAGGCGCTGGGCCTCAGCGATCTGATCGGGCGTCATGCGGTCCGCAATGTTGTCACGGTTCTCGCGCGCCGTCTCGTTCCCGGTACTTGCTGCTAAATTAGCCTACATATGAGCGAGAACATAGTCTTGCGGGACACCGCGACCCTCTGCGTACAGCAAGCCGAGCGCGCGTTGGGCTATCGGTGCCCCCTGTTCGGCGGCCTTGCCGTACCAGCGGGCGGCTTCCGCATAGTTCTGGGAAACGCCGACACCGAATCTATAGCGGCTGCCGAGCACGACTTGGGCCTTGGCATACCCTTGTTCGGCGGCGAGGCGCCACCAGCGGAGCGCTTTGACCTCATCCTGAATTACACCCCAGCCAATATCGTACCGTCCGCCGAGCGTGAATTGGGCTTCCGCATCTCCCTGTTCTGCGGCCTTGCGATACCAGCGGACGGCCTCGACATCGTCCTGCGGGATCCCATGGCCCCTTTGGTACATGGAGCCGAGCGCGAATTGGGCCTTGGCATACCCTTGTTCGGCGGCGAAGCGCCACCAGCGGACAGCTTCGGCATAATCCTGAGAGACACCGAGACCCCAGTCATACATAAAACCCAGATTGGACTGGGCTTTCGCGTCTCCTTGCTCGGCGGCCTTGCGGAACCAGCGGACGGCTTCGATATCGTCCTGCGGGACGCCGTGGCCTCGGTCATACATGACACCGAGATTGGATTGGGCTATCGCATCTCCCTGCTCAGCGGCCTTGCGGAACCAGCGAACAGCTTCAGTATGATCCTGCAAGACGCCATCGCCTGTACTGTACATGAAGCCGAGAACAACTTGCGCGGCCACATCTCCCTGTTTGGCTAGGCGCATAGTCTCCTCAAGAGACTGTGCATTCGCGATACTAATCGCCATGACGGTGGCTATGACGCCCAGTGAAAATCGTCTGATCATGCTGCCTCGTTGCCTTGCTAAATCGATAATAGGTGAAAAACCCAATTTGGAAAACACAGGACAATCAGGCGCCCTTGAGCATCCGGTAAACAGATGCACGCCCGATACAAAGACGACGTGCGATCTCGGCCGGGCCAATGCCTTGGATCTTTAGGGCTCGTACCTGGTCCGCGTCGATTCGAGGCTTGCGTCCCTTGTAGACTCCCTTCGCTTTCGCTTTCGCAATTCCATCCATCTGACGCTCACGCCTCAGGTTCGTTTCAAACTCAGCGAAGACCCCAAGCATCCCAAGGAAGGCCTTGCCGGATGCCGAGCCGGTATCAATGGCAGCGTTAAGGATGCGGAGCTTCGCCCCCTTGCCCTCAAGCTCAGCGACGATGTTCAACGCATCACCCAAAGAGCGAGCGAGTCGATCAAGACGCGTCACCACTAACACGTCGCCCTCTCGGATGAAGTCGAGGACGGTGGCAAGCTCCGAGCGTCCCTCGCGTGTCCTGCCTGACTTCTGCTCTTGCCTGATGGTGTCACAACCTGCGACTTGAAGCTCTGCGATCTGTAGGGCTGTGTCCTGGTCTGTGCTGCTCACCCGTGCATAACCGATCATGGCCATCGCTCTATCCCCGTGTCATTAGGCTCTAGACCTTGATCTCATAGCGTCTCATATATCGGAAAGGAGTCCAAACGAGACGCGAAATATGCCTCTGTTTAAATGTCTCATATTGGTATACCCATACGAGACAACGAGGAGCGCGGTTTAGAGCGCTGCCCGATCAATCTGCATCGTATCCTGCGGCGGCGAAGTAGTTGGCGCATTCTGCTGGAGTGAAGACGTCGATGAGATCGCCGATGGCGTTCCACAATCCATCGACGGTCCGCTCTGCGGCCTTTCGCAGAAGGGCCTTGAGCTTGGCGAATGCGTTCTCAATGGGATTGAAGTCCGGGCTGTAGGGCGGGAGAAAGCGCAGCTCGGCGCCGGCTGCGTCAATCATGGCCTGTACCGCCGGGCGTTTGTGGCTGGAGAGGTTGTCCATGATCACGATGTCGCCGG
>OFET01001000.1_pt1 | contig 10297 bp, 9 predicted proteins | sample 1521211 | NCBI WGS metagenome assembly OFET01 (sample SAMN03766358, study PRJEB24113) | microbial mat metagenome | isolation source: enrichment culture HLUCC-A from microbial mat sample contains cyanobacterium...
GCTGATGCTGGGCGGCTTCACCTCGATCCCCGGCGCCATCGTCGGCGGGCTGATCATCGGGGTGGGCGAGAAGCTCTTCGAGTTCCTGATCGGCCCGATGGTGGGCGGCGCGACGGAGAACTGGTTCGCCTACGTGCTGGCGCTGATCTTCCTCGTCTTCCGGCCGCAGGGCCTGTTCGGCGAAAAGATCATCGAGAGGGTGTAGGGCCATGCATCGCGCACGGATCGGCGTCATCGTGATCGACTGCCAGACCGACAACCTTGGCGAGGCGGTCGGCTACTGGTCCGCCATGCTGGGCGGCGAGGCCGCGATCGACGCGGACGGCAAATACGCCGTCTTCGACGGGCACGCGGGCTATCCGAAGGTGCTGTTGCAGGCGGTCGATCACGCGCCGCGCGTGCATCTCGACATCGAGACCGACGATATCGAGGCGGAGCGCGCGCGGCTGGAAGGCATCGGGGCGCGCGAGGTCGCGCGCATCAAGCAGTGGGTCGTGATGGAGGCGCCCACCGGGCACCGCTTCTGCCTCGTGGGGCCGCAGGGGGACGACTTTCCCGGTGACGCGCGGAGCTTCGGGGGACAGGCCGCATGAAGAAGCTGATCGCCATCGTCAACGTGGTCGCCTGGTCGGGGTTCTGGGCCTTCGGCTACCTCGCGCTGACCTCGGGGCCGGCGTCGCAGGGGCAGATGATCGTGGCGGCGCTGATCGCCTTCGCGGGGCTGGTCACCGGCGTGGCCGCCTGGATCCGGGTGGCGCGGCACGCGGAGGCCACGGGATACGCGCGGCGGTCCGGCCAGCTGCCGCCGGAGGTGCGCGAAAAGGCGCAGGCCGAATGGGGGAAGACCGATGCTCTATCGTGAGGCGGGCGACTTCAAGACCAGCTACACGGCGGACAGCCAGACCTTTCCGATCCGCTTCGATCGCTGGCGGTATTACGCGGTGCTGGCCGTGGCCTTCGGCATCGTGCCCTTCGTCATCACCGACTACTGGGCCAACGCCGTCCTGCTGCCCTTCCTGATCTACGCCATCGCGGCGATCGGGCTGAACATCCTGACGGGCTACTGCGGGCAGGTGAGCCTTGGCACCGGGGGCTTCATGGCGGTGGGCGCCTATGGCTGCTACAAGCTGATGACGGCCTTCCCGGACGTCTCGATCCTGATCCACATCGTGCTGGCGGGTGGGATCACGGCGGCGGTGGGGGGGCTCTTCGGGCTGCCCTCGCTCAGGATCAAGGGCTTCTACCTGGCGGTCGCCACGCTGGCCGCGCAGTTCTTCCTCGTCTGGCTCTTCAACCGGGTGCCGTGGTTCTACAACTACTCCGCCTCGGGCCAGATCACCGCGCCCGAGCGGACCGTTCTGGGAGTGGCCGTGACGGGGTCCGATGTCCCGGCCTGGGCGGCCTATCTGGTCTGCCTGCTTTTCCTGACTCTCGTCGCGATCGCGGCGCGGAACCTGACGCGCGGCACGCAGGGGCGGAAATGGATGGCGATCCGCGACATGGACATCGCGGCCGAGATCATCGGGGTGAACCCGCTGGCGGCGAAGCTTTCGGCCTTCGCGGTCTCGTCCTTCTTCATCGGGATCGCGGGCGCGCTCTTCTTCTCCGTCTACCTGGGCGCGGTCGAGGTGGGCGAGGCCTTCGGCATCCAGAAATCCTTCCTCGTGCTCTTCATGATCATCATCGGCGGGCTCGGCTCGATCTTCGGCAGCTTCGCGGGCGCGGCCTTCCTGGTGCTGCTGCCCGTGTTCCTGAAGAACGTGCTGGTGGGCGGGCTTGGCTGGCCTTCGGACCTGGCCGCGCATCTGGAATTCATGATCGTGGGCGGGCTGATCATCTTCTTTCTGGTGGCAGAGCCGCACGGGCTCGCCCAGCTCTGGCGCCTCGCGAAGGAGAAGCTGAGGCTCTGGCCCTTCCCCTACGGCCCGGGGGGGGCGCGCGGCGGAGACGGAGCCGCCGCATCGCAACGACCAAAAGAGGGAGGAGGACCCTTCATGAAGACGAGACTGACCACAGCGGCGCTGGCCGCCTGCATGGCCGCCGGGCCGGCGCTTGCCGACCTGGTGTTCCCGGATCTGAGCTATCGCACCGGCGCCTACGCCGCCGGCGGCATCCCGTTCTCGGACGGTTACCGCGATTACTTCACGCTGGTGAACGAGCGCGACGGCGGCATCGGCGGCGTGGAGGCCCGCGTCATCGAGTGCGAGACGGCCTACAACACCGAAAAGGGCGTCGAGTGCTACGAGGCGACGCGGGACGAGGGCGCACTCGTCTATCAGCCGCTCTCGACCGGGATCACCTATCAGCTGATCCCGAAGGTGCAGTCCGACGGCATCCCGCTGCACACGATGGGCTACGGCCGGACGTCGGCCAAGAACGGCGAGGTCTTCAAGTGGGTGTTCAACTACCCCGCCAACTACTGGGACGCGGCCTCGGTCGCGATCAAGTATCTGCTGGACGAGAACGGCGGCGACCTGTCGGGCAAGGACATCACGCTGCTGTACCACAACTCAGCCTACGGCAAGGAGCCGATCCGCACGCTGGAGGAACTGTCGGCAAAGCACGGCTACAATTTCTCGACCATCGCGGTGGACCATCCCGGCCAGGAGCAGAAGAGCCAGTGGCTGCAGATCCGGCGCGAGCGGCCGGACTACGTCATCATGTGGGGCTGGGGCGTGATGAACCAGGTCGCCGTGCAGGAGGCCGCCAACGTCCGCTTCCCGATGGAGAACTTCATCGGCAACTGGTGGGCGGGCGCCGAACATGACGTGACCCCCGCGGGCGAGGCCGCCGACGGTTACAAGGCGCTCAACATGAACCGGATCGCCGATTACCCGGTGTTCGATGACATCCGCGAGCATGTGATCGACAAGGGGCTGGCCGCCGGCGACGGCTCGAACGTGGGCAAGGTGCTCTACACCCGGGGCATGTATGCCGCGATGCTCGCCGTCGAGGCGGCCAAGACCGCGCAGGAGATCCACGGCACCGCAGATATCGACGCCGCGATGATGCGCGACGGGATGGAGGCGCTGGAGATCACCGAGGCCCGGATGGAAGAACTCGGCATGCCCGGCATCGGGCCGGAGTTCTCGGTCTCCTGCTCGAACCACGGCGGTTCCGGCGGCGGCATCGTGCAGCAGTGGGATGCCGCGGCCGGCGAGTGGAAGCCGCTGACCGACTACATCGAGCCCGACCAGGAGGTGATCCAGCCGCTGGTCGAGGCGGACTCGATGGCCTTCGCCGAGGAGAACAACATCGAGACGCGCTGCAACGAGAGCTGAGCGCGCACAGCCCCGGCCGCAGCGCGCGCTGCGGCCGGGGCGACACGGGTATTTCTGGCAAGAGGAAGGACCGGGCGCTCGCGCCCGGCCACACCCCGGCGGGAGAAACGAGAATGCTCGACGCAGGCCGCACCGAGGAGACGCTCCTCGAAGTGAACAACATCGAGGTGATCTACAACCACGTCATTCTCGTGCTGAAGGGCGTGAGCCTGTCGGTGCCGAAGGGTGGCATCGTCGCGCTTCTCGGCGGCAACGGCGCGGGCAAGACCACCACGCTCAAGGCGATCTCGAACCTGCTGAAATCCGAACGCGGCGAGGTGACGAAGGGCTCGATCGTCTACCGCGGCGAGCGGATACAGGACCTCGACCCGTCCGCGCTGGTCAAGCGCGGCGTGATCCAGGTGATGGAGGGGCGCCACTGCTTCGAGCATCTTACGGTCGAAGAGAACCTGCTGACCGGGGCCTACACGCGGTCGGACGGCGCGGCGGCGGTGCGGCAGGATCTCGAGATGGTCTACGACTACTTCCCGCGGCTCAGGGACGTGCGCCGCAGCCAGGCGGGCTATACCTCGGGCGGCGAACAGCAGATGACGGCGATCGGCCGGGCGCTGATGTCGCGCCCGGAGATGATCCTGCTGGACGAGCCGTCGATGGGCCTTGCGCCGCAACTGGTCGAGCAGATCTTCGAGATCGTGAAATCGGTGAACGAGAACGAGGGGGTGACCTTCCTGCTGGCCGAGCAGAACACCAACGTGGCGCTCAGGTTCGCGCGGCACGGCTACATCCTCGAATCGGGGCGCGTGGTGATGGAGGGTCCCGCGGACGACCTGCGCGAGAACCCCGACGTGAAGGAATTCTACCTCGGTATCTCCGACGAGGGACGGCGGAGTTTCCGCGACGTCCGGAGCTACCGGCGGCGCAAGCGGTGGCTCGCCTGATGGGAGCCCGTGTCCGGAACCCGGTCCCGCACCGCCCGTTGCGCCTGACAAGGCCAATGGAGGCGGAGATGGATCGCAAGGAACTCGTGCGGGCGCTGATCGAGGACCAGGGGCGGCTCTGGAGCGAGGAGATCGGCGCGCGGATCGACCTCGACACGCCCGAGGACTGGTTTCACTGGCTGCTGGGCGCGCTGCTGATGTCCGCGCGCATCGACGCGACGATGGCGGCCAAGGCGGCCGGCGCGCTGAAGCTGGAGGAGATGAGCACCGTGCAGGGCGTGCTCGAGACCGAGCGCGATCAGCGCATCCGCGTGCTGAACGAGAACTGCTACGCGCGCTTCGACAACGTGGGCGCGGACCAGATCTTCGAGGCGGCGCAACTGGTGCAGGAAAGCTATGGCGGCGATCTGCGCCGACTGCGCGGGGACGGCCGCGATGCAGCGGGCATCCGGGCGCGGCTGAAGGAGGTCAAGGGCATCGGTGATGTGGGCGCCGACATCTTCCTGCGCGAGGCGCAGCTTGTCTGGGACGAGGTCTTCCCGATGGCGGACGCTCACGCGCTGGAGCAGGCGAAGGACTTCGGCCTGCCCGAGCGACCCCAGGAGCTTGCCCAGATCGCGGGCGGGCGCGAGCGCTTCGTCCGGCTGGTGACGGCGCTGGCGCGCGTCTGGCTCGACGGGCCGAGCGAGAGAGTGAAGGAGGCAGCTGCATGAAGGACAAGGCGGGAGCGGACGGGCATTTCGACGATCTGGAGACGCGCAGCGCCAGGGCGCGGGCCGCCTGGCTGGCCCAGGAACTGCCGAAGCAGGTGGCGCTGGCGCGCTCCCTGCCGGGATACGCCGAGGCGCTGGAGGACGTCGAGCCGGAGAAGGTCACCACGCGCGAGGCGCTGGCGGCCCTGCCGGTGCTGCGCAAGTCGCGGATCGGCCATGCGCAGGCGGCCGATGCGCCCTTTGGCGGCTACACGACACGCGCGGCGCATGAATTCGCGCATGTCTTCCAGTCGCCGGGGCCGATCTACGAGCCCGGCGGCGACGCACACGACTGGTGGCGGATGGGCCGTTTCCTGCACGCCTGCGGGATCGGGCCTGGCGACATCGTGCAGAACTGTTTCGGCTACCACCTGACGCCCGCGGGCATGATCTTCGAAAGCGGCGCGCGTGCGGTGGGTGCCGCGGTGCTGCCCGCCGGTACGGGGCAGACCGAACTGCAGGTGCGCGCGGCCGCGGATGTGGGCACCACCGCCTATGCCGGCACGCCGGATTACCTGAAGGCGATCATCGACAAGGCCGACGAGATGGGCGAGACGCTGCGCATAGAGAAGGCCGCCGTGGGCGGCGGTGCGCTCTTCCCCTCGCTCCGGCAGTTCTACGCCGAGCGCGGGATTGCCTGCCTGCAGTGCTACGCGACGGCCGATCTGGGCAACATCGCCTACGAGAGCGCCGCGCAGGAGGGGATGATCGTCGACGAGCACGTTGTCGTCGAGATCGTGACGCCGGGCACCGGCGACCCGGTGCCGGACGGCGAGGTGGGCGAGGTGGTCGTGACCACGCTCAACCCGGACTATCCGCTGATCCGCTTCGCCACGGGCGACCTGTCGGCCGTGCTGCCGGGCGAAAGCCCCTGCGGACGCACCAACATGCGGATCAGGGGCTGGATGGGCCGGGCGGATCAGACCACGAAGATCAAGGGCATGTTCGTCCGTCCCGAGCAGGTCGCGGCCCTCGTCGCGCGCCACGACGAGATCGCGCGCGCCCGCGTCGTCGTCACCCGCGAGGGCGAGCGCGACGCGATGTGCGTGCAGGTCGAGGCAAAGGGCGGGGAACCTGCGGTCTTCGAGGCAAGCGTCGCGGAGGTGCTCAAGCTGCGCGGCGCGGTCGAGATCGTGGCCCCCGGCAGCCTGCCGCGCGACGGCATCGTGATCGAGGACCGGCGCAAGTACGACTGAGGGCCGCGCGTCGGCCCTGACCGGCCTCCTCGCTGCAAAGAGGCCCGCACGGGGCCGACGCGCGGGCCGGTCACGTCTGGAAGATGTAGGTGCCTGGCGCCGGGCCAAGCGGCTTCAGGCCCTTTCTTGGCGCGCCCATCGGCGGGGGCGCGACCGGAGCGCCGCTGCGCTCCGCAAGCCAGGCCCCCCATTCCGGCCACCAGGAGCCGTCCTTCTGCTCGGCATGGTCGAGCCAGGTGTCGGGGTCCATGTAGAGCGCGCCGGGCGGCCGGTGGCCGATGCGATAGCGGCGGCCCCTGTGGCCGGGCTCCGACACGATGCCGCCGTTGTGCCCGCCGCTGGTCAGGACGAAGCGCATGTCAACGTCGGTGAAGAGCTTCACCTTGTAGACCGAGCGCCATGGCGCGATGTGGTCCTGCTCGGTCCCCACGGCGAAGATCGGCGCGCGCAGGTCGCGCAGCACGACCACGCGCCCGTCCACGGCGAAGCGCCCGGCGGTCAGCCGGTTCTCCATGAAGAGTCCGCGCAGATATTCGGAGTGCATCCGCGCCGGCATCCGCGTGGCGTCGCGGTTCCACACCAGGATGTCGGCATCCGGATCCTCCTGCCCCATCAGGTAGCGGCGGACCGCACGGGTCCAGACCAGATCCTCGGCGCGCAGCGCCCGGAAGGCGCCCGCCATCTGGTCGGATTCGAGCGTGCCCTGATCCCACATCATGTCCTCGAGAAACGCGAGCTGGCTCTCGTCGACGAAGAGCAGAAGCTCTCCCGCCTCGGCGAAGTCGGTCTGCGCGGCCAGCAGCGACAGCGAGGCGAGCCGGGCGTCTCCGTCGCGGGCCATCGCGGCCGCCGCGATGGACAGGATCGTGCCGCCCAGGCAATAGCCGCAGCCATGCACCTTGTCCGCGCCGGTGATCGCGGTGACGGCATCCAGCGCCGCCATCACCCCATCCCGCCGATAGTCGTCGAAGCTGCGGTCGCGATCTCTTGACGTAGGGTTCGACCAGGAGATCGCGAAGACGGTGAAGCCCTGGCCGACCAGCCAGTTGATCAGCGAATTGTGCGGCTGCAGGTCCAGGATGTAGTATTTCATGATCCAGGCCGGCACGATCAGCACCGGTTCCGGATGCACCGTCTCGGTCTGGGGCGCATACTGGATCAGTTCGAAGATCTCGTTGCGGAAGACGACCTCGCCCGGCGTGCAGGCGAGGTTTTCGCCGACACTGAACCGGCTCTCCGGTGCTTCCGTATCGCCCGTCAGTTCCGCCAGCACGTCCGCCTGCAGGTTGTGCCACCCGTCCAGAAGCGCCTGCCCACCGCTTTCGCGCAGCGCCTCTATGATCTCGGGATTGAGGGCAGGCACGTTCGAGGGCGAGACGGTGTCGAGCCCCTGCCGCGCCATGAAGCGCACACGTTCCGCGCTGCGCGCGCGGGCGCCGCGTATCGGGTCGGTCGCCAGATCCCACCAGTCCTGGGTTGCCAGGAAGGCCTGCTGCCAGACCGAGAACGGCGGGCGCTGCCACCCCTCGTGGGTAAAGCGGTGATCGGTGTGCTCGGGAGCGAAGGGGGCCTCGCTCAGCCCGGCGGCATGGCTCGTCACCTTCCAGGCGTTCCGCGCGGCGCGTTCGGCAAGTTCCAGTTGCCGGCCGGGCGAACGCGCCAGGTGCGCGGCCCAGTCCGCCCAGGCGGACCATGCGGCGTGCGGCGACACACCGCCCGTCAACCGTGCCTGCAGCGCCCGCGTCGCGCGGTCCAGCGTCTCGTGCGGGTGATCCTGATGGCGCAGATGGCCGTCCGGCGCCTCTGCAAGCCGGGAGCCGGCTGTGTGTCTGTCGGGGGCCGGGGAGTCGTCCCTTGGCATCGCATGACCTCGCGCTGGTTTCCGCCCTGTCTGTCACCGCCGCGTGACAGCCGCATGACGACAGGCTGCCATGCCGCCTCGCGCCGCGCACGCGGAAAGGGGCGCGCTCCTGCGGAACGGCCCCTGTCTGCCCATTCGGGCGGCGTCACGCGGCGCGATTCAGCCCTGGCGGGCCTTGAACCGGCGCTGTGTCTTGTTGATGACGTAAACGCGGCCCTTGCGCCGCACCACGCGACAGTCGCGGTGGCGGTTCTTGAGCGAGCGCAGCGAGTTCCTGACCTTCATCGGTCTTCTCCCAGTTTCGCGCGGGCACCACAGCGCCCGATGAGCTGCCGCTGTCGCGGCCTGTTCGATGGTGGGCGGTACTGGGATCGAACCAGTGACCCCTACGATGTCAACGTAGTGCTCTACCGCTGAGCTAACCGCCCTCGGGCACTGGACCCCCAAGAGCGCCCCCGAAACGAAAGGGGGCGCGGAAGCCCGCGCCGGATGGGCGGGCTATAAAAGGAGTTCCCGGGGGGATCAAGGGCTTTTGGCCCCATGTGCAAACGCGCTATGTTCGGCGTCAGAGAAGCGGAGGGGCGCGGTGCCGAAGGCTGCCTATCACATCGATCTGCCGGTGCGGCGCACATCCTGCGTCGTCTTCGCCTCGCCGCACAGCGGGCGCGACTATGCCTGGAGCTTCCTGCGGTGTACGGTGCTCGACGAGCTTTCGATCCGCTCGTCCGAGGATGCCTATGTCGACCGGCTGTTCGACTGCGCGCCGGAGTTCGGCGCGCCGCTGCTCCGGGCCGGCGCTCCGCGGGCCTACGTCGACCTCAACCGCTCGGCAGAGGAACTGGACCCCGCGCTGATCGACGGCGTGCGCCGGTCGAGCCACAATCCGCGCGTCACCTCCGGTCTGGGCGTGATCCCGCGCGTGGTGGCCAACGGACGCGCCATCTATCGCGGCAAGCTGGACCTTGCCGAGGCACAGCGGCGGATCGACGGCGTCTGGCGTCCCTATCACGCGGAACTCGCCCGCCAGCTTGCCGTCGCGCACGAGACGCATGGCCAGGCGGTCCTGATCGACTGTCATTCCATGCCGCACGAAGCGGTGGACGGGATCGCCCGGGCGGGCGCGCGGCGTCCGCAGATCGTTCTGGGCGACCGTTTCGGTGCCTCGGCCGCGCCCGACATCGTGGACCGGATCGAGGCCGCCTTCGCGGCGGCCGGGCTGACGGTGGTGCGCAACGCGCCATTTGCGGGCGCCTACGTCGCGCAGCACTACGGTCGGCCCTCGCGCCATCAGCATGTCGTGCAGATCGAGATCGACCGCGCGATCTACATGGATGAGCGGACCGTGCGTCCGAACGCCGGCTACTCTTCCTTCCGTCGCCTGCTGCGCGGGATCGTGGCGGAGATCGCGGCGCTTGGCGGCGGCGGATGCGAGGGACTTCCGCTCGCGGCGGAATGACGCGCGCCGATTTTTCGATCGAAAAATCGGCGGCGCACGCGCTTGGGCAGGGAAGAATTTTCGATCGAAAATTCTTCGGTCAGCGCAGTGCCCGCCCCTTGAGGATCGCGTCGGGCCCGAAACGGGCTCGAATCGAGTCGGCCGCGCGTTCCGCCTGCCCCCTCTTCGCCGCCTGCGGGTCGAGCAGATCGCCCGAGCGTTCCGCCTGCGTCGCGGAGCACAGATCGGAAAGGCCCACGCCCAGAAGCCGATAGGCGCGGCCTGCCGGCACCGCGTCGAAGAGGTGGCGGGCAGTGCGATAGAGTCGATCCGCGAGTTGCGTGGCATCCCGAAGCGCCTGCCGCCGGGTGACGATACGGAAGTCCGCCTGCTTGAGCTTCAGCGTCACGACGCGGCCCGCGAGACCCTTGGCCTTTGCGCGGTCCGCCACCTTTTCCGCCATTCGCCAGAGGTGCCCGTCGAGAATGTCCGGATCGGCAATGTCGTCGCCGAAGGTGGTCTCGTTCGAAATGGATTTGGGCATGGAGTCCGGCGCGACGCTGCGCGCATCCTCGCCGCGCGCCAGATGCCAAAGCCGCGGCCCCATCGATCCGAATCGCGCCTCCAGCGCGGATTTCTCCCAGCGGCGCAGGTCGGCGAAACGATGGATGCCGGCGCGTGCCAGCGCGTCCTGCCCGGCCTCGCCGACGCCCCAGATGTCGCGCACGGGGCGCTCTGCCAGGAAATCGCGCGTTTCCGTCCGTCCGATCACCGAGAAGCCTTGTGGCTTGTCGAGGTCCGAGGCGAGCTTGGCGAGGAACTTGTTGTGCGACA
>OFET01001001.1_pt1 | contig 10294 bp, 10 predicted proteins | sample 1521211 | NCBI WGS metagenome assembly OFET01 (sample SAMN03766358, study PRJEB24113) | microbial mat metagenome | isolation source: enrichment culture HLUCC-A from microbial mat sample contains cyanobacterium...
GTCGGCGGCCAGCTCCTCGGCCGTGCCTTCCGCGCGCAGCGTGCCCAGTTCCAGCACGTAGCCGCGCGAGGCCACCTCGAGCGCCATCTGGGTGTTCTGCTCGACCAGCAGGATCGACAGGCCCTGCCTGTTGAGCTCGGCTATCAGGTCGAAAAGCTGGTCCACCACGATGGGCGAGAGGCCCAGCGAGGGTTCGTCCAGCATCATCAGCTTCGGCCGCGACAGCATGGCGCGGCCCACCGCCAGCATCTGCTGTTCGCCCCCCGACAGGACCGAGGCGGGCGCGTGCCGCCGTGCCTTGAGGTTGGGGAAGCGGTCGAAGATCTCCTCTGCGTCGCGCGCCACTTCCGCACCGGAGCGGGTGTAGGCGCCCATCAGCAGGTTTTCCTCGACCGAGAGCGAGACGAAGATCTGCCGCCCCTCGGGGACCAGCACCAGCCCGTCGCGCACCCGCTGCGAGGCGGCCCGCCCGGTCACGTCGCGGCCGGCGAACCGGATCCTGCCGCCGGTGGGTTTCTCGGCCCCCGCGATGGCCTTGAGCAGCGAGGACTTGCCGGCGCCGTTGGCGCCCAGCACGGTCACGATCTCGCCCTCGGCCACGCTCAGGCTCACGCCCTTGACCGCGTGGGTCGCGCCATAGCGCAGGTCGAGCCCCTCTACCTCAAGCAGCATCGGTGGCCCCCTTCCTGCGGTGGCCGAGATAGGCCTCGAGCACCGCCTCGTCCTCGCGCACGCCCGCGGCCGTCCCGTCATAGATCAGGCGGCCGAAGTTCATCACGGTGACATGCTCGCAGAGGCTGTTGACGAAGGGCATGTCGTGCTCGACCACCAAGAGCGTGACGCCCTTCGCGCTCACCTCCATCAGGAAGTCGCGCAGCGCCGCGGTCTCGGACGGGTTGAGGCCGGCGGCCGGCTCGTCGAGCAGCAGAAGCTCGGGCTCGGCCATCAGCGCGCGCACCACCTCGATCTTCTTGCGGATGCCGTAGGGCAGGTTGGCCACCACCTGACCCGGATAGGCGTCTAGCCCGAAGGCATCGAGCAACTCGCGCGCCGCGCGCCGTTCGCGCGGATCGGGCAGCAGGCCCACGGGCTTGAGCTGGCCAAGCAGCCCCTGCCGCGTGTGCTGGCCCAGCATCACGTTCTCGACCACCGACAGATGCGGCATCAGGCGGATGTTCTGGAAGCTGCGCGCCATGCCCATCGCGATCCGCCTGCGCGAGGGCACGCCGGCAAGGTCGCGGCCGTTCAGCCGCACCGCCCCTTCGTCAGGCGGAAAGACGCCCGAGATCACGTTGAAAAGCGTCGTCTTGCCCGCGCCGTTCGGTCCGATCAGCGCGTGGCGTGCCCCGCGTGCAACCTCGAAGCTCACGTCATGCAGCACCGTGACACCGCCGAAGTGCTTGCCCACGCCATCGAGGTCGAGGATCGGATCAGGCATCGCGGCGCCCCGGAACAAGCCGCGTCCAGATCCGGTCGACCGCGTCGCGGGTCACGATCCCCTCGGGGCGCAGGATCATCATCGCCACGATCAGCACGCCGAAGATCAGGAAGCGCCAGTCCTCGCCGATCCTGAGCGCCTCGGGGATCAGCGTGAAGAAGGTCGCGCCGACCAGCGGACCCCAGGCGGTCTGCGTGCCCCCGATCAGCACGTAGAGAAGCACGAAGATCGACAGCAGCGCGTTGAAATACTGCACCTCCACGAAGCCGTAGTAGTAGGCGTAGAGCGCGCCCGACAGCCCCGTGATCGCGCCGCCCAGCGCGAAGGCCGCGACCTGCACCGCGCGGTTGTTGACGCCCATCAGGTCGGCCACCGGCTCGTCGTCGTGCGCCGCCCGCATGGCAAGGCCCACGGGCGTGGACATCAGGTAGAAGACGAAGAGGATGACGCCCAGCGTCGCCCAGATCACCGCGCCCGTCTCGATGTAGTCGGACATGATCAGGCCCATGGACCCGCCCAGGTAGTCGGAGTTCAGCACGATCCCGACGACCACCTGCGCGAAGGCGAAGGTGGCCAGCACCATGTAGACGCCGCGCGTGCGCAGGATCGGAAAGGCGATCAGGAAGCCGATCAGCCCGCCGATGACGGTGGCCGCCGCGATGGCCGCCCAGATGCCCAGACCGAACTCCAGCGACAGGATGGCCGCGCCATAGGCGCCGATGGCCTGGAACCCGGCGCCGCCCAGGTTGAGCTGCCCCGCCGCCGCCGTCACGAAGATGCCGTAGGCGAAGATCACGTTGATCCCCAGGATCGCGATGACGCCCGACAGGTATCCCGACATCAGAACTTGCCCTTGCCGATGGCGTTGTGCCCGAAAAGCCCCCTGGGCCGGATCAGCAGGATTACCAGCAGAAGGCCCCAGATCGTCACCTGCGCCGAGGTGGCACCGAAGAAGTAGATCGAGAAGGTCTCGGTCAGGCCCACGATCAGGCCGCCCGCGACCGCGCCCCAGACCGATCCCAGACCGCCAAGCACCATGCCGGCGATGGCCTTGGTGCCCACCTGCTCGCCCATGAAGGGCGACACCTCGCCGTAGTTGACCGCGAAGAGCGCGCCCGCCAGCCCGCAGAGCAGCCCCGTCATCACGAAGACCACGGGCACGATGCGGTTGACCTCGACCCCCATCAGCAGGGCGGTGTCGGGCTTCTCGGCCGTGGCGCGCAGCGCGCGTCCCAGTTTGGTCCGCGCCAAGAGCAGCGACAGCCCGGCCACGATCGCCAGCGACACGATCAGCCCCACGACCTGCGGGATCGAGATGACAAGGCCCGCGATGCGCCAGTTCAGATCGCCGAAGGGCGTGTGAAAGCCGCGCGGGTCAGAGCCGTGGGCGATCAGGATCATGTATTCGAAGATCAGCAGGAACCCCAGCGACGAGACCAGCGGGATCGCGTGCTCGGTGGCATCGCCGTGCCTGGCCTTGAAATAGCGGTAGGTGAAGCGCTCGACGATCAGCGAGGCGACGATGGCGCAGAGGATCCCGATGGTCAGCGCGGGAATCCAGCCCAGCGGCTCCGACAGGCCGAACGGCAGGCCATAGAATGACACCGACCAGCCGATCATGCCGGCCAGCATGAAGAGCGTCGGAATCGTGAAGTTCAGGAAATTCAGGATACCGATTGTCAGCGTGAAGGCCACCGCCACGGCCACGTAGATGCCGCCCAGCATCAACCCGTTCAGGACCTGCTGCACGATCAGCATGTCGCCTGCCTTCTGACCAATCGACTCATTCGACCTCCTCGCGGCGCCGTGCCGCTTGTCGTTTCCGTCATCGTCCACATCGCCCGCCAACTTGTCCAGACAATTTTTCCTTTGACACCGCCGGGCCGCAAAATACGATTGCCGGCGACGCGTGGATGATCAGGGTGGAGGCAGGCGGCGATGGCGGAGCGCGACGAACAGGTGATCGTGGTGGGGGCGGGACCCGTGGGCCTCGTGGCGACAGTCTCTCTCCTGAGCCGGGGGATCCCCGTCACCCTGCTGGAGGCGACCTCGGACCTCGCCGAGGACCTGCGCGCCTCGACCTTCCATCCGCCGACGCTGGACATGCTCGACCGCTTCGGCGTGAGCGAGCAGCTGATCGCGCAGGGGCTGATCTGTCCGCACTGGCAGTTCCGCGACCGCAAGGAGGGGGTGATCGCGACCTTCGATCTGGGCCTTCTGGAGAGCGAGACGAACCATCCCTACCGCCTGCAGTGCGAGCAGTGGAAGCTGACCCGCGCGCTTCGGGCGCTGGTGGACGACCACCCCGACGCGACGCTCGTCACCGACATCCGCGCCGACGAGATCGCGCAGGACGAGGGTGGCGTGACCGTGGGCGCGGTACGCGAGGACGGCAGCCGCGAAACCTTCCGCGGCCGCTTCCTGATCGGGGCGGACGGGGCGCGATCGGTCGTGCGCAAGGCGCTCGGGGTCAACTTCCAGGGCATGACGATCCCCGAGATATTTCTCTCGCTCTCCACCCATTTCCGCTACGACGAGGCGATCCCGGACCTGGCCGAGATCGCCTATGTCTCGGACCCCGAGGAATGGCTGGTGCTGCTCCGCACGCCCAGCCTGTGGCGCGTGCTGCTGCCCACCGACCCCGCGCAGACCGATGAAGAGATCCTCGATCCCGAACACGTCGAGGCGCGGCTGCAGGCGGTGCTGCCCAAGCCCGGCCGCTACGACGTGGTGCACAAGACCGCCTACCGCGTGCACGAGCGCGTGGCCGAGCACTATGTCGCGGGCCGCATCTTCCTTGCCGGGGACGCGGCGCACCTCAACAACCCGCTCGGCGGCATGGGGATGAACGGCGGCATCCACGACGCGGTGAACCTGACCGAGAAGCTGGAGGCGGTCTGGCACGGCGCGGAACTGTCCACGATGGCCCGCTACGAGCGCCAGCGCCGCAAGGTCGCGCTGGAGACGGTGCAGGCGCAGGCGCTGCGGAACCGGCAGATCCTCAACACCACCGACCCCGAGGAGCGCCGCCGCTTCCACGACGAGTTGCGCGCCACGGTGGCGGACCCCGCGCGCCACAAGGCCTATGTCATGCGCTCCTCGATGATCCAGTCGCTGCGCGACCTGGAAGCGGTGGCCTGAGCGCCGGCCTGGCGGGGCGAAAGGGGTTTGCCATCGCGCCTGCGGGCGGATATCGCCCGAACGCGGGCAGGGGTTGGGCTGGTCCGGGGCCGGAGCTATGGGACAGGAACGCAGGACCGCGCGCTACCAGGAGATCCTCGACACGCTGCGCGCGCGCATCGGACGGGGGGACTATGCCGTGGGCGGCAGCCTGCCGTCGGAGGCCGAGCTCTGCCGCGAGTTCGGCGCGAGCCGCTTCACCGTCCGCGAGGCGCTGCGACGGCTGCAGAACGAGGGGCTGGTCGCGCGCCGGCAGGGCGCCGGCAGCACCGTGATCCGCCAGAGCGCGCGCGGCGCCTTCGTGCAGAGTTACGGCACCATCGACCAGATCCTGCAGTTCGCCCGCGACACCGATTATCGCCTGATCTCCTGCACCGAGGAGCGCATCGACGCGGAACTGGCCGGGCAGATCGGCGGGACGGAGGGCGAGCTCTGGACCTGCCTGCGGGGCCTTCGCCTGCAGCGCGATACCGGCGAGGCGCTGGCGCTGATCGAAAGCTACGTGCCGCCCTCGCTGCGCGCCCACGCCGCGGAAATGGAGGCGCTGAAGCCGCCCTTCTACCCCTTCCTAGAGGAGGCCACCGGCGAGCGCGTGACCGAGATGGTGCAGGAGGTGGCGGCAGGCGAGATGCCCGAGGGCGTGGCGCGCGCGCTGGGGCTGGAGGCCGGGGCGATCACGCTGTGCATCCTGCGCCGCTACGAGACCGCGCAGCGGGTGCTCATCGCCTCGTTCAACTGGCATCCCGGCCGGGACCGCTTCGTCTATCGCTCGCGCCTGACGCACGCGGGGCCGCCCGAGGGATGAGGCGGGGAAAAGGGGGGCTGTCTGCCCCCCTCTGCCGCTGACGCGGCATTCACCCCCCGAGGGTATTTCCGGCAAGAGGAAGGAGCGGGGCGCTGTCGCGCGGGCCCCCGGGGCCTGCGGAATACGCGAGGACGCCCGTGAGGGCGGATCGAGCAGGCCGTGCCTCAGATGTGCTCGGCGTGGTGCTGCAGATACCACTCGGCGATCTCCTCGCGCGTGGTCCACCAGACGTCGTCGAACTGCCGCGCGTAGTCGAGGAACTGCGTCAGCGCGCGCATCCGGAAGGGTTGCCCGATGACATGCGGGTGCAGGCCGATGCACATGTGCCGCGCACCCGTGGCGGCTTCCTTGTAGAGCCAGTCGAACTGTTCGCGGAAGACCGCGAAGCCGCCGTCGGCGTCCTTGCCCTGCCGCATGAAGACGGTGAAGTCGTTGACCTCCGATGTGTAGGGGATCGACACGATCGGCGTGCCCGAGCGTGTCTGCACGAGGTAGGGCTGGTCGTCGTTCAAGAGGTCGCAGGTGAAGATCAGCCCTTCCTCGGCGATCAGGTCCACCGTGGCGGGCGTGCAGCGCAGGCTGGAGGAAAGCCAGCCCCTGGGCTCGCGGCCCGTGGTCTCGCGGTAGACGCGCAGGGTCTCGCGGATCACGGCGCGCTCGGCCTCCTCGTCGTCCTGGTAGTCGGTGAGCAGCTCGTTCTGCTCGTAGTTGTGGGGGACGATCTCCCATCCCCTTTCGACGGCGTGATCGACCACCGCGCGGCGTTCGAGCGCCATCTTGGCGTTCATCGTGCAGGAGGGCGGCACGCCGGCGGCCTCGAAGGCGTCGAACATCCGCCAGACGCCCACGCGCTGCCCGTATTCGCGCCAGGTCCAGTTCGGGTTGTCGTAGGTGCGCCCGGTGAGCGTGCCGCCGACGATGCCGGGGCCGCCGGGATAGATCACGCGGTCGGTGTCCTTGACCGGATCCCAGTATTCGAAGTTGATCGTGAGGATCACGGCGAGGCGCTTGCCGCCGGGCCATTCCAGCCGCTTGCGATGGGGCAGGGGGACGAAATCGTAGTGCATGGGCGGCGCTCCTATTCCGCGGCGCGATCGGCGGGGTCGGCCCAGCGGCGGTCGAAGTCCCAGACGTCTTCGAACCCCACCGTGCGGCAGAAGGCGTCGAAATCGTGCAGCGGCTGCTCCGTGACGATGCCGCGGTCCTTGAGTTCCGCGTAGCCGCGGCGCAGGGCCTCTCCCGCCGCGAGAAAGCCGAGGCCCGGGTGGATCGCGAGCGCGAAGCCGATCTCGCGCAGGTCCTCGGCCGGCAGGACCGGCGTGCGCCCGCCCGCGACCATGTTGGCGACCAGCGGGCGGTCGATCTCGGCGGCGATCCGGCGCAGTTCGTCCTCGTTCTCGGGGCTTTCGACGAAGATCAGGTCGGCGCCCGCCGCGGCATAGGCCGCGGCGCGGCGCAGCGCCTCGTCGAGGCCCAGTGCGGTGCGGCTGTCGGTGCGGGCGATCACGAGGAAATCCTCCGACTGCCGCGCCTCGAGCGCCACCTGGATCTTGCGCACCATCTCGTCGGCCGGAATCACGCGGCGGCCCTCCGTATGGCCGCATTTCTTCGGGAATTCCTGATCCTCGATCTGGATCGCGGTGACGCCCGCGCGTTCGTAGCCGCGCACCGTATGGCGCACGTTCAGAAGCCCGCCGTAGCCGGTATCCGCATCCGCTATCACCGGGGTGGTCGTGCCCCCGGCGATGGCGGAGACGCGTGCGAGCATGTCGGTGTAGGTCGCGAGCCCCGCATCGGGCAGGCCGAGGTGCGAGGCCGCGACCCCGTAGCCGGTGACGTAGAGCGCGTCGAAGCCCGCGCGGTCGGCGATTGCCGCCGAGATCATGTCGTAGACCCCCGGCGCCAGCACGAAGCCGCCCGAGCCGAAGATCTTCCGCAACGCCGGGTCGGCCATACCCATCCTTTCGCGATGAACAACTTGTCCAGACAGGTAGCCGCTTCACGTGGCCCCCGTCAAGACTGGCATGATTTGTCCGGACAAGTCTTGACAAACCGTCGCGCGCCTTCCCTACTCGGCGTGTCCGGGATCCAGAGGGAGGCAGTCGTCATGTCACGGGACGCGCTGGGGTGGCGCCGCAAGTTCGCGGTGGTGGCACCTTCGACAAACACCATCGTGCAGCCGGACATGGACGATCTGCGCGTCGAGGGGGTGACGAACCATTACGGGCGCATCCACGTGCCCAACATGAAGGTCACGGATGACGAGAGCTTCGTCGAGCTGGTCGAGGCGATCGGGCGCACCCTCTACGAGGCGGTGGATCGCTGCATGACCTGCGAGCCCGACTACCTGGTCATGGGGATGTCGGCACTGATGTTCTGGGACGGGCGCGACGCCAGCGAGAAGCGGATGAAGGCGCTGTCCGACTACTGCGGCGTCGGCGTTTCGGCCGGCAGCTTCGCCTGCGAGGCGGCGCTGAACCTCTACGGGGTGAAGCGGATCGCGGTGATCTCTCCCTATTTCCCGGTCTCGGACAGGAACGTCACCCGCTTCTTCCAGGACTGCGGTTTCGAGGTGGCGAAGTTCCGCGGGCTCAAGTGCCCCTCGCCGGTGGCCATCGCGCATGTCCAGCCCGGGGAGTTGCGGCAGGTTGTGCACGAGCTTGACGACGACAGCATCGAGGCCTTCGTGCAGGTGGGCACCAACCTGTCGATGGTGAAGCTCTGCAACGACATGGCCGAAGAGCTGGGCAAGCCCATGATCCCGATCAACGCGGCGACCTACTGGCACGCGCTGCGCGCCAACGGGATCATGGACCGGTTCCCCGGCCACGGGCCGCTTTTCGAGCATCACTGAGGGGGCAGGGCGCATGTTCGACCTTCCGATCACGCCCGCGCCGCGGGTGCAGGGGCTTGTCGCCGGCAAGGCCTCGATGGGTGGCGGGCCGGAGCTGCCGGTCCATTACCCCGGCACGGGCGCGCAGGTCTCGGTTCTGGTGGAGGACGGGCCCGAGGCGGTGGCCGCGGCGGTCGCGGCCGCGCGGCGGGCCTTCGATCACGGGCCCTGGCCGAAACTCTCGACCGACGCGCGGATCGCGGTGCTGGAGCGCTGCCGCGATGCGATCCTCGCCAACGTGGACGAGCTTGCCCGGCTGGAATGCGTGGCGACGGGCCTGCTGATGCGCGAGCTGCGCGCGATGCACATGAAGCGCGCGGCCTACAACTTTCGCTTCTTCGCCGACTACATCAGCCAGACGGCGGGGCAGCGCTACGACCAGACGGCGGGCTTCCTGACCACGGTGGCGCGCGACCCGGTGGGGGTGGCCGCGCTGATCGCGCCGTGGAACGCGCCGGTCGCACTGGCGACGATGAAGATCGCCGCGGCGCTGGCCTTCGGCAACACCGCCGTGCTCAAGCCCTCGGAACAGACCCCTCTGGCGCTCGCCCGCGTGGTGGAGCTCTTGCAGGAGGTGCTGCCGGAAGGGGTGCTGAACCTTGTCAACGGGCGGGGGCCGGTGACCGGCGCGGCGCTGGTCGAGCACCCGGGCGTGGACCTTGTCAGCTTCACCGGCGGGACCGAGACGGGGCGGCAGATCATGTCCGTCGCCGGGCGCAACCTCGTGCCCTGCACGATGGAGCTGGGCGGCAAATCCGCCAACGTGATCTTCGCCAGCGCCGACATCGACCGCGCACTCGACGGCGCGCTGCTGGGCATCTTCGCCAACAACGGGCAGCAGTGCCTTGCGGGCTCCCGCATCCTTGTCGAACGGCCGGTGTTCGAGGAATTCACCGGCCGCTTTGCCGAGCGTGCGGCGTCGATGCGGGTGGGCGACCCGATGGACGAGGCGACGGAGCTTGGCCCGCTCGCCTCGCTGCCGCACATGAATCGGGTGCTGGGCTTCGCCGAGACCGCGCGCGCCGAGGGCTGCCGCTTTCTCACCGGCGGTGCGCGGCGCGAGGATCTGGGCGACGGCTATTACGTCGCGCCCACCGCCGTGGTGGCGCCGTCGAACGCCGCCAAGGTCGCGCAGGAGGAAATCTTCGGCCCCTTCGCGACCTTCCTGCCCTTCGACACGGCCGAAGAGGCGATCGCGATCGCCAACGATTCGGCCTACGGGCTCGTCGCCTACGTCTGGTCCGATCACCTGCCCACGGTGATGACGATGACCGAGGCGCTGCGCGCCGGCGTCGTCTGGGTGAACACGCCGATGGTGCGCGAGTTGCGCGCGCCCTTCGGCGGCTACAAGGCCTCCGGCGTCGGGCGCGAAGGGGGGGCTGCCTGCGAGGCCTTCTACACCGAGGAACGCACCGTCACGATCCCGAAGGTGCCGGCGCCGCTGCCGTCGCTGGGGGCATCGCGGGACTGAGGCGCCGGTCGGTCGCGGGCGCTCCTCGCGATGAGGGACCGGAGGGACCGAAGAGCGTCACCCGCTTGCAGGGGCCTATCGCTCCGAGCCGGGCGCGTCTTCAGCGTCGTCCTCGTCGAGCGGCGGGCCGGGAACCGCGTAGCGGCCGGTCAGCCAACGGGCAAGGTCCACATCCGCGCAGCGCTTCGAGCAGAAGGGGCGGTAGGCGGGATCGGTCGGCTTGTCGCAGATCGGGCAGGGCATGGGGCTCAAGGTGGCCGAGGCGTGCCGGCCCTGCAAGCCCGCTTCAGAGCGGCAGGGGCGGGCGGGCGCGCTGGCGCTGCAATTCGATGTGGCCAAGCGCCGTCCAGTCCAGCAGGGCGGTCTGCACCGGATCGGCGCGCAGGGCGGCCTTGAGCGCGGTCTCTACCTGCCGCCGGTCGCGCTTGGGGCTGGGCGCGGGGTCCACCACGATCTGCCCGCCCAGCCCGCGCAGCCGCAAGGCACGGGGCAGGGCCTGCGCCATCG
>OFET01001003.1_pt1 | contig 10287 bp, 15 predicted proteins | sample 1521211 | NCBI WGS metagenome assembly OFET01 (sample SAMN03766358, study PRJEB24113) | microbial mat metagenome | isolation source: enrichment culture HLUCC-A from microbial mat sample contains cyanobacterium...
GCAGAATGGCCGGATCAGCTCAAAAATGGCAGGAGGGGGTCGACGTTGCGCTTACGACGATCCATCCATGCACAAATAATCAAAGTGAGGACGAAAGCTGCTTGATTGATAAGAGTCTGCTTCCAGTCACTTTCGGTTTCGCCCGAATGAATTGCCACCTTTAGGCTGGCAAATCCTTGCTCTGCCTCCACAGAAACAAACTGAGCAAGTGCAAAGACTCCCACCATTGCAAACAAGACGAGCCCAAAGCATCGCCTCCAAAAGAAAGCTGGGTTATGAAGAAGCATCAACACGAACGACCCAAAACCAGTCATGGCGGTTGCTGCCAGGCGGGCATCAAGAGTCCAAGAGGCCGGGACAAGAAGTAGCCATGTTATGAGACACGATGCCAATCCCACTCCAGCAGAAATCATGAACCATGCAAAGGAATTATTACGTCTCGCAACTTCTCCAGCAGCAATTCGTTCGCGATGGCGCGCTGTCATCTCTATTTGGAGGTTTTGTTGAAATTCTGGGTTGTCTGTCCAAATGCGGTTGAACTCGTGTCCCGGAACTTTAAGGGCGGCGACTTCATCTGTCAGTGCGTATACGCTTGCCGATCTTTTTCTTCCGAGCTCGATCGCTGCCATCTCGCCGACTTGGTTCGGAGCAACGCGCTTTGAACCAAGCTGGCGCCGGAAAACGATATCCACCTCACCGGACAGAAGGAAATATACATCATTGTCCTGACCGCCTTCATGTATCAAGCAGTCGCCCTTGCGAAAAAACACAACCTCGCCATGATTTATTAATCCGTCCAAAATGGACAAGTTGCCTCGAATTGCCCGGTTCTCACGAAGCGTTTGCCTGACAAGGTCAGCCGCGCTGTCCCCGGAGAACAGCCCAGGCAGTTTGGCTTCATTTTCCCGCCCAATAATTTTCTTTAGCTTCGCCGACCAATACATTCGTCTACTTCTTCCAGATTTTTGATACAGAGTGAAAAGCTACTCTTGTTGCGGATCATGCCTTCTTCAGTTTCGTGAGGGTTAAATCCATAAAAGCGCAGGTAGTAAAACAGCATCGCTTGGCGCACTTTTAGCAAGAGCTCTCCGCTGCTCATGTTATATTCAATCTCCAGACGTTCGCGCTGCCTATCACTGAGAGCTGGATCAGACTGCAAGCGTAAATCTACGATATTCGACCACTCTTCGTCTCTTGGAGGCTCTTGATCGTTACCTTTCTTGGTCGCAATTTTTTCAATGCGCGAAAGTACAAAGTCTGAATGGCGGTTCTTGTCCCCGTCGAAAGCCCGCATGTGCCAGCGGTGGCCATCGCTGGCAATCGCATGCGGGTATAGGCGACGGGGAGAATCCGACTCTGAACTTAAAGAATCATACATGACCTCTACGCAGTGGCGATCACGAATTGCCCGGAGCACAGTCTTCAGGGTAACGGGATCGATCTTGCGCGAAGAGGCCACCACCGCGTCGAATTGAGGGACACTTGCAGGCCATATTTCATCAGCGGCGCGGTAGCCGTGATGCAGCATCTCCAAGTGTTGAAGGTACTCTGCCGCCTCTCCTTCGACGAAGGCCGGGCGAAAGTTGGACCGAGCTACGTATGTTCTCTGGCGCGGATCGTACGCCATGTTCTTCGGCACCAAGTCGAGGTAGGAAGTGAGGTCCAGCGTTGCTTGCTGTAGGGAGATTTCGAACTTATCTTTGAGAAGCTTCCGTCCGACCGTACCCTCCCACATGAGCTGGAACTCAATAAATTCATAGCGTTTTCGTTGGCTTGGCTTGATGGTCTCGTGCTTCATGGTGGCCTTGTCCTCCCTCCGAAAGACTAGCATATTGACAAATGCTGTAATAGTCCTAAAATATAGGAGTACATTAAAAACTAGAATCGGCGCGGCGGGTCATCCGGTGACGCAGAAAGGTAGACCAAGATGGCCTGGAACGAAGCAACAGCGCTTGCGCGCATCAACAAGCTGAAGGGGGAGGCTCCGGATTTCGACGTTCAGCGTTTTGAAGATTACAAGCGTCTGTATGAGGCCGACATGGCGATCCGTGCAGCGAGAGATCAGCCCACCACGCCGCCGCTGTTCAGCTTGCCAAGGGGCAAGGCCGTGGTGGTTGACACCGTGCAAATCTACATCGCGATCACCAACTATGACGACTTTCGCCTTGAGGAAGGCCGCGAGACGGAAGCCTCGCACGAACGCGCCATGCGGCTCTTGCACCTCTACTACAGCGCGGCTGACCGGGCGATCGAGGCATCCGCAGCGCAGCGCGTGGATTTCCATAGCGGCCGCGTTCACGCCGTTGTGCTGGAGCGCGGAAAGCAGGGTGTCAGCCGCGACACTGTAGCTGAGGCCCTCGCTTTCGTTGATGACTTCAAGCGGGTTGCCGACGCGGCGAACCGCGAGCTTGCCAAGAGCGAGTTCACCGCAGAATTTCGAATCGGCATCGACGTGGGCACTTGCGTCGCCATCAACAACGGAACGGGCTGCGAACAGGAACCCATGTTCCTTGGCAGCGCTGCCAATCACGCCGCGAAACTGGCCTTCGGCAAAGAGCCAGGCGTCTTTGTTTCTGACCGCGTGCGGGCGCTTCTCAACCTCCAAGAGTTCGGTGTAATCAGCGAATTTGTGGGCCTCTCCGAGACCGATATTGCCGTGAATGCAGCGCGCCAGGACGCAGGCGGGCATCTGGTGTTCGGCGTTCAGGATCGCCAGGCTTACACGCAGGATTTGGTGGCCAACTGGAAAGATGAAATCCGGCGTGGTGAGTTTCCGAACTTCACCGACCCTAGCTTCAGCTTCTCTCACAGGGAGCCGCCGCTCCGCGAGATCGATTATGCTGAGCTTTCGCCAAGCCGCTCGATCCGCATGCCCTTGGTCTCAATGTATGCCGACCTCTCCGGGTACACCGATTACATCGATAAAGCTGTCGCGTCTGGAGGAATTCGTGAAGCAGTCCGCGCGCTTCACGTGATCCGGCAAGAGTTCCAGAACGTGGTGGAGAAGGATTTCGGCGGTCGGAAAGTCAGGTTCATCGGAGACTGCATCCATGCACTCATCGCCGAAGGAACCCGCACCGAGACCGATGAACGCAAAACTGTATCCTCGGCAGTGCAGTGTGCTGGCGGTCTTCATTCGTCATTCGGTCTGTGCAAGCTCGTTCTTGGCAACCTAAATAGTCTGGGACTGGCCATCGGTCTGGAGCTAGGGCCGACCCCGATTTCCCGGATCGGTATCCGCGGGGATCGGTCCGTGCGTGCGGCATCCAGCATCGCAACCACGCTCTCGGAGCAGATGCAGCGCGAATGCAAGGACAACGGCGTCAAACTTGGCCATCGCGCCCTGCGCGTTGCTCCTGTGGCGCTAGAAGACCTGCTGGATAAGGACGGATATGCCGCCAGTATGGACTATGACGATGTGGCCGTCTGCCTGTCGGTTGTTCCGGCGCAGGTTTCCAGCCCGAATTACGCCAGAGCGCACGTTCCTAGCCAGTCCCCTCAGCCTCGGGCACATTTCAAGCCCGAATGAGCGGACTCAACCAACTACTCCAGACCGTTCCGCATTGGGCGAGTATCGAGGACAAGGAACAGGTGGCGGCGACCGTGTTAGTCTCGCCGCCTGGCGCCCGTGGGCTGAACTCGGGCGGGTTCTGGCTGACGCTTGAGGCTTCAAAGCATGGTGGCGTTGCTGTCAAAGAGGTGCAGGATAAGCGCCAACTTCCTGAGTTTTGTCTCGAACGCCACATCAATTCTGACAGCACATTCTGCGTTTTCTTCCGTTCCGAATATCCGCTGGAGGACTCAGAGGCCGCCAAGACATGGTGGTCTTACCTAGGAATTTACCTCAGCAACCAGCTCTATGCACAAAGACGAGGCATTTGGCCGCTAGGTTCCGGCCTGAGCCACGGCGAAGCGGCGCATGTTCAGGTCGCCATGGAAGCTCTGGCCGAGCCTTTGGGATGGAAGGACGATCTGTGGCTTGCGATGTTTCGCGGCAAAGGGTGGCTGGCCAAACCCTTGCCACGCATATCCAGGCAGCGCGACCGCGTCTTGAATGCGCGCTCGCCCTGTCCACGAGGTTGCACGTGGAAACATAAACTCTTGCGTAAAGAGTCGTGCAGGACTCCCTCTTGCCTTTCAGGATGCAATCGGCTTCATAAGCCGATCTTGCGGGCCGAGTGCCCGAATAGAACAACTATCGAGGAATTGGTTTTGCATGAACATGAGCGGCAACGTATGGAATCGGAAATTATTGACGATCTGAGAAAGGAAGGAAAAGTTTGCTGCGGCACGATGGAACGCTGCCCGCTAAAATCATAAGCCACTTATGACAGTTTTGCATGCGGTCTGTAGCAATTCATCCAAAACGCGGAAACTTAAGTGTTAACGGGGTTCTGAGAGTCCATCTCCCTGAAATCCGATTCTAGCATGTGAAAAACAGTTCTCATAGAAAATTCTCATGAATATTGGTTTTGCTGTGGGCGCATCCGCCCTTGGTTGCGGGCGGACCGGGCTGTCGTGAACCGAGCCCGCCGGTGGCGGTCTCGTCCATCCGGCGTCCATCCCTTGCGCATCATTGGCCAGCCCTGAGGGGCTGACACCTTTTCTTTTTTGTTTGGGGCCTGCGGCCCCGTCCTCCGTCAAGACCTTAAACGCCCTTTGGGGCGCACGCGGCGCGTATCCCCATCCTTCCGCGCTTCGCTTGTGCAGGACGGGTGATCCCCCTCACGCCGCGTGGGTCTTGACGGTCCTCCCCCCGCTCATTGGCGCGGGCCTAGTCCGGTTGCATGCGCAACCGGCTAAGCAAGGAGAAAAAGCCAATGAAAAAAGACATTTATCAGAAAGTCACCGACAAGATTATTGCCGATCTGGAGCAAGGGCAGCTCACATGGCTGAAGCCATGGAGCGCCGGAAACATGGACGGACGGATCACCAAGCCCCTGCGGCACAATGGCATGCCCTACAGCGGGATAAACGTCCTGATGCTTTGGGGCGCAACTCAAGAGGCGGGATATCTCTCCCCGTTCTGGATGACGTTCAAACAGGCCAAGGAATTCGGCGCGCATGTGCGCAAGGGCGAGCGCGGCGAAACCGTTGTCTACGCCAGCACCATCACCAAGGCCGAGGAACAGGACGACGGCAGCGAGAACGAGCGCAAGATACCGTTCCTGAAACAGTACACCGTTTTCAACGTCGAGCAGGTGGAAGGACTGCCCGAACATTTCTACACCAAGCCTGAACCGATCATCGATCCGTCGCAGCGCATCGATCATGCAGAAGGGTTCTTTGCCGCAACAGGCGCGGACATTCGCCACGGCGGGAACAGCGCCCACTATAACGGCGGCAGCGATCATGTGCAGATGCCGTTTTTCGAGAGCTTCCGTAGCCCGGAAAGCTACTACGCCACGCTGGCGCATGAACTGACCCACTGGACGAAGCACAAGAGCCGCCTTGACCGCGAATTCGGGCGCAAGCGCTGGGGCGATGAAGGCTACGCCAGAGAGGAACTGGTCGCAGAACTTGGCGCGGCATTCTTGTGCGCCGATCTGGAGCTGACGCCCGAGCCGGGCAGCGATCATGCAGCCTATATCCAAAGCTGGCTGAAGGTCCTGAGCGAAGATAAGCGGGCGATCTTCAGCGCCGCAGCGCACGCGCAGCGCGCCGCAGATTACCTGCACAGCCTCCAGACCAAACACGATCAGCAGCCCCAAGCAGAAGGAGTCGCCGCGTAAGCGGCGGCTCCCTCAAAAGGAGGCAAAACCAATGGAAAAGCACACGATAGTATGGCGCGGCATCGAGATTAAGATCACTTTCACGTCCCAGAAGTTCGGCATGGTGGAGCATGTCGAACTCATGACGGAGCCGCGAACGCCGCTGCCCGTCACCGAAACCGGCTACCGCTCGCACTTCATGCCCTACGGCACGGTTGAGAGCCACGGCGGCGCAGTCGCGTTTGTCACAGCTTGGCTGGAGCATGACGCGAAGCGCGCCGGCTGGAGCGGCGCGCAACTCACCTTGTTCTAGGGTAGAAACAAAATTTTGCGCCCGCCGGAGAGGCGGGCGCGAGAGCCCCGTCACGGCGACGGGGAAGAACCGCTTGGCGGTTTTGGTGCGAGCCTGCGGCGCAGGATTGCTTCTACGCGCTCCAACGCGGCTTGCATGACCAGACGCTCGGCTGGTGTGAAGCGGCTTGATGCCAGGGATTCCAGCAGAATCGAACGCAGATGCCTCAAGGCGTGGTCGGACAAGCCACCAAGAGCGGCCGAGTTGAAGATCGGGGACATGGGGTGCCTCCATTTTTTCCGGTTTTGACCCGAAAACCGTCCGGGCCTTTCTGGCCCCGGCTGGCGGCACGATTAGCGATGGTCGGAACACCTCTTTCGGGCGCAACGGATGTGAAGCAGGGCTTGCCCCTTGTTTCCCTTGGCCTCCGCCTTGTCGTGCGACGACGGAATTGCCCTTCTTCAAGGGCACCGGACGGGTGCGGCAGCACCGGAAAATACCCGCTGGCACCCTTGTCGATCGGCAGATCAGCCGTCTCTGGCGTGACCCTCATCACTGAGCTGCTTTGATCGGGATCTCGCTTCTTTCGTGAATGCCTAAGTTCCTGGCCGAACGCGGCCCCCCGTCAATGTCCTGCCCGCGCCAGTTCGCGCTATTCGCTGCTCACCCGTGTTGAACCTGACCGGCGTCCTTATCCGTCCGGCCTGATCGGACCGGCATGAAGCGAAACCCCAACCAAAGGAGATCAGACATGGGACGCAATAACGAAACGGGTTCAGCCAATACCGCCGCCAAGGCACCGGATTTTCTGGCCTGGCACGTGGTGCAGAAGGGCGAGAAATCCTTCTGGAACAAGGTCGGGGCGGCCTGGAGCCACAAGGACGGCCACGGCTACACGATCCAGCTCGAAACCTGCCCGATCAATGGCCGCATCGTCCTGCGCCAGCCGCTGGAAGATGCAGACCGGGCCGAAAACGGAAAAGAGGGCGCATAAGCGCCCTCTACCATCTCCGCTCCATAAGAGCGCGCCGCTGATGCTGGCGCGCGAGAGGCAGCCGATTGCGCACCCCAGAAGATTGCGCTAGTGGATTCGCGAACCAAAAAAAGGATCGCGAAACTCATGGCCAAGATCGATCTGAGCAAGATGTCTCTCGATGAGCTTAAGAAACTGGAGAAGGATACCGGTAAAGCCATCAAAGGCTTTGAGGAACGGCAGCGGAAAGAAGCCTTGGCCGCCGCAGAAGCAGCAGTAAGCAAGTACGGCTATTCACTTGCCGAATTGACCGGCACAAGCCGGAAAAAGCCAAAGAGCGCGCCGCCTAAATACGCCCACCCCGAAAACCCGTCTCTCATCTGGAGCGGGCGCGGACGCCAACCGGCCTGGTTCAAGGAAGCCATCGAAAACGGTAAGTCCGAGCAGGATTTGCTGATCGGGTAAATGCATTAAAGCTCAGCCGTGCGCGGTTTTCACTGCACGGCCGCAGCCCATCAACACCACAGCGATATCAAACCGAAGATGGTCCCGATAACGCCGAGTGCAAGTGCGAATACAGCCAGCCAGGCGGGGACGTGAACGGCGGGATCGCGAGTGTCAAGATACCAGCAAAGCTTTCCCCAGAGACCGACCTTCTCAATTTTGAAGTTCAGCTTGTCATCCGTTTCAACACCGAGGGCTTTCCGGATGTCGTAAGGCATGAAGATTGCGTCTTTTCTGTCATGTCCGAGAAATAGAACGCGCTCCTTCTTTTAGTTCTCTTCGTTGATGATCCACGCAATCTCGTAGCGATCTATGCCTTTGCGGTAGCCGATATTAAGATGAACGAGCATACGTCCGGCATCACCAGATGGAAGACGTTCGACCGGTAGTATCGGCATTTTCTATCCTGATCTCGCAAGTCTGAGTGTTTGCAGCAGGCCTGCTCCGTCAGTCCACGTCAATAGCAACAAGGAACCGGTCGCTCCAGCCCGCACAAGTGCGGGCCTCAACGTACCTCCAGATTTCTCTCCAGAGTTGTTCCTCTTCCGTGCCTTTGGCCGCCAGAAACAGGACTCCGGCCTGCATATGGAAGTCTAGCCCGCACCGGTCGCAGTTGGCTTCCAGTTCCGTGGCCATGCGCCACGCACGGACAGACATCCGGACGACCCATTCGTCTTCGACGTCGTTCAATTCTTCTGGTCCCATGTTTTGCATCCTCACATTGGCGAGGGATCGTCCGGCAGGTCAGCCTCCGGCTTCTTCGCTTTCGGCCTGAACTCCGGCACCAGCACATCGGGCTTCTGCCTGAAGCGGGCATGCGTCAGGCGGATGGCAAATCGCGCCGTATCCTCTGCCGACAGCCGGAAATGCTCCCGGAGCTCGTCCAAAAGGCGGGCGTGGTTTTCATCAAGATTTAACATGAGTGTATATCTCATGGCGGTCTCCTTTCGTTAATTTGGCTCAATCCCACGGTGACGCGGGCGCTCGCGCTCTGCGCGGCGTTCGGGCTGCGGCTGCGGATTCCTGTCCGGCACGCGGCGCAGTTCCATGGCCCGCGCGACATCACGGTTCAGCGCCTCGATGGAGCGCTGCTGCTTTTCCTTCGCGGCTGTGATCTGTCGTTGCAGTGTCCGGCGTTCGGAAAGCTGGCGCTGGATGATCTCGTGCTTTTCGTTTCGGTCACGCTGCTGCGCACGCGCCATGTCGGCTTCGTTTTCCTGCCTGATCTTCCTGTTCTTGCCGGTAACCCAGCCCCAGAGGCCGCGAATGCCCTTCGGCGTTCGCTCAGCGCGCCTCCGCTCTTCGGCCAGCCAGCGCTGCTCTTGTTGCTGGCGGAGCTGGGCGCGCAGGTGACGGTGGCGCTGCACCATCTGGTCACGCTGGAATTTCGCGGCGAGGTTCTGTTTCTCGGCGAGCGCTTCGGCCTCTTTCGCCCAGACTTTGAGCTTGGGCGTCATCCGCTCGCCGATGTAAGCCTTGGCCTGATCGGTCGATTTCAGCTTGCCGGGATCGCCGAGACGGGCTTGCATTGCCTTGGTCTTCGCGCCGGTGGCCCGAGACAAGGAATAGACTTCGCCCCGCCAGTCCACCGCGACATAGCCGCGCCGGTCGCCTCTGGCGAGGATGTAGCCCCGTTCCTTGAGAGCACTCTCAAAAGCCTGGCGATTATCAGAGGAATCCCAACAGGAACGGAACATTTCTTTCAGGGCCTTCGGGTCTTGCCGCGTGCGCCGGGCTTGCTGCCATTCCTCCAGCGTGAAGCCGCGCGGATCACGCGCGCCCCGGTCCTTAAAGCCTTTTGGCATCTCCCAGCCATGTTCGCGGTAGAGCTCGCGGGCGATACCGTTCAGCGCGCGTTTGTAATGCGGCAGGTTGATCGCCTTCATCTCTTCGCCGTCGATCCGGCTCCAGACGGCGTGGGCGTGCCTGCGGCCTTCCTTTTCGTGGAAGACAATGGCGCGCGGCTGGCCCTCAAGACCAAGCTCGCCCTCGATCCGGCCTATGGCCGCCTCGAACACTTCAGCGCGGACGCTTTCGTTCTGGGGCGGGTTCAGGCTCAGCGAGAACAGGTAGTTCTTGCAGCGCGTGCCCTTGGCGATGGCCTCGCTTTCCTGCATCGCCCCATGCAAGTCATCGGCGGCGAAGCCGCGCAGGTCGTGAAGCTCGATATGTTCGTTTTCCCGGCCCTTCATGAGATGATTGGCCAGCTCGCGCCCGTTCCCGCGCTCATTGCCCTTCAGGATCATGACGGCCCTCCGTCCCTGCCGAGCGCGCGCAGCAACTCACCGCGAAGCGCCATCACTTCGCGGCAAGCGTTTTTTAGTTCGTTTTCAGTTTCGGGGGTGACCGGCAGCGAGCCGGTGTTCACAGCGCGGGCGAGCTGGTTCAGGTTGTTGGACAGGCGTGACTGACCGAGTGAAGCCAGCACGCGGCCCAGAGCCTTGTGGTCTTCCACCGGCCTGGTATTGCGGCGGCGCACCTGCGACAGGTCGCCCTCAAACAGCACGGCCTTGATATAGGCCCCGAGCGGAACGCCGTTCGCGGCAGCCTCCAGCCGCGCCCGCTCTTCAAACGTCAGCCGCAGAGAAAACGGCGCTTCCCGCTTTTTCTTGCCGCTACCGGCTATCTTGTTGAAATCAGGTCGCAATGTCATCATCAGCGCACCTGAGATCGTTCAGATCAATAGATGCGAGATGGGCTTCCCACTCTTGAAGTACGTCGAAGAGAGAGTTCAAACTTTCTCCCTCTAGGCGCACCATTCCCGACATGCAACAACCTGTTGATACGAATTTTTGCCACCCGCAACG
>OFET01001004.1_pt1 | contig 10275 bp, 9 predicted proteins | sample 1521211 | NCBI WGS metagenome assembly OFET01 (sample SAMN03766358, study PRJEB24113) | microbial mat metagenome | isolation source: enrichment culture HLUCC-A from microbial mat sample contains cyanobacterium...
GAGCAGGATGAACAGCAGGTAGGCGAAGGCGCCCGCCGCCCCGTCGAACCGCTCGCCCATCGCGCCGAACGTGCCGATCTCGACCTCCTGCGCCGCCGCGGCCGCATCGGGGTCGCGCACGTCGCCGATGTTCAGCCCCAGGGGATCGGTCCATGTCCCGAGCGCCGCGCCGAGGTTCTGCGGAATGGTGGCGAGCCCCTCCGCGATCAACGGCCAGAGGGCGAAGCCGTCCTCCGCGGTTGGCAGCACCTCTTGCGTCATGTCGGTGCGCCAGCTGAGCGGCGCGGGCCCGTCCTGGCTGCGCAGGGCGGCCTCCTCGGCCGCGTCCTCGGCCATCGCGCCGTAGAGCGCATCAAGCGTGCCCACGACGGCCTCCTTGGCGAGGACGCCGGTGAAGATGCCGACGGAGGCGGGCCAGTTCTCCTCCTGCAGGCCGAAGGGCGTGAAGAGCGGCGTGATCGTCCGGCCGACTTCGCTCAGGACCGACTGATCGCTGTCCTCGTTGCCGAAGCTGCCGTCGGTGCCCATGCTGTTGAGCACGTTCAGCACCAGCACCATCGGCACGATCACCCGCCCCGCCCGGACGACGAAGGAGCGCGTGCGATCCCAGGTGCGCAGCAGCACGCCGCGCAGGGTGGGCAGATGATAGGGCGGCAATTCCATGACGAAGGGCGTCACGCCGCCGCGCAGCAGCGTGTGCTTGAGGATCAGCCCGGTCAGGATCGCGGCCGCGATGCCGAGCAGATAGAGCAGGAACACCAGCATCTGCCCCCAGGCCGCGAAGAACGCCGCCGCGAACAGCGCGTAGACCGGCAGCCGCGCCCCGCAGGACATGAAGGGCGCCATGGCGATGGTCATCAGCCGGTCGCGCTCATGCTCGAGCGTGCGTGTGCCCATGATCGCCGGCACCGTGCAGCCGAAGCCCACGATCAGCGGAACGAAGGATTTTCCGGGCAGGCCGATGGCGCGCAGGAAGCGGTCCATCACGAAGGCGGCGCGCGCCATGTAGCCCGAATCCTCCAGGATCGAGAGGAAGAGGAACAGGAACGCGATGATCGGCACGAAGGTGGCGACCACCTGGATGCCCCCGCCGATCCCGTCGGCCACGAGCACGATCAGCCATTCCGGCGCGGCGAGCCCGCCCATCAGCGCCGCCACCCCGTCGACGGCGATGGCGCCCGCGATGATGTCGAAGGCGTCGATGAAGGCGCCGCCCACGTTGATCGTGAACATGAACATCAGGTGCATGGCGAGCAGGAAGATCGGGATGCCGAGCGCCCGGTTGAGCACGACGCGGTCGATCCGGTCGGACAGGCTGCGCGTCATCACCCGCTTGCGCCGCAGCACCCCGTCGAGCAGCCGGCCGACGAAGGTATAGCGCGCATCGGCGAGCACGATGTCGATGTCCTCGCCCAGTGCCTGTTCCACGCGGCTGCGCGCCGCCTCTGCCTCGGCCGCGACGGCGGGGCCCGCGGTCTCGGCAGCCGGCGTGTCCCCTTCGAGCAGCCGGATGGCAAGCCAGCGCGGGTCGAAACCGGTGGCGCCCTGCGCTGACACGGCCTGCGCCAGGGTATCGAGCGCCTCGGTCACTGGGGCGGGGTAGGGGATCTCGACCGACGAGACCCGCTTCGCCCGCGCCGCCTCGAGGATGAGGCGCCGCAACTCCGGCACGCCGGTGCCGCTGGCGGCGATCAGCGGCGCGACGGGGCAATCGAGGCGGTCCGACAGCGCGGCCACGTCGATCTCCACCCCGTTCTCGGCGGCGGCATCGAGCATGTTGAGCGCCACCACCGTGGGCACGCGCATCTCCAGAAGCTGGCTCGTGAGGTAGAGATTGCGCTCGAGGTTCGAGGCATCGACGATGTTGACGATGAGGTCGGCCTCGCCGGCGGCCACGTAATCGCGGGCGATGCGCTCGTCGACGGAAAGCCCGTCATCGGCGGCCTCGAGCGAATAGGTGCCGGGCAGGTCCACCAGTTCGATCTCGACGCCGTCGATCACGACCCGGCCGACCTTGCGCTCGACGGTCACGCCGGGCCAGTTGCCCACCCGCTGCCGCGCCCCGGTCAGCGCGTTGAAGAGCGTCGTCTTGCCGCAATTGGGGTTGCCGACCACGCCGACGACATAGCGTTCGCTCATCGCGGCCCCCGCTCGACCAGGAGTGTGTCGGCCTCGTCCCGGCGAAGGCTCAGGGAAAAGCCGCGCACCCGGATCTCGATCGGGTCGCCCATGGGCGCGCAGCGCGCCACCTCGAATTCCGTGCCGGGCGTCAGTCCCATGGCGAGGAGGCGGCGGCGATATCCCGAGCCGCCCTTCGCGAAGCCCGCGACGCGTCCGGCATCGCCGACGGCGAGGGTTCTCAATGTGTCTGGCATGGGCTGGCACCTCCGGTTTGGATGCGGGACGTCAGGTCGTGTTCGTCACCATGATCCGATGAGCCGTGCCGGCCCCGACGCCAAGCCGCATGTCGCCGCGCAGCAGAACCAGGCGCGCCCCCTCGATCTGCGACACGACGAGGTCCGCGCCCACGTTCAGGCCGAGTTCCGTGATGCGGCGGACGAAGCTCGCGTCTCCGCGCAGGGCGACGATCCTGACCCGATCGCCTTCGCGGGCCATCCCCAGGGGAAAGCCCTTTCCGATACTCTCGCCGGTCCCGTCCATCCTGCCTTCGCCCTCGTCGCTCGCTGCATACCGAACGGCGCTCATCAAAGCATCGCGCATACCAGATGGAATTAGTCGGGTTTGATCTCGGGCGTCAAGAACGGTGCGCGGAACACGATGTCACATGAGCGATGTAACTGCCGCACTTCGCGCTGCCCGCCATTCGCCGCGATGCGCCGATCCTGCGGTTCGGTGCCGGCGTGGACAGTCCCATCGCGGCGCTGTCGCTTCCAGCGACGCGACGGATTCCGCATGTGTCTCGATTGGGGCGAAGCGGGCGCCCGATGCCGTCAGATGGGCTGACAGGGTGGCAACCGCTAGATGCGGACGGTCCCGGTGATGCCGCGTTCGAAAGCCTGCTCGATCAGCGCCTTCAGCAGGGCCTTGCCCGCCGCGTCGCGCATGGCGGAGACGACGGGCGCCCGGGCCGCCGGGCGGATCGGGACGGGCGGCAGCGCGATCTCGCGCGAGACGCGGCGATTGAGCTGCGCCCTGGGGCAATGAGCACAGATGTGGTCCATGATCGCGTCGATCGCACCGCGCTCGGTGCAGTAGTGAACCACGATCGACGCCGCATGACGGTTGATCTCGACCGCCTTGACGCCCTCCAGCGATCCCACCTGGCGCTCGATCAGGGCCATCAGTTCCGGGTCGCGACGAAGCGCCTCGATCTTGAACCGGGCGCGGCCCGGAATGTGATGCACGCAATCGACCATGGTTCCGCGACTCCCTGCCAATACCGGCCCATCGCGAAACAGTCTACACCTTCCAGAGTGAAACGGTCAACTACTGTTGGCGCGTCGCGGTCGGTCGTGGCGCCTCGGCCCGGGCGATCCTGGCGCGGTCCGCCCCGGATGGCAGGCCCGCCCGGGCGATGGCCGACAGAAGCAGCGCGATCGTCGATCCGTTGTGCAGCATGGCCGCGCCGATGGGCGAGAGCGCGCCGACCGAGGCGGCGACGAACAGCGCCGAGTTGAAGCCGATGGCCATGGTGCTGTTGGAGGACACGATGCGCATGGCCTGGTCGCAGATCTCGCGCGCGTCGGCCACGGCGCCCACCCGGTCCTCCATCAGCATCACGTCCGCGGCGGCCTGGGCGATGTCGGCGCCCTTCTGCATCGAGAGCCCGACATCGGCCTGCGCCAGCGCCGGCGCGTCGTTCACGCCGTCGCCGAGGAAGGCGACCTTGTGGCCGGCCTCCTGCAGCGCGGCGAGGATACGCAGCTTGTCCTCAGGATGCAGCTCGGCATGGACATGGTCGAAGCCAAGCTCCGCGCCGAAGCCCTCGGCCCGCTCTCTCCGGTCGCCCGTCAGCATCACGAGCGACGCGACCCCGGCCGCGCGCAGGCGGCGCATGGTCTCCGCCGCATCGGCGCGCAGATCGTCGCGCAGCCCGATGAGCCCCAGGGGCCGCCCGCCGATGGCAAGGTAGAGCAGCATCTTGCCGTCGTTGACGAGCGCGTCGATCCGTGCGTCATGCGCGCGGAAGTCCACGCCTTCCCGGTCTTCCAGGAAATGCCGGCTGCCGATCAGCACCTCCGCCCCGCCGGCGGTCGTGCGCAGACCGTAGCCCACCTCGAAGTCCACGTCGCCGTGCTCGGGATGGCCGGCCTCGCGCGCCGCCGCCTCGGCGACGATCGCGCGCGCCACGGGATGGTTCGAATGCTCCTCGACCGCGGCGGCAAGCGCGAGCATGCGGTCCGCGGGCCAGCTCTCCGGCATCAACGGGACCACATCGGTCACCGTCAGCGCGCCGTGGGTGAGCGTCCCGGTCTTGTCGAAGACGAAGGTGTCGACCCCGGCGAGCTTCTCGATGCTCCGCCCGCCCTTGATCAGGATGCCGCGGCCGGCCGCGTCGGACATCGTGGCGCGCACCGCGACCGGTGCCGACAGCTTGATGGGGCAGGCGTAGTCCACGAGGAAGACGGAACTGAGCCGCCTGGGGTCGCGCGTCACGGCAAGCGTGGCGGCGGCGAGCCCGAGCGTCATGTAGACCTGACGGTCGCCGTGTTTCTGGGCCACGCGCTCGGTGTCCGACCGGACCTCCAGCGACTCCTGGATGAGCTGCGCGATCCGTGCGGTCGTCGTCTCGTCGCCGACCTGCCGCGCCTCGATCCTGACGCTGCCGCTCTCGATCAGGCTGCCGGCGATGATGCTGTCGCCCGGCGCCTTGGTGACCGGCACACTCTCGCCGGTGATCGAGGCCTCGTTGACGAGCGCCTGCCCGTCGCGGACGCGGCCGTCGACCGGCACGCGCTCTCCGGTCCCCGCGAGCACGGTATCGCCGAGGCGCAGGGTGTCGAAGGGCACCTCCACCGCTCCGCCGTCGCGCACGAGCCAGGCGGTTTCGGGGTTGGGCAGCAGCATGTCCTGAAGAAGCGCCGCCGAATGCCGCATCGTGCGGTCCTCGAGATACTCCCCGGTTCCCATCAGAAGGTCGGTGGTGACGGCCGTTCCGATCCCGCCACGCAACGCGCCCACGGACACCGCCAGCGCGTCGAGCAGTTCCACCTCCACCTTGCCCGACAGGACCGAGCGGGCCCCGCGCAGCACCCGCGGGGCCAGCAGGGCGGCCCCGATCACCGTGCCCAGCCGGGAGGGCAGGACCCGCACGGCCCCGAGAAACGCGACCCGCAGAACGAGCGGCGCGATCGACGGCGCGTCGTCCTCCTCCGCCCGGCGCAAGCGCAGGCTATCGCGGCCGATGGACCGCAGGCGTTCGAGCACGCGCTCCCGCGCGCCCGCCGCGATCTCGTGCTCGACGATGACGGACAGGGCGCCGGGGTTGATCCTGACCGCCGACACGCCGGGCGTCGCCCCGATGAGGCGCTCCAGATGATCGGTGTCGAGCCGGTCGAGGCCCACGAGCGGCATTCGCGCGCGCAGCCGCCCCGGACAGGCATGGGCAAGCTCGACGCGCGTGCCCGAGGCCGGTCGCGCCGCGGGCGGGGACGGTCTTTGGATCAGGTCGAAGCTCATGGGAGGGGCGCTTACTTCGACCGCGTCGCCTTGATTTCCGCCTCGGCGTCCCGGAACCGCTCCCTGGTCTCTTCCATGCCGCCCTTGAGCGCCATCCACACCTGTGCCGCGCCGTTGATCATGGCCTTCTGCACCGCCTCGTTGGTTAGCACATAGGTCACGAGACCGCCGACGGCGGCGCCGGTCAGGAACCGGCCGTTGGTCAGGCCGGAAAGCGGGCCCTGGGGAGGTCGGTTGTGCATGTTTCGTCCTTTCTTTCTACTTCTTCAGTATTGCGCGATCGTCCTGCGGCGCGGGCCTACGTCCTGGCCGCGTCGTCCGCTTCGTCCTCGTTCGGTCCCGGCGCCACATCGTCCTCTGCCGTCGTCGCGGTCGCTGCTTTGGGCGACTGGTTGGCAAGGTAGATCAGGCCGACGGCCGCACCTGCAAGCGCGAGAAGCGGCATGCTGCGCGCCACATGGCCGACGACGGTCGCCACCGTGCCGGCACCGGCACCGATCACGGCGCTGTTCAGGGTCGTGCGGACGGCTTCCTCGCTGCCGATCTCGCCGTTGCGGACCCGGATCGTCTCATAGATACCGGTCCAGACGCCGGCGATGGCCGCCCCGCTCAGACCCGCGCGCAGCACTGCCCCGCCACTCGGCACGATGGGCTGAACCTGCGCGCGCTGACTTTCCATTTCGCTCATTCCTCGGTCTCCTCGCCGTCAGCGGGCCGGTCGGCGGCGGCGGCTTCCCCGGCCCGCCCGGGTGCCTTGTTCATCGCCTGACCCGCGCTCGCGGCCGCCATTGCCATGAACGCCTTGATCGTCGGAAGGTTCGACAGGGCCAGCACCACGCCGGCGCCGACCACGGCCCCTTTCCAGAAATGCCGGTCGTCGAGCGCGAAGAGCTTGCCGAGGGTCTCGGCGTTCACCTCGCCGCGCGACAGGTCGTCGAAGGCCTCTTTCAGCTGCGCCGCGTCCGGTTCCGGCCGGTGCGCCGCCGCGGCCCAGGGCGGTTGCGGGCCGAAATAGTACCAGCCCTCGGGCGGCCCCGCTTCCGCGCCATGACCGGAGTGCCAGCCATGGTGCCCGTGATTGTGCCCGCCATCCTTGCTCATCTGATTTCTCAAGCCTTTTCGTCAGATTACGCTATACGCTTGTTTTGCCGGGAACATTGAGGCAGATCAAGACGATCGGCCGACCTTGCCTCGTCCGCCCGCTGGACCGCACGGGGGACCGGCGCCACGAGCGGGATGACTGACCGCGAGATGGAGCTCTTGTTCGTGGCGCTCGGGGCTGCCGCAATACTCCGTGCCCCGGTCGGTCAGGACCCGGCAGGGCTTCACCTCCTGGGCACCGAAGAACAAAACCACGCGGCCGTTCAGCAGGTCGGCCGCAACCCGGTCGAGAACCGGACCTGTCCCATCGCGCGGACCCGCAAGACCGCTCTCTTCGCCGGCAACGAGACCGGCGCCGAGAACTGGGCGATGCTCGCCTCGCTGGTCGCCACCTGCAAGATGTCCGGCGTGAATCCCCCGGCGCAACGCACAGCTCTCAAGCCGCGCCGAACAGGGCCCAGCCGTCGGGCTTGCGCTTCCGCAGCGGCCAGTTCACGCGATCCGTCCCGCTGGGCCGAACGCAAGACGAGGCCCCCAGGAACTGCCATCGGCACAAGGCAAAGCTGTTCGGAACGCGGCCACACACTCACGCGGGTTGTGACGGGCGGACCCTGCGGAAGGTCAGATAATGCGGCCTGCGCCCCTCGCGCAGCGCCTTTCGTTCGTAGCGGGTCGGCAGCCAGTCGTCCCAGGGCGCGCGCCAGTCCCGCGGCCCCTCGGCCAGCCAGTCGAAGCCGTGGCGCGGCACCTCTTCCAGCGTCTGGCGCACGTAGTCGGGAATGTCGGTCGCGATCCTGAGGTCTGCACCCGGCGCCATGACACGGGCGAGGGGATCCAGATGCTCCGGCGTGACGAAGCGGCGGCGGTGGTGCCGCGCCTTGGGCCAGGGATCGGGATAGAGCACGAAGGCCCGTGCGATCGACGCCTCGGGTAGCACGTCGAGCAGGTCGCGCACGTCGCCCGCGTGGATGCGGACATTCCCGACACCCGCCTTGCGCACCTTGCCCAGGGCCATGGCCACGCCGTTGACGAAGGGCTCGGCGCCGATGATCCCCACCTCCGGGTTGGATGCGGCCTGATGCACCATGTGCTCGCCGCCGCCGAAGCCCACCTCGAGCCAGACGGGCCGGCCGCCGAAGACCGCCTCCGGATCGAGCGGCAACCGCTTCGGGTTTTCGTCCCAGGCGACCGGACCGGGCGAGAGACGCGGCAGATCCTCTTCGAGCCAGCGGCGCTGGTTCGGCTTCAGGGCCTTGCCGTGGATGCGGCCGTAGAAATTGCGCCAGGGCGCGCCGGTCGGGTGCGAACGACTCTGGTCCTGAATCATGGCGCGCGGTCTAGCGGGGGCCGCCGCGGCGCGCAACGCCCGGGCGGCCCCGCGCATCAGACGGCCTTCTTCAGCGCCTCGGTCAGGTCCGTCCGCTCCCAGGAAAAACCGCCGTCCTCCTCGGGCTCGCGCCCGAAGTGGCCATAGGCGGCGGTGCGGGAATAGATCGGGCGGTTGAGCTGCAGGTGCTCGCGGATGCCGCGCGGCGTCAGGTCCATGACCTTCGGGATCGCCAGTTCGATCGCGGCATCGTCCACCTGTCCGGTGCCGTGGGTGTCGATGTAGATCGACAGCGGCTTCGCAACCCCGATGGCATAGGACAGCTGCAAGGTGCAGCGGCGGGCAAGCCCCGCGGCGACGATGTTCTTGGCGACGTAGCGCGCCGCATAGGCGGCCGAGCGGTCCACCTTGGTCGGGTCCTTGCCGGAAAAGGCGCCGCCGCCGTGCGGCGCCGCGCCGCCATAGGTGTCGACGATGATCTTCCGGCCGGTGAGGCCGGCATCCCCGTCCGGCCCGCCGATCACGAAGGTGCCCGTGGGGTTCACCCACCATTCCGTCTTGTCGGTGATCCAGCCCGAGGGCAGCACCTCGCGGATGTAGGGCTCGACGATGGCGCGGATGTCGTCCGAGCTCTGGCCCTCGTGCGCGTGCTGGGTCGAGAGCACGACCTGCAGCACCTCGACCGGCTTGCCGCCCTCGTAGCGCACGGTCAGCTGGCTCTTGGCGTCCGGGCGCAGTTCCGGCTCCTGGCCGGACTTCCGGGCTTCGGCGAGGCGGCGCAGGATCCTGTGCGCGTACTGGATCGGCGCCGGCATCAGTTCGGGCGTCTCGTCAACGGCGTAGCCGAACATGATGCCCTGATCGCCCGCGCCGTCCTTGTCCACGCCCTGCGCGATATGCGCCGACTGCTCGTGCAGGAAGTTCAGCACGTGGCAGGTGTTCCAGTGGAACTTCTCCTGCTCGTAGCCGATGTCCTTGATGCAGTCGCGGGCGATCTGGCCGAAGCGGCCCATGTAGTTCTTCAGCAGTTCGGGGTCCGACAGGCCGACCTCGCCGCCAATGACGACCAGCCCGGTCGTGGCGAAGGTCTCGCAGGCGACGCGGGCGTTGGGCTCCTCTGCCAGGAGGGTGTCGAGGATCGCGTCCGAAATCCGGTCGCAGACCTTGTCGGGGTGGCCCTCCGAAACGGATTCGGAGGTGAAGATATAGTTGCCGCGTGCCATGAAGATGCTCCGTTAAGGTTGTCCCGCCACGCCAGGAAGCCGTTGTGACGGTCGTTTTTTGATGTGACGTCAGCCGTAGTGGGCAAGAGGAGAAAGGTCAACTGGCCGCGCGGCGGCGCCCCGCTGCGGCCCCGGCCAGCAGCGCCAGGATGGCCAGACCGGCAGGCCAGCCGCCGGTTGTTGCATAAGGCGTGGGCGACAGGGACGCGGGGATGGGCGCATCCACGAAGCCCGCCTGCCCGAGCGGGATTTCCTCGATCACCCCACCCCGCGCGTCGATCACCGCCGAGACGCCCGTGTTGGCCGCCCGCAGCACCGGCAATCCCTGCTCCACCGCACGAAGCCGCGCCTGCGCGAAGTGCTGATAGGGCCCCGAGAAGGTGCCGAACCAGGCGTCGTTCGTGAGGTGCAGCAGCATCCCGGGCCGTTCCGGCGCGCCCGCGGCATCCTGAGGGAATACCGCCTCGTAGCAGATCAGCGGCAGCGCGCGGCCAAGGGCCCCTAGGTCCAGCGTGCGCGGTCCGGGGCCGGGGGTGTATCCGGCGTCCGCGCGCGCGGCGAGGCCGGTGATCCCAAGCCCCTGCCAGAAGGCGGGAAAGGGCATGTATTCGCCGAAGGGCACGAGATGGTGCTTGTCGTAGACGTCGAGCGCCGCGCCGTCCTCGCCGATCAGCACGGCGGAGTTGTAGTAGCGCCCGGCCGCGTCGCTGCGCTGGATGCCCAGGACGACGGGCGCGCCGCCCGCCGCTTCGGCGATATGCGCAAGCGGCGCCTCGGCGCGCTCCAGCAGACCGGGCAGCGCGGTCTCGGGCCACAGGATCAGGTCGGGGCGCGGGCTGGCCATCGTGAAGCCGACCTGCCGCGCGTAGAAGACCGGGATATGTTCGGGATCCCACTTGTCGCGCTGCGGCGCGTTGGGCTGGATCAGGCGCACGATCTCGGGGCGCGGTTCCGGCAGCGGCTGGGCAAGGCGCAAGGCGCCGC
>OFET01001005.1_pt1 | contig 10249 bp, 5 predicted proteins | sample 1521211 | NCBI WGS metagenome assembly OFET01 (sample SAMN03766358, study PRJEB24113) | microbial mat metagenome | isolation source: enrichment culture HLUCC-A from microbial mat sample contains cyanobacterium...
ACACGCTGGTAAAGGCTCTTGCGCGCGCGTTCCGCTGGAAGCGGATGCTGGAGTCGGGCGAGTTCGCCACCATCGCCGAACTGGCCGAACGCGAGGGCATCGCACCGTCGTACATGACCCGCGTCCTGCGGCTCACGCTGCTCGCGCCCGACATCGTCGAGGCGATCCTGGACGGGATGCAGGGGCCGGAGCTGACGCTGGCGAAGATGCTTGAGCCGTTTGCGGTGGAGTGGGAAGCGCAGTGTCTCGACATGATCGCCCGCCGTGGTTAGTTCTTGGGCGGCACTTCCGCTCCGCATTGGCGGTGGCACGACGGAAAATTCGGCGAGAAAATGACAAAAGAATTGGAAATTGAGCGGGAACTTATAAATAGACTTGAGGGACTCAAGTATGTTCGGCGAGACAATATTAGGCATCGCGGCGCGCTTGAGAATAACTTTCGCGAGAAATTTGAATCACTAAATCGAGTCAAGCTCACCGACAACGAATTTGAGCGCCTTCTCGAGAAAATCGTAACGCCTGACGTGTTTGAAAATGCGGAGCGACTCCGCAAACGCAATACCTTCGAGCGGGAAGACGGTACCCCACTTCATTACCAGCTCGTGAACCTGAAAGACTGGTGCAAGAACACATTTGAGATCGTCCACCAGCTGCGCATCAATACCAAGAGCAGCCATCACCGCTACGACGTCATCCTCCTGGTCAACGGCCTTCCGCTCGTTCAGATCGAACTGAAATCGTTGCAGGTCTCACCACGGCGCGCGATGCAACAGATCATTGATTACCGCAATGATCCGGGGAACGGCTACACGAACAGCCTCCTCTGTTTCATGCAGCTGTTCATTGTCACCAATCGCAGCCAGACTTGGTATTTTGCAAACAACAACAACGAGCATTTTTCCTTCAATGTCGAGGAACGGTTCCTGCCGATTTATCGCTGGGCCACTCGTGACAACAGGAAGGTCGAAAACCTCGCCCAGTTCGCCGACCAGTTCCTAGCCAAATGCACCCTGGCGGAGATGATCAACCGCTACGTGGTCCTCATCCAGAACGAGCGAAAGCTCATCATGATGCGGCCCTACCAGGTCTATGCGGTCAAGGCGATCGTCGATTGCATCCATGAGAACCGCGGCAACGGCTACATCTGGCACACGACCGGCTCGGGCAAGACGCTGACCTCGTTCAAGGCATCGACGCTCTTAAAGGACAATCCCGACATCGAGAAATGTTTGTTCGTCGTCGACCGCAAGGACCTCGACAAGCAGACCCGCGAGGAGTTCAACCGCTTCCAACCAAATTGCGTCGAGGAGAATACCAACACCGAAGCCCTGGTGAGGCGCCTTCTGTCCAAGGATTACAAGGACAAGGTTATCGTCACCACGATCCAGAAGCTGGGCCTCGCGCTGGACGGGACGAACAAGCGCCAGTATCGTGAGCGGCTCGAGCCTCTGCGCGACAAGCGCGTGGTCTTCATCTTCGACGAATGCCACCGCTCGCAGTTCGGCGAAAACCACAAGGCCATTAAGGAGTTCTTCCCCAACGCCCAGCTCTTTGGCTTCACCGGCACGCCGATATTCGAAAAGAACGCCAGCGCGGTTCGGGTCGCGGGCGAGGAAGCGCGCCTTATGACGACGCAGGAGGTCTTTCAACAGGAACTCCACGCCTACACGATCACCCACGCCATCGAAGACGGCAACGTGTTGCGCTTCCATGTGGACTACTTCAAGCCCGAGGGCGCGCCCATCAAGCCCGGCGAGACGCTGGCCAAGCGGGCGGTGGTCGAGGCAATCCTCGACAAGCACGACGCCGCCACCAACCAGCGCAAGTTCAACGCTCTCTTCGCTACCGCCAAGATCGACGACGCGATCGAGTATTTCCACCTGTTCAAGGAAATCCAGACCGAGCGCGCCGCGGCGCGCGGGGACTTCATCCCCCTCAACATCGCCTGCGTATTCTCACCCCCGGCCGAGGGCAACCGCGATGTCGCCCAGTTGCAGGAGGACCTGCCGCAGGAGCTGGAAGACAACAAGGTCGAGCCGAACCGCAAGAAGGAGGCGCTGGCCGCGATCATCGACGACTACAACGCCCGCTACGGCACCAACCACCGGATCGCGGAATTCGACAGCTACTATCAGGACGTGCAGCAACGGATAAAGGATCAGAAATATCCCAACTCCGACCTGCCGCGCGACAAGAAGATCGATATCACCCTTGTCGTCGACATGCTGCTGACGGGCTTCGACTCGGCCTATCTGAACACGCTCTACGTCGACAAGAACCTGAAGTATCACGGCCTGATCCAGGGCTTTTCGCGCACCAACCGGGTGCTGAATGACTCCAAGCCCTACGGCAACGTGCTCGATTTTCGCGCCCAGAAGGACGCCGTAGACGAGGCCATCGCCCTCTTCTCGGGCGAGGCGCCGGACCGCGCCCGCGAGGTCTGGCTGGTCGATCCCGCGCCCAAGGTCATCGAGAAGCTGGCCGAGGCCACACGCAAGTTCGCCGGTTTCATGGCCTCGCAAGGGGTCGAGCCCCGCCCCGAGGACGTCGCCAATCTCAAGGGCGACGAGGCGCGGGCGGGCTTCATCGAAAGTTTCAAGGAGGTGCGGCGGCTGACCACCCAGCTCGACCAGTACACCGATCTGACGCCCGAGGATAAGGCGCAGATCGAGGCGTTGATCCCGCGCGACGATCTGCGCGCCTTCTCGGCCCAGTATCTGGAGGTCGCCAAGCGTCTGCAGGAGCACCAGCGCAAGACCGAGGACCCCGACGACCCAATCCAGCAGCTGGAATTCGAGTTCGTCCTCTTCGACAGCGCGCTCATCGATTACGACTACATCATGAAGCTGATCGCGCGCTTCACCAGCCAGCCGCCGAAAAAGCAGAAGATGACGCGCGAGGAACTGATGGGCCTGCTCGCCTCCTCCGCCCGGCTGATGGACGAGCGCGAGGATCTGGAGGCCTATGTCGCCACCCTGGCTGAGGGCGAGGGGCTCAGCGAGGAGGAGATCCGCGCAGGCTACGAACGCTTCAAGGCCGCACGGGAAGAGGCCGAGCTTGCCCGCATCGCGCAAAAGCACGACCTGCCCGTGGAGGCGCTCAAGGAATTTGTCGCGGGCATCCTGCGCTTCAACATCTTCAACCCCGACGCGCTGACCGAGCTTTTCCGCTCCAAGGGGCTGGGCTGGAAGGCACGCAGCCGCGCCGAGCTTGCGCTGATGGAGGACCTGATCCCGCTTCTGCGCAAGAAGGCCGGCGGGCAGGAAATTTCGGGGCTGGAGGTCTATGAAGATGCCTGAAGCCAGGCCCGGACCGGTGCCCGAATTGCGCTTTCCCGAGTTTCGCGATGCCGGACCGTGGGAGGCAAAGCGGTTGGGGGACAGTGAAATTGCGCGGTTCATTCGTGAGCGCGTGGCCGCCGAAGACGTTCCTCTGGGGCATTACGTGAGCACCGTGAACCTGTTGCCCGCATTCTGCGGCTTGTCGCCGGAGCCTGAGAAACCGCCTGCCGGAAGCGCCATCGCATATCGGGAGGGCGATATTCTCATGTCGAACATTCGCCCGTATTTGCAAAAGGTTTGGGTCGCCGATCGCTCAGGTGGTGCATCGAATGATGTCTTGGTCGCTCGCCCAAGCAAGAGCGTCGTGAAGTCGTTCCTTAGCCAATTGCTGATGTCTGAGCGCTTCATTTCGCACGTCATGGGCGGCGCCAAGGGCGTAAAGATGCCTCGCGGAGATCTCGAGCAAATTCAAGATTTCGAGGTTCCCCTTCCGGCCAGACCGGAACAACAAAAGATCGCCGATTGTCTGGGGTCGCTGGATGATCTGATCCGGGCCGAGGAGCGGCGGCTCGAGGCTCTCAGCGCCCACAAGGCGGGCCTGATGCAGCGCCTCTTCCCCCGCCCCGGCGAGACCACCCCCCGCCTCCGCTTCCCCGAGTTCGAGGGCGCGGGCCCGTGGGAGGTGAAGCGGTTGGGGGATGTCGGGACTATCAGCAAGGGCAAAGGTATATCAAAATCCGACATCAAGCCGGACGGAGCTTTGCCGTGCATTCGCTATGGCGAGCTTTACACTCTCTATGGCGAAGTCATTCACGAAGTAGCGTCATCAACTGATGCTGACCCCGCCGGTCTCGTGCTCAGCGAAGAAAACGACGTAATCATCCCTGCATCTGGAGAGACGAAAGAGGATATTGCGACAGCCTCTCGCGTGACGATCTCAGGTGTTGCCCTCGGTGGTGACCTCAATATTTTCCGGTCAGCCCTGAATGGGGCGTTCTTGGCCTACTATGTACGCGGCAACCTGAAATCCGAAATCAGCAAGGTCGCGCAAGGCGACTCAGTTGTTCATCTATATCCGACGCAACTCGAGAAACTGAAGCTTGCGGTGCCATCCGTGCCTAAAGAACAACAAAAGATCGCCGATTGCCTGATCGCGCTCGATGATCTGATCCGGGCGCAAGGCGAGACCATCGACGCGCTCAGGATCCACAAGCGCGGGCTGATGCAGAAGCTTTTCCCGCGGGAGGTCGGTTGAGCCATGGCGCTTCCCCAGATCGCCACGCAACTGAACGATGAAGAGGCGAAGATCATCCTGATCTACGCCTTCAACACAGTCGGCAAGACCCGCCTTTCCGTCGCCTTCAAAGATGCCACCAAAGAGGCCAATGACGGCCAGCACGCCGGCGTCTACTATAACGCTTTCAGCGAAGATCTCTTTGTCTGGGACAATGACGAGGACAACGCCGGCCAGAATATCCGCCTGCTGGTCACGGAAAGCAGCCTGAATAGGTTTCACTCCGCTCTCACAGAAGATGAAGTGCGCGAGAAACTGAATCCCTACAATCCCACATTCGATTTCGCCTTCGAGACACACGACGACCCCGAACGCGGCATCCGGTCGATAGCCTTCTTTCCCAAGGGAGACGATACGGCTGAAGCCAGCAACATAAAGATATCGCGGGCGGAGGAGCGGATGTTCGTCTGGTGCTTCTTTCTTGCTTTGTTCGAAGTAGAAGGCTGGGCTGACCAGCAGTCGGCGCATTTCTTCATCGATGACCCGGTGTCGAGCCTTGATGATCACAACATCTTCGTGACGGCTTCATCGGTGCTGGACCTTGCCGAAGCGTATAGCGGCGACAGGAAGATCATCATCACGACGCATCACATCGGCTTTTTCTCGACGCTCGCGAATTGGCTGACGAAGGGAGAGAAGGCCGACCACTACAAGAAGATCACCAGGGTGCTGACCCTGAAGAAGGATCACGCGGGACAGCTTTCGCTGAGTGGCCCCAACCGCGCGGTTTTTCTCTATCACCTCCATCTCTTGCGCGAGTTGTCCGTGGCGCGGCAGGAGGATCGGCTAAAGAGCTACCACCTCGTGTTGCTGCGTCAGGTGCTCGAGAATGTTGCGTCGTTCCTGGGCGTCGGGCAGTTCTCCTATGTGCTCGAACAGATCGGAGTAGAGGACGCCGACACTTTGGCCAGGATCATCAACATCTTGTCGCACAAGAATGTGTTCGCTTACGAGGATGACGAAATGCTCCCCGACACAAGAGCCTTGTTCGATGAGGTCTTCGATGGCCTCGCGAGCAAGTACAACTTTGTCCTCCACGATGGAGCCGCCGCATGACCGAACAAGAGCAGACGAAGCTGGGCAAGACCCTCTGGGCCATCGCCGACCAGCTGCGCGGGGCGATGAACGCCGATGACTTCCGCGATTACATGCTGTCCTTCCTCTTCCTGCGCTATCTGTCGAACAATTACGAGGAAGCCGCCAAGTCTGAGCTCGGCGCCGACTGGCCCCAGCTTCCGCCGGACGATCGCCGTTCGCCGCTGGCCATCTGGTATGCTCAGAACCCCGAAGATACCGAGGAGTTCGAGAAGGTGATGCGCCGCAAAGTGCATTACATCATCAAGCCCGATCACCTCTGGAACTCCATCGCCGAGATGGCCCGGACCCAGAGCGACGAGTTGCTGAAAACGCTGCAGCAGGGCTTCAAGTTCATCGAGAACGAGTCCTTCTCGTCGAGCTTTCAGGGGCTGTTCTCAGAGATCAATCTCGATTCCGAAAAACTCGGCAAGAACTATGCGCAGCGGAATGCGCGGCTCTGCACGATCATCCAGAACATCAACGAGGGACTTGCCGAGTTCTCCAGCGAACGCGACCTGCTGGGCGACGCCTACGAATACCTGATCGGCCAGTTCGCCGCCGGGTCGGGCAAGAAGGCGGGCGAGTTCTACACGCCCCAGCGGATTTCCGACATCCTGTCGGAGATTGTCACGCTTGATAGCCAGGACCCGGCCTCCGGTAAGCGTGACAAGCTGAACCGAGTCTATGACTTCGCTAGTGGCTCCGGCTCGCTCTTGCTGAACGTCCGGCGCCACATGCGCAAGGGCGGCATCGGCAAGCTCTACGGGCAGGAAAAGAACATCACCACCTACAACCTGGCCCGGATGAACATGCTGCTACACGACGTGCGGGACACCGAGTTCGAGATCCACCACGGCGACAGTCTGGAAAATGACTGGGACATCCTGCGAGAGTCGAATCCGGCGAAGAAGATCGAGTTCGATGCCGTGGTAGCAAACCCGCCCTTCAGTTACCGCTGGGCCCCGACCGAGGAGACGGCGAAGGACTTTCGCTTCAAGAATTATGGCCTTGCGCCCAAGTCAGCAGCCGACTTCGCCTTCCTGCTGCATGGGTTCCATTTCCTCGCCAAGGACGGAACCATGGCAATCATCCTGCCGCACGGCGTGCTGTTCCGGGGCGGTGCTGAGAAGAAGATCCGCACCAAGCTGCTGAAGGATGGCAACATCGACACCGTTATCGGTCTGCCGGCGAAACTGTTCTATTCGACCGGCATCCCGGTCTGCATTCTGGTGCTCAAAAAGTGCAAGCGCACCGATGACGTCCTGTTCATCAACGCAGCCGAGCATTTTCAGCCGGGGAAGCGCCAGAACGCGCTCTTGCCCGATCATATCGACAAGATCGTCGAGACGTACAAACAGCGAAAGGAAGAGGATCGCTATTCGAAGGTCGTCAGCCTTCAAGAGATCGAGGAAGAGCACGACTTTAACCTCAACATTTCGCGCTATGTCAGCACGGCAGAGTCCGAAGCAGAAGTCGACCTCGCTTCTGTCCGTCAGCAACTCGATGATCTGCGGAAACAGGTTCGATCGGCAGCCCAGCGGCACAACGGCTATCTGGAGGAGCTGGGCGTGCCGACGTTGCCATACGAACTTGAAGATGGATCAGATTGACGTGGCTTCTGGTGCCCTTGTCATGTGAGTGGACGCAGGTGTTGTGAAAGATACGATGCAGACACCGTGCTCACGTCAGCGAACGTCCGACCCGAGTCGCTTCTCTGAAGTCGCCACCGGGATCGAAGTGTTCAGGTTGAAGTACAGATTTTTCCCTTTCAATCAGAGGCTTGCGAAAAATTCACCAAACCGACGCAGTCATCAGGTGCGGAGAATATCGGCCCTGAGAGACCGTTTCCGCGCTTCCTCACGCCGTGGGCAGTGCTCAGCCCCACCCGCATAACCCTCGAAAACAACGGAAAAATTCGGCCGCAGCCGGATCGGGAGAACGCTTTCGCGGGGGCAAGTGGCGGACAGGGTGGGATTCGAACCCACGAGACGCGTTAACGCCTACCGGTTTTCGAAACCGGCGCCTTCGACCACTCGGCCACCTGTCCATGAACCTGCCGAAACGTCATGGCCTCGGCGTCCCTCGGACACGACGTGTGTCCTCGAGGATGGGGAGGGGCACTGTCGGCCTCACCAACGTCCCGGCCACACACGCTGCAGGTTCGCGCGCCGTCTAGCGAAGGGTGCGCCGAGGCGCAACCGGTTTGTGCGCCGACGCTTGCCGCAGCGCCATCGACCGAATCATCGCGCTCTACGTGCGGGAGGACGGCCACCCGAAGGACTGGCCGACGCCGTGGCGTCGGCAGATGCATCGCCAAATCCGATTCTCAAACTTAAATCTTTCGGGCCACGGGTACGGCACCTCGACAGCACGCCACGCGAGGGTGTCGCATCCGGCCCCGTGGGGTCACGGCTTGCCCGACACCCGGCAGAATACCCGCCACGCCACCTCGACTTTTCGCTTCGACAGGCGCGACTCTCGCGCGTTGACTTTGCGGAAGGTCTCCATTGCAGTCCAACAGCCTGCTCAAGGCGTCAGACGTATATTCAGGCGTTCGTCGTGAAGACACACGTGATGATTGCGCTTCTACTTGCCTGCTCGACTGCGCCGCCGCGGGCGGCCACGCTGGCCAGCGGAACACCGCCGTTCGGCACCGGCGATACCGTGACCTGAACGGCTTAGCGGCTGGCCGTCACGTCAGCGCGGACAGGCAGAGTATCGATCCCGGCTACCACGACATCCCCGGGCTTCTCGACGTGGCGATCGACGGCGACCTGGGCACGCCGGGTATCAAGCCGGGCGCCGCAGGGGCTTCGATGACGGCGACGGGGGCCTGAGGAAGGTGCTGTATTCGCAGGGCAGTCGGCGCAACTGCCGGGTCGTCTGCTCCTTTCACACCGCCTGGCGGCAACACGGTGACTGTCGGCGCGGCGGCCTCCCTGTGGCGTGCAGGCGTCGTCGGGGCGGCATTGTGGGCTCGCCGATGCCGTGATGCCGAGCAGCGCCGGTCGGGCCTTCGACATCGGCCTGCTTGATCGGCTGGAGAAAAGCGTCCGGTTGCGCATTCGTGAGTCGGTGACCTAGTCTTCGTGTCGGGCGCGGCGATGCTGCGCGATGACTGGGGGGCCGTCATGTTCCTATCCCGCTGTGCCGCGATACTTGCCGTTGTCGCCGTCACGCTGGCCGCGGGCCGGGCTGACGCGGAAGCACCGCGGGTCGCGCGGCTGATGGATCTGATGGGCCTGCCGCAGATCATCGGGGTGATGCACGAGGAAGGGCTGGACTACGGCGCGTCGCTTGCGGAAGGAATGCTCCCGCGCGGCGCCTCGGGGCAGTGGCCCGAGACGGTGGCGCGCATCTACGATCCTGCGCGGATGGAGGCCTCGGTGCGCGCGAGCTTCTCCGCCGCGATGGCGGGCACGGATCCCGCGCCGCTGATCGCATTCTTCGACACCGAGGACGGCCGGCGGCTCGTATCGCTGGAGATCAGCGCGCGCCGCGCGATGATGGACGAGGACGTTGAGCAGGCCGCACGCGACGACTACCTGGCGCGTGCGCAGGATCCCGATGAGCGCTTCCGCCTTGTGCGCGCGTTCGTCGAGGCCAACGCCCTTGTCGACGCCAACGTCACGGGTGCGCTGAACTCCAACTACGCCTTCTACCGCGGCCTTGCGGACGGCGCGGCGCTGGAGATGACCGAGGACGAGATGCTGGCCGAGGTCTGGGCGCAGGAGGAGGAGACCCGCGCCGACACCCGCGACTGGCTGATGGGCTTCCTGCTTCTGGCCTATGATCCCGTCGCGCCCGAAGTGCTCGAGGACTACATCGCCTTGTCGCGGACCGAGGCGGGGCGCGCGATGAACCGCGCGCTGTTCGCAGGTTTCGATCAGATGTATGCGGAGATTTCCTATGCGCTGGGCCGCGCGCTGGCGCGCGAGATGCAGGCAACCGATCTTTGACGCGCCCGCCGGGGCGGGCTTGACAAGCGCCGGGTCCCACCCGATAAGCGCGTATCTCGGGCGGGGTCGGTTCAGGCCACTCCCGTTTCGTTGTCAACGCCGCCCCGCGCGGGGCGCGCTGTCCGAGGCGGCCGGGACGACACCGGCCGGAAACGCCCGGGAAGGACCCGGGGGCCGCAGGACGCGGGAGAACAAAGGAAGAGGCCCATGTTTGCGGTCATGAAGACCGGCGGGAAGCAGTATCGCGTCACCCCCGGCGACACGCTCGAGATCGAGAAGCTGGCGGCGGAGGCCGGCGAGACGGTGCAGTTCAACGAGGTGCTGATGCTGGGTGGCGCAAGCCCCGTGGTGGGCAGCCCGCTGGTGGAGGGTGCCGCGGTTCAGGCCGAGGTGCTTGGCCAGATCAAGGGCGAGAAGGTCATCCATTTCGTGCGCCGCCGCCGCAAGCATTCGTCGAAGCGCACCAAGGGCCACCGCCAGCAGCTGACGCTGGTGAAGGTGACCGGGATTCTTGAAGCGGGTGCTGATGCCTCGGGCGTGAAGGCGGCGATCGGCGCGGGCAAGGCGCCGCGCACGACCCAGGCGGCAGAGACCCCGGCACCGAAGAAGGCAGCGGCCGAGAAGGCGCCGAGCCCCGC
>OFET01001007.1_pt1 | contig 10206 bp, 13 predicted proteins | sample 1521211 | NCBI WGS metagenome assembly OFET01 (sample SAMN03766358, study PRJEB24113) | microbial mat metagenome | isolation source: enrichment culture HLUCC-A from microbial mat sample contains cyanobacterium...
TCTTCGACTACCTGATAGCAAGAGCAGACACGATCAAACACCCTGACGCCTATTTTGAAAGGGTCCTACGCACACAACTCACTCCCACATGAACTTCTTGACCGCGGTCAAGAACCACCATGAGAGAGAAAGGAGTGTTGGTTTGTGGGTGACCGGAAGTGAGATTAGAATAGTGGCTTCCAACGCCTGCCGTGGACAATATCTGATGACCAAAGCTGTCCAAAAAATCACCCTGTCCCCGTCCCGAGATATCCCTTTCGAAAAAATGATGTTGAGGCAGTCCAACGTGCGGCGCATCAAGGCCGGCGTGTCCGTCGAGGACCTGGCCGAAGACATCGCTCGCCGCGGCCTCATGCAGAGCCTGAGCGTGCGGCCCGTGTTGGCTGACGATGGTACCAAAACCGGCAAGTTCGAGATCCCGGCCGGGGGCCGCCGGTTCCTAGCATTGTCCTTGCTGGTGAATCAGAAGCGGGTGGCGAAAACCACGCCCATTCCCTGCATCGTGCGGAGTTCGAGATTCTGGCCGAGGACTATTCCCTTGCGGAAAACATGCAGCGCGTCGCTCTACACCCGTTCGACCAGTCTTGCGCGTTTGTGTCCCTGCCTGACAAGGGTCAGACCGATGCTGCATGACCTCTTCCAGGACGATGGCGACAGTTCGCTCGAGGACCCTGCCTTGCTCGATCGGCTGGTGACAGAAAAACTCAAGGCCGCGGCTGAGACGGTTGCGGTTAAGGTCTGGAAGTGGATCGAGGTCGCACTCGACCTGCCCTACGGCTACAGCCACGGCCTGCGGTCCTTGTCCGGCGATCCGGCACCTATGCCGGATGACGAAGCTGCGGCCCATGCTAGCTGCTCAAGGAAGAATACGCGAGTCAGGATGAAATCCCCGACGAGATCGAGACCCTGCCGTTGTTCTTCGACGCGGAGGAAATCGGACGGGCAGGGGCGTTCGTCACGTTCGACCGCTACGGCGCGCTGGTAGCCTATCGCGGCTACGACCACCTGACCTCGGACGAGTCCTTCGAGAACGGCAACACCGCCTATGAGTACACCTATACTGAGACCGTGCGGCGGTTCGGATGACACATGGGAGGGCTCAACCCATCTCTTGCAGAATATCCAGAATGTATGTATATTCTGCACAAATGGAGACCCAGAGCATGCATGAGCTTCCCGAGTTCAAGGCTGCCGACCTGACGCGGCACACAAGTGACCTGTTTGACGCGGCAATTCGGTCGCCGATCGCGATCACCAAGCACCGCAAGCCAAAATTCGTGCTGATGAGCATGGATCAGTATCAGAGTCTCATGCGCGGTGCCACGCAGCAGGCTCACATGATCGACGAGATGCCCGAGGATCTCAAGGCGCTGATGATTGAAGGGCTCGAGCAGGACTTGACGCAGGCGGATGACTAAGCCTGCCGCGGGAGAGGTTTTCCGCTATCCGTTCCTGTGGAAACGCGAGCAGATGGCAGGTGAGACCGAGGGTCGCAAGACGCGGCCTGTCTGTATCGCTGTCACTGTCGCCAAGTCCGATAGCGAGACCGTGGTGTTCATCCTGCCGATCACAACGCAGCCGCCCTCGGCCTCGCGCAAGTTTATCGAGGTGCCACAGATCGAGTTGCAGCGCGTGGGGTTAGAGACCCATGTCCGCAAATGGATCATGCTGGACGAGATCAACACTGATATTCTGGAGCGGTCCTATGTCTGGGAGGACCGCACGCCCATCGGCACGTTCAGTTCCGTCTTCACATCCAAAATCCAGTCCAGCTTGATCGCGCTCGCCAGGTCGGGCGGGGCAACGGTTGTTGATCGGCTGAAGTAGTCTCGATCACCGCAGGGTCTGTCCAGCTTCACTTGTTCCCGTCGATCCATTTCGACATCAGCCCCTTGTCGCGGAAGCACTCGTCCGGCACGGCGCGGCGTTTTATGCGGGCGAGGCGTTCGGCAAAGGCCACCTGCTTTGATGTCGGGCGGCTGCCCTGCGCGCCCGGCTTCAGCCTGGCCTGCGCGTCGATCCAAGCGCTCAAGGAGCGCCGATCCTGCTGAACCTCCCACGGCAGAAGCGTTTGGTTGCGCAGGGCCAGCGCGCGGGCATAAGCGATCTGCTTGGGCGTCGCGGGCAGGGCGTCAGTGGTGCTTTCCATCGGGGATCTCCCTTCTTAGCTTCGCTTTCAGTATAGAACATAACATGAACAAAATCAAGCCACCTGCGCAGATCATGGGGTTTAAGAGGAAGAAGAGGGCTGGGGAGGGTCAGGCCAGAGGGTGCCCGAAAGAGCGTGTTCGGGCCTGATCCTGTTCCTCATTGGGGTTTGATGCCGGAAAGTCCGGGATCCCAGGTTCTCATGAGCTTCCCATTTAGTACTCGCCGGCATCAGACCCCTAAAAAGTAAAAGTGTGCTTCGGGTTTTATGACTGACGGATGAGGGCCTTTGGGGTCCCTCAGATGGGTCCGGGCCGGGTTCCGGTCTGCCGTTCCGGATGAAGGGCATTCCCATGCAAACAGGTGTCTTGCGCGTGCTCCGCGCGACCGCTGCCTCGTGGTGGCGACACAAGGAACTGCGCCGAACCGGCCAGACGGCGCTGGCACAGCGGCTCGAACGCGAGACCGTCCTGCGTGATCTCGGCTATCTGAAGCAGGCGGCGACTTTGCCAAACGCGCATGTGATCTGCGGGGAGGGCGGGACATTCATCCATCTTGGTTGGACTACCGTTTCGACTCTCGCGCCGATCGAGCGCTTTCCATTGGCCAATCTTGCGGTCGCACGAGGGACCCCGTTCATCGATATCCGACCCGTCACCGATATCATAGCCTTCGCGAACCTGCCGCGGGTGACGCGGGACGGATCGGTCGACTCTGACCCTTGCGGTCCTGGCAGGTCTGTCTCGCTGAACGACTACATCGACATGGTCGAAAAGCTTGGTGCCAGGATCGCTAACGATCCGCGCCCCCGTCAGTCAGCCTGATCACCATCCCCTCACACCAACATTTGAAAGGAGGCCAGCCATGGCCCGATCCCGCACGACCAAATTTGATGCCTCCGAGGTCATCACGAACGAAATCATCCGTATCATCGAGCGCGGCGTGTTGCCGTGGCGAAAGCCCTGGACCGCAGGCGGCAGCTCTCGCCCCCTGCGCGTGGGCGGTGAACCCTACCAGGGAGTGAACAACTTCCTGCTGACGATGCGGACCGTGATGGCGGGCCACAGCTCACCTTTCTGGATGACGCTGCCGCAAGCCAATGCCTTGGACGCAAAGGTCCGCAAGGGCGAAAAATCCTCTGTCGTCGTTTACTACGGTCAAAGCCGGAGGGACGCCAGCGTTGAGGATGACCGCACCGACGAGGATGATCGCTCCGAGGAAGCCCGCATCTTCCGCTTCCAGAAATCCTACCGCGTGTTCAATGCCTGCCAGATCGATGGCCTGCCCGACAGTTTCTACCCCGACCCGGAGCCCGCGCCCGAGCATCCGCCGTCCGAGCCCATCCCGCACATGCAGGCGTTTTTCGATGCCATCGACATCACGACCGTCTTCACGGGCACGGAGGCGTACTATTTGCCGCCCGTGGACAAGGTCTACATGCCGTCCATCACGCGGTTCCAGGACCCGCGCAATTTCTACGGGGTCTGGGCGCATGAGCTGGCCCATGCCACGAAAGCCCCGCATCGGCTGAACCGCGATTTCGGGTTCTCGAAGTTCGGCAACACCTCCTACGCGCGCGAAGAGATCGTCGCGGAACTAACCTCGGTGTTTCTGGGGCAGACGCTCGGCTTCGCGGCGCATACGCTCGAGATGAATGCCGCCTACCTCCACAACTGGTTGCGTGTCCTCCGCTCAGACAAAGGCGCCATCTTCCGGCATGCCGCTGACGCGCAACGTGCCTGCGACTACCTGATCGCCAGATCTCAGAAGGGCAGGGCAGGGGAGAGCGCCGAGGCCGCCTGACGGATAAATCGCTGCACCGTCGCATGGCGGCTTGGAGCCCACAGCGGACGGCCACTACTGCAGACAACCTGTGTTGGTTTCGGTTGACACGCCCCGCGCAGCGCAGAACCTAGAGAGAACAGTCAAACGGGAAGATTGATCAGTGCGCAACATAATCCGAGCGGAATTACAGGCAATCGTCCCTTTCGATGCCGTCGAAGAACAACATATTGTAGACTCTGTTGCTTGGGTGGATAGCGGAGCAGAGCTATTTCGACGCGAGAAGCCTGCTGTCCCGCCTCGCCACCTAGTATCGTATTTTGCCTTGATCGACGGTGATTGGATTCTCCTTGTCGACCACATCAACGCCGGGCTTTGGCTGCCGTCTGGCGGGCATGTGGAAATTGGAGAAACACCCGCACAGACGGTGCAGCGCGAGATTCAGGAGGAGCTTGGTATTGCAGCGGACTTCCTGTTCCCAGATCCAATTTTTCTGACAGTTACAGAAACAGTTGGCATGACGGGGGGCCATGTCGACGTTTCTCTTTGGTTTGCGCTTAAGGGTAAACGCGCGCAGCCTCTCGACTTCGACCGTTCGGAGTTTCATGGCATAAAGTGGTTCCATCGCTCGGATCTTCCCCTTAAGCGGGAGCCGAACCTCCTGCGTTTCATGCAGAAACTAGCGGCCTTGCAATAGTGATGCGGACGCGAGTGTCCGCTTTGTCCCGCACAGCGGACTTCTGAGGTAGTGCGGGACGTGTTGGTTCTGTCTGGCTCCATCCGCCTGGTGGAAAAGAAAAAGCTGGCTTTGAGAAGGGTGTTTCAACTTCTCAAAGGAGAACCCTATGACCATGATCGAACAACCCCAGCCAGACCGCCCGGATCCGAGTGTGATCGCGGCGCAGAACGACGCGTTTCGCAAGCTCGCCTGCCTCGGAGTGCCGCCCGCGCAGCCCATCCAGGGCCGGATGCATGTCACCCGCTCGCTCATGGAGGCCGGTGATGGCTTCATGGCCGAGGCGGTGAAGGCCGCCGGTGAGTTTGCCACATTCGAGCCCGAGAACGACCCGGAGGGATGGCACGATTTCGGGGCGGTCGAGATCCGGGGCGAGACCGTGTTCTGGAAAATCGATCTCTATGAGGCAGATTCGGATTTCTGCTACGGGGCCGAGACCCCGGACAATCCTGCCACCACCATGCGCGTGCTGACCATCATGTTGGCGCGCGACTGGTAGGGCAGGGGACACCCCCCAAACCTTACACGTCAAGCAATGAAGGCCCGCTGTCCCTCAAAAAGGCAAAGCGGGCCTTTTGTCGTGGTGATCCCTGAAGCCGGGGATTGGTCACGCGCGTGAGTGCGCGGGCCACACCTCACCCACCTGGAAGGATATCCCATGACCATAAGCTTTGCTCCTCTCACCGTCACCATCGGCGATCTGGTCCCGCATCCCGCCAATGTGCGCAGCAACTCGCCTGAAACCTATGATCCCGAGAACATCGCCCATCTGAAGGCCAGCATCGCCGTTCTGGGTCTCCTGCAGCCGCTCCTGGTCCAGAAGTTTGACGGCAAATATGCTGTCCTCGCCGGTGGCCGACGCCATGCCGCGCTGAAGGAGCTGATCGCCGACAAGGCCACCAAGGGGTTCACGGCGAAGACCAAGGTGGACTGCCGCCTTGTCCCTGAGGACTGCGACGTCACCACGGCGCTGTCGCTCGCCGAGAACATCACCCAGGCGCCGATGAATGCCATCGACGAATTCGAGGCTTTCGCCCGGATGATGGAGGTCGACGGCCAGACGCCCGAGACCATCGCAAAGACCTTCGGCACCACGGTGGCCGCCGTGAAAGGCCGGTTGCGCTATGGCCTGATCCACCCCGACATCCGGGCCGCGGCTCGGGCCAAGGTGATTACGCTCGACACGATGAAAGCCTTCGCCGAGCACCCGAGCCAGGAGGCGCAGCGCGAGGTCTTCGAGGCGCTCACGAAAGACGGTGGCTATCTGCAGGCCTATACCGTCCGCCAGGCACTCAAATCCCGCGGGGTGCAGGTCAGCGATGATATCGGGGCTTTCGTGCGCGCAGACTACGAGGAACGCGGCGGCGCCGTCGCGGCTGACCTTCTGGAAGAGCATTCCGTGCTCGAGGATGCGGCGCTGGTCGAGACCATCCTGCTTGAGAAGCTCGCGGCCGCCGCCGAGGAGGCCCGCATAAAGCTGGGCTTTGCCTGGGCCGATGCGGTGGTCCGCTACGATTACGCGACCATGGCCGACTATGGCCGCGTTTATCCCGGCCCGATCGAGCCCGATGAGGCCGCCCAAAAGCGCATCGATGCGATCACCGCCGAGCTTGAGAAACTGCAGCTCGAGATGGAAGATGAGGGGCTCGAGGACGGTGCCTACAATGCCCTTTACGAGCGCGTGGACGCCTTGGAAGAGGAAGCCCGCGATCTGCAGGAGGCCTACAGCGCCGAGGACCTCGCGCGGTCTGGGGTGATCGCATCGTGGCAAGGTGGGCAGATCACGCTCCATGTGGGCCTCGTCCGCCCGGAGGACAGCGCGAAAGAGGAGCGCGCGCGCGGTTCGTCGACCAACCCGACCGGGCAGGAGGCACCCGACGCTGGCGAGATCAGCTACCCGGCCTCGCTGGCCGAGGACCTCAAGACCGAGCGGGCCATGGCGCTCGGGGCGGCGATGGCGCTGCGTCCCGAGGCCACGCTCGATTTGACGCTCTTCAAACTGGTGAGCGACATTCTGGCCAGCGGAATGAGTGTCACGCAGGCGATCAAGATCGAGGCCCGCAAGGAATACCGCAGCCATGCCAAGATGGACGAGATCGACGAGACCTCGCTCGAGCAGGTGGCGGCGGCGCATGATGCGCTTGATCTGTCCTGGCTCGATGACGCCCGCGCGCCCGCCGATCAGTTCGCGGCGTTTCGCGCGCTGGAGGCAGGCGAGAAGGCCAAGCTCGTCGCCTATGCCGCCGCCAGCACCACGCAGTCCTGCTTCGCGCGGGACCCGCGGCGCGACAGCCTGATGCATGCGTTCGAGATCGAGATCATGCCCGACATTCGCGCGCATTGGACGCCGAATGCGGCGCTCTTCAACCGCTTCAAGAAGGCTTGGCTCCTGAAGATCCTCGGCGAGGATCTGGGTCTGGCCCAGGAGGCGGTGACGCTGGCCTCGTCGAGCAAGAAGGAAATCGTCGCCTTCTGCGACAAGCTCTTCGCCGAACCCTTCGCCACACTCACGGACGCGCAGCGCGCAGCCGTGGCCGCCTGGTGTCCGCCTATGATGCAGACGGCCGGTCTCGCCTGTGATGAGGCGGAGCCCGCTGCGGAAACCCCGGAGCCTGACGGCGAGGTCGCGCAAGCGGCCTGAGCCGTCACGCGACCCGCGCGAGGCGTTCCCCGCGCGGGTCGACCCTCCGACACCCAACGGAAAGACATCCCCATGGCTATTCTAAAGTTCTCTGCGTCCGCTGTGGCGGCGCAAATCGCACATGCGCGCGCCTGCAAAACCTTCCTGCCCAACTGGAACGGGCCCGTGGACAGGCCCGCCCTGATCCTCATCGTCGGCAATGGTGTGCATCTGCGCTCAAACGGCATCGATGGCACGACCACTCGTATTGTTACGACCGAACAGGCCGATCCCTCCTTCGCCTTCGCCGACGGCATGAACCCGTTTCGGGACACCGACTGGATGGCGCAGCGCCGCATGGCGTTCCGCGATCTGACCGGCCAGTTCTACACCGACATCCTAGACGATGTGCAGGTGCTCATCGACCGGGGGCAGGGGGCGATCCGGCTCGCCACCGATGGCCACAGCATCCGTGTCTTCGTGCGCCGGGCCTCGGACTATCTCATCGGCGGAACCTACGAGGTGCCCTCGGGCCTTGGCGGAACCTTCCGGGTCATCCTCAAGGATGCCTGCGACACCTTCGCGATCGTGCAGAACTGCGGCAATTGCGAGGATTTCGACGCCATGCAGCCCTACCGCGTGCCGCTCGATGCCCTGATGGAAATCGATGATCGGAGGGTGGCGTGATGGGTTGGCTCTTCTACACCGACGGCCGCGTCCAGACCTACGCGGATGAGAAAGCGGAGATCACCCGGCTTTGTACCTTCGAAGGCGAAAGGCGCAAAACCGAACTGGTCAAGGCCTGCAAGGTCGGCTCCACCTGGTATGCGGCGGCAAGGGTCACCAATCTCGACGGCACCTCTGTCGAGGACGCGACCTATGTCACCGATGCGGATGGCTCCATCACGTTCGGGGCTGTCTTCCTCACCCGATACGGTGACGGCTGCTGGGGCTACAAGGACATGGAGGAAAGCGCTGGCCCGAACGAGTCTCGTGCTCCCCTTGGGCTGATAGAGCTTCTGTCTGGCCTGAAAGACGAAGGCAGCTACGCCCAGGACTGGCGTCAGCGCTGCCGGGATTGGGCTTCGATCCCGGACTACCAGGAAGGCGACAAGATCAGGCTCGTCACCCCTGTGACGCTCACCGATGGCAGCACCTGCCAGATCGTCACTGCGACCCACTACAGGCGGGGGCGGCAAAAACGCCGCTGCTACCGCATCGAGGAAACCGGCGGGCTCGTGCGCCTGTCGAAAGCCTCGCTTGCGGGCTCAGAGCTGCTCAGCTCCGCGAAGGGCGCGGTCAGCCCAGTGCTGGCGGAGTATCTCGCGGGGCGAGAATAAGTGCTGCGCCGGACAGTTGATCGACCTGTCCGGCGACAGCAGATCCTGCGGCTTATCTTGACAAGGCAATGCAAATGCATTACCTAACGTGGGTAGCAAAGCCCCTTTTTTCAGGAGACTGCAATGACCGCGCTCGCACAAGATGTCTCGAAACTCACGGATCGGTATCAGACGACCGTGCCGGCCGGTGTGCGCAAACAGCTCAAGCTGGGTAAGGGCGACCAGATTCGCTACTGCACCGAGCCGAGTGGCAGGGTCTATATCGAGCCCGTGCGCAGCGACGAGGATGATCCTGCGCTTGGAGCCTTTCTCGATTTTGTCGAGGCCGATATCAAGGCGCATCCGGACCGCATTCGGGCGTTCGATGGGGCTTTGCATGACCGTCTTGCAGCACTGGTCGGAGACGTTGACGTCGATCTGGATGCGCCGCTATCGCTCGAGGATGAATGAGCGGCGATAGCGTGCCCGCCCAAGCGCCCCTTGTCGTGAATGGATGGTCGATTTATGCGCATCCGCTCTTTCTGGACCAGCTCGAAGGGCTGATCCTGGAGGTCGAGGCGCGTAAGGCTCGCGATCCCAAGACCTGGCGCAAAAAAAATTCCACGAAACGGCTGGCCGCCATCTTCAAGCTGGTGACCGAGGCCATACCGGCGGACCCGGGTGCCGCAGCCTTCCGGCAAGGCGGCACACTCGGCGATCACCGCAAGCACTGGTTCCGGGCGAAATTCTTCCAGAAGTATCGGTTGTTCTACCGCTTCAACAGCGATGCCAAGGTCATCGTGGTGGCCTGGGTTAACGACGACAAGACCTTGCGCGCCTATGGCAGTAAGACGGATGCCTATGCAACGTTCAAAGGGATGCTGGAAGATGGCAATCCACCTGACGATTTCGACGCGCTCTTGAAAGAAGCTGCGGCGGAGGACAAGCGGTTCGAGACGTCCCTTGACGCGGTGCCTGACCGGTAGCGGCCTTTAGAAGCCTTGCCGTGGCCAGGGCCTGCTCGGAGCTGCTCAGCTCTGCAAAGGGCGAGGCCAGTCCTGTGCTGGCGGAGTTTCTGGCGGGGCAGGGTGGCTGAGTTGCCCGCTGAGTCAACGCCACGGGACCACGCGCACACATACTGCCGACTTGAAATCGTATCTCAAATGAGATACATCATTCCCATCAATTGGAGGACCATCCATGCCTGCCCAAACATCCATGCTTCATGTCCGTGTTGACGATCAGCTGAAAGCCCAAGCTTCTGACGCACTTGCGGGCGTCGGTCTGACGCTCTCCGATGCGGTGCGTATTCTTCTGACCCGCGTAGCCGCAGAAGGCGGATTGCCTGCCGGATTGACCGCTGATCCGGATGCCTATGACGCCTGGTTCCGGGCGAAGGTACAGGAAGCGCTGGACGATCCAAGTCCCACAACGCCCCATGCCAAGGCGATGCAAGACGCCCAAGCATTGATTGACGGGAAGCGCCTTGCCAAATCTTGATGGGCCCGATCTTGAATGGAAAGCCACGGCCATCGCTGACTTGTTGGGTAACCGCCCGATTGTCACCGCCTGCCTGGAGGCGGCCTGATGGCCTAAGACAC
>OFET01001014.1_pt1 | contig 10089 bp, 8 predicted proteins | sample 1521211 | NCBI WGS metagenome assembly OFET01 (sample SAMN03766358, study PRJEB24113) | microbial mat metagenome | isolation source: enrichment culture HLUCC-A from microbial mat sample contains cyanobacterium...
AAGCCCGCCGCGCGGCACAGGCGCCCGCCACGCAGGCGCGGCCTGATCGGCGGGCTGTTCGCCTTTCTGGGGCGCATCGTCTGGGGCTTCACCTGGCGGGTCGGACTGATCGTCGCGCTCATGGTCGCGGGCGGCGTCCTCTATTACTACTCCACCCTGCCCGCGACGGAGGACCTGCTGGATGGTCGCCCGCGCGGCTCGGTCACCATGCTGGACCGCGACGGCGCCGTGTTCGCCTGGCGCGGCGCGCAGTTCGGCGGGGCGGTGACCGCCGACAGTATCTCGCCCCACCTCAAGCACGCTGTGATCGCGACCGAGGACAAGCGTTTCTACCGGCATCCCGGGGTCGATCCCATCGGCATCGCCGGCGCGATCCGCATCAACCTGAGCGAAGGGCGCGGCCCGCTCGAGGGGCACGGCGGCTCGACCATCACGCAACAGGCCGCGAAGCTGCTGTGCCTCGGCAACCGTTACGACTCGGCCGTCCACGAAAGCGAGGCCGCCTACGAGGCCTCGTGTCGCGAGACGACGCTCTGGCGGAAGCTGCGCGAGGCGCTCTACGCGATGGCGATGGAGGCCAAGTATTCCAAGGACGATATCCTGTCGATCTACCTGAACCGCGCCTACATGGGCGGCGGCGCCTACGGCGCAGAGGCCGCAGCCCAGCGCTTCTTCGGCAAGCCCGCCGCGGCGGTGGAGCCGGCAGAGGCGGCGATGCTTGCAGGACTGCTGACCGCGCCCACCGCGCTGGCCCCCACCACCAACCTGCAACGCTCGCAGAACCGGGCCGCGGTGGTCGTGCGGCTGATGGAGGATCAGGGATATCTGACCACCGCGCAGGCGCAGGCAGCACTGGCGGAACCCGATGTCCTGTCCGACGCGGCAGAAGCGCGCGCTGGCGGCTATTTCGCCGACTGGCTGATGTCCTCGACGCCCGAATACCTGACCCGCGACACGACCGAGGACGTGGTGATCCGCACCACGCTCGACCGGCGCATCCAGCAGGCCGCGGAAGCGGCGCTGGTACACGTCTTCGAGACCAGGGTGCGCGAAGGCTCCAAGGCGCAGGCGGCGATCGTCGTGATGAGCGCCGATGGCGCGGTGCGCGGCATGGTCGGCGGGCGCAAGCAGCGCGTGTCGGGCGTGTTCAACCGCGCGACGCAGGCCAACCGGCAGACCGGCTCGGCCTTCAAGCCGTTCGTCTACGCCACCGCGCTGGAACTGGGCTGGCGGCACGACGACCTTGTCGTGGACGAGCCGATCACGATCGAGGTGCCCGGTTCGCGCCCGTGGAGCCCGGAGAACTACAGCGACAACTTCTATGGCCCGGTCACGCTGACCGAGGCGCTGGCGCGCTCGCTCAACATCCCCGCGGTGAAGATTTCCGAAGAGGTCGGGCGCGAGAACGTGCGCAGTGTCGCGGCCGAGTTCGGGCTGGTCAGCGATCTCGCGGACGGGCCGGCGCTGGCGTTGGGCGCCTCCGAATCCACCCTGCTGGAGATGACGGGCGCCTATGCCGGCATCCTCAACGGCGGCTCGGCGGTCACGCCCTACGGCATCGTCGACCTGCGCCTCAGGGGCGAGGACGAGGCGTTGATCGACAATCTGGGCGGCGGCATCCGCGAGCGGGTGATCCGCGAGGAGGCCGCGCGCGAACTGATCTACATGATGGAGAAGGTGGTGAGCGAGGGAACTGGCGGCCGCGCCCGGCTGGAGGGGCGCGAGGCTGCGGGCAAGACGGGCACCACGCAGGCCGCGCGCGACGCCTGGTTCGTGGGCTTCACCGCCGACTATGTCGCCGGCGTGTGGATGGGTTACGACGACAACACGCCGCTTACCGGTGTCACCGGCGGCGGGCTGCCGGCCGAAATCTGGCGCGAGACGATGCTGCGCGTGCACGAGGGAACCGAGCCCCGCCCGCTGCCCATGCTGCGCCCCGCCCCGCGGCCCGAGCCTCAGCCCCGGACGGCAGGCCAAGAGGCGCCGGGCGACGTGGGGCAGACGGTGCTGGAACAGGTGCTGCAGGATCTCTTCGGCGGCGGCAACCGCTAGGTGTCAGCCCATCGTGCGCAGGTCGGCAATCAGCCGGTCGAGGTCCCGGCCCCGGCGGTCCAGCATCGCGCCGATCTCTTCGCGCTCGGTCAGCAACATGTTCACCCCCTCGATGAACATGTTGAAGAACCGATCCTGCCCCGAGCGGTCGGAGACGTGGAAATCCACGAAGAAGGGATCCTCGCCGCGCAGGTAGGCGGTGGTCCGGACCTGGTAGTAGTTCTTGATCTGCGTGACGCCCTGCACCTCGAGCCGGCCGCCGATGAACTCGCGGAAGCGCGAGCCGTACTTGCGCGCGATGTAGCCGCGGAACGCCTCGATATAGGCGCGCTTCTGCGCCGCGCTCGCGCTGCGCCCGTCCACCCCGAGCGTGTAGAGCGCGACGGTCGGCACGTCGGCGTAGCGATCGAAAATCCGTTCGAAATCGCGATACATCGCCGCCTCGGGCTTGCCGGAGGCGATCACGCTGTTGATCTCGTTGACCAGCGCCTGGACAAGGCTGCGGGCTCGCGCCTCGGTCAGCGCGAGCGAGGGCAGCGGGGCGAGCGTCAGCGCGGCACCGCCGACAAGCGCCAGCGCCCCGCGCCGGGTCATGTCATTCGCCATAGAGGTCCTCATAGGGGTCGGTGAAGGTGTCGTCCGACGGCACCGCCTGCCCGCCGGAAAGCTCGAACCGCCGATTCTGCAGGTAGATGAGCCGGCTCTGGGCATAGCTGTCCGCGCTTTCGTGAAGCACAGAGTCGACCGCGCCTCCGTAGCGATTGCGCTTGGCCGCCCGCCCGGCGAGGCGCACGGCCAGCGATGCGCGGCGCTCGGGGCGCGTCAGCACCTGCCCCAGCGGATCGATGAAGATATCGACGACCCGCCCCGCCGTATCCCGTTCGGTCGAGGGACCCAGGATCGGAAGCTCGACATAGGCGCCTTCAGGCACGCCCCAGACATACAGCGTCTGTCCGAAATCGGTGTCGTCGGGGGGCACGCCGAAGTCCGCGGCCACATCGAACAGCCCGCCGAAGCCCAGTGTCGAGTTGACCGCGAAGCGGTAGACATTCCGCGCGGCAAGGCCCAGTTCACCCTGCAGCAGCCGGTTCACCGCTTGTTGCGGCGCTCTCAGATTGTCGCCAAGGTTGATCACGACGAGCGTCAGGTCCGACGGATCGCCGCCGGACCCGAAGGCGCGCCCCACCGGCCGCGTCACCGTCCGGTCGAAGGACCGGTTGAACGCGTGCACCTGGCGGTTGGTCGCCTCGTATGGATCGTGGACCCCCATGCCGTCGGCGCCCGGAGCGGCCGAACAGCCGGCAAGGGCGCCGGAAACGACGAGGCACAGGGCAACCAGCGCGGCCCGCGGGCGGAAGTCGGCAGAACGTCGCAAGGGCAATGACTTTCGTGGCAGGACACTCCCGCGTCACGCTGACATCTAGCGCAGCCGGGAGCAATCGCCAATGTCCTTGCCTTCCCGCTGGCGCGCTGCGACAATACCCCTTTATTGTCGCACCAGCATCGCATGACATTCCTATTTCGCGAGCGACGCTCGCCGGGCGCCCCGGAGGCGGCCGAAGCACCGGGCCACCGTCGAGCGATGCGCATGCACAGTCAGCAACGATGAATTCGGACAGGCAGTAACCGCGACTTCGGACAGGGTTTACAGGATTTCATGAAACGGATGGACATGCAGCCGGGGCGTGAGGAGCTGCGCGCCGTCCGGCGCGAGAACCGTGGCTATTTCTGGCTGATCGGCGTGTTCAGCTTTCTGGCCAATCTGCTCATGCTGACCGGCCCGATCTACATGCTTCAGATTTATGACCGCGTGCTTGGCAGCCGGTCGGTGGAAACGCTGATCGCGCTGTCGATCCTCGTGGCCTTTCTCTACGGCATGATGGCGCTGCTCGACTACGCGCGCGGGCGGATCATGGCGCGGGTCGGGGGACGGATGCGCGCCCGGCTGGACCGCCGGGTGTTCGATGCCGTCGTCCGCAAGTCCGCGGTGCTGCCGGACGACAGCGCGGCAACAGGCCTGCGCGATCTCGACGCGGTGCAGCGACTGACGGCCTCTCCCGCTCTCATGGCGTTCTTCGACATTCCCTGGACGCCCTTCTTTCTCGTGGGAATCGCGCTCTTCCATCCCTGGCTCGGCTATCTGGCCGTGGGCGGCGGCGCGATCCTGGTCGGCTTCGCCGTACTCAACCAGGTGCTCAGCAACAGGCCGACGGCACGCGGCAGCCGCGCGGTCTTCCGGTCGGACCTGATGGCCGGCCAGATCCGGGACGAGGCCGAGACCGTGCAGAGCCTCGGCATGCGTGGCAACGCCTTCGATCGCTGGAAGATCAGCCGCGACGCGGCGCTGGAAGGCACGCTGGAATCGGCCGACGTTTCGGGCACCTTCGCCGCCGTCACCAAGAGCTTCCGGCTGTTCCTGCAGTCGGCGATGCTGGGCGTTGGCGCCTTTCTGGTGCTGCGCAACGAACTGACGCCCGGCGCGATGATCGCGGGCTCGATCCTGCTGGGCCGGGCGCTGGCGCCTGTGGAACTCGCGATCGGCAACTGGCCGCTCTTCCAGGCAGCCCGCCAGGGCTGGGAGTCGCTGGCGCGGCTGCTTTCGGACGTGCCCCCCGAGACGAATCCGACGCCCTTGCCGCGACCGCGCGCGCGCCTCGACGTGCAGCAATTGACCGTGGTGCCGCCCGGCGCCACGCAGGCCTCGCTCAGGATGGTCACCTTTTCGCTTCAGCCGGGAACGGCGCTCGGCGTGATCGGCCCGTCGGGTGCCGGCAAGTCCTCGCTGGCGCGCGCCCTCACCGAGGTCTGGCGGCCCGCCGGCGGACGGATCAGGCTCGACGGCGCAACGCTGGACCGCTATCCGCCGGATGTGCTGGGCGAATATGTCGGCTACCTGCCGCAGAAGGTCGAGCTTTTCGACGGCACGATCGCGGAGAACATCGCGAGGCTTTCGCTCACGCCGGACGCGGCCAAGGTGGTCGATGCGGCGAAGAAGGCCGACGCCCACGAGATGATCCTGCAACTGCCGGAAGCCTACGACACGCTGGTGCGCGGTGCCGGCGCACGGCTTTCCGGTGGGCAGATCCAGCGCATCGGGCTCGCGCGCGCGCTTTACGGCGATCCAGTGATCCTTGTGCTGGACGAACCGAATTCCAATCTCGACAACGAGGGGAGCGAGGCGCTGAACAAGGCAGTTCGCGCGATGAAGGCGGCAGGCCGGGTGGTCCTGATCATGGCACACCGACCGGCCGCGATCCGCGAGTGCGATCAGCTTCTCATCCTCGATCAGGGTGCGCGCGCCGCCTTCGGGCCGCGCGACGAGGTGCTGCGGCAGGCCGTCAAGAACCACCGCCAGATCCTTGACGCGCCTGGCACCGGAGGCGTGGCATGAGCGACAAGACCCCTGACGACAAGAAGACCGAAGCGAACGGGCGCGGACCCGCGGGGTCAGACGCGGATACCCCCGACGCGGAGCGCGCCCCCGCCTCCGGACCGGCGGCTCCGGAACGCCGCGTCCCGGCAGAGCCGGAGCCCGGCGCCGGAGAAGCTACCGAGCCGACAGAAGGCGCCGGAGAAGGCACGGGGCCGGCAGAGGGCTCCGGTGCCGAGGACCCCGCGGCGGCCCTCCCGCCGAGATTGCCCGCCGACAATGTCGCGCAGGGCCCCGGCCCCGGCGCCGGCGGACCGGTCGGCGTGCCGGCAGCGACAACCGACGCGCGGACCCGTCCGGGCACGGAAATGGCGCCCCGCCAGGGCACCGACCTTGCCCGCGGGACCGCGGCGCCCGCGCCGTCCCTGCCTGACCGGAAAGCCTCGACCGGCAAGGGCAGAAAAGGCAGGGACGCGGCGAGCCGGCCCGCGCCGGACCGCGCACCGAAGGGGAGCCGGCTGCGCATGCGCACGCCGGTTGCCGTGGGCGCGTTCGCGACGCTGCTGCTGGTCGGGGGCTTCGGAAGCTGGGCCGCGATGACCGAGGTCGCCGGTGCCATCATCGCCCCCGGCCTGATCGAGGTCGAACAGAACCGCCAGGTCGTGCAGCATCCAGACGGTGGCGTCGTGGAGGACATCCTCGTCGACGAAGGCGAAACCGTGGCGCAGGACGAAGTGCTGCTTCGCCTCGATCCAAGCGGCATAGAGACCGAACTGACGATCGTGGAAAACCAGCTTTTCGAGCTGATGGCGCGGCGCGGGCGCCTGGAGGCAGAGCGCCTGGGCCGCGGCGAGATCGCGTTCGACGAAGAATTGGTCGAGCGCGCCGCCGGGGACCCGGACATTCGCGATCTCGTCGATGGACAGGTCCTTCTGTTCGAGGCGCGCGGGGAATCCATCGCGCGAGAGACCGAACAGTTGCAGCGCCGGGCAGCCCAGATCGGCAATCAGATCGAAGGGATCGAAGCGCAGCAGACGGCGCTTTCGCGCCAGCTGGAACTGATCGAGCGCGAGCTTGCAGATCAGCAAAGCCTTCTCGACCGGGGGCTGGCCCAGGCCAGCCGCGTGCTCGCGCTCGAACGCGAGCAGGCACGGCTTGCCGGACAGATGGGAGAACTGACCGCGCAGAAGGCACAGGCAGAGGTGCGCATCACCGAGATCGACCTCGAAATCCTGAGTCTGGATACCCGACGGCGCGAAGAGGCGATTTCGCGCCTGCGGGACCTGCAGTTCCACGAACTGGAGCTGGCCGAACAGCGCCGTTCGTTGCGCAACCGCCTGGAGCGGCTGGAAATCCGCGCGCCTGTGGGCGGGGTGGTCTACGGGATGCAGGTTACCACCCCGCGCTCGGTGCTGCGCCCGGCAGACCCGGTGATGTTCATCATCCCGCAGGATCGCCCGCTCGTGATCGCCTCGCAGGTCGATCCCATCGACATCGACCAGATCCGCGTCGGTCAGGAAGTGACGCTGCGGTTTTCGTCGCTCAATCAGCGGACCACGCCGGAGCTCTTCGGCACGGTTCGCCTGGTGTCGCCCGACGCGTTCACCGAAGACGGCACGCGCCGCAGCTACTACCGGGTCGAGATCACGCTGTCCGAGGACGAGCGGAACCGCCTGCCGGAAAACGCGACGCTGGTGCCGGGGATGCCGGTCGAGGCCTTCATCCAGACGGACTCGCGGACGCCTGTGACCTATCTGGTGAAGCCTCTGAGCGACTATTTCGCCAAGGCATTCCGCGAAAGCTGAACGCAGGAAATGCGCTTTCGCCGGCCGCGCTCTGCCTGTAGCGTCCCGGCGCGAACAACCGGACAAGGGAGGCGGCAATGGCCGGACACGAAGCGCGGCTCACGGAGTTGGGCATTGAACTGCCGGAGGCGAGCGCCCCGGCGGCGAACTATGTCCCCTTCGTCAAGGCGGGCGGTCTGCTGTATGTCTCGGGCCAGATCTCGATGGACGAGACGGGGCGCCTGATCACCGGAAAGCTTGGCGCGGAGCTGGATACGCAGGCCGGCGCAGCGGCGGCAAAGCGCTGCGCGCTGATGCTGCTCGCGCAGGTCAAGGCGGCCTGCGACGGCGATCTGGACCGTCTGAAGCGGGTCGTGAAGCTCACCGGCTTCGTCAACTCCACGCCGGACTTCACAGAGCAGCCCAAGGTGGTGAACGGCGCCTCCGACTTCCTCGTCGAGGCGCTGGGCGACGCGGGGCGGCACGCGCGCTCGGCCGTCTCGGCGGGCGCGCTCCCGCTGGGCGTCGCGGTCGAGATCGAGGGGATCTTCGAAATCGAATGACGGCGCTTCCTGCGGACTTCCTGCGCCGGCCCGTTGCACATCGTGCACTGCACGGGCCGGGGCGACCCGAGAACAGCCGCGCAGCGGTGCGCGCGGCGGTCCGGGCCGGCTACGGCATCGAGATCGACCTGCAGCTTTCCGCTGACGGCGAGGCGATTGTCTTTCACGACTACGACCTTGGCCGGCTCACCGGCGAGCGCGGCGCGGTTGGCGCACGCAGCGCGCACGAGCTTTCGCAGATCGCGCTGTCGGGCGGCGACGGCGAGGGCATCCCGATGCTTCGCGACATCCTGGCGATCGTGGCAGGCCGCGTGCCGCTGCTCGTCGAGCTCAAGGACCAGGACGGGCGCATGGGCCCCGACGTGGGCGCGCTGGAAGAGGCCGCGATGCGGGCGCTGGCGGACTACGCCGGCCCGGTGGCGGTGATGTCCTTCAACGGGCATTCGGTCCGGCGCATGGGCGAGCTTGCGCCGCATCTGCCGCGCGGCCTGACGACCAGCGCCTACGACGCGACCCTCTGGCCGCATTTTCCCGAAAGCCTGCGGGCGCATCTTCGCGAGATGCCGGAACTGGCCCGAAGCGGCGCAGTCTTCGTCAGCCACGAAGCCGGCGACCTTGGCCGCCCGCGCATCGCCGATCTCAAGGCGCGCGAGATGCCCGTCCTGTGCTGGACGATCCGATCGGAAGAGGATGAGCGTGCCGCTCGGCGCCTGGCCGACAACGTCACCTTCGAAGGCTATGCCGCCGCAATCCCGGCTTGAACCGCCCCGCGCCTGGCCCAGATTGAGAGGTCGAAGGGGACGCGATGCGCGACGACACGGTGGAAATCCACACGCTGACCTGCCTGGACCGGATCGCGGCCGAGGAGTGGGATGCCTGCGCCTGCCCGGAGGCCGCCGATGGCGGCCGCCCGGATGATCCCTTCACCACGCACCGCTTCCTCAAGGCGCTGGAGGACAGCGGCTCGGTCGGCCCCGGCACCGGATGGGAGCCGCATTACCTGACCGTCCGGCAGGGCGGGGAGGTGGTCGCGGTCGCGCCCCTCTACGCCAAGGGCCACAGCCAGGGCGAATACATCTTCGACCACAACTGGGCGCACGCCTACGAACGCGCCGGCGGCCGCTACTACCCCAAGCTGCAGATCGCGGTCCCCTTCACCCCCGCCACCGGGCGGCGCCTGCTGGTCAGGCCGGGGCACGAGTCCACCGGGCGGGCCGCATTGGTGCAGGGAGCGGTGCAGATCGCCTCGGACGCGGGCGTCAGTTCCGTCCATGTCACCTTCTGCACCGCCGAGGAGGCGACGGCAGGTGAGGCGATGGGCCTGATGCACCGGGTCACGGAACAGTTCCACTGGGTCAATCGCGGCTACGCCGATTTCGACGCCTTCCTCGCCGACCTCTCCTCGCGCAAGCGCAAGACGATCCGCAAGGAGCGGCGGGTCGCCAACGCGTTCGGCGGCGCGATCCGGATGCTCACCGGAGACGACCTGCGCCCCGAGCACTGGGATGCCTTCTGGACCTTCTACCAGGATACCGGCGCGCGGAAATGGGGGCGACCCTACCTGACCCGCGCCTTCTTCGACATCGCGCAGGAACGGCTCCGCGACGACATCCTGCTGATCATGGCCGAGCGTGACGGCGACTGGATCGCCGGCGCGATGAACCTGATCGGGCGCGACACGCTCTATGGCCGCTACTGGGGCTGCGCCGAGCACCACCCCTGCCTGCACTTCGAGGCCTGCTATTACCGCGCCATCGACTATGCCATCGAACACGGCCTTGCGCGCGTCGAGGCCGGCGCGCAGGGCGAGCACAAGCTCGCCCGCGGCTATCTGCCGGCAGAGGTCCATTCGCTGCACTGGATCGCCGAGCCCGGCTTTGCCGAGGCCGTCGGCCGCTACCTCGAGGCCGAACGGCGCGCGATCGCGCAGGACATCGAGGTACTCACCGCCTACGGGCCCTTCAGGAAAGCACAGGTGGAGGAACGGGAATGACGGAGCTTCTCAGCGACACGGGCCGCGAGACCATGCTGGCGCCGCTCTTCGAGTCCGGCTGGAAAATGGTCGAGGGGCGCGACGCGATCGCCAAGACCTATCAGTTCGCCAATTTCGTCGAGGCTTTCGGCTTCATGACCCGCTGCGCGCTCTGGGCCGAGAAATGGGACCACCACCCGGAATGGTTCAACGTCTACAAGACGGTGGAGGTGACTCTCTCGACCCACGACGTGGGCGGGCTCAGCGCGCTCGACGCGAAGCTTGCGCGCAAGATGGACCAGCTCGCCGGCTGAGCGGGGATGCTCGGTCGCGCCCCTGCGGCCGCTC
>OFET01001017.1_pt1 | contig 10045 bp, 9 predicted proteins | sample 1521211 | NCBI WGS metagenome assembly OFET01 (sample SAMN03766358, study PRJEB24113) | microbial mat metagenome | isolation source: enrichment culture HLUCC-A from microbial mat sample contains cyanobacterium...
CCAGCCGGTCGCCGGGCATCGCCTGTCCGATCCAGGCGCAGAACTCGATGTCGGTCAGCGGCCGGGGCCGCGACGGGGTGAAAGCGGTGGGGGGCATGACGAGCATCTCCATGTCCTCCCTCTACTCACGCGGCTCGCGAGGCGTCCCACCGCCCCCCGAGCCCGCGCATGGCAAGCTCGAGCCGGAGGTGTGCGAGGCGGCGGTAGAGGGCGGAGCGGGAGATGCCGTCGCGGCCGATCAGGTCGGCGACGGCGCAGGTGCCGAGTGCCGTGCAGAGCCCGCGGACATCCTCCGGCAGGTCGGCGAGCGCCCGGGCGAGATCGTGGCGGGTCTCCACGTCCGCCGCGGCGCAACGATCCTGGCCGTGCCAGGCGGCCAGCCCGTCCGTCTCCGCCAGCAGGCAGCCCAGCGGCTCGGCGCTGCCAGAGAAGGGCGCGTCGAGCGACAGCACCGTGCCGCCCTGCGCCCGGCGCCGGCGATGGTTCCGGATCGCGATGCGCGAGCACTGGTTGCGGAGAACGATGTTGGCGAAGGCGCCGATGGTGCCGCGGCGCTTGTCGAAGCCCGGCAGCCGGCAGATCAGATCGATCAGGAGGTCCTGGCGGAGATCGTCGAGATCGGCGGCAGGGAGCGCCAGCTTGCGGTGCAGACGCCGCGCCGCGATGTCTGTCTCGTCGATCAGCGTGGCAAGGTCGGAGGGGGAAATCGGTGGGTGCATGTCGAAGGGTCCTGGTCGTTTCCGTTCACGAACCGACCGTGCAACATGCTGAAATCGTTTATCTCTCGGACTTCTCCCGAAAACCTCCCGAAAACCTCCCGGCGCCGCAGAACGGGTCTAGGCGATGAACGCGATCTCGGACGACGCGAGGGCGAGACGCGCGCCGACCTTGGACTTCCGCTCGATGAACCCGTTGCTCGGGACCGCGTTCAGACGTGGGTTCCTGCGGAAGGCATCGCGCAGGCGGTTCATGCAGCGGTCGACCTGTTCGGGATTGCTCTCCCGTCCCGTGCTGGCCTGCAGCGTGGCCGCGAGGCTGTCCTTTGGCACCCAGCCGCCAGCAGCCACGGCCTCCTCGGCGAGCAGAACGAAGGCGTCGAAGTCTCGCGGCTCGGCGTCGAGTTCGATGCCCTCGAAGATCGCACGGCGGCCGATACGGTCGATCTGGAGGCGCGCATCCGGCGCGTGCGGTCCCGTGGGCACGCGGATCCGGCCGAGATCGAGCGCGAAGGGACGATCCGCATCGTCGCGCAGCAGATCCTCGGCGCGGGCTACCGTCATGCGGAGACCGTCGAGCTGGCGGGCGACCGCAGTCGGCATGTCGCAGTCGCCGAGGCTGATCAGGGCGACGGGGGCTTCGCTGTCGATGGCGCCGCGCACGTGATCCACGATCTCCTGCGCGGTGTCCTCGCGCAGCCGCCGTACGAGGCAGACCTCTGCAGCGCGACCGTGGCCCTCGTGCCTGCCGAGCCGCCAGACCCGGGCTGAAAGCGCCGTCGGGCCGGGCCCGCCCAGTCCGGACTGCTCGCGGATCGCGCGGCAGAGCGCGGCGATGTCGATGTCGAAGGTCCGGACGTCCAGCGTATCGTCGTGGCGTTCGCAGGCGCCGGTCTCCGGATCGACGACGACCAGCCCGTCGTCGACGACCTGGTAGACCGTGGCGCCGTCGTCACGCAGGTCTTCCCGCTCCCTCAGGATGCCGAGATTGCGGAGCGAGCGAACGATGCGAGGATCGTGGGGCTGCAGGTCGGCGGCGCCGATGGAACGGATCGGGTGACGATCACTCTGCCGCAGCAGCAGCCTGATCAGCCCCGCGGCGTTTGCGGATGTCATTGTCTTCCAGCATGTCCAGAATGAGCCGTTCGTGCGAGTGGTCGCGCATGCTGACCGTCCGGGGCGGACGGATCGTCACCGGCACGACGATCTCGCTGTCGTCCACCTCGATGGTCACGTCGATCTTCGCGTGCACGATCCGCACGTCGGCGACATCGAGGTCGCAGGCGACCTCCTTCAGGCGCTTCAGGGCGTTCTCGGAGTCGCCTAGCGTCAGGAACCACGGCGAGCGACGCAGCCGCCCCGTCGCGGTGATCTGGGCCTCGTCGACCCGCACCTCCCGCAGGGCGACATGGCTGATCTCCCCCTCGGGATCGAAGCGGAACCTGAACGCCGGTCCAAGCCTTTGCAGGGGCGCGAGCGTGTAGAGTTCTTCCTTGGCCGACGCTTCGAAGATGTCGCCGTCGCCGAGAACGTGCTCTCCGAAGAGCCTCACCAGCTTCTTCGCATCCGCTGCGGATTTCGAACCCACCGCGATCGACCCGCGTCGCGGATCGTACTCGATGGTCGACTGCACGATCTCGCGGAACTTCAGCGTGTCCTCGGCGCCCTCCTGGTCGACGTTCTTCGTCTCCGCCTTCGAGCCGTGCAGGATCAACACCCTCAGCAAGTCTTCCTCCTCGAACCACCGGACGTCGCAGTATTGCCCGTTGTAGCGGCTCGCGAAATGCAGACGCGCCGCTTCCGCGAAGGCCTCCTGCACGCCGGCCTCGTTGTGACGGGGCTCAATGTCCTCGCGGTCGGCGTCGCGTTCGAGCTTGGTCGAATGGGCGAGGAACGCTGCCGCGCTGAGCGCGCGGTCGAAAATGGCGCGATGGTCGAGCCAGGTGACCAGCGCAATGAAACGAGGGGTAAACCGCAGGTCGTCGGGCGCATTCTCGAGTCGGTACTCCGACAGGACGTCGATCCCGGCCTCCGAGGCGATTTCCTGGATGATCCGGGCGCCGGCACCCGTCGACAGCGTGGAGATGTTGAAAAGGGCGAACTGCAGGCTCGCCGGAAACCGCATGTCGGCCTTTGCGAAGAGATCGAAGATCGCCTCGCGCCGTTCGGCGTCGTCCTCCGGCAATCCATCCCAATCGAAATCGATCTGGCCGAGATACGGGCTCAGCAGGCGGTGAAGCAGCTCGAGATCGACGGTTCTCGAGAATGCGCGGTCGATGAAGTTCCTGATCCTTTTTGCCATGTGGTTTCTCCTTGGTCGCGTGACCCTCGCGCGGACCGGCAGAAAAACCGGAACGCGCATCGGCAGTCCACTTCGTTTTGCGCGGAATGATGCGCTGCCAGATTTGGCTGAAGCGGGACTGCCGGTTCACCGCGCGAAGGCGGAATCTGTTCCGACTATGTTCTAGCCGAGCGGACAACCGTGAGTCGAGTCCGAGGCGGCTCCACCGGTGCCTGTCCGGACCTCGTGGGACGGTTTCCGAATCCGGTGAGTAGGAGAAGGGCGAGACATCACGGACTTGGCCCTAATGAAACGCCCCAATCCCCTGCCTCCCGACCGGATGACCCCCGAAGAACGTCGCACCGAGCTGTGCGGTCTGCTGGCGCTCGGGCTGGTCCGATTGCGGCTGCGCGAGCGCGGCGAAGCTTCTGACGATACTGGAGAAATTCGCCTACACTCTCCGGCGAGCGCATGCCGTCATGCAACTCCAACTCACCGGAGAACTGCATGACGACCCACGATCCCATCCCCGCGCGCCTGGCCGCGCTGAAGACCGCGACGACACCGGAACTGAAGGCGCAATGGCGCGACCTGTTCGACAGCGAACCGCCGCCGTTCAACCGCCGCTACCTCGAAAGCCGGCTGGCCTACCGCATCCAGGAACTCGCCTATGGCGGGCTGAAGCCCGAGACCGTCCGGCGGCTGGAACGGCTCGGCGAGGAACTGGACGGCGGTGACCGCAAGAAGAGCCGCATCCGCGCCGACACCGTGCCCATCGTGGGCACGCGGCTGATCCGCGAGTGGCAGGGCGTCGAGCAGATCGTCACCGTCACCGCGGACGGGTTCGAATGGCAGGGGCGGCCGTACAAGTCGCTGTCCGCCATCGCGCGCGCGATCACCGGCACGCGCTGGAACGGCTGGGTGTTCTTCGGGCTCAAGAACCGAAGGGCGCGGACATGACGAAGGCGCCGGTGAAATCAGGAATGATCCGGAAGCAGCGCTGCGCGATCTACACCCGGAAATCCTCCGAAGAAGGGCTGGAGCAGGAGTTCAACTCGCTCCACGCCCAGCGGGAGGCGTGCGAGGCGTTCATCGCCAGCCAGCGCTCCGAGGGCTGGGTGCTCGTCCGCGATCAATATGACGACGGCGGCATCTCCGGCGGCACGCTGGAGCGGCCCGGCCTGAAGCGCCTGCTGGAGGACATCGAGGACGGGCTGGTCGACGTGGTCGTCGTCTACAAGATCGACCGCCTCAGCCGCTCGCTGGCCGACTTCGCCAAGCTGGTCGAGGTGTTCGACCGCAACGGCGTGACTTTCGTCTCGGTGACGCAGTCGTTCAACACAACCACCTCAATGGGGCGGCTGACGCTGAACATCCTGTTGTCGTTCGCCCAGTTCGAACGGGAGGTGACGGCCGAACGGATCCGCGACAAGGTCCGCGCCAGCCGGAAGAAGGGCATGTGGATGGGCGGGGTGCCGCCCTTCGGATACCGCGTCGAGAACCGGAAGCTGGTCGTTGACGATGGCGCCGCCGAAAACGTCCGCTGGATCTTCGCCCGATTCCTCGAGATCGGCTCGGGGACGGAACTGGCGCGGGAGGTCGCGAAACGCGGCATCCGCACGCCCCGCGGCAACCGGATCGACAAGAAGTACCTCTACCGGATGCTGAACAACCGCGCCTATATCGGCGAGGCGGTGCACAAGGGAGAGAGCTACCCCGGCGAGCAAGACGCCATCATCGACCGCGAGACGTGGGACCGGGTGCATACGATCCTGCAGGAGAGCCCGCGCAAGCGCGCGGCCCGCACCCGCGCCGACACGCCCGCACTGCTGAAGGGGCTGCTGTTCGGGCCGGACGGCGCGGCCTTCTCCCCGACGCACACCCGAAAGGGCGACCGACTTTACCGCTACTACGTCAGCCAGACTGTGCTGAAGCACGGCGCCGGATCGTGCCCGGTGGGCCGCGTGCCAGCGGGAGAGATCGAGGCGGCCGTCATCGACCAGCTTCGCGCCGTGTTCCGGCAGCCCGAGATCGTGGCGGGGACTTGGAAGGCCGCGCGCGCTCACGCCGACGACATCACCGAGGCCGACGCCCGTGCGGCGCTGCAGAAGCTCGATCCGCTGTGGGACGAACTGTTCCCCGCCGAGCAGGCCCGCATCGTCGCGCTTCTGGTCGAGCGCGTCGATATCGGCACGAACGGGCTGAACGTCCGGCTCCGGATGGACGGCCTCAGCAGCCTCGCGCGAGAGATGCTGGCTGGCGGCATCGAGGCGGCCGCATGAACCGCGGAGCGACGATCCCCGAGACGGTGACGCTCCACGTGCCCTTCCGCGTCGTGAAGCGCGGCGGGCGGAAGGAGATGCAGTTGCCGGAGGGCGCCACGCACTCACGGCGCGCGGACAGCACGCTCGTCAAGGCGCTGGCCCGCGCTTTCCGGTGGAAACGGATGCTGGAGTCGGGCGAGTTCGCCACCGTCGCCGAACTGGCCGAGCGCGAGGGCATCGCGGCCTCCTACATGACCCGTGTCCTGCGCCTGACGCTGCTCGCGCCCGACATCGTCGAAGCGGTCCTCGACGGGAGGCAGGGACCGGAGGTGACGCTCACGCAGGTGCTGGAGCCGTTCCCGCTCACGTGGCAGCACCAAGCCCAGCATTTTACTCTGTAGGGCCAAAACTGCATCTGGGAGGATTGACTCACGAGGCGAGCTCGCCTAGATCTCTGTAAATCGCCTTACAGAGGATTCTCTCATGCGGCTCGCGGAGCTCTCTGACATTCACTCCGGCTACACGGCGCGCGGCAGGCTCGATCCGCTGTCGGAGGGTGGCGTGCCGGCGATGCAGCTGCGTGACGTCGGAACGAACGGCGAAGCGCCAGGACCGGACTTCCAGAGGTACGACTTGGGCAAGCTGTCCGACCGATACTTCGTCCGCGGCGGCGAGGTCGTCTTTCGCTCGCGTGGCGAACCGAACGCTGCAGCGGCCATTCGCGATCCGCTGCCGGAACCTGCCGTGGTCATCGTTCCGCTGGTGATCGTTCGCCCGGACAGAGACCGCGTTCTCCCCGAATACCTGGCTTGGGCCATCAACCAGCCCGATGCGCAGCGCAGACTCGGCGCGGAAGCGCAGGGCACAAGCCTCAGGATGATCCCGATGGCGGTCCTCGAGAACCTCGAGATTGCCGTGCCTGACCTGCCCACGCAGAAACGCATCGTGGAACTCGATGCCCTCGCCCGGCAGGAGGGGCAACTGCTCTGTCAACTCGCCGCTCGCCGCGAAGAACTCGTAAGCGCCATTCTCGGCGAGGCCGCAAAAGCCGCCGACCAGAAGGAAATTGCCTGATGACCGATCAGATTACCCAACAGCAGATCAACCAGACCGCCTGGGCGGCCTGCGACACCTTTCGGGGCGCAGTCGATGCCGGCCAGTACAAGGACTACATCCTCGTGATGTTGTTCCTGAAGTACATTTCGGACCTCTGGAACGACCACCTCGAGACCTACCGCAAGCAGTATGGCGACGATGAGGCCCGCATTCGCCGGCGTCTTGAGCGCGAGCGTTTCATCCTGCCCGACGGCGCCAGCTTCTACGACCTCTACGCTCAGCGGAATGAGGCCAATATCGGCGAGCTGATCAACATCGCGCTGGAGAAAATCGAGGACGCGAACCGGGCCAAGCTCGAGGGCGTCTTCCGCAACATCGACTTCAACTCCGAGGCCAACCTGGGCCGCCCGAAGGATCGCAACCGCCGCCTCAAGAACATGCTTGAGGACTTCGCCAAGCCCGCACTCGACCTGCGCCCGTCGCGGGTGACCGAGGACATCATCGGCGAGTGCTACATTTACCTGATCTCGCGCTTCGCCTCGGACGCCGGGAAGAAGGCGGGCGAGTTCTACACGCCCACCGCCGTGTCGCGTCTGCTGGCAAAGCTGGCCGCGCCGCAGCCCGGCAACACGATCTGCGACCCCGCCTGCGGCTCCGGCTCACTTCTGATCCAGGCCTCGCAGGAAGTCGGCTCCGAGAACTTCGCCCTCTACGGGCAAGAGGTGAACGGCGCGACTTGGGCGCTGGCCCGCATGAACATGTTCCTGCACGCCAAGGATGCCGCCCGCATCGAATGGTGCGACACGCTCAACAGCCCGGCGCTGGTCGAGGGCGACCACCTGATGCGCTTTGACGTGGTACTCGCCAATCCGCCGTTCTCGCTCGACAAATGGGGCGCGGAGGACGCCGACAGCGACCAGTACAAGCGCTTCTGGCGTGGCGTGCCGCCCAAATCCAAGGGCGACTACGCCTTCATCACCCACATGATCGAGATCGCCAAGCGGCAGTCCGGCCGCGTGGCGGTGATTGTGCCGCATGGCGTGCTGTTCCGGGGCGGGGCCGAGGGGCGCATCCGCCAGCAGCTGATCGAGGAAAACCTGCTCGACGCCGTCGTCGGCCTGCCCGCCAACCTGTTCACCACAACCGGGATCCCGGTCGCCATCCTGATCTTCGACCGTTCGCGCGAGGAAGGCGGCGCGAACGCTGACCGGCGCGACGTGCTGTTCATCGACGCCAGCAAGGAGTTCACGCCGGGCAAGACCCAGAACGTGATGGACGAGACGCATGTGGCCAGGGTGCTGGAGACCTACGCCACCCGCGCCGAAGTCGAGCGGTATTCGCACCGGGCCAGCCCAGAGGAGATCGCCGAGAACGGCTACAACCTCAACATCCCCCGCTACGTCGACACGTTCGAGCCGGAGGAGGAGATCGACGTCGCCGCCGTGCAGAAGGACATCGTGCGGATCGAGGCGGAGCTTGCCGACGTCCGGGCGAAGATGGCCGGGTATCTGAAGGAGCTCGGCGTCGATGTCTGATGGCGAAATCATCCTCTACAACACCGAGGACGGTCAGGCGGAGATTCAGTTCCGAGCCGTCGATGGGACTGTCTGGCTCAGCCAGTTGGAGATGGCGGAGCTCTTCCAGACAACGAAGCAGAACATCAGCCTGCACGTGCGCAACATCCTTGCCGAGGGTGAGCTGGACCAGGAGTCAACGGTCAAGGAATACTTGACAGTTCAGGCTGAGGGCAAACGGCAGGTGAAGCGGTCGGTGACCGTGTACCGGCTCGAGATGATCCTTGCGGTCGGGTATCGCGTGCGCAGTCCCCGTGGAATTCAGTTCCGCCGGTGGGCGACCTCGGCACTGAAGGAGTATCTCGTCAAGGGCTTCGTCATGAATGACGAGCGCCTGAAGGATCCCGCTTGGGACTACTTCGACGAGCTGCTCGAGCGGATCCGCGACATCCGGGCGTCCGAGGCGCGGTTCTATCAGAAGGTCCGCGACATCCTCGCGCTCAGCGAGGACTACGACGCCAAGTCGCCGACCGTGAACACCTTCTATGCGACGATCCAGAACAAGATGCTCTACGCGGTCACCAGCCACACAGCAGGAGAGCTGATCCGCGCCCGGGCCAATCCCGATCAGCCGAACATGGGGCTGACGACCTGGAAGAACGCCGACAAGGGGCGCCCCCTGCGCAAGTCCGACGTCGGCACGGCCAAGAACTATCTCGGCGAGGCCGAGATCCGGGAGCTCAACCTGATCGTCGAGACCTTCCTGAACACCGCCGAGCTGCGCGCGACGCGGCGGCAGACCATGCGGCTGGCCGAATGGGAGGGCGTGCTCGACACCTTTCTGACCTCGAATGAGCTGCCGAAGCTGCAGGGCGCCGGTTCGATCTCGGCGGACGCCGCGAAGCGCATCGCCCACGATCGCTATGACGCGTTCGACGCCAAGCGAAAGGAGGTCGCGCGGCAGGCTGCGGCCGAGGTCGACGATCTCGAGGAACTCAAGCGCATCGCTGACGCCGCGAAGGCCGGGAAAAAGGGCCGTGGCGATGCGTGATGCTGCCTCAAGCTTCTCATCTGTCCCGCTGGCCCAGCTCATCCAGAAAGGCCGCAAGATTACCTACGGTATTGTCCAACCCGGCGAGTTCGTCGACGACGGCGTTATCTTGGTGCGCGGCCGAGACTACTCCTCCGGATGGCGCGATCTCAGTGGTTTCATGCGTGTGACGCCTGAAATCGACGCGCCTTACAGGCGCTCGAAGCTGAAGTCCGGCGACCTTGTATTGACAATTGTTGGTGCGAATACCGGGACAGTCGCGGTTGTTCCCACATGGCTCGAGGGTGCAAACATCACTCAGACCACCGCTCGAATTGCTGTTGACCCCATGAAAGCCGTGCCCGGCTATGTCGAGCAGGTCTTGCGATCAGCAATCGGGCTGGAAGCAGTATACCGTTTCCAAAAGGGTGGAGCGCAACCTGGCCTCAACCTTGCCGACGTTGAAAAGTTCGAGATACCGGTCCCGCCAATCCCCGAACAGCACTGCATCGCGAATGTGCTTCGGACCTGGGATGAAGCGCTCGAGAAGCTCTCCGCCCTCCGCGCGGCGAAGGACCAACGCCTCGTCGCCCTTCGTGCAGCCCTCTTGTTCGGAGAGCTCCGCCTTAACGGTCAGCGGCGCAACTGGGCGCCGACGCGCCTCGGCGCGGTGACCCATGAATTGACAAAACGGAACGGGGCCAAGGGGCTGGGCCGGGACTTTGTCATGGGCGTCACGAAGGCTGAAGGCGTCGTCCCCATGCGGGAACAGACCATCGCCGGCGACATCAGCCGCTACAAGCGCCTGCCGCCCCGCGCCTTCGCCTACAACCCGATGCGCATCAACGTCGGCTCCATCGCGATGAACGAACGCGAGGACGAGGTGCTGGTCAGTCCCGACTACGTCGTCTTCGCCTGCAACGCGGACGGGCTCGATGCCGACTACCTCGACCACCTGCGCAAGACGTCCTGGTGGGCCCACTACATCAACAGCGGCGGCTCGGGCAGCGTCCGTCAGCGGACCTACTACGATGACCTCGCCGCGCTGAAACTGCCCTTGCCTCAACTCGACGAGCAAAAGGCCATCGCCGCCGTCCTGAACACTGCGCGCGCCGACCTGGCCTCGACCGAGCGCGAGATCGAAGCCGTCACGCTGCAAAAGCGCGGCCTGATGCAGAAGCTCC